>ERZ1066126.42-NODE-42-length-116284-cov-20.468136_pt1 | contig 116284 bp, 81 predicted proteins | sample MGYA00382773_ERZ1066126 | MGnify/ENA primary metagenome ERZ1066126 (study PRJEB33369, sample SAMEA5778356) | biofilm metagenome | biome: Industrial cooling water; feature: Water cooling tower basin; material: Biofilm | place: United Arab Emirates | collected... | reverse complement strand
CGCTTGGTTCAAGTTTTGCGGGTATTCCATACAGTGACCTGAAAACCGATCTAGGTTTTTGCGGGCGGAAAATTTTCTTCCCACGAAACCACACGAAGAAGAAGACAGGAAGATTTTTTAGACAGGATTTACAGGGTTGGTCAGGATTGATTGGGCTTAGTCAAAACATTGATCCTGAATAATCCTGTCAGCCCTGCCCAAAAATATTTTGCTCTTTCTTCGTGTTCCCTTAGTGTGACTTCGTGGAGAAACTTCTTGATTGTCAGATGCGGATGAACAGTTTTTTCTTGTACATCCAGTAAAGCATCAGCCAGAAAACGAGGATGGCTGCCCAACCGCTCAGCAGCCAGGAATAGCCTTCGCCGAAAATGTTGAACACGTTCTGGCCGAAGTGAATGCGAAACGAAGCGATGATGAATCGGTCTATCAGATGTGACAACACGTAAATCGCAATCGAGTTCATGCCGATGACGACCAACGGAAACGACCAGCGTTTGTAGCCGAGCTTGTCTATCACGCCATAAAACCCGGCCAACAGCAGAAAGCACCAGCCGCCGCTGTAAAGCGTCCAGCTTGGCGTCCAGATGCGTTTGACCGAGGGGCAAATTCCCGAATAGTGCAACGTCAATCCCAACGCGATGCCTGCGAGGCCGGCGATGGCCAGTTTCTGAAGCCTGGTTTTGTCGGTGGATTCTTCGCGCAGCCAGCGTCCGGCGATCAAACCCAGAATCATTGTGCCCAGCGTAGGGATGAAACTCAGCGTGGCATAACCTCCGCCGTTGTGCGTGAACTCTTTGGCGCGTCGAAACAGATTCAGAAACCAGGTGTCAAAGGCCCAGGCCAGATTGCTGTTTTTGTTGAAGTGCGCGGCGATGCCCGAAGCGTGGTACGGCCAATCGGCTGGAACGCCAACTGCCGCGTAATCGAATCCCGATGGCGGGAGCGGATACAACACAAAGGCCAGCCAGTACCCAACCAGCACAAACGCCAGAGAACTCCAAACAATCCGCGTCGAACAAAATCCCAGCGCGAACAAAAACAAATAGCCCATGCCGATTTGCGACAAGGTGTCTTCAAACGTCCAGTTGGTTTGCAACTTGCCGACCGAACGCAGAAAAACTCCCAGCAGAATCAACACCAGCGCGCGCCACGCGGCGTGTCGAAACATCGTTGATTTGGATTCGCCTTTGGCGACGCGGCTGGCGATGGAATAGGGAAGCGCCACGCCGACCAAAAAGGAAAACGACGGTTGAATCAGATCGTGCAGCGTCGCGCCGTACCATTCGACGTGGGTTTGATGTCGCGCCAGAAAATTCCAAAACCAGTTGGGATGTGCGGCGGCGACCCGGCTCAGGTGCAATACCTCCGCGACCATCAAAAACATGACGAAGCCGCGATAGGCATCCATCGAAGTCAGGCGTTGTGGCGGAGAGGAGGTGGTCATTGCCAAAACCTCTTGGCTTCATTTTCCATCTGGGATTTGCCAATTGTTATTTGTCATTGCGCCAGCAATCGCTTCTCGATGACAAATGAAAAATGACAACTGGCAAATGGAAAATGAAGTCAGTTGAAGATACTGCTGATGGTTTACTTACTGAAAAGACGGTCAATGGGTTTGCCCGCCTGTGGATTGTTTTCGCTGTAATCCAGATTCAAAAAGCGGCAGAGTGTTGCGGCGACCTGATTTTGGTAAATCGTTTCGGCGTTTTTCCATTCGCCGCGAATCGCGACATCCGGGCTGATAAACGCCATCCAGATGTATTGCGCTTCCGGGACCTTTTCGCCGTGGTCAATCCAGTCTTTGATGGTGTTGCCGCGCCCGTGGTCAATCGTAATTATGATCGAAGTTTTGCCTTTGTATCTTGGCGCGGTTTGCAGGTAATCCCACAGCTCTTTGAACTGCTGATCGTTGCGGTGAAATGATTCCAGCGTGTGAGTGTAATCGCCGCCGTGCGCCCAGTCGTCGGTTTCGCCAAGGGCGATGTGCATCACACGCGGCTGATATTTTTTCAGATGTTCCATCGCAAAGCGAAACGTGAAGTAATCGAAGCGAACGCTGTCCCAGGGGCTGAGCTTTTGGGTTTGCAGCTTGCTCAACGCCCGGAGTTCGGCGGTTGCCGCCAATTCGTAAGGTTCATGACCCGCGTTGATAGTGATTGCGCCTTCTTCGTGTTCGCCGATCCATTTGAATACGTCCCACGAACCAAAGAGCGCCACTTGAGTTTTGTTGAGTTTCAGTTTGCGTTTCAAAAATTCCAGCACCGTTGGATAGGGATTGCGTTTGCGGTCGTTGCTGTTGATGACGTCGTCGTGGGCTTGCCCCGTCAGAATTTCAGAATAGCCGGGATACGAGAACCACATTTTGTTGGTGGTCATCACGGTGCTGTTCAGGCTGCGATTGCCGGCAATCGAACCGTGATCTTTCATCAGCGTTCCCCAGAAAAATGGCAGCAATTTCATCCGGCGTTCTTCCGGCGTCGCGGCCCAATACTTTTTGTACAGTGCAGAATCTTCGACTTTGCCGCGCCGGGTTTTGTCTTTGAGGATGTCGAGGTCTAGTCCGCCGAAGGCTTCCTGCGTTCGCGCGCCGTCGAGAGTGATCAGAATTACGTTTTCGGTTTTGGTTTGCGCTGTTGCGGAAATGACGAAAGTGAGAAGAAGGATGAAGACGAGCGGTGCGTGTTTTGAAGTCATCAGGCCAATCCTTTGATGAAAAGGAAAGAGAGAAAACGGAACAGATGTTCCGTTTTCTCCAGTCGTTTGTGGGTTAGAACAACAATTTCAGCGCGAACTGAATCTGTCGCGCGGGGAAGGTGTTACGGATGGTTCCATAACTGCCGCCCGCTGCCGGAGCGCCGTTGACAATGCGAATGTTGTTCGCATTGGTATCAGGCACAGTGAAATTGCTGCGGTTGAACAGATTGAACGCTTCCATGCGGAATTCCAGTTTGGTGCTTTCGCGCCAGAGCGGGAAGGATTTGTGCAATCCCAAATCCGACTGCCAGAAATTCGACCCACGCACAGTGTTGCGACCCGCCGTGCCAAACGGTTGGCTGCGGTCGGTCGGCACGGTGACGGCGTTGATGTTCAGATAATTGTTCACATCAAAGCCGCCGGAAGAGTAGAGGTTGGACAGAATTTGATTCGGGCGATAGGTCAGCGAAGAACCGACCTGGAATGCAGAAGCCGCGCTGTAAGTCAGATTCGCCGGCAAACCACTGGTCAGCGAATTGATCAGCGTCGCGCGCCAACCGCCGATGACGTAATCCAGTCCGGTTGGAATCCCGCCGCCGAGTTTGCGGCCTTTGCCAAACGGCAGGTCATACACAACGCTGGTCGTGTTGTTGTACGGCTGGTCGTAATTCGACAAGCCCTTGTCGTTGGCCAGGTTCTTGATGTTGCCGCGCGAATTGTCGCCGAAACTCGCTTCCAGGTGACCGGCAGCATTGTCAATCGCCTTGGACCAGGTGAACGAATTCAGCAGGTACAGCCCGTCGGCAAAACGACGTTCCAGTTTGAATTGCAGGGCGTTGTAATTGGCGAAGCCGCCATTGAACGAGGCCTGAATGAAGGAATACGCCGAGAACGGGCGACGCTGTTGCAGCGGCGTGTTTTCAGTCGGCGCATTCGGACGAGCCTGATTGTAATCGCCCAGAATGATCAGCTTGTTGCTGCGGTTGCCGACGTAGGCCACGTCCATCAGCAGTTTCCACGGCAATTCGTGCTGTACGCTCAAATGCCAGCTTTGGACGTAAGCCGTGCGCGTGTCTTTCGGCGTGAAATTGACGCGAGCGGTCAGCGGGTTGAAACGTTCCGGCGCGACAAATCCATCAGGGAATCCTTGTTCGGTTCGGCGGAAACAGTTCAGGAAATTGTTGCCCGTGCAGATCGGCTGCGAGACTTGCTGGACAATGCTGTTGCTGATGATGTTCGGGCCGTTGTACGAAAGCAGGTTTTCGCCGCCCAGCCGGTTGAAGTGAATGTAGCTGATGCCGTATCCGCCGCGCACCACGGTTTTGTCAAACGCTTGATAGGCGAAACCGATTCTCGGCGCCCAGTTGTTGCGATCCGGATTGACCAGCGCGCGGTCATAAATCGAACCGTCCCGCGCTTGAATAATGCTCAGCGTCGCCGGGTCGAAATTGCCCAGCCGATTTTGCTCTTCCCATTGCGGCGTGGCGAATTCATAGCGCACACCCAGATTGAGCGTCAGCTTTTGGGACAATTTGAAATCGTCCTGCAAATACGCGAAGTGCATGCGCTGTTTCAGCGTGATGATCAGCGCGTTGTTCAGGTCGTATTGCGCGCGTGCGCCGAACAGGAAGTCAGCGAAGTTGTAAATGTTATTGCTGGTCGTGACATTGGTCGGACGGCTGAATTGGCCGTTGTAAGTGTCGCGTCCATATTTCGGATTGAAGTCGTCAATTTCCGTGCTGATCGCCTGGTATTCATAACCGGCTTTCAGGCTGTGCCGCCCCAGCACGAAGGTGTAGTTGAAGCGAGGATTGAAGATGATCGGGTCCTGGAATTGAGGGTTGCTGTCCTGGCGTCCCAGACTGGTGTAACCGCTGATGTTTTGCGTGTGCAATCCGCCAGCGAAACGCGCGTCGGTTGGCAATCCAGAAACACCGAACGTCGGATCTCCAACGCCGGTCGGGGTTTTGCCCGCTTTGGTGCGCGAAATGCCGAGACGGAATTCCATCAGCGAGGTGCTGGTCAGATTGTGAGTGACACCCGTGGCCAGTTGCTGATTGATGACGCGCACGAAGGCATTGGCCGGGCTGAAAATCGGGCCTGGCAGCACAGGCGCTTCAAAGTTGTTTACCTTACGATGGCTGATGCGGACGAAAGCCGTCGTTCTGGGGCTGAAGTTGTGGTCAATCTTCACGTCGCCTTTGTCATTGTAGAACTGGCTGCGCGGCAGGTCTTCAAAGTTGTTCGAGACAAAGCCTGTAGCCGTGGCGTTGGTCGTGGGCAATACCAGACGGCTCAGCACTTGTTGTGCAAACGGTGTGATCGCATTGGTTGGAATGTTTCCGTCAGCGTAAACCTCGCCTGTGAACGGATTGCGAACCGCCGTTCCCAATTGACCATTGCGTTGCGCCGCTGTCGGAACCGTGCCGAATTGCAAGGTGCGAGTGATGCGGCGGAAACCTTCGTAGTCGGCAAAGAAGAACGTGCGATCCTTGATGATCGGACCGCCGATGGTTCCGCCGAACTGATTTTGAAGCAGCACGGGTTTTTGCCCGCGCGTAGGTTTGAAAAATCCGGTGGCGTTGAGCGCGGTGTTGCGCAGGAAGTTGTACACCGAGCCGTGAAATTCGTTCGTTCCGCTGCGCAGACTGGCATTGATGACCGCGCCGCCCGCGCGTCCGAATTCGGCGCTGAAGTTGTTGGTTTGCACCTGGAATTCCTGGACAGCGTCGGGCGAAGCCTGCACCACCTGGTTGGAAAATCCCTGGTTGCTGGTTCCATAAGAATTGTTGTCCACGCCGTCCAGCACGAAATTGTTCAATGACGAACGCAGGCCGTTGACGTTGAACGAGGCGTCGCGTCCGCCGGAATCCTGATTGTTGAGAACGGATTTGCGAACACCGGGCGACAACAACGCCAGATCGGCGTAAGCGCGTCCGTTGAGCGGCAGGTTGACGATCTGTTGCCGGTTGATGATCTGTCCGCGCACGCTGGTTTCCGTTTCCAGTAATTGCGTCGAATCTGCGGAAATGGTGACGGTTTCGGTCACTGCGCCTGCCTTCAGCGACAAATCCACGCGCAATCGCGCGTTGACCGTCACTTGCAGATTGTCGGCCAGCCCGCGGGCAAAACCTTGCGCTTCGGCAGTCACCTGATACTGTCCGATTTTGACGTTGAAAATCTGATAATTGCCGTTTTCGTCGGTTTGCACGGTGACGGTGACTCCGGTCGCCGTGTTTTTCAAGGTGACAGTTGCGCCGGGAATCGCCGAACCGGCGGTGTCCGTAACTGTGCCGAGCACGGTCGCCGTATCAAATTGCCCGAAAGCAATCGTCGTCAGCGCCAACATTGTCAGCAGGGAAAAGACCAGTTTGACACTGGTCAGTGATATGGAGCGTTTCATAAATCCTCCGAGAGTTTGTGTTGAATGTGGTTGTTTGAATTTGAATGTGGAAAGTAACAACCACTGTAACCGCCGAACATCAGAATTTCGCAAAGTTTCTGTGAACTTTATGTTCAGAAAACTCGACGGCGATGTATCGGCGAGAAAATCCGTGACTTTGATTCAGGCCAGCAAAGCCTCTCGGCAATCTTTGCCCTGCAGCGGAAAAGGGAAGAAGCCAGCTTTTATATGTTGAATATGTTTTCTTGAAATAAGCACGCGGATTCTACAACGAAAGAGGCATCGCCGCGAGCGGCAGCAGGCGTTTTCGCGGCTTGACAGAAGGCTCGATTTTTTGCTGATTCACCCTGGTTCAACCGGCCAGCAGAATTCTCAGATCGCGGACGTTATTGCCGGTCGGGCCTGTGATGATGGCGTCGCCAAGCTCCCGGAAAAAGTTGAATGAATCGCTGTTGATTAAGTGAGCTTCGGCGGAAATGCCTTTGGCAGCAGCGCGCGCAATGGTTTCGGCATCGGCGATGGCTCCGGCGGCGGGACTGTGCCCGTCAATGCCGTCGGTTCCGGCGCTCAGCGCGACAACGTTTTCGGTTTGAAACTGGTGCATCTGAATCGCCGCGCGCAAAATGAATTCCTGATTGCGTCCGCCCTGTCCATTGCCGCGAACGGGACAAATCGCTTCGCCTCCGGAAATCAACGCCACCGGTTTCCCACGGTGTTTGGCCTGCAACAACACTATGCGTTCGATGTGCGCCAGCATCATGGCTTCCACGTGTCCTTCAACCAGATCGTCGGCCAGTTCGACGATGCAACCGAATTCTTGTTCGGCGATGCATTGGGCTTCCATCATTGCGTGGCGATTGTCCATCAACAAGAAATGTCTGTTTGGAGTACCGCCTTCAGGCGGAATCGCTTGCTGCCGCCTGAAGGCGGTACTACGAACTACGCTTGCAGGAAATTGATTCATCAAATCATACCGTTCAACGATTCGCCGGAAGTCTTCGATCGTCGAAGCGTCCGGCAGCGTCGGGCCAGAAGCCACCGTCGTCAAATCGTCGCTGTTGACATCCGAAATGTAGAGCGACACCTGCCTTGAACGCGGAGCTGCCGCCGCCAACTTGCCGCCTTTGACCGCCGACAGATGCCGACGAACGATGTTCATTTCGTTGATGACGGCTCCGCAATTGACCAGCGTTTTGTTGACGGCCTGCAAATCGTCAAGCGTGATGCCCGGATCAATCGGCTGTTCGAACATCGCCGAACCTCCGCCTGAAATCAGAAAGAGAACCAGAGTTTGTTCCGAATCGTGTTGCTTCAGGAGTGACAACGCTCTGGCCGCAGCCTCCAAACTGGCGGCATTTGGCAACGGATGGCCGCCGAGCAATACCGGCAATTGCGGCAAACTGCCAATCACTGCGTTGCTGACGATCAAGCCGTCGGTGATTCGATCTCCCAAAATCCGTTCGGCAGCACGCGCCATCGGCACACTCGCTTTGCCGATGGCGATGACCAGCAGTTTGGAAATTTTGCCGAGGTCAATTGTTTCGTTGCCAGCGACAAGCCGGTTGTCGTCCAACTGCAAATGAGATGTAACGACGGTTTCGGCATCAATCGCCGCCAGAGTTCGATGAAATATGGTCAGCGCGGCTTCGCGCAGTTTTGTTGTTGAAGTCATGAGGTTTGAGCTTTCCATTCGCTGGCCAGCATTGAATAAATCACCTTGTCCACAAATTGGCCGTTGAGTAAGCCAGCTTCACGCATCACGCCATCCTGTTTGAAGCCCAGCCGTTCGGGAATCGCGCGGCTGCGTTTGTTGCCTGTGGCGCAATGAATTTCAATCCGGTTCATTCCCAGATTGGCGAAAGCGTCGTCAATCAATGCCGAAACGACTTTGGTCATGATGCCTTTGCCTTGCTGATCGGCGGACAGCCAATATCCGATTTCCAGCATGCGATTGTGCCATTGGTATTCGACAACCCCGGTTGCGCCAACCAACTCACTGTTCAACCAGATGCCAGCCGACAAGGCTTCCTTGTTTTCGTATCGGCGTTTGGAATCTCGTATGAATTGCCGGGTGACTTCAGGCGTATCGGAACGGTCTACCCAGATCAACCATTCCCGCAGGTAATCGCGGTTGCGATCCACCAAAGCGAAGACTGTTTCGGCGTCCGATTCTTCGAACATACGGACTTCGATTTCGTCGTTTACCCTGAGTTGAAACATGCCTTATCCCTTCGCGACGCGCTTGGCCAGGTAAATGTCCGGTTTGCCGAAACCATTGGCATCAGGCATGACGCCGACAATGGCAAAGCCCATCTTCTGGTAAAACTCATACGGATGGCCGCGCAGATTCTTGATCTGCGCCAGATGCTCCAGCGGGTTTGGATACAGATCAACTCCGCCCAGCGAAGTCAGCGCATCTTCATCGTCGCTGCCCAACCACAATGTCAATCCTCCACGCGCAGCAATCTGAGTTTCCAGGTCTTCTATCAGCGCGCGTCCGATGCCGCGACCTTGTGCGCGCGGACTGACCGCCAGCGGGTGCAATTCCCAGACTTTGCCGTCGTAAGTTTCAATGCTGCCAATCCAGCCGAGCACTGTTCCGTCGTTATCAACGGCGATTCGACAGATTCTGTCTTCTGCAAAAAATCCGCTGATTTCTTCTCGCGCGTCTTCGATGGTTGGCCAGGCATTTGGCCAATGTTCCTTGAACGCTTCAACCAGAATGGCGGCCATTTGTTCGATCATTTGCTGATTGTCACTGGCCAAATTGATGATTTGCATCGCGGAAAATCCTCTCGTTGTTTGCGGTTGGAAAGCTGTGTTAGTTTACGAACCTGATTTCAAACTTCAACTGATTCACGTCACTTATGCAATCAACACTTCTTTTTGCCGTCGGTTCAGGAAATCCCGTCAAAATCAATTGCGTCGTCGAAGCTGTTCAAGCTTTCTGGCCGGAATCGCGTGCGGTTGGCGTTCAAACGGATTCCGGTGTCAGCGCGCAGCCGGATTCCGATCACGAAATGTTTCTGGGAGCGCTCAATCGTGCGCGGCAGGCGATGGAAAAAACTCCCGAAGCGCAGTTTGGCGTCGGGCTGGAAGGCGGAACGCTCGATGCGGAAGATGGGATGTGGGCTTATGCCTGGATTGTCATCATTGACCGAAACGGTCGTTTGGGAAAAGGGCAATCGGGAAGATTTTTGTTGCCGGAGCCGATTGCTCAATTGGTTAGAGAAGGCATTGAGCTTGGCGAAGCGGATGATCGCTTTTTTGGCCGTTCAAATTCCAAACAACAGGACGGCGCGATTGGGATTTTGTCTGATGGCGTGGTGACGCGGCTGGATTTATACAAACCGGCAGTCGTTTTTGCGTTGCTGCCGTTCATTCACCCGGAATTTTATGAGCCGGAACGATCAGAGAAATAGGCAGGATTGAAAAGCTTGACGGGGTGGGACGCTAGAGGCCAATTGCAAGCTTATCAAACCTGCCTAACTGGTTGGGCTACATTGTGGTCGCCCGAACTTTCAGACCCAAAAGAGAATTGACGTCTTCCATCAGACTGCTGCAATTGAAAACCGATTTATCCACGAACCGGTCAATTCCTGCGCTCATTTTTTCCGGCAGATTGAATTCGTTCAGCGCGGCGCTGAGTGCAATGATCGGAACGCCACTCAATTTGCCGCGTTCACGCCTGATCAATCTGGCCAGTTCGATTCCATCCAGGACCGGCATTTGCAAATCAGTGATAATCAGATCGGGCTGATGCGCCAAAGCCTGTAAATATCCTTCGTCGCCGTCACGTGCCGTCACAACGGAAAATCCTTGCAAACGTAAAAGTTCAGTCAGAGTCAATCGCAGATTCAAATCATCTTCTACGACCATTATTTTGTGTCTACGGTTCGACATTGGTTTGTCCTCCGCGTTAATTAGTTCAGGGTGTTTTTCTCTCAACTGCGAATTTTTTACCGCGTAAAGATGCGCTTTCTCCGGCAATGTCTGTGCCAACAATCGGAAATAAATGACCGCGTTGAAATAATTGAGCTTAGCTGGTTTATCGTGCGGATTCGGCAGATAGCCTTGGTTGCGTAGTGTAGTTATTCAGGCCGAAAAATTTCTGAAGTGTTTGATCTTGGTGCAGTGTAGAAAAGACAAAAGCGAGCCGAATTTCTAATCACCGGCTCGCTTCTGAACTGTTGAGATAAAGGAATTGTTTATGGTTCGTAGCGTTTGAACAGCAGCGCCGCGTTGGTTCCTCCGAACCCGAAACTGTTAGAAAGTGCGTAAGTGACTTTGGAATGGCGCGCCTCATTCGGTACGCAATCCAGATCGCATTCCGGGTCGGCAGTTTCGTAATTGATGGTCGGCGGCAGCATTTGGTGATGAACCGCCAGCGCCGTAATGCCGGCCTCCAATCCGCCAGCGCCGCCCAACAAATGGCCGGTCATTGACTTGGTCGAACTGAGCGCCAGTTTATAAGCGTGTTCGCCAAAGGCGGCTTTGATTGCTTTGGTTTCGTTGACGTCTCCGACCGGGGTCGAAGTTCCGTGAACATTGATGTAATTCACCTGATCGGGAGTGACTCCGGCGTCTTTGACCGTTTTCAACATCACGCGACGAGGGCCGTCCATATCAGGCAATGTGATATGGAAAGCATCCGCCGACATGCCATAACCGACGACTTCGGCATAAATCTTTGCGCCGCGAGCTTTGGCATGTTCCAGTTCTTCCAGAATCAAAATGCCTGCCCCTTCGCCGATGACAAATCCGTCACGGTCTTTATCGAAGGGACGCGAAGCGCGTTGCGGATCGTCATTGCGAGTCGAAAGCGCGCGCATTGCCGCAAAACCTCCGACCGACATTGGCGTGATTGCGCCTTCTGAACCGCCGCAGATCATGGCCGTGGCGTCTCCACGTTGAATGATTTTGAAACTGTCGCCAATGGCGTGCGCGCCCGAACTGCACGCGGTTGCCGTGGCTGAATTTGGACCTTTGGCGCCTGTGTAAATCGAAACGTAACCCGATGCCAGATTGACAATCGAAGCCGGAATGAAAAACGGCGAAATTCGATCCGGGCCGCCTTCCAGCATCTTGGTGTGTTCGCGCTCAAAAACCCCGAATCCACCGATGCCGCTGCCAATGTAAGTGCCGATCATTTCGGCGTTGTCTTCGCCGATTTTCAATCCGGAATCTTCGAGCGCTTCGCGGGAAGCTGCAATGGCGAAGAAAATAAAGTAATCCATCTTCTTCAGTTCTTTTTTCTCGATGAATTTTCCCGGATCGAAGTTTTTGGTTTCAGCGGCGAATTTAACTTTGTGTTGGCTGGTGTCGAAACGAGCGATGTAATCCACGCCGCTTCGCCCGGCGATCAAACCTGCCCAGGTTTCTTCAGTGGTATTGCCCAGCGGACTGACCAATCCCAGCCCGGTGACGACAACCCGCTTTTTGATAATTTCGTTGCTCAAGACTTCCTTCCCCTTGTAAAGAGGTTGCGGCATCGTAAACGTCCGCGACCGGAAGCCGAATCTTCGGCCACTGGCATGTGTGCGGGAAATACCGCCTCGATTACGAGCGCTGTAAAAGACAATCAGCCACAAAAAGGACGACGTATCACAAAAGTAATCCAAGTCGTGCCTGGCTTTTGTAAGTTTTGTGCCTTTTTGTGGCTCATTTCTGCATCGGCGAACAAATCACAACAGGATTGCCGGACTTGCGTGACAATCCTGTGATCGAAAGGGAAGCTTACTTTCTGTGCTCTTCGATGTAACGGAAAGCGTCGCCCACGCTCTGAATCTTCTCGGCTTCTTCGTCAGGGATTTCGATGCCGAACTCTTCTTCAAATCGCATCACCAACTCGACAGTGTCGAGCGAATCCGCGCCCAGGTCGTCAATGAACCGCGCGCTCTCGGTGACTTCCGCTTCGTCCACGCCGAGTTCATCCACAATGATTTGTTTTACCTTTTCCACGATTGAATCTGCCATGAATTCCTCCAAGTAGTGTTTGGTTAATTGATAGTTGAAAATTGATAGTTGATAGTCTGGCAAACAGCGCGACTATCAACTATCAATACTCAACCATCAACTCGTTCACATATACATTCCACCATTGATATTGATTACCTGACCGGTGATATAGCCTGCCTCATCTGAGGCTAAAAACGCAACCGCATAAGCTACGTCAAGATCGGTTCCCGGTCGTTTTAACGGAATTTGTTCAAGCATCGCGTTGCGCGCCGCTTCGCCAAGCACGTCGGTCATCGGCGTTTCGATAAAACCGGGCGCAACTGCGTTGACCGTGATGTTGCGCGACGAGTATTCGCGCGCCACGGCCTTCGTAAATCCGATCAGGCCGGACTTGGCCGAAATGTAATTGGCCTGGCCGACGTTGCCCATTTGCGCGACGACGGAAGTCACATTGATGATTCGACCTTTGCGTGCTTTGGTCATCATCGGCAAGACAGCCTGGGTCATCAGAAACACGCCGGTCAAATTGGTATTAATGACTTCGTTCCAATCGTTCTGTTTCATTCGCAGCATCAGCCCGTCGCGTGTGATGGCAGCGTTATTGACCAGAATCGAAATCGGGCCGAGCTGTTCGCCTACTTTGGCGACGGCGGCTTTGATGTCTTCAGCGTTGCCCATATCGCCACGAACGGCGATGGCGCGGCGACCTTTAGCGCGAATTTCTTCGGCGACGGCTTCGCATTTTTCCAGCGTGCGAGCCATCACGGCCACATCCGCGCCGAGTTCCGCCAGGGTCAGGGCGATGGCTCGGCCAATGCCTTGCGAGCCGCCAGTGACCAACGCAATTTGTCCTGAAAGATTGAACATTGTCTAGTTTGATAAGGCTTCAAGCGTTGCTTGCAAGCTGGTTTTGTCTTCAACGTTGAGCAGTTTTACTTCCTTGCCTACATCTTTGGCAATCGCTTTGACCAAGCCGCAGAGAACTTTTCCAGGTCCGACTTCGACGAAAGTTTCGACACCTTCAGCGAGTAGTTTCTCAACGCTGGCAGTCCAGCGAACCGGAGCAGAAATTTGCCGAATCAGTGCTTCGCGCGAAACGGCTCCGCTGGTGACGATTGCCGCATCTACGTTGTTGACGATTGGATAACTCAAGTCGTTGAACGTCGCCGAATTCAGTGGCTCGGTCATTTGCTCCTGCGCTGGCATCATCAGCGAAGAATGAAAAGGGGCGCTGACTTTCAATAACATCGCGCGTTTTGCTCCGCGAGCTTTGCACTCTTCAACAGCACGTTCGACGGCTTGCTTGTGTCCAGCAACGACGATTTGCGAAGGCGAATTGAAATTCGCCGGAGCGCACGATTGTCCTTGGCCAATGCTTTGAGATGCTGCCGCGCAGGCTTCGGAAACCTTGTCCGCGTCAATTCCCAGAATTGCAGCCATCGCGCCCACACCAACCGGCACAGCTTCCTGCATGAACTCCCCACGACGACGCACCAATTTGATCGCATCGGTCAAACTCAACGCTTCGGCGGCAACCAGCGCCGAATACTCGCCCAAACTGTGTCCGGCGACGAAATCCGGCTTGACGCCCTGTTCCGACAACGCACGAAACGCCGCAATCGAAGCCGTCAAAATCGCCGGTTGAGTGTTGGCCGTCAGTTGCAAATCCTCTTCTGGGCCATTGAAGCACATATCGCTCAGGCTGAAGCCCAGCGCGGCGTCTGTTTCGTCAAACGCAGCTTTTGAAACCGAGAAATTATCGGCCAGATCGCGCCCCATGCCTGCGTGCTGCGAACCTTGACCGGGAAAAATGAATGCCAGTTTGCTCATACTGAGTAATCGGTAGTCGGTAATCGGTAGTCGGTGGCAGCTTTTTCTACCGAATCCCGACTCCAGAATGCCGACTACTGAATCAGGGTAATTTCGCTGATTTCGCTCTCAATGCGTTCGCTCAGCTTTTCTTTGACGAATTCTTTGGCGACGCGAATGGCGTTGCGAATCGCTTTGGGCGTCGAACTGCCGTGGCAAATCACAGTGATGGCTTTGCAGCCGAGCAGCGGCGCGCCGCCGAATTCGGAATAGTCCAATCGCTTTTTGACGCTGCGAAACGCCTGCCGCGAAAGTATCGCGCCGGTTTGCGTCAACAAGGTCTGCCCAAGCTCGGTTTTCAACAATCCCATGATCGCTTCAACCAGACCTTCGCTGGTTTTCAGAATGACGTTGCCGGTGAATCCGTCGCTGACGATGACGTCCACATCGCCAGTGAAAATGTCCCGACCTTCGACGTTGCCGATGAAGTTGATCGGAGCTTCTTTCATCAAATGCAAGGTTTCTTTGGTCAGGTCGTTGCCTTTGATGTCTTCTTCGCCAATGCTCATCAATCCGACGCGAGGGGAACGAACACCCAGAATCGAGCGCGAATACACCGAACCCATAATGGCGAATTGCTGCAAATGCTCCGGTTTGCATTCGGCATTGGCCCCAACATCCAACAAAACCGTGCCATTGCCTTTCAGCGTGGGGAAGATTCCCGCCAGCGCCGGACGATCCACCGAAGGCAGAGTGCCCAGCATCAAAACTGAAGTCGCCATCACCGCGCCTGTGTTTCCGGCGCTGACCAATCCATGAGCTTTGCCTTCGCGCACCAGACGAGCAGCCACACGTATGGACGAATCGCGTTTTCGCCGCACGGCTTGTGCGACAGGATCGTCCATGGTGATGACTTCGGTGGCGTTGACGATTTCGATGTGGAGTCGCTGTTTGCGAGGATCGTGAACTCCCTGACGCGCCAATTCGGCGCGAATCTGCTCTTCGCGTCCGATTAACAAAATACGAACGCGCAGGTCTCGCGCGGCCTGAATGGCGCCTTCAACCTCTATGGCGGGGGCGTTATCTCCGCCCATAGCGTCAACAGCGATGGTGGTGAGCATTGAAGCCAAGCAGGATTCTTAAGTGTAGAAGCTGGCGGCAGTAGATATACGAAAGGCGAGCGTCGAGACATTTTCATTTCGACGCTCGCCTTTCAGATTTTTCAGATCGTTTCTTTGCCTTCGATCACGGTGCGTCCGCCGTAAAATCCACAGCGGGGGCAAACGCGATGCGGCAATTTTTTGTTGCCGCAATTCGGGCAGTTGGACAATTGGATTCGGTTCAGCGAATCGTGCGTGCGGCGTTTGCGGCTACGCGATTTTGAATGTCGTCGTTTAGGATTCGGCATATCTATTCTCCAGGTATTTCGATAAGTTCAATTTATGTTTCTTCTTCCGAACTGTTTTTCAGATCGGCCAGCGCCTGCCACCGAGGATCAATCGGTTTCTGGCATTTGCACTGTTCAAAATTCAAATCTGCGCCGCATTGCGAACACAGCCCGCGGCAATCTTCGCGGCATAGCACTCTGGTCGGCAGGCTCAGTTCCAACTGTTCCAGCACCAGATCGTCAACGTTGATCTGTTCGTTTTCGTAAACCACCAGATCAAGGTCGCGGTCGTGCAACTCGGTTTCGCCCACATGGTTTGCGCCAGGGTCTTCGGGAACGTAAATCAGGTCGAAGGGCGCATCCACTGGAAACGTCACATCAATCAAACAACGGTCGCAGGTGACAAACAACGCGGATTTGACGGTTCCGCGAACCCGCATATCCATCCCGGCGCGATCTACGCGCCCGGTCACTTCCGGCAAACTGGCGATCTCAAACTCGTGTTCGCTGGTGTCCAATTCACCTTCAGCGTACTGATGATTGAACGGCAATCCATCAGCAGGCAAACGCGATAACGAGATGAACATAATTCCTCTTGAATGTTTCCGGCGGCGACAAAGCGCGTAATTATATTTTCGGTCAAAGGTTTGTCAACCGACTGAGTTTGCGGTTGGGGAAGGGGAAGAGTCTACGGCAATCAATTTCTCTCCCTGATCGCGCACGGCTTCCAGCGCCCGTTGAAAACGTTCGAGTTCGGCTTCGCTGTTTCCGTCTTTGACAAAAATCGGCTGGCCAATGATGACCACTGCCCGGGCGAACGGTTTGGGAATTTCGATACGATCCCAGCTTTTCAGCCGCCAACACCGATCCAATGAAATTGAAAAGGGAAGAATCGGCGCTCCGGACTTGGCCGCCAGCAACAACGCTCCGGGTTTGGCAACGTAAATCGGCCCGCGCGGTCCATCCACAGTAAACGCCGCGCTTTTGCCTGCGCGAACGGCGCGAATCATCTGAATCAATCCGGCGCGCGCGCCGCGCGTTGAACTGCCTTTGGCGGTTCCGTAACCAAACCGTTGAATGAATCGCGCGATGTATTCCGAATCGAAACTTTGCGAGGACATGACGACAATGCCTCGATTTCGCCAGAAAAACGTTGCCGTGGGAATGCGGTTATGCCAGAAACAATAGACCAGTGGCTGGGCTTCTGTGTGATGCTCGCGGCCAACGACTTCGAACTTCAGCGTGGTTCCAATGACGCGGATCAACCAGAACAGTAAAAATCCCGCCAGCCGGATAATCACCCGTTGTTTGAAGGTGTACTGATCCAGGTTGGCGAAGGAATACAGCCGCTCGTCCATTTGGTCGTTGGCGGAGCGTTCTTCAATCTGGTTTTCGTCGGTCGTTGCCATCCGTTTTCAAAGGCTCATTTACTCTTCGTTTTCTTCCCGGTAAGCCTTCAATTTGTTGTGCAGAGTTTTCAGGCTGATGTTCAGCAAATCCGCCGCGCGGGTTTTGTTGTTATTCGTGCGAATCAACGTTTTCAGGATCAACTGGCGCTCGGCTTCATCCAGCGAAATCGGCACAGGCAGCGTAATCGAGTCTTCATTTTTCAACGAACGACCATCGAACATCTGCGGCGAAAGATGCTGTTTTTCGATGCGCTGGCTGTCGCAGACGATGACGGCGTGTTCGACCACGTTGCGAAGCTCGCGCACATTTCCGGGCCAGGGGAAGCGCGAAAAGATTTCCAGCACTTCGGTCGAAACCAGTTTGGCCGGACGGTTGTGGCGATTGCTGAGTTCTTTGACCATGTATTCGGTCAACAGCGGAATGTCCTCGCGGCGTTCGCGCAACGGCGGCAGTTTGACGTGAATGACGTTCAGGCGATAGAGCAGGTCTTCGCGCATTTCGCCGCGTCGCACGGCTTCGTGCGGGTCTTTATTGGTGGCGGCCAGCACGCGAACGTCCACCGGAACTTCTTTGGCGCTGCCCAGTCGGCGAACTTTGCGCTCTTCCAGCACGCGCAGCAGCTTGGCTTGCAACATCGCAGGCATTTCGGCGATTTCGTCCAGAAACAAGGTGCCGGTGTTGGCCAGTTCAAAACAGCCTTCGCGTTTGGCGATTGCGCCCGTGAACGCGCCGCGTTCGTGGCCGAACAGTTCCGATTCCATCAACGTTTCGGGGATGGCGGAACAGTTGATGGCGACAAACGGACGCGAAGCGCGTGGGCTGAGTTGATGAATGCTCTGCGCGACGACTTCCTTGCCGGTGCCGGATTCGCCGGTAATCAACACGGACACGGCGGAGCTGGCGACCTGTTCGATGGTCGTGTAAATCTGCCGCATGACCTGCGAATTGCCGACCAGTTTGCCGAACACGCCGTATTCGCCCAATTGCCGCCGCAACCGCGTGTTTTCCAATCGCGAAGCCGCCTGTTCGATGGCGCGTTGCAATACGACGCTCAACTGGCGCGTGTTGATCGGTTTTTCAAAATAATAAAAGGCGCCTTCTTCCTTCACCGCGCGAACGGCGTCTTCGATGCTGCCTTGCCCGGTCAACAGAATAACGGCGGTTTCCGGGTGTTCTTCGCGCAACCGGTTCAGCAATCCGAATCCGTCCAGCCGAGGCATAAACACGTCAGTCACGACTGCTGTCGGGTGAAAGTCGGAGGCGATTTCCAACGCTTCCAATCCATCGCTCGCCGTTTGCGTTTCGTAACCCCAAACCGAAATGATCTCGCTCAACCCGACACGGGCGGCTTGCTCATCGTCCACAATCAAAATTCTTGCTCTATCCATCATAGTTTCGCGAGTTTAACAAGCAGACCTCCGCTTGCCAATAAAAGTCAGAAATTACTTGAATTGATTCTTGTGAATCCTGCCAGTCTTGCGCATACTTGCCGCCGCTTGCAGTTCAAAAGCAATCAACCAACCCTTTACCAATTTTTTACGGAGGTAATGTATGTACGCCGTTTCGAATGAGGAGCGCACCTGGGGAATGTTGTCTCACCTGTTGGCATTGTCTGGATTCATCGGAGTTCCATTCGGAAACATCCTGGCGCCATTGATTATCTGGCTGGTGAAAAAAGACCAGTCTCAGTTTGTCGCCGACCAGGCCAAAGAGTCGTTGAACTTTCAAATCTCGCTGATTATTTATGCCATCGTCAGCGGTATTCTGGTGCTTGTCTTGATCGGATTCCTGTTGCTGGCCGTGGTTTTCGTCGGAGGAATCGTCCTGACGATCATCGCCACTTTGAAGGCCAATAACGGAGAACATTATCGCTATCCGTTCACAATTCGACTGATTCATTGAAAACAAGTCAGCAAAAAAATCAAAAATCAAAGAGCGAGGGGGCATTCACAGCAACCCTCGCTCTTTTACTTCCAGGTATTTGTTGACCAGTTGAAACGACAACTGTCCCGCCTGCACGTCCAGCGCCAATCCGCCGAGTTCGGTAATCCTGGCCAGAGCTTCTTCGCGCTGTTGCAACAATTCTTCGGCGACGGATTGTTTGTAGACATCCGCCACGATTTTGGGTTCGGTGGAAACCAATGCGCGTAAATCGTTATCGCCGATGGTGACGATCAACGGCAAATGGCGCGGCAACAATGCCGCGGTGTAAGCCAGCAATTCCGCCGACGCGTCGCGGTCAACCAGATCCGTCAAAATCACCACCAGCGAACGCCGTTTACAGTTTTGAGACAGATGCTGAAACGCGCGCGCGTAAGATGGTTCAATCATCTGCGCTTTGACGCTGTACAAGGCTTCGGTCATTGCAGACAACTGGCTGTGTCCGCGTTGCGGTGGCAAATAGCTGACCACCTGACGATTGAACACCAGCAAACCTATGTTGTCGCCTCCGCTGGTGGCCACGTAACCAATCGCCAGCGCTGCATTGATGGCGTGATCGAGTTTCGACAGATGTTCGATGCGCGACGTCATCAATCGTCCGGCGTCAATCATCACAACGATATTCTGGTTGCGTTCGATCTGGTATTGCCGAGTCGTCAGCTTGCCGCGTCGCGCCGTCGCCGTCCACGAAATATGCCGCAGTTCGTCGCCAAGCACATAATCGCGCAGACTCTCAAACTCCCGGCCTTGTCCGCGCAACCGAGTTCGCCGCATTCCGGCCATCATCTGGCGATTGCGTTGCGCGAAAAGTTCGTAGCGTTTGGCTTCGTTGATATTCGGATAAACCTTGACGCTTTCCGCCGCAGTCAGACTGATTTGTTTGAAGACCAATCCCAACCGCGAACGCCAGCGCAATGACACATTGCCAAAGCCGTAATCTCCACGCGAAGCTGCGTAGAGTTTGTAACCAGCCGTCGCTTCGGCTTCACCACTGCGCGAACGGCGTGTTTTGGCAGTCAACAACCGCTCGCCGCGCAATTCCAATTCAGGTGGATATTCGTCTTTGATCGTGAACGCCGGAGCGCGCGAACGTCGCCGGGCGAGTTTGACCATGATATGAAGCTGCACTTCGTTTTCTTCGCCGATCATAAAGCGGCGCGGCATGACGCGGCGGACTTTCAACTGAGATTCTTTTTCCGTCAGTTTGTAATCCACGAACGCCAACGCCAACAGCAGCACATCGTAACCAATCAGTCCCCATTTCAAATTCGTTTGCGAAGCGAACGTCGTCCACACCGCGATGAGCGGTAAAACGCCTAAGGCAAACAAAATGAAAAATCTTCGGGTGAAAATCATTCGGGAAAATCAAAAGGCAAAAGGCAAATATCAAAAAAGCAAAAATGAAAAGTACCGCCTTTTTGCCTTTTCACTTTTGATATTTGCTTTTTGATTTTTCAGCGTGGCACTTCAACCGCAGTGATGATTTCGTCCAGCACGGCTTCTTCGGTGATGCCTTCGATTTCGGCTTCGGAACGCAGCAGTATACGGTGGCGCAACGCCGGATGAACCACGTCGCGCACGTCGTCGGGCGTGACGAATTCGCGGCCGCGCAATGCCGCCAGGGCTTTGCTGGCCAGCAACAATGCCACCGAAGCGCGCGGGCTGGCTCCCCACAACAAACTTGGGTGTTCGCGTGTGCGGCGAACCAGGTTGACGATGTAATTTTGTACGCTCGGTTCGACGTTGATCTTGCGGACTTCGACGCGGCACTGAGGAATAACCGCCGGATCGTCCAACATCACCAGCGGCACATTTTCCAGCTTGCGCGCGTTGAAGCCGGCCTGCCAGTTGGCCACGATCTGTTGTTCGTCTTCGGCGCTGGGATAAGAAATCAGAATCTTGAACAGGAAGCGATCAAGTTGGGCTTCTGGCAGCGGATAGGTTCCTTCGTATTCAATCGGGTTTTCCGTCGCCAGCACCAGAAACAGCGGCGACAACAAATGGCTTTCGCCGTCAATCGTCACCTGACGCTCTTCCATCGCTTCCAGCAACGCGGCCTGCGTTTTCGGCGGAGTCCGGTTGATTTCGTCGCCGAGCAAAATGTCTGTAAACACCGGCCCGTGCCGCAGCGTGAATTGCGACGTGGAGACGTTGAAAACGTTCGTGCCGGTAATGTCCGAAGGCATCAAATCCGGCGTGAACTGTATGCGGTTGAAGCCCACGCCCAGAATGCGCGACAGCGTTTTGACCATCAGCGTTTTGGCTGTGCCCGGCACACCTTCCAACAAGGCGTGGCCTTCGGCCAGCAAGCAAATCAGGATTTGGTCAATGATGGCGTCCTGACCGACGATGACTTTGTGGACTTCGTTGCGAATGTGTTCGGCGACCTGGCTGACGTAATTTGCCATGCGTAATGGGCTGAACTCCTGTTGATAGATTTGAACTGCTTTCTGCGAGCGGCAACTATACTCAAAGAGTCAGATGCCGACAATCGTTGTATTGCCTATCGGTTTTTCTGCTGGTTTAATGACGGCCATGCCAAATCTGATTATAGGATCACGCGGTAGCAAACTGGCGTTGTGGCAATCCAACTGGATCAAGCAGGAACTCGAACGGTTGCATCCGGGTCTGGCGGTCGAAATCGAAATCATCAAAACCACCGGCGACAAGATGCAGGAAGCTTCGTTGGCCGGATTGGCCGGCGCGGGCAAAGGCGTCTTCACCAAGGAAATCGAAGAAGCCTTGTTGAATCGCAGCATTGATCTGGCCGTTCATAGCTTGAAGGATTTGCCGACGGTATTGCCCGACGGATTGCACATTGCCGCCATCACCGAACGCGTGGACGTGCGCGATGCGCTGATTTGTTCTGCCGTCTTGCACGGAACCGTCAAAGCGATTCGGGATTTGCCCCAAGGCGCTCGCGTCGGAACCAGCAGTTTGCGTCGCCGTGCGCAATTGCTGCACCAGCGGCCAGACCTGGAAATCACAGAGCTTCGCGGCAACGTGGACACGCGATTGCGCAAGCTGGACGAAGGCCAATATGACGCGATTATTCTGGCTTCGGCGGGATTGATCCGGCTGGGATTGGCAGATCGAATCACGGCGCGCATTGAACCCGACGAAATGTTGAGCGCTGTCAGCCAGGGCGCGCTCGGCATCGAATCCCGCGTGGACGATCAACGGACGAATTTGCTGCTGGAATCCTTGAACCATTGGCCGACCCGATACGCAGCCGAAGCCGAGCGCGCCGTGTTGCGCGAACTCGGCGGAGGCTGCGCGGTTCCGATTGCCGCACTCGGCATTGTCAGCTCAGAAGACGGCAAGGAGCGGCTTCGGTTGGAAGCGTTGGTTGCCGATGTCGAAGGCCGGCAATTGATTCGTTTGCAGGCAGAAGGTTCAGCGCATCACGCGGAAGAGCTTGGCGCGCAATTGGCCGAGCGCTTGATTCAAGCCGGCGCGCATGAATTGTTGCAGTACGGGGAGCGTCAGCGACCTGCGTCTTCTGTGACAAATGCGCCGTTTGTTCAGACTGTTTCCCCTGCCAACCCTGCCGAGGCAACGCCAGAATCAACAGAAAAACATATAACAAAAGAAGCTCAAATCGCTGACACTCACGATACCGTGCCGAATGCCGAGCAGCCGTTGGCCGGGCGCAAAGTGATTGTCACGCGCTCGCCGAAACAAAGCAGCGAGATGGTTCGCTTTTTGGAAAAGCTGGGCGCAGAAGTCATCGCCTGCCCGACAATTGAAATCAAGCCACCGTCAAGCTGGGAGCAATTGGATGCCGCGCTGGCAAAGCTAAGCTGGTTCGATTGGCTGGTCTTCACCAGCGCAAATGGCGTTGAATACTTTTTGCAGCGGCTGGATGAAACCGGACACGGACGCGCCGAATTGATGGCGCACAAAGTCTGTGCGGTGGGGCGAAAGACCGCTGAACGGTTGATGCGTGAAAATATCTCGGTGGATGTAATGCCCGAACGGTTTACAGCCGAATCGCTGGTCGAAGATTTCATTAAACGATTCGGCGTTGGCCAGCGGCTGCGCGGGTCGAAGATGTTGTTGCCAGCTTCGAAAACCACACGCGATGTGATTCGCCCGGCGATGGAAAAAATTGGCGTCTATGTCGAAGTCGCAGAGGCGTACCAGACGGTATTGCCCGCTTCATCCGGCAGGAAAGTCGTGAATCTGATCCGAGACTCCGCCGCCGATTACATACTGTTTACCAGCCCTTCGACGATTGCCAATCTGGCGGCGATTCTGGAAACAGATCATCTGACGCCGCATTTGACGAATTGTCGTGTTGCCTGCATCGGGCCGGTCACTGCCGATGCCGCCCAGTTATACGGATTGGAAGTTCACATTCAGCCGAAAGAACACACTGGCGAAGCGGTCGTTCGTGCCTTGGCAGCAGACAGTTTGAATCGTGGATAACCGATTGTCGGTTTTGTGAGTGAATCCCGACCACCGACCACGAAGTTTGCATCTCGCGGCGATTGATTTAGACTACACTGGCTTTTGTGAGAGTGTTCATTGGTCTCCCCAAAATAAACCAGCCGGTACGCGATTGCTTTTTTAGACTTTTGCATTTGAGCAAATGGAGTCGAACATAGATTCATGACTTACTGTACGAACTGCGGAACTAGATTGGCTGCGGGCGCGGCGAAGTGCGACGCTTGCGGAGCGAGTCTAGTCGCAACAAAAATGACACCACCCGAAGCCCCGTCCCACGATACCGCCGTATCCAGCACCGATCATCTGAAGACGCGAATTGCCGATTCCGACACTGGAGAAAACGCCAAACCCATTGCCGTCGGCACGCAAGTCGGTCGAGTGCTGGGCGGGCGTTACCAACTGGATTCATGCATTGGCAGCGGAGGCATGGGCGAAATTTATCGCGCTCGGCGTTTGCACATCGGCGACACCGTGGCGGTCAAGGTTTTGCGCCCGGACGTGATCGAAAACGAAAAAACGCGCCAGCGGTTTTATCGAGAAGCCCGTGCCGCCGCCATGCTTCATCACCCGAACGCGGTGGTTATTCACGATTTCGGCGAAGACACGGATGGCACGGCTTACATCGTCATGGAGTTGTTGATTGGTCGCAGTTTGCGCCAATTGCTGGTGGAATCCGGGACGATTGCGCCTCGCCGTGCTTACACCATCATTCGGCAGGCTTGCGCCGCCCTCGACGCCGGACATCGCAACGGCATCGTTCACCGCGACATCAAACCGGACAACATTTATCTGCTCGACACACACGACGACGAAGACCATGTCAAGATTCTGGATTTCGGCATCGCCAAACTTGCCGACAAGGCGCTGGACACGCTCAGCATGGAAGAGCAGCGTCTGACCAATGTCGGAACAGTCATCGGAACTCCGCATTACATGTCGCCCGAACAGTGCCAGGGCGAAGAAGCCGATTCGCGTTCGGATATTTACAGCCTGGGCGTCGTGCTTTACGAAATGCTGACCGGAGTCGTGCCTTTCGTCGCCAAAACTCCGACCGGAGTGGCGATCAAACACGTCACTGAACAGGCTCGGCCTTTGCGCGAACTGAATCCGGCATTGAGCCCCGCGATTGAGAGTGTGGTGTTGCGTGCGATGAGCAAGGAAGCGACTTCGCGGCCACAGAACGCCATCGAACTGGCGCGCGACTTCGATCTGGCTTTGCGCAGCGAAGCCAACTACGAAGGTTCGACCGTGCGGTTCAGCGATTCCGGCGAACAAAAAACTGTCACGCCGCCAGTCGTCAACAAGGAAAACGCGACCGAAATTTTGAAGCCAGCAGCGACCACTGGCGGACAGCCTCGTCTGGAAACTTCACCGCAAAGTTACGACACGATCGTCAGTCCTTCCTCGGCCGACACGCTTGGAAAGTCAGCAACGGATGCGTTGTCTTCGCCAGGAACAGATGTTCTGACTCCATCGAAAACGACCGGCGAACAGAAGCTCGGAACGATTGATCTGAAAACGCAGGTGATGGACACGCCTGAACCGGTTACGCCTGCGGCAAAAGAGCCTGCACCTGTCGTCAAGGAAGACAAACCGCCAAGGTCAGAAAAGAAAGCAGACAAGACAGCCAAACAAGCCAAAGTCGAACCGCCCAAACCGATTGAAAACGCAAAACCGGACTCAGTTGCCAAAGCTCCTGAACTGGCTACGGCGAAATCGCGCACTCCATTGCTTATCGGCGTCGGCGCGTTGTTGTTGTTGCTGGCGGTGTTTGGCGCGTGGATGTTGGGCGGCGGCGAGGAAAGGCCGCCCGCCGTAACTAACTCGACCTCGCAGACTGCGTCAACATCGGTTTCGCCAGCCACATCCAGCAATCAATTTCCGCAAGCATCAACACCGGATGGAATGGCGCTGGTCATCAATGGCGTCTTGCAGGTCGGACGCGACGATGGCAAGGAAAACGAAGCTCCGTCGCACGTCGTCACGCTCAAGGCTTTTTACATTGGCAAAACCGAAGTCACGAACGAAGAGTATCAGGCCTTTGTCGCTCAAACCGGCCACGCCGCGCCGCCTTCGTGGAATGGCGGAACGTTTCCGGCGGGAAGCGAAAAACTTCCTGTCACCGATGTCAGTTGGGAAGACGCCAACGCCTTTGCCAAATGGGCTGGAAAGCGTTTGCCCACAGAAGAAGAATGGGAATACGCCGCTCGCGGATCGAATCCGGACAACCTGTATCCCTGGGGCGCGAAATGGATGGACGACGCGGCCAACGTTCTCAAAGACGGCGTCGGGTTGAATAAGCTTTCGCCCGTCGGCCAGTTTGCCAAAGGAGCGAGTCCGTTCGGCGCGCTGGATATGATCGGCAACGTCTGGGAATGGACTTCCAGCGATTACAAGGCATATCCCGGCGGCACGATCAAACCGCCCGCCGCCGGATACAAAAATCTGAAGGTGATTCGCGGCGGTTCATTCAATACGAATTTTTCAGACGCGACGGCCACGCTCAGAAGCGGTTGGCCTGCGGGTCGCAAAGATTGGCCCAATTCCGTCTCCCCAGATTATTCCAAGACCGGTTTTCGGCTCGCCAAGGATGCGGACTGATACAACCGGCTTTTCCAAGGGATGTAGAGTTATGAAGAGTCAACGGAACGTTTTGCCTGTCGTTGTTGTGGCATTGATTCTCTTGCTCCCGTTCGGCGCAGATTGCCGAGTTTACGCTCAAAGTGGAACCGGCGAATTGCCCGGCGCAAAACCGACGCCGACGCCGAAACCCGGCACGAAAGCTCCGGCCAAAGCTGCCGCTCCGGTGACGCCGACGCTGGTATTCGATCAGGAAGTCAAAGGACGGATTGATCCGCGCGGATCGGAAAAAGCCGCCAGCGGCGGGTTGTTCGAAGATCACATTTTGAACGCCAAGAGCGAAGATTTGCTGTCATTCCATCTTCTCAGTTCGGATTCGACTTTGAGATTGCAGCTTGTTGACAAGGACAACGTCGAAATTCCCGTCACCAAAGACCAGCAGGGAGTGTTCAAGATCAACACTCCTGCGGGTGGATTGCCAGCCGACGGCGAATATCGTGTGCGAATTGTTGGCGCAGCCAAAAAATCCGCCGTGCCGTTTTCGCTGAAAGTCACTCGCCTTGGTTTGACGCCGACCGTCTACAACGAACGCTTCAATCAGATTGTCATCAATTACCGCGAAAGCGATGCTGCTTCGGCAGACGACGCTCTGGCCAAACTGGAAGAATTGGCGATGGCGGACAAAAGCAAACCAGGCGCGTTTGAATTTCTGGGCATCATTTACCTGTACAATAAAAATGATGTCGCAAAAGCCGAACAGGCCATGGAACAAGCCGTGCAGTTGAACGGCGCGGCCATCGTCAAAATCTCCTATGACGCGCAATGGCGGCGGATGGCCCGGCTGAAAAACGGGAAAACCGGTTGGGAAGAGGCGCGCACAGGTTGGCTTCGCATTCGTCCTGGCCAGGTCGAAATCACCGATCCGAGCAACAGGATTCTGGCCACCGTCGCCGGAGCGCAAGTCAAGGAATTGTCGAAAATCCTGACCGCCAGCAGCAATCTTATCAACGTGACCGGCGAACGCCGCCAGTTCGTGTTCGAACCCGGCAGCGGCACACAACAGGAAGCTGATCTGGTCATCAAACTCATTCAAAACCACGTTATGAAAAGGACGAATTAGGTGGCAGATGGCAGGTGTTAGGTGACAGGTAATCTTCCGTATAACCACCGACCACCGACCACCGACCACCGACCACCGACTATGAATTTATGGGGAGGCCGATTTACAGGCGAAACCGACCGACACTTTGCCGCATTCAATGCCAGCTTTCGATTTGACCGCCGACTGATTTTCGCCGATTTGCAAGCCTGCGCCGTTCACGCGCGCGCGTTGGGGCGAGCGGGCGTTTTGCCCGATGCCGAAGTTGAAACCATTACGCAGGGCTTGCAGAAAATCGGTGATTTGATTGCTGACCCCGCCTTTCTGGATCGCCCGGAATTTTCCAACACCGAAGACGTTCACAGCTTCATCGAATCGCGTTTGGTCGAATTGATCGGGCAGATTGGCTACAAGCTGCACACCGGACGCAGCCGTAACGATCAAGTCGCCGTAGCCACGCGATTGTTTTTGCGCGGCGAAATCGAACGGCTGGACGACATCATACGCGACACACAACGCGCACTGATCGAACTGGCCGAACGTTACGAAAACGATCCGCTGCCGGGATACACGCACCTGCAAAAAGCCCAGCCGATTTTGTTTGCGCATTTTCTGCTGGCTTATTTTCAAATGCTGTCGCGCGATCGGGCGCGACTGGCCGATGTCAAAACGCGAGTCAACATTTTGCCGCTCGGTTCAGGAGCGATGGCCGGAACGAATTTTCCGGTTGATCGCGAATGGATGGCGGCGGAACTTGGGTTTGACGGCGTGACGCGCAATAGCATTGATGCCGTCAGCGACCGCGATTACATCGTTGAATTCGTCAGCTTCGCCGCGCTGACGATGATGCACCTGTCGCGGCTGGCCGAAGATTTGATTATTTATTCGACACAGGAATTCGGCTTCATCAAACTCGGCGACGCCATTTCCACCGGCAGCAGTTTGATGCCGCAAAAGAAAAATCCCGATTCGCTGGAATTGATTCGCGGCAAATCGGCGCGCGTGTTCGGTCACCAGATGGCGATGCTGACGATGGTGAAAGGCTTGCCGCTGGCTTACAACAAAGACTTGCAGGAAGACAAGGAAACGCTGTTCGATACGATTGACACCTTGTCCGACAGTTTGCGCGTGACGGCGACCGTCTTGCGCAACATCGAACTCAACCGCGAACGCGCTAGCGCGGCGGCGATTCGTGATTACACCAACGCCACCGACCTGGCTGATTATCTGGTTCGCAAAGGCCTGGAATTTCGCAAAGCGCATGAAGTCATTGGTCGCATCGTCGTGTTTGCCATCGAACAAGGCAAGGAACTCGGCGAACTGAGTCTGGCTGAATGCCAACAGTTTTCCCCGTTGTTCGAGCAGGATTTGTTCGACGCCATTTCGCTGGACAGTTCGCTGGCGGGCAAACGGCAAACCGGCGGAACCGCGCCGGAACAGGTTCGCCAGGAACTGGCGCGCGCAAAAGCTGAAGTGGGAACTGATTAGTCGGCGAAGACTTCAGATGAATGGATTTCACCGCAGAGGCGCAGAGTCCCGCAGAGGTGTCGCAGAGCTTAGGTTGAAAATCTCTGCGCTTCCTCTGCGTTCTTTGCGCCTCTGCGGTAAAGATGATTTTCAAATGTCACGCAATCTGTCTTAATTGCCCAATACCGAAATTCACACTCAAACCTGCCCTATGAAAGAAACTCGAATCGTTCTTGTTGTCCTGTTGTTGTTCGCTGCTTCAGCGTGCAGCAAGGCTCCGCAAAAAAGCGCCGAACAGCCTGCCTACACCGCCCAGGAATCGCTGGCGAAAATGCACCTCAGCGAAGAGTTTAACGTCGAAATTTTCCTGACCGAACCGCAGGTAATGTCGCCGACCGAAATGGTCTTTGACGAAAACGGGCGCATTTACGTCGCCGAAATGCTGGATTACCCGGACGATCCTCCGCCGGGCAAACCTGTGCGGTCGCGCATCAAGTTGTTGGAAGACAACGACGGCGACGGCAAATACGAACGTGTGGTTGTTTTTGCCGATCAGGTCTTGCAAGCCAGCGGCATTTTGCCGTGGAAAGGCGGTGTCATCGTCACCAGCGCTCCTGACATTTTCTGGATGAAAGACACGGACGGCGACGGCAAAGCCGACATCAAACAGGTTTTGTTCACGGGCTTTCCAAAAGTGAACCCCGAAGCGCGCATCACCAATCCGCGTTATGGCATTGATAACTGGATTTATTTCGCCAATCACGGACGCGAAGGTCGTATCACATCGCCCGCGCACCCTGGACGCGAAGCCTTGTTGGTTCGTGGAACGGATTTTCGGTACAACCCGACGAAAGACGTGGCGGAAAACAGTTCCGGCATTGCGCAATTCGGTTTGACCTTCGACGAATGGGGCAATGAATTCATCACTGAAAACACGACTCATTTGCGCCAAGTCGTGTTGCCGTACAAATACCTGAGCCGCGCGCCTCTGTTGGAAGTTCCTGCCGTCGCGCTGAACATTTACGAAGGTGGTGTAGTTTCAGGACAGATTTTCCCTTTAACTGGGCCGCAGGAATGGCGTAAACAGCGCACGGCTTTGCGCCAACAACGTTATGACGAACAAGGTTTGAACCGTACAGAACACGTCGGCGGATATTTCAGCGGAGCCAGTGGCGGCACGGTTTACACCGGAGACGCCTGGCCTGCGGAATATCGCGGCAGCGTTTTCACGGGCGAAGTCAGTGCCAACCTGATTCACCGCGATGTGCTGACGCCCGACGGTGTGACTTACAAAGCCGCGCGCGCCAAAGAAGGCGTGGAGTTTCTGGCTGCGGAAGATCAGTGGTTTCGCCCATGCAATTTCGCCAACGCGCCCGATGGCAATTTGTACTTCATGGACATTTACCGGCTGTTCATCGAAACGCCCGAATCCATTCCTGAAGAAATCAAAAAAGGAATGGACTTTTATGCGGGCGATTCGCTGGGACGCATTTACAAACTGACGGTGAAAAATCCGCGCACGAAACGCGATTTGAAACCCCGGCTCGGTTCGGCCAGCACCGAAGAACTGGTTAAAACGCTTGAGCACGAAAACGGCTGGCATCGCACGACGGCGCAGCGGCTGATCGTCGAACGACAAGACAAAACTGCGATTCCGTTTTTGAAAACGCTGGTTGCCGAAACCGCTTCGCCGCTCGGGAAGGTTCACGCACTGTGGACGCTCGAAGGCTTGTCAGCTTTGGATGAATCCTTGGTGCTGGCAGCGTTAAAAGACCAGCATCCGCGAGTTCGGGAACACGCCGTGCGATTGGCGGAAAACTTTGCCAGGTCGAAACCGATTCAAGCAGCAGTGCTGGCAATGGCAAGCGATGCCGATGTGCGGGTTCAGTTTCAAACGGCTTTCACGCTCGGCGAGATGAAAGACATTCGGGCGATGGACACGCTGGCCGAGCTGGCGATGAAGCACGCGGAGAATCAATGGTTTCGACTGGCGGTCTTGAGTTCGGTCAACGATTCCGCGGCGCAGTTTTTTGCCTTGCTGCGGAAGAAAAATCCCGGCTTCGACAACAAACAACTTTTCTCGCAACTGGCAGCCTTGATCGGAGGCAAACACGACGCAAACGAACTGGCCGGATTGTTGAAGCTGGCGGCAACGCTCAACGATCCTGAACCGACGCTCAGCGGGTTGAGCAAAGGCCTGAAGCTGGCCGATGTCAAAAATCTGCGCGTCGCCGGAGCCGAGCCGGTGTTGATGAAACTGCTCAGCAGCGACAACGAAGCGTTGCAGAAAGCGGCTTGGGAAACGGCGCGTTTTTTTGAATTGAAAGGCCTGGTGCAAAAAGCGCTGGCCGACGCGCAAAACGCCGGCTTGCCGGTGAAAACTCGTGTGACGGCTGTGCGCGCTTTGCGTGGCGGACAGTTCGCTGCGGTTTCGCCTGTGCTGGAAAAGTTACTGGCCGATCAGAATTCACCGGAACTGCAGACTGCCGCGATTGAATCGTTGGCGGCGTTTGATGATGCCAACATTGCGTCAAACCTGATTGGGCAATGGCAAAAGTTTTCGCCGGAAATCCGCCAGAAAGTGTTGGCCGCGTTGCTCAGCGATCGCGAGCGAATGAAGGTTTTGTTGAAGGCTTTGGAAGACGGAAAGATCGAACGCACGATGGCTGATCCGGCGATGCAGGCGAAGCTCTTCGATCATCCAGACAAAGATGTGGTCGCGCGCGCGCAAGCCTTTTTCAAATCGGAAACCGACGAACGCAAAGCCATCGTTGCCAGCTATGCCGAAGCGTTGAATCTGACCGGCGACGTCATGCGCGGTCGCGATTTGTTCGCTTCGACCTGCGCCGTATGCCACGTGCCGCAAGCGGGGCGTCCGCGCATAGGCGCTGACCTGTCCGGCATAAACAACAAAACCAAAGAAGAGTTGTTGAATTCGATCATGAATCCCAGCGAAGCCATCGAAGGCCGCTTCGTCAATTACATCCTGACAACCAAAGACGGTCGCATCGAAGACGGCATTCTGGCCAACGAAACTTCGGGCGCCGTGACACTGCGCAACGCCGACCGCGACGTGACGATCTTGAGAAAGAACATCGCCGAAATCCGCGCTTCGACGATTTCGCTCATGCCGGAAGGTTACGAGAAAACACTGACCAAACAGCAAATCGCCGACATCATCGCGTACTTGCGCGGCGGGCTGTGAAACTGGCGAACAGAATTAGTCATTAACCATTGGTCATTATCCATTAACCGAAGGGAGAAGGATTTTTACCCTGACAAATAATGGGCAATGGTTAATGGCTAATTTGATGAATCGCAACTTTCCACTGACAATTGAATTTCATTTCGTCTATACTCCGCTCACCCTTTTCCAGAACGACTTTCCAACACAACTTTGAAGGAGCCAGCTATGACTCGGTGCCAACGTTGTTTCGGTGAACTGTCTGAATTTGCCGTCTTTTGTCCGGCCTGCGCCCAGGTGCATGAACCCGATTTATCGCAACTGCTGAATCATACGGTCGGAGGGCGTTACAAGCTTTACCGTCAGTTGGGACAGGGCGGGCTTTCGACGGTGTTTGCCGCGACGGATTTGCAAACCGACAGCGTGGTGGTCGTCAAAGTCAGCGATCCGGCGCAACTGGTGCGACGCGAATTGACTTATGCGATTGATGCTGAAGCCGCGCGCAACTACTGGCGGGAAATGTTGGAACGCATGCGCCACGAAGCTGAAGCGCTGACTGGTATCGAACACCCAAATATCGTCCGGCTGTTTGACAGCGGAATGATCGGCGACGATTTGCGATTTGTGGCGATGGAGTTTTTGCGCGGGCGAACTCTGCGCGAAGAACTGGACGCGCGCGGAAAGCTGGAAATTGCCGAAGCTGTGACCATAACGCTGCAATTGTGCGATGCGCTCAGCGAAGTTCACGCGCGCGAGATCGTGCATCGAGACGTGAATCCACGAAATGTGATGCTCGACAATGGAGCGAAACTCATTGATTTCGGCATCGCCAAATTTCCCCAGCCGCCCGGAGCGCCGCCATTCACGCAGCATTCAGTGCTGAGCGGAACGGTGGCCTACGCTTCACCGGAACAATGTCAGAGTCGCACTGTGGATCATCGCTCGGATATTTATTCGCTGGGCGTAATGTTGTATGAATTGTTGACCGGCGAACGTCCCTTCAAAGGTCGCACGCCGACGGAAATTGCGATTCATCACTTGCAGGCTGCCCCGCCACCACCGCGACAACTCAACCCGGAAATTCCGCTGAACCTGGAAAAAGTCGTCTTACGCGCGTTGGCGAAATCGCCAGAAGATCGGCAGCAAAGCGTTCAGGAACTGGCCGACCAGCTTCAGGCAAACGCGCGGCAAGTCATCATTCCGCTGATGCCGGAAATGTCTGCGGAGGGAATGTTGCCGGATGCGGAATCCGAAGCCGAAACGGATGATAGGTTGGTTGTGGTTCGACGGCGTCGCCGCCGAGTGGCAGTGGCAGCAATGGCAATGTTGCTGGTCGTGTTGGCAGGCGCGATGTTTGGCAGACACTGGCTGGCCTCTCGCGCGTTGCCGTTGTTGGAAAGCGCTTTGCCCGGCGCTTCTTCTGCGCCAGAAGAAGCGATTGCCAGCGACGTGGATTCGCTGGAACTGGCCGCGCAACTTTCGGGCGAAACGTTGGCCGGAGGAGCGACAAAGAACGTTCCGGCAGTTTCAACCAACGCATCAGCGCAATCGTCCGGAGTTACATCTTCGCCTGTAAATTCTGGAACTTCTGGCAAAACGAATTCCGCTGATTCGACCAGGTCTTCCGGCGCAAATACTTCTGCACCGACGTTGAAAACATCCAGGTCGAGTTCGCAACCAGCGGCGACTCCGGCGGTTGTGGTTGCCAAACCGCCGCAAACTCCGAATCCGCCGTCAAATCAGCCTGAAAGCGCGTCAACACGGCACAAGACTGACGAACGCAAAACCGGACAACGAGAGCAGGATCATTCGGCAAACGCCTCCAATGGAACAGTCACTCGTGAAGACGCCTCGACAGCCAAGCGTGATCGGATAGCCAACAATCGCCCGCGCGATGAAGAGCCGCAACGTCGTCAACCGGAAGTCAGGCGGGAATCACAGGAAACAGTTTCTGACCACGAGGAACCGGACGATGCCGGTTACGATTCGCAACAGATCGGCCCGAAGCTGATTCAATGGAGCGGCAAAGTGCGCGGCGAACGCGAAGTGACGATTGATTTGCCGGGAACATCCGGCACGCTGGAAATTCCCCGCGTGTATCGCAATCGTGTGGCGATGATCGAACCGCCGAGCGCGTCCAATCGCTGGCGATATGCGCGATTGCGTGTCTTCGGCGACGGTGGCGTTTCCTTTGTGGTTCGCTGGTGGCCTAATCCAGGCCCCATGTCTCGCATTGCCGGACGTTGAGTTTTGAATCGTTCGCCAACTGCAAGTACCATTGCCGCGTGCTTACAAAACGAATACCAGAGCGAGTATTGGATTGCGCCGAACGACAAGAACGATTCACGAACCGATTGGAACATCGGTTCTACTTTCGGGAGAACACAATGGACTTGCAAACCACGGCTCAGCCAATTTCGACGACCGCCGGAACACTACAATTTCAACGACTGGCAATTGCGTTGCTGATGCTGTTGTCGCTTTCCAGCGTTGTTGGCGCCCAAGCTCCGGCGCAAGGTTCGCGGTTGTTCGTCGCTCCGCTGCTTCCCAGCGGAGTCGCTTCCATCAATCAGGGCATTTCGGTCGAAATCAAACTGCTCGATCCGCGCGGAACACAAACGCCCGCTCCCGCAAACTTCAAACTGACATTGACGGCGACGACGCTCAACGATTTGAACGCCGCGAAACGCGTCGCTCAAAGGCAAACCAGGTCTCAACTGGACAGGTCAGGAATCCTGCTGGGCAAAACCAGCGAAGCGGCGATCATTCAAGGCGAATTTCCCGCCGGAGCCAGCAGCATCTGGATCAGCGTCAAATCTGAACGCGGCGGTGTAGTTCGTCTTTTTGCCGAAGCAGAAAGGCTGATTACCGGCAGCTCCACCATCAATGTTCATGGTCCAGTCCGGTTGGCCATCGCGGCCAATCCGGCTTCGATTTCGCGCTCTTCCATTGTCAAGGTGGAAATTTCGCTGCTCGATTTTCGCGGAGTCAAAGTCAAAGCCGACGCCGATTACCAATTGACCGTCACCGCCACATTGCTCAGCAGTTTCAGCGAAGTCACTCAAGCCATGTCGGCGAGCGCCGTTCAGCAAGCCAACCGAAACAAGATGGTTTTGATTTCCAGACCGCTGGACGGCCAGATATTGACACTGCCCAAAAATCAACAATGGGCGAAAGTGACTGGCAAATTTGCCAAAGACAAGGACAAGGTCACGCTGACTTTTAGAAGTTTCGTCCCAGGCACGGTTCGTTTGTATGTCGAAGCCCCGGGCCTGGTCACTGCCGGATTGCCTGTTGCCGTGGCGATGAATCAAACGGAATTTCCGGCGAACGACGCTTTCAATGTTTTCAGCCTTGCGCCGGCAATGCCTAAACTGATTCCAGCATTCTGGCAACCGCCCGCTGATGCTCCCAAACCGAGCCGACTGAAAATCGAAGGTTACAACGTCAACGAAGTGATACGGGATTCTTATCGGTTCAAGGTGTTTCTGCTGGATCAAAATGAAATGCCGATAAATGCCACTGTGGAAATTCCGATTTCATTGAAACTCGGCGGTGCTGTCAGAGGAAAGGTCGAATTTAATCAGGTTCGAGTCAGCATTCCCGCCGGAAACAGCGTCAGTTTGCCAGTTGACCTGAAATCGAATTGCCATCCGAACGTAGACCTGGTTGTCGAATCTCAAGTTGCGGGAATTGCTTCGGATCATCTGGAGTTGAATTTCAATCCTCCGCGGCGGGCGACTCGGCTTGGAATGATTCCTTCGCCGGGGCGACAAATCGCCAGCGGATTGAACGCCATCAATTTGTCTGTCACTGCCTTCAACGATTGCGGAGACGCCATCACCGCTCAGGATGAAAATCTCGGCGCGGGACGTTCGGTGTTTTTCACCTATGATCGGTATTTGAATTTCGACAAGGACGATCCGACGTTGTTTATCCCAGCGGACAAAGCTTCGGAAGTGAAAAAGGTATTCTCATCCCATTCCGTCGCGCAGATGGAAATCACCGGGACGGATCAAATCAGCCAGGTCCAGGGAAAAGCTCCGGTCTCGTTTTACTTTCCCTGGCGGGAATTGTTTGCCGCAATGTTCGGCGGGTTGATCTGGCCATTGATTGCCGCGTTGCCGAAATTCGACGTGAAAGGATTGGTCAGAGGCGGATTCAGTGGAATCGTCATGTTTGGGCTGGCGTTGTTTGGCGCAATTGTCACCGAACAGGCCAAGCTCGGCGAATTGACCGTCAACCTGTTGCGGCTTCCGGTCAGCAGTTGGTTCCCGGCGGCCATCATGGGCTTCATAGGGTTTTTGATGCTGGAAGGCGCATTGACGCTGAAAGCCTTTCTGAAAAAATCAGTCATCGGAAAAAACGAAAGCGAAGCTTGATGGTTCAAGCCTCGCTCTCAGTCACATCAAATCAATTTTCAATTTGATCGTCCGGCGTTGCCAATCGGCTCGCCCGCCGGAGTCGGTAGCGCACGCGAAGGTCCACGAACGGCGTCGGGACGATTCAGGAATCGTTCGATGTCTTCCTGTGTCGCTCGGCGATGAGCGTCGCCGTTTGTGGTTTTCAGCATCGCATTCAAACTTCGCAATCCCGCCGACGCTTCGGCGCGAACCAGCGGCGAAGCCGATTCATCACTGGCCAGATTCATCAGCTTCTGCACCGTCAAACTTTGCACCGATTGTTGAATCGCGCGGTGATAGGTGTTGGTCGCCACCGGAGCTTTCCAGGTCGCAGCAAGAATCGCATCAATCACTTCCTTGAAATCAGGATTGACGGGCGCTTCGGCGTGAAACTGAATCAGCCGCGCCGCACGATTGGGATCGAGCAAGGCTCCGAGCGAAATGTCCGTTGCAATGGTGGCCGCCGCCAGCGGATCAAAAGCCGGATTGGTGCGCCGGCTGAAGTATTCCGCCGTGCCGCCTTCGTAACCGGTGGCAATGGGCGGAATCAGGTTGAGAATGTTTTGCGGAATGGCCAGTTCTTCGACCTTGATCGTGTCCAACACGGCTTTCAACGCGTCACGCTGGCGGCTGGCCGAAACGACTTCGCGGAATTTTGCCGGACTGGGGCCATTGGCGGTTTTCATCGCGTAAGTGAAATACAGCCCGCCGAGCGATTTTGCCGCTGCGACCACCTGAAACCGATGGTGCAAATAGAGCGGCAACAATTTGGCTTCGAGCGCAGACATCGGTTGACCGACGTTGATGCTTTTCAATCCGAAATCTTTTAGCCCAATTCGGCGCACATCCATTTCATGCCGCAACATCGCAATTGCATCAGCGCCGTTGTCCCACACGCTGGCCAGTGGGTGAGCGGTGCCGACGCTTCGCGCATCTTGATCGTCAATGTACAGCATTCCATCGGCAATGCCTTTTTGGATGATCTTCTCCAATTCGGCTTTTTCATCCGTGCCAGCAGGGAATTCGGCGTAAGCGAACGTCACCGAAAATTTGTCGAAATCGCCCATGCCAACGGCGTAAGCGTTCGACAAATCCAGTTTGCCGTTTTTGATTTCGACCAATGGCGCGGGGTAATCCATCACAGAGCCTCGGTTGTAACTGGACGCCGCAAAGTTGTGGGCGAAACCGAGCGTGTGGCCAACTTCGTGTGCCGACAATTGGCGGATGCGCGCCAGAGCCATGGCCGCCGCATCCGTCGCCGGATCCGCTGTGGCCGCCGTCAGGTAATCCACTTCAGGCGAATCGGCTGCTTCGCACAAATGCTCGAATCCCTGTTCCGGCATGGCAGTGTTGGGCGGAATCATTCCCGTTGCCAATAACACGTCTTGCCGAATGCGCAAACTGCCGAGCGTGACATTGCCTTTGATGATTTCGCCAGTGCGCGGATCGTTGACTTGCGCTCCATACGACCAGCCGCGTGTCGAACGATGCACCCAGTTGATCATGTTGTAACGAATGTCCATTGGATCGGCGTCCGCAGGCAATACTTCGACGCGAAAGGCGTTTTTGAACCCGGCGGCTTCAAACGCCTGCGCCCACCACGAAGCGCCTTCGACCAGAGCGGATCGAATCGGTTCCGGCGCGCCGTTGTCCACGTAATACACAATCGGTTTGATCGGTTCGCTGATGGCGGCGGTTGGGTCTTTTTTCTGCAAGCGATGACGGCGAATCCAACGCTTTTCAATCGGCTGATCGAAAGGTGACGCGTAATCGTAAAACATCAGCGCATTGGCGCTGACGCGCGGATCATATTCGCGCGGCTTGTAATTCAAATCGGGAAGCTCGACGAACGAATGATGTTGGCGAACCGTCACCGCGGATGTTGACGGCGTGACGCTTTGCAAAAAACGTCCGGGTTCGTCGCCGGTCAAGGTGATGACGGTTTCGATTTCGGTGTTTTTCGGAAAGCCTTTGGTGCGCGGCAGGTAAAACGCGCTGCGCGATTCTTCGAAGCGATAATTGCCTTGTCGCATGCGGCGCAGCGTTTCTGCTACGCCGGTGGCGTCGCGCATGAAAAATGCCGTTGCATCTACCAACACGCGATTGCCTTCCGCGGCTTCGACCTTGAAGCCCCATAAGACCGAACGCGCAAACGAATCGGCGACCGCGCGACGTTCGGCTTCATCGTTCGACAACGCGCGATACCGATAATTCGGCTGAATCATCAACACCTTCGGCCCAGTGCGTTCGAAAGATACGACGTGCGAACTGCCCAGTCGCCCGCGATCCAACCCGATGTCATTCGATCCGATTCCGGCTGGCAAAGATGTTTGATACAGCAGTTCGGTATTGAAACGGGAAATTTCCATCCACAACTTGCCCTGCGCCGCGTCCCAATACAGCGGCACGTAACCATCAATTTTTTGCAGGTTGGCAGTTTTGGCGGCGATGGTCGGCGGTGTCTGGGCAAAAGCTGGCAGAGTACACAGCAATAACAGAGTGGCAAGAAGTATTCGTTGCATAGGTTCGTCCTCAAAATTTTGAAGCATTGCGGCCTTTTCGTTCACAGCCGTCAGGCTTGGTGTTAAGATTTGTGCATTATGTTTCCAGGAATTGCTACCAAAATTACTGCGATGGAAGCGGAAGGCGTGGCAAACGGATTTTTACTCGATCATTTGCCGGATCGTTTTCTGGCAATTGAGCCACGTTTTGATTCGTCAGCGCGCGCGTGGCGATTATCAGTTGTGATTGCATATCCGTTTATCGGCCCCATCGGAGAAGTTGGGGAAGTCTCAGTCAACATCTCAAACGAAGAGATTATTTCTCACACGCCGTTCGACGAAATGATGTCGCGCGCTCGTGTACTCTACGACCAACACCGTGAAGCCATCGAAACCGCCTTTGCACAGGCAAGAAACTCCTGATTCCTGTGTGCCAGCTTGCTTGAGAATGGTCTTGCTCGGATTCGGGCAGGACGTTTCAGAGGCGGAGTTGCGTCAATTGTGCGATTGCACTTTTGTCGGAACTGACGCCTTGAAAGCCGTTTATGCCGCTCGCCAATTGGGATTTCCCGGCACCACCAAACACAATCTGACACTCAAAGAATTGGCGGGTGTAGTTGCTGACGGTTACTTCCCGATTGTTTACATTGATATGAAGCCAATCACCAGCATCTACGAGCCTCACGCTTTGGTTGTTACAGGAGTAAATGATTTTTCGGTGGAAGTGATTGACCCCGCTTTCGGAGAAGAGGGCATTTTGCCTCGCTCCGTTTTTTATGCTGCCTGGGTGTTGCGTCGTCGCCTGGCTATCATCGTCAAACCGTGACGCGCTTTTTACTTCTTTTCGATCCGATAAAGATGCGTTCGCGTCCGCAGGAAAAACGCTTTGCCGGCAATCGCCGGTGAAGCCAGGAAGCCTTCGTCCAGATGATTTTCCGCCAGCTTTTCAAACGTCCGTCCGGGTTTGATGACGGTTGTTTTTCCTTCTTCGCTGAACATCCAGATTTTGCCGTCGGCATACACTGGTGAAGCGGAGTATTCGCCGCCTATGCGTTGTTGCCAGACGATTTCGCCGGTTTTGGCTTCGACGCAAGTGGCGATGCCTGTGTCGCCGATCATATAAATCAGATCGCCGATCAGCAGAATCGAAGGTTTGTTCGAGGCCCCGCGTTTCACTCGCCAGGCGACGTGTGTATCTGTAATCAATCCGTTGCCTCCGGTGCGAACTGCGTAAAGTTGGCCGTTGGAAAATCCGGTCGGATAAAAAATCATTCCGAAACCAAGCACAGGCCGAGTGCTGGCGGAATGCTGGCCGCGCTCTTCCACGCGCCAAAGTTCCTTGCCGGTGAACGGGTCGTAACTGTATGCGGCTTTGGCTCCCAGGCTGATCATTTCCCAGCGGCCATTGAGTTGCACGACGTGCGGAGTCGAAAAGGCTTTGCGCAGATCGCCTTCGGCGGCAGGTTTTCCATTTTTGTCCAAATCCTGAAAGTCAATCGAACGATTGGTTCGCCAGATGGTTCTGCCAGTATTTTTGTCCAGCGCGACGACGAATTGATGATCGCTGCCGTCGAAGTGCATCAACAGCAAGTTGCGAAAAATCACCGGCGAAGAACCGGAGCCGCGAAAGTGATTGCACTCGAAATCGCGGCGCTCCCAGATGACTTTGAAGGTTTTGGTGTCAATTGCCGCCGTTCCCGGCGAACCGAACGTGATGTACACGCGGCCTTGTTCGATGACCGGCGTCGGCGAAGCGTAGGTGTTGAACGGATGCGCGTATTGCGGCTGAGCAACGTCGAAAAGTTTGATGTCGCGGATGATCTTGCCCGTGTCCCGATCCAGACAAAGCGCGAACAGTTGTCGCCCGTCTTTGCTGGCTGTCGTCAGCCAAACCTGTTTTCCGAACACCACTGGCGAAGACCAGCCGCGATCGTGAATCGGAGTTTTCCAAACGATGTTTTTGCCTTCGCCCCATTCGGTCGGCAAACCTGTCGCGTCGGAATGGCCTGTACCGTCCGGGCCGCGAAACTGCGGCCAGTTGTCGCTGGCAAAAGCAAGCGGTGAAAGCAGAACGAAAAGCAACGTGAGCACAATTCTGGTCATTGAACATTTCCTTCGGTTGAGTTCAGCAAAGTCAGCAATTGATTCAGATTGGAGATGACCGCCGGTGAATTGTCGGCGGCCGTTTGGCGATTCAGCAAAATTCCGCGAAGCCCGGCAGCTTGCGCGCCTTCGACATCTTCGCGCGGGGAATCGCCAACGTGCCAGGCTTGCGACGCTTCGATTCGGTGATGGGCAAGCGCCGCGTCAAACGGCAACGGATCGGGTTTGGCTGCGCCGATTCGCGTTGAAATGTGAACCGAATCGAAAAACTGAGCCAGTTCGCAACCGCGCAGCACGTCATCAAGCCGCGAATCGAAGTTGGAAATGACTCCTAGTCGAAAGCCTTGCCGTTTCAATTCCGTCAGTGTTGGAACCACATCATCGAAAACCCGCCAGAGTTCCGGCTGTCGGAACTGTTCAAACACGTCGTCAAAGAATTCCTCGAAGTGCGGAAAACTTCCGCAATCGGCAAACACGGCGCGAACCAGATTTCGCCACCAACCTTTTTCCATTTCGCGCAGCTTGTCTTCATCCGTGCCAGCCGGAAACGCCATCGGTGGTTGCAGCCGAAACCAGCGAGCGAAATTTTGCTGCAAGTGTTCGGCATCGGCTTCGCAGCCATACTGACTGGCGATGCGACTATAAACTTCACCAACGCTGCCGCGTACTTCAAACAGAGTTCCGGCAGCGTCGAAAAAGATGACTTGAGGTTTATCAGTCATCTACTTCTTGGCCGCCTTCTTGCCGTACTGGCATTTCGAGTTGTCGGCTTTCAGGTAATACGACTTGAAGTTCGTGGCTTTCGCGTCCATGCAGCCGACCAGATTCAGCAGTTCGACTTTGCGGAATTCAATCGGGTGGCTTTCGCTTTGCAGTGAGATGTAGCCTTCGCTCAAAAGCATGCCGTCTTTTTTGACTGCCGGATCGTGGCCGCTGACGTTGCCACCGCCGATTTGCGGTTTTTCGTAACTCAGCACGGTTTCGCCGTTGACCATGTGTTTGATCTGTTTGTCGCCATCCACCAGGATTTCAGCGCGCACCCACTGGTCGCCGTCGTAGGTTTTCGATTTGGAATTGATGCAATGCGGCGTGAACAGTTTTCCGTCCATTTCGACGTTGGTTCCGGGCGTGCAAAGGTTCGCCGTCGTGCGCGGGCCTTTACCCAATCCGCCGAGCAATTGCGCTTCGATGGAAATGGGGAAGTCCTGATCCTTGCCCATGCTTTCCGGCGATTGGCAATGAAGCATGATGCCGCTGTTGCGCGTCGCCCAGCCGGGACCGCCGGGACACTGTTCGCCTATGAAACGATATTCGGCGGCGATGATGTAATGCGAAAACTTCTCCTTGAAAAACATGTGGCCGAAGCGTTCGTTATATTGGTCGTATTTTTCGTAGCCGACTCTGATGACGCCGTTTTCCACGCGAAAGGTGTTGCCGAAATTGTCGCCCAGCGCATAGCCGCGAATTTTGATCTTCCAGTCTTTCAAATCTTTGCCGTTGAACAATTGCCGCCATTCTTTTTGGTCGGGATCGTTTTTGGCTTTTTGGGCGTGCGTGGTGGATGTCGGGGATTGGAACGCCAAAACTGCCAGCGAAATGTATAAACAAGCAGCGGCGCAATAGCGCATGCGTTTCATGATTGGTCTCCTGAGTTTGTTGTTGGGATAGCGGAAGGTTCAGGAGAGATGACGGAACAAACGGAAATCACGGAAGCGACGGAAGGCGATCAATTCGACCAGCCTTTTTCCGTTTGTTCCGTTATTTCCGTTTGTTCCGTATTCTCTTTCTTGTCCCACTTGATTAACTCATTGCTATCGTTTGAGCTATTTCAGCCGCAGCAATCGCTCGGCGTTTTGGTGATACACCTTCTTCAAAATCCGATCCGGCAAGCCGATGCCGTAAATGCGCCAGCGGCCTTGCGGCGGAATCGGCGCCGGAGCGTAATCGAAATACTCGTCTTCGGTTTCCAGAAAGCGGTAATAAATCTCGTAAAGCTCCTTGCCGAAAATCTGCTGCGGAGTTTCTTTGCCATACGGCACGGCGTCGGTGCCGAACAAAATTCGATCCTGGTATTTGTCGAAAAACTTGCGTGCGGCGCGCGGCTGCCGACCGAGTTCGCCGATGCGCGCGCCAAATTCCACAGCGATGTTCGGGTGCCGATCCATCCATTCCGAAACCCAGGCCAAATCTTCGGCGTTGCCGACGTGCAAAAAGACGAACTGGGTTTTCGGATGCCGTGCCACGACGCGCAAACGGGCTTCGTGCAGTTCGCGGTTGCTGGGAAAGTCTCTGCCGTGAAATGACCAGTCTGGATGCGCGTTCAATTCTTCAAAACGTTCGTTGAAACGGTCAATCGGCAAAAAGAAGGCTTCCGGATCGGAAGTGTGAATCGCCACGGGAAACTTCGTCGTAGCGCAGGCTTCCCACATCGTGTCGAAGCGGCGGTCGTCAATCGCCACCAGCTTGCCGCTTCCCGCCGGTTCGCGCAGAAACAGTCCCAGAGTCTTCAGCACCTTCAAGCCTTTTGCGCCAAGCTTCGCCGCGCGTTCGATTTGCTCCGCCTGGAATTTTGAATAACCCGGTTCAGCGGATCGTTTGAACCACGGTTCGGTGAAAGTGATGAAACGGTCAGGATTCGGTTTTTGCCAGTAAGCCAGATTTTCTTCCAGCGCAGCGCCGTATCCGCCGGTCAGGTTGACCATCGCGCGGACGTTTTTGCTGTCCATCACCGGCAGTATTTCTTCGCGTTTGGCACGGAAGTTCGCCTTTTCAATTGGGCCGGAAGCGTTGGTGAACGACAGGTGCGTGTGAAAATCTATGACCGGAAAACGCGCTCGCGCCACGTGGGTTTCTTTGACGTGGAGCATGCTTTTCGGTTCGTACTCGTTGATCGGCAATGGTTGCGGCTTTTTGTCCTGTTGTTGTGCCGACAATTTGCCGGATGCCAACGCGGCCAGCGCCCAGGCTTGCAGCCATTCTCTGCGAGTTGCTTTGCTCATCGTGGTGAATCCTGCTTTTGCGGTTTCTTTGTTCGGAATGCGGCGCATTGTAAGTGCGAGTTGCGCGCTTGTCCAAGTTATTGCGCTTCGCGGGGGAGTCGGCTAGATTACGCCCGCGTTCAGGCAAAGAAAGCTGTAACTGCCTGAATCGTTTTTCGGTCTTAAACTGCGAGCAAAAATGCTTTGCTCACCGATTTCAATCCTTCCGAAAACTCAAAACTGATTTCATCAAAAGACAGGAGCTACTTCAGTGATGAAGCGCAATTCCTTATTTGTATTTGCCTGTATTGCGACGCTGAGCGTGGCGGCTTTGGTCGCCGTTCGCACCGGATCGGCGCAATCGCAGGGCGAAGCGTATGCAATTCGCGGCGGCACGGTGGTCACCGTCACCGGAGCCGTCATTCAAAAAGGCACAGTCGTCGTTCGCAACGGGCTGATTCAATCTGTTGGCGCGGATGTTCCCATCCCCGGCGACGCTCGCATCGTGGATGCCACGGGGATGTATGTTTATCCGGGTTTGATTGATTCCCACACGGCGTATGGCGTTCGGCAGGAAGCTCCCGCCGGAGGACAAGGGCGCGGTGGCGGAGGCGCGCCGCCAACTGATCCTGCGCAATTCTTTTTGGCGCAAGTTGCCGCGCAATCAGCGCAACCTGCCAACACTGGGTTGTTGCCCGAAACCAGCGTGGTGGATCAAATGCAACCGGTGAATGACACTACGTTTGACACGCAACGAGCGGCGGGGTTCACCACTGCGCTGACGGCTCCGCGTACAGGAGTCTTCCAGGGGCAAAGCGCCATCATCAATCTGGGAACCGACGCGGCGGAAAAATTGATTTTGAAAGCTCCCGTGACCTTGAATGCCAGCCTGGGCAGCGGGCGCGGGTTTGGCGGCGGGTATCCCGGTTCGCCGATGGGCGTGATTGCCTTTTTGCGCCAGTCGTTTATGGACGCTCAGCATTACCGCGAAGAATGGAGCCGGTACAACAAGAACCCGCGCGGCATGCAGCGGCCTCAAGTCAACAAATCGCTGGCCGCCTTGCAGCCGGTCATCAATGGCGAAATGCCGTTGGTCATTACGGCCAATTCGCAACGCGAAATCGAACGCGCCGTCGCCTTGGCCGAAGAATTCAAACTGAAGCTGTATGTTTCCGGCGCGACCCAAAGTTACTTGATCGCCGATTGGCTGAAATCGAAAGACGTGACAGTGTTGCTCAGCTTGAGTTACCCGCAAAAGCCCGCCGGGTTGGAAGACCCTGAAAGCGAATCATTGCGAACCTTGCGCGAACGCGCCGATGCGCCGAAAGCGGCGGCGGCTTTGCAAAAGGCCGGAGTCCGTTTTGCTTTTACGTCAGGAACGCTGGCTCGCCCGGCGGATTTCGTTGTCAACGCGGCTCGCGCCATCGAAGCCGGTTTGCCGAAAGACGAAGCCTTGAAAGCGATGACGATTTATCCGGCGCAAATTTTCGGACTCAGCGAACAACTCGGCAGCATTGAAAAAGGCAAGATCGCCAATCTGATCGTCACCAGTGCAGACCTGTTTGCCCGCGACACCAAAGTCAAACACGTCTTTGTGGACGGCAAACCGTTCGAGATCAAAACGCCTGAAACTCCGCAACGTCCGGGCGGAGCTTTTGCTGGTGGGGCTGGCGGCCCTGGCGGTGGCAGAGGCGGCGGGCGTGCTGGTGGCGGAGGAACGATTCCACCGGAATCGGCTGGCGCAGGATTGGCTGCCGGTTCGTGGACGCTGACAGTGAATTCCCCTCGCGGCGAAATGAAGATGACCGCCAATCTGCAACAGAACGGCGAAGCCGTGACGGGCGAATTGAATCTGCCTTTCGGCGCGGCTCCGATCACCAAAGGTTCGATCAAGGGCAACGACATCGAATTGGAATACACCGTTAGCACACCCAACGGCCAAACGATGAATGGAACCCTGAAAGGCAAGATCGAAGGCACTTCGATCAGCGGCCAGATGGGAATGATGGGGCGCAATTCGGATTTCACCGGCAGCAAAACGCCGAAAGAATAACAAGCGTTCAGAGTACCAGCTTTAGCTGGCAGCCGCCTAAAAGCGGTACTCTAAACGCCGTAAGGAGAAAGCAATGAAACGAACAATTCTATTTTTCCTGCTTACGTTGGCTTTCGGCGCTGTGGTTCAAGCGCAAAGCAACGAAGAGATTTTGATTCGCAACGCCACGGTCATGACCGCTTCGCATGGCACAATCGAAGGCGGTTCGATTTTGATTCGCAACGGCAAGATCGCCGCCGTCGGCAAAGTCGCCGATGTCAAAGCCGGAGCCAATGCCAAAATCATTGACGCCACCGGCATGTATGTCACACCAGGTTTCGTGGATTCGCATTCGCACACGGCGCTGGATGGAACCAACGAAGGCTCGCTGTCCAACACTTCGATGGTGCGCATGGGCGATGTCGTCAATCCGACGGACATCAACATCTATCGCCAGCTCGCGGGCGGTATGACCACCATCCACCAACTGCACGGCAGCGCCAACGCCATCGGCGGACAGAATTCGATCATCAAATTGAAATGGGGCAAGCCGCTCGAACAAATGCGCGTTGCCGATGCGCCGCGCACTGTCAAATTCGCGCTCGGCGAAAATCCAAAGCGGTCGAATTCGCCAGCCTTGCCCGGTCAAACGCGGCGGTTTCCTGCCACTCGCATGGGAGTCGAGGAAGTCATACGCGAATCTTTCACGCAAGGCCGCGAATATCTGCAACAGTGGGACGCTTACGAACTGGCCAAAAAACGCGGCGAAAATCCGTTGCCGCCTCGACGCGACCTGAAACTGGAAGCGATGGCAGACATTTTGCGTGGCAAGATTGATATTCATTCGCACTGTTACCGCGCAGACGAAATCGTCATGTTGATGCGGCTCTGCGAAGAATTCGGCATTCGCGTCCACACGCTGCAACACACGCTGGAAGGTTTCAAAGTCGCACCGGAAATCGCCAAACACGGCGCTTCGGCCTCGATCCTGCCGGATTGGTGGGGGTACAAGTGGGAAGCTTACGATGCGATTCCGTTCAACGCGGCGATCATGACCCGGCGCGGCATCGTGGTTTCGATTCACTCCGACAGCAACGAACACGCGCGCCGCTTTTATCAGGAAGCCGCCAAGATGATGAAGTACGGCGACCTGACCGAAGAAGAGGCCTTGAAACTGGTGACTCTGAATCCGGCGATTCAGATGCGACTGGAAAAACGAATCGGCAGCATTGATGTCGGCAAAGACGCCGATCTGGTGTTGTTCAATGGCCATCCGTTCAGTGTCTATTCGCGTCCGGAAATGACATTGATCGAAGGCGAAGTTTATTTCGACCGCAAACAGGATTTGGAAAATCGCGCCAAACTGACGGCGGAAAAGAAAGCCTTGATCGAAAAAGAACGCCGCACGCCGGGCGTCGCACAACCGACCACACAGCCGCAGCCGGTTATCCCTACGCTCAGCGAAGAAGAAATTGACGGTCACCAACACGGCGGACCGGGACGCAAAAAACAACGGTGAGGAAATCAAAAGGCAAAAGGCAAAGATCAAAAGTCAAAAATGTTTTTTTGAGCATTCGCCTTTTGTCCGCTTCACTGAAACGGGAGAACTTTGGTCATGAATCTTTTTATCAACTCAAAAAAAATGAAGTTACGTACTTTTGCTTTTTGCCTTTTGACTTTTGCCTTTTGCCTTTCAACTTCGTCGCTGGCGCTGGCGCAGTCGAAATCCGAACAGGGAACTTACGCCATTCGCAATGCGCGCATCGTCACCGTCACCAATGGCGTGATTGAAAAAGGCACGATTGTCATCAAAAACGGCAGGATCGAAGCCGTCGGCGCCTCTGTCGCTGTTCCCAAGGACGCCAAAATCATTGATGCCACAGGCTTGTCGGTTTATCCGGGGTTGATTGATTCCAACACCTACGTGGGATTGTCTGAAATCGGGCAAGGTTCGCCCGGCACTGTGGACACCACGGAGCTTGGCGATTTCAATCCCAACATGAAAGCCATTACCGCGGTCAATCCGTACAGCGAACACATTCCCGTCGCCCGTATGAACGGCGTGACGACGGTGATGACCTGCCCGCAAGGCGGACTCATTTCCGGTCAATGCGCGTTGTTGAATCTGGACGGCTGGACTCAGCACGACATGAAAGTGCTGGGTTCAGCGGCGATGCGGTTGAATTATCCGCGCGCAGGGTTCGGCGGTCGCGGAGGCGGATTCGCCGCTATTTTCGGAGCGCCGAACGATCAGGCTCGACAACAACGCGAACGGCAAGTGGATGCGTTGAAGAAGAAACTCGACGACGCGCAAGCTTATGCCAACGCCAAAGACGCCGCCGCCAAAGACCGCAACCTTCCCGCGCGGCCTGTGGATTTAGGCTTGGAAGCGTTGATCCCCGTGCTGAAAGGCGAAGTTCCTGTGTTTGTTTCGGCCAATGGCGAGCGCGAAATCAAAGGCGCGATTGAACTGGCTGACAAATACAAACTGCGGCTGATTATTTCCGGCGGCGACGACGCCATCAAAGTCGCCAAGGAATTGAAGGAGAAAAACATTCCCGTCGTGCTCGGCGGTGTGCTGGAAATGCCCGGCAGTGAAGATTCGCCTTATGACGAAGCCTTTGCCCGCGCCGGAGAACTGCACAAAGCCGGTGTGAAAGTCGCCATTGCCACCAGCGATTCGGCGTATGTGCGCTTGCTGCCCTACCACGCCGGAACGGCTGCGGCATTTGGCTTGCCGAAAGACGAAGCCTTGAAGAGCGTGACGATCACTCCCGCACAAATCTTTGGCGTAGACAAACTGCTCGGCAGCATCGAAGCCGGAAAACTGGCCAACCTGGTCATCACCGACGGCGACATCCTGGAACATCGGACGAAGGTCAAACAGATGTTCATCGCCGGTCGCCCGGTGGATATGATGAACAAACATCAACGGCTCTACGAGAAGTTCAAGGATCGGCCTTAAAACCAAGAGCCGGTAGCGAGTTTTTGCTTCGCTACCGGCGTGAATAATGGAACGCTATCCATCAACGCCGGATAATCATTGTCGTTGCCCACCAAGATAAAAATGGGATCAGGTGTTTTCGTTCATTCTGTTGGTATGCACGGAGAGGTCTATGCTGAGAACAAATACGTGATCGAAGGCGCTTCGCTTGAGCCTGCTGAGTTCATTCAGGTTGTCGCCAAGCTGGGGCGCAAAAACACAGTGGTCATCACTACATATCGAGTATGGTAACTGAAATGGAACCCAAGAAAGCTCGCAAAGAATCCGAAGCTCGACTAGTTTGCGAATTCTGTAATGCACAGGCCGCGCGTCAGGTCAGGTTGAATCACACGTTTGGAAGCGGCGCGAAAATGATTGTTGTGGCAAATGTCGAAACAATCGTTTGCGATAATTGCGGGCAGCGTTACGTCGAAGGAGAAGCGCTGGAAACCCTCAACCGAATTCTTGCCAACCCGGATACGTATGCCAGGCAACAAATGATTCCAGTAGCCGATTTCGCGCTTGTCTAAAAAACGATTTCAGCCACGCCTTGTTGGAAGTCGGACTTGCTAGGGTGCGGGTTGTTCCATCACGCGCAAGAATTCTTCGGGTGTGACAATCTTCAGCGAGCGAAACCGCTTTTGAAACTCTCGGCCTGTTTCTTGATTCCAGTTCATCAAGTCGAGCAGATCATTGTTACAGCTATCGAAGATGACAAGGCATTTATCAGGCATGGCGTTCGGCTCTTACCACTGCGAGCGCTTGTTCTATATCGAGTTGAAGTTCCTTATCGGTTCTTCCGCTTGCTTCAAAGGCAGCGCCAACATCGGCAAAAAGCTCGCTGATGGTTGGCAACTCCGCTGCACGTCGCAATGTGTCCAGAGCAAACTGTTCGACGTTGACGCCTTCGGCTGCAGCTTTTCTCGCCAGCAAACCTTCAAGCTCCAACGACTGAACTGCGCCTGATTCGCCATTTCAACCCCACCGCTTTCGTCAAAAACGCCATCATCGGTTTGCTGAGTTCGCAAAGGTGTTCGACTCGGTCGAGGAACTCTTTGGCGGCAGACTTGCTGATAGGTGACCTGGGTAGCGCGTCAAAACGGCAAGCTGACAATTCGGATGGTATTGAGAAAATCTTCCGGCGTTCCTGCTTCGTAAAAGAATTGCAGCCAGAGCGCCGCATCACGGATCGCCACTTCCTGGCGAACGATGATGAGTCCCGGACTGTCATTGTGTTCGATAAATTCCCCGAAATGCCGAGGCATGGTTTTCAAGTCATGACTGACCAATACGCGAACATCCTGTGCCGTCGCGAGCAAAACTTCGGGGTCAGGCGTTCCGGTATGAATGCCTGCTTCCGGAGCGGTTTTGAAATCGCATTCCGGCATCAGTCGCAACACGGCTTCAACGATGCGCTGGTCGAGATCATTGTCGGCTTGGAATCGTAGCTTCATTTGGGCGTGGCCACGCTGTGACGTTCGCGCAACTCTTCGGCGGTTTTGATGTAATCGGGATGACGATTGAGCATTTGCTGTTGCAGTTCATCTTCTTCGCGCCGGAGTTGTTGCAGGTAGTTTTCGACCAGTTCCTGCTGGTTCAGATAAAAGGTAACGGCGCTGTAAATGCTTGCCAGCGATAGGGACGGAAAGCATTCGCGGCGGATGGTTTCAGGCGATAGCCCTTCTTTGAAACGAACTATTACGGCAGCAAGCGGGACAGAAGACTGTGCGATGTAATAACCGCCATCTCGCTCCTCAATGGCTGGGGGAAGCGTTGCGCTGATCTCGATCGTAGATTTCTGAGCGGCGCGCGCCAGCAAATCCGCGGCAAATTGTTCCACCTTTATGCCTTGCGCAGTCGCCTTTTGGGCTAACAGGCCCTGAATCTCGGCGGGTACGGGTAACGTAATTGTTGTGCTCATCAAACCACCTCCACGGCGAGCATACTGTTGCCATTCTATAAATTCAACGAATCAACTATGCCTGATTCACCATTTCAATCCCGCCGCTTTCGTCAAAAACACCATCATTGGTTCGCTGAGTTCGCAAAGGTTTTCGACGCGATCCAGGAAATCTTTGGCGCAGACTTGCGCGCGCGTGAAGTTGGCCGTGACGATGAAATCTTTGCGGCGCAGGTCTTCGGCAAACGGATGGTCGGGCGAGTATTGCTTCGGAAGTTTGGCCAACGATTCGCCTTCAAATTTCAGCTTGGCTTTGAACGGACGGCTGCTGACGGCTGCTTTCCAATCATCTGGACGATTGGCGATGGCATCGGTGATGGCTCGGCGAACGAGCGTTGCCGGTCGCCACAACCCTATGCCCAGAAAACAATGCTCCGGGTCGAGGTGCAGATAAATGCCCGGCGTGTTTTCCTTGCCGGATTGATGCCAAAAGTAAGCAGCGGCCACTGCCTTGTATGGGTCTTTGGATTTGGAAAAGCGCAAATCGCGATGCAGCCGCAGCATCGAACCGCCGTTCGGTTTGGGATCGGCAATCAGATACGGGCTGATCTGTGCCAGCCGAGGGCGAAACGCCGCAATGAACGCCAACATCGGTTCGCGCACGAATTCCAGATAGCGCGGGCGGTTGGCTTCAAACCAGTCGCGGTTGTTATTGGCTTTGAGGTCTTCCAGAAAGGTAAACAGTTGCGGCGAAAATCGAAGGTCTTTGGGCATTGTCTGATCTTTCTTGATCCATTTTCACCGCAGAGGCGCAGAGAACTCAGAGGAAGCGCGGAGAAAAATCTCTGCGAAACCTCTGCGCCTCTCTGCGTCTCAGCGGTTAAAGAAAATCCTTTTAAGCTCTCATCGTTTCGCTTTCTTTTCGGCCAGCTTTTCGATGGCTTTCCATTCGGCGGCGGTGACGGGTTGAACCGACAGCCGCGAACCTCGTTTCAGCAATTCCATCTTTTCCAATGCGGCCACCGGGCGCAGGTCGTCCAGCGACAACGGGACATCGAACTTTTGGACGAAGCGGATGTCCACCATCTCCCAGATCGGTTTGGCGGGCGTCGCTTTCGGATCGTAATGATCGTCTTTCGGATCGAGCGCCGTGTGGTCGGGATAGGCCTTTTTGACGACTTCGGCAATGCCTGCGATGTGCGGCGGTTCAGTGCTGCTGTGATAGAACAACACCAGATCGCCAAGTTCCATTTCCTTCATGAAATTGCGCGCCTGATAGTTGCGGACGCCGCTCCAGCAAGTGGTTTTCTTCGGCTCCTTCGCCAGATCGTCAATCGAAAAACAATCGGGTTCGGATTTCATCAACCAATAACGCATTCAGTTGGCTCCAAAATGTAGAGCAGGTTTTCCAACCTGCTCAGGTTTACTTGAGCAAGCCAATCCGGGCAGATTGGAAAATCTGCCCTACGACAGATTACTTCGCCCGCGCCAGATTGAACGTGCCGGTGTAAAACGCGCTGGTAAAAAAGCCGACGAATTCCTTGTCCGTGGCGCGGCCAATCCAATCGAACACGCCGCCGTCTTTGGCTCCGAGGTCGGTTGTGCCTTTGAACATGACGACTTTGCCGACCTGTCGGCCTTCCATCTTGATCGAGTATTTGTAAGCGCCGCCGCAATCGCCTTCGAACGAAGCCAGGTACACGCCGTCTTTCAATTCGATGTTCGCGTCCAGTTTTTTGCAGATGTCTTTGGGCGGAGTCGTGCCTTGCGCAGGGCTGTAAACGCCCCAGGTTCCTGTCCACGCGCCCGTGATTTCAGGAGCGGCAGGTTTGGATTGAGTCGTTGCAGGTTGGGCTGCGGGAGTTTGCGCCAGCGTTATGACGCCAACCAGTAACACGAAGCAGAAAGAGGTCAGCCAATTCAAAGTTTTCATCATTGTTCCTTTGGGAAAATCTGCGTTGAAAGTTGTGTCGGGAGATGGTTCGGCCTGATTGGGACATTTGCCCGAACAACTGGCGCTAACTTTTCGTGCGCCAGTGATCCAGCAGCGGTCCGGATTTGCCAAACACCGGATCCGTGATGGGTAGCGCCAGCCGCGCAATGTTGTCATCCACGCGAGGACGTTCGCCCGCTTTGCCGTAATTCATGTCCACGTTTTGATTCGGCGGATAGGCTCCCACGACGTGAAAGTCGCTGCTCGATCCCAGATTTTTGTGGCCGACGCCGGCGGGAATGATGATGACATCGCCTGCGCCGATGGTTTCGGTGATGCCGTTTTCGCCGCCAAGCTGGACTTTGGCCGAACCGCCGAACACCAGCAAGGCTTCGTGCGCCGTGCTGTGGTAATGGTGATAGCTGAAAATGCCGTTGCGCCAATCGTTGCCCCAGTTGTTGGCGTGGATCAAGGCTTCGATGGCCGATGCCGGGTCATCTTTGGGCAGATTCAATGCGCCGGGGTAAATCAACACCGGCAATTGACTGTTGGGAATCGTGCCCGCATCTTTCAGCATTCGCGTGACGACGCGCGGCGGTTTGGAATTGAGAAGCGAGTTTGAGTTTTGCGCTTGCGCTCCGATCATAGCCGCGCCACCAAGCGCACCCGTCGCCAGAAAGTCTCTTCGATTGATATTCATGTTGTACCTGCCTGGGTTGGAGTTTTCGATCACGGCGGCAGGAAATGTAGCAGCTTGCGCGAACTGAGCCAAGCAATCGAACGCGCGACGAGCAAAATTGGCATGTTGCAGGCGCTTCTTTTAGAGTGTTGGCGACAGGTTTTCTCTGTAAAAGAGCATGTGGCTGAGAATGCAAAGCTGCGACAGGTCGCAGCGCTCCAAATTCATAGGTTGAGCTTATGCGATTGCTTCTGCTGATTCTGTTGCTGACAACAATTCCCGCTTTTGTCCGGGCGCAATCCGACGAAGAAAAACTGCGTGCAGCCGTTGGTAAATACTTCAATGCCTATGCCAAAGAAGATTGGGAAGCGTTTGCCGCCGTGTGGCACGAACAATCGCCAATGCTGGCATCGCGGTTCAACGTCATGAAAGCGCAGTTTGCCAACGAAGATTTCAGTTTCAGCGAACCGCTCATCTCTCGATTGAAAATCGAAGGCGACACGGCTCGGTTGCGCGTCGCCATCAGCCGCACCGCCAAACATCGCGTCACCAACGTCGTCCGCCTGACCGAAGTGCGAACCGAAATGACGTTTGTCCGCGAAAACGGCGAATGGCGTTTGTGGACGGAAGCGTCGCCGGTTTCCGAATTGCTGAACGCGCTGGCCGACGCCAAAACCGACGACGAACGGCGCAAGCTGTTGGACGAAGACAAGGAATTGGTGACGCGCGAATTATTGTTTTTGCTCAGCGGAACCAGCGACCGCGCTTACACGCAAGCCGATTACGCGCGCGCATTGCGCTTGCTGCAAAGCGCCGTGCTGGCGGCGGAAATCATCGGTGATAAAAACGAACAAGCGAATGCCTGGCACAACATGGGCATCATTCATTTTGTGCAGAATCGCCCGGAACCAGCGCTGGAAGCGTATCGCAACAGTTTGCGCATCGAAGAAGAACTGGGGCGCAAACCGGAAATCGCGCGTTCGCTGAACAGCATGGCGCTGGTGTTGTTGGCGCAAACCAGGTTCGCAGAAGCCGTTGAGCAGTTCCAACGCGCGCTGGCGATTTTTCAATTGCTGGATCGCAAATCCGATGTGGCGCAAACGCTGGAAAATATCGGCAACGCTTTTTATGAACAAGGCAATCTTTCGCGCGCGGTCGAGTTATATCAACAGAGCGTCAAGGAGCTTGAAACGCTCAATCGTCCCGGCCCCGCTGCGCATCGAATGTTGAAAATCGCCCGCGCCGAACTGGAACGTGGCCGCGACGCCAAAGCCATAGAGGTGTTTCTGCAAGCGGCCAGCAAGTTGAACGCCGCCGGAGACCGCCGCACGTTGGGTTATGTGTTCCACAACGTCGCCAACATCCTGTACGACCAGGGCGATTACAACCAGGCGCTGACCTATTACAACCGAAGTTTGCAGGCCGAACGCTCCGCTGGCACTCGTGAAGGCGAAGCGGCGGCGTTGCAGGGCATTGGCCTGATTCATTCGCTCAACGGCAATCATTCCGCCGCGCTGGACGCTTTCACGCGGAATCTGGCGTTGGCTCAAGCCTTGAACAACAAAGCCGACATCGCCCAGGCGTGGCAGAAAATGGGCGGTTCGCTTTACAGCCTGAGCAAACTGGATGAATCGCTGGAAGCGTACAAAGCGGCGTTGGCTTTGCGCGAACAACTCAGCGACGATCAGGAAACGGCGCTGGCGTTGCTGGATGTCGGTGTGACGTTGACGGCCAAACGCGAATTCGCCGACGCGCTGGCCTATTACGCGCGGAGCCGCGAGTTGTATGACAAGGCAGGCAATTCCGCAGGCATAGCCGCCGTGTTGTTGAACACGGCGCTGGTTCATTACCTGACTCGCGATTGGCCGAAGTCGCTGGAAACCGCCACGCAGGCCGCAGACTTTGCCCGTCGCGCCGAAGATCAGGATTTGTTCTGGCAGGCGCGTCATCGCGCAGGCAAAACGTTTTACCGGATGAACGATCTGGCCGCCGCGCGCAAAGCCATGACCGAAGCCATCGCCGTGATCGAAACCATGCGCCCGCCCGCCGCGCGAAGCCAGCAGCCGCGTTATTACGAAAACAAGATCGCGCCGTATCTGGCGATGGTGGACGTTGCCTTGAGCGAAGGGCAGGGAAACGAAGCATTCCATTTCACCCAACGCGCGAAAGCCCGCGTGCTGACCGGGTTGTTGCAAAATGCCAAAACGCAGATCGTCAAAACCATGACCGCGCGCGAACAGGAACGCGAACGCCAGTTGTTGGCAGAAATCACCGCTGCCAATTTGCAGGTTTACCGCGAACAGGAGCGACTGAAACAGAATCCAGTTCGCATCGCCGAACTGAAAACCAAATTGCAAAAAGCCCAGTCCGATTACGCGGAATTTCGCACGCGGCTGTATCTGCAGCATCCGTTGTTGAAAACCTTGCGCGGAGAACTCAAGCCCATCACCGTCGAACAAGTCGCGCCGCTGGTGATGGACGCCAAAACCGCTTTGCTGGAATTTGTCGAAACGGACGAGCGCGTTTATCTGTTCGTCTTCGGCAAAGACAAACCGAAAACCGCCAAACCGTCGGCAGCGCAGCAACGCGCAACGCTGAAAATTTTCATTCTGGAAACCGTGCGCGGCGATTTGTATCCGCGCGCGTTCAAATTCAATCAGGCGATTGCCACGCGCAGCGAAGACGCCAACGCCAGCGCCCGTGAACTGTACGATCTGTTGTTGAAACCCGCTGCCTCCGCGCTGGAAGGCAAAACGCAACTGATCATCGCGCCAGATGTCGTTTCGTGGGGAGTTCCATTCCAGGCGTTGCGCAGCGAAGCCGAACGTTTTGTGATCGAAGATTTCGCGGTTTCCTATACGCCTTCGTTGACGATTTACAACGCTGTCGCCACCAACCGAATTCCTGCACCTATTGTGCGTATGACGGGAACCAGATCGCCCGCTCAGGTCGCGTTGCTGGCGGTGGGGAATCCGGCGGTGAGCGTGGAAGCGGCGGATTTACTGAAAACGGTCTTGGCGGTTCCGCCTGCGGATTTTGCGGACGCCAGCAACGAAACCGAAAAAACGTTTGCAGAGATGGCCGGGCTGCACGGCGCTGATCAGAGTTTGTTGTTGACCGGTGTGGAAGCCACTGAAGACCGCATCAAAAAAGAACTCGGTCAGGCGCGCGTCGTTCATTTTGCCGCGCAAGGAATTCATCACGAAGCCAGCCCGTTGTTTTCGTTGCTGGCTGTCGCGCCTCAGCAAGAAAACCGCGAAGACGGGTTGCTGGAATTGCGTGAAGTGTTGCGACTGGAGTTGAACGCCGATCTGGTGGTGGCAACGGGAAGCGATTGGGCGACGCCGCGCACGTTGACCAATCGTGCGATGACGGCCTGGAGTTGGGCGTGGTTTGTGGCGGGCAGTCGCTCGGCGTTGCTGGGACAATGGCGTATGGACGCTTCCGCCAACTCGGCGTTGATGATCGAATTCCATCGGCAGTTGATCGCCGACAAAGGGCGTTCGGCCAAATCCGCAGTTTGGCGAACCGCCGTGCAAACCTTGCTGGCGAACACTGAACATCGCCATCCGTTTTTCTGGGCCGGGTTTACCATGCTCGGCAATGGCAGATGAATTGAAAACCGAATCGGCTTTGCGTTTCGTAAATGGCGTCGAAGTCGTTCAAACCGAATTCCAGGAGGAAATATGAAAAAAACGTTGTGTCAGATATTCGTCGTTCTCTCGCTGAGTTTTGTCGTCTTTTCCACGGCGCTGGCCATCGGTCTCGATCCGCAAAAGAAAAAGCAAGCCGGGCAGCAGGAACAATCGTCGCGCGCCGAACGCGAGGCGCGCGCGTTGGCGAATCTGGCCAAAGAAGTGCGCAAAGAATTGGTCATGATTCCGTTTTTCGGCATCTTCGACTGGCTGGAAGGCAATGTCGAACCTGATGGCACGGTGTTTTTGCGCGGCCAGGTCACTCGCCCTACGATCAAACAGGAAGCGGAAAATCGCGTCAAAAGCATCGAAGGCGTTGAAAAAGTCGTCAACGACATTGAAGTTCTGCCGTTGTCTTCGAATGACGACCGGTTGCGTATTGCCGTTTTCAATGCCTTGTTCAACCGCAATTCGCCGCTGACGCGTTATTCATTGGGAGCGAATCCCTCCATTCACATCATCATCAACAACGGACGGCTGACGTTGAAAGGCATCGTTTCGACCAAGGCCGACAGGGATTTCGCCAACGTTCGCGCCAATGGCGTTGCCGGATTGTTCGAGGTGAAAAACGAATTGCAGGTCGAATCTTCGAGCAAGAAGAAATGATCCAATTCAACACTGAAAATTTTTAGACAGGATTTACAGGATTCAACAGGATGAAGGCATTGTTTCATCAAATGGCATCTTGAAATTCAGGTTGCCGGATTCAGAAATTTTGTCAGCCAGTTGGTAATGATGGCTTCATCAGTGGGCGCGTGAAATTGCGCGGCATTGACTTTGTCGGCTCCGATCAGATCGGTTCGTCCGCGCACCAACGCCTCAGCATAAGCCGCTGGAAATTCGGGATGCCCCTGAATGCCGAGCATGGTTTCGCCAACGCGAAACATGGCCACCGGACAATGATCGCTTTCGCCGAGCACGACGCCAGATTCCGGCAACCGCACAACTTGATCGGCGTGCGTGTATTGAATGCCGCAACTGGATTGTTCCGGCTGCATCCAGCTTTCCTGTTTGAGGACGTTCAGGCTGTGAACGCCTATGCCCCAACCTTGCGCGGCTTTTTCGACCTTGCCGCCCAGGGCTTCCGCCATCACCTGATGACCGAAACAAATTCCGACGAACGGCTTGTCGGCTTCGCGCAAGTTTCGCAAAAAGCCTTTCAGTTCCCGAATCCAATCGTGTTCGTCGTAAGCCGAAAAGCGGGAACCCGTGCAGACGAAAGCCTCGCAAGCGTCCACTGAAACCGGAAACTCGCCATTGCGAACGTCGAAGTTCACCAGTTCCAGTTGCGGCGCGTGACGATTGAAAAGATCAGCGAACATCTGGCGATAATCGCCCGCGATGTGCAGCAAATCTTCCCGGACGTGATCGCATTCCAGCAGGCCTATTTTCATGACAGTCATCCTCTATCTTTCCATCCGCAGATCATCCAAAAATTCCGATGCCGGCGCGGCGCTTGTCACCAGCAGTGAGTCGCGCGCGCGCGTGCAGGCGACGTAAAGCAGATGGCGTTCGGTGTTGTAAACCTCTTCCAAGTCCGCCTCGTCAGCCACCGATTCAATGCGTTCCTGCAAGGGGATGATTTCATCATCGCAGGCCATTACGACCACCGCGCGAAATTCCAACCCTTTGGCCAGATGCATGGCGCTGACGGAAACAAAATCGCTGGCCGTTTCGACATTTTCGTCGAGAATCTTGAACTTCAACCGGGCTGCCTCGATTGCGGCTTTCGCTCGATCCAATTCCGCTTCGGAACGAACAAAAACCCCGATTTCGTTCGGGCGCACGCCATCCTTGATTCGTTCACTGAGCCAACCGCCCACAGTCTTTGTTTCTTCTTTCTGGCTGTTCAAGACCTGAATCACTGGCGCTGGCCCATTGAAAACAGAAATGGTGTTGTTGCGTTGTTCCGTATTGCCATCCACATCGGAGACTTCCGGTCCCAGCAAGCGGTCAGCTTGCTGGCGGATTTGGTGCGAAGTCCGGTAATTGATATTCAGCGTGCGCGAACGCCCACGCACATCCACGCCCAGAGCTTTCCACGAAAACGGCTGTTGAAAGATTCTCTGTCCCAAATCGCCAGCGAAGAACAATCCGTTCGGCTGTGTGGCTCCCAGCGCAGCCAGAAACCGCAATTGTGGAATGCTGACATCCTGGGCTTCGTCAACGACAGCAAAATCGAAAGGCGGCTTTTTGCTTTCGGTAAGTTCCACGGCCAATTGGCTGAACAATCCGGCGTAGGTAATCAATCCGCGTTCGTTGAGTTGCGAACGCACGCGGTCGAAGATTTTCCAGAGCAACGCGCGCATCGGCTCAGGCAAGCGAGTTTTGCGGCCCAGCCGTTTTACGTCGCGGTATTCTTCCCAGCTTTTCAACTGCCAGGCGTCAACGACTTCTTCCCATTCCGAAGACAGAAAACGCAGGCTGAAATTATGGCCTTCGACTTGTTTGGCGGCATCGGTCAGCAGTTCCCGAATCACTTTGGTCGAAGCCATCTTCGGCGCGCCGATGCGTGCCTTGTAAAGCTTTCGCCCGATGGCGTTCAGCGAATGCACTTCGATGTTTTCGCCAAGCCGTGGTTCGTGATGGAGCAATCGCCGAAGTTTTGTATCCAGCGACTTGGCCAGAGGATCGGAAAAGGTGGTCAGCAAGACGCGCGATTGTCGGTTGTGCCGCGCCAGGTGAGCAGCACGATGCAGAGCCACAATCGTTTTGCCTGTGCCCGCCGAACCGGCCACGCGCGCAGGCCCTCCGAAATCGCGTTCGACTAATTGCCGCTGCGCTGGATGCAGGAAGATCGTCCATTTATCCCACGGAAAATCCATTGCACGTCCCAACTCTTCGACATCGCTCATTACGCGGAATCGGCGCAGTGCGTCGGGATGATCGAACGGATTCGTGCCAGCAGGGACAGGTTTGGTGATTTGCGGCCTTGCGCCGGTGGCGATTTGGAACAACGCTTCAGAGGCTTCGCCGGGCAGATGATCTATCAACTCAAGATAGGTTTTTTGGTTTACTTGGCGCACGGCAGGAAGCCATTCGATTGGCACTCCGTAACTCAGCAACTCCTCTTCAGGAATGCTGGCGAACAAAGGCGGCAGTTCTACATGCCGTTCGACTTCGACATATTTCGGAATAATGACTTCTTGAACGGTTTCGCGGATTTCGACCAATTGCGCCGCGCCGGTCTTTGGGTGGGTTTCCAGTTTGCGCCGCATTGCCCAATCGTAGGCTTTGTCGTGATGATTGACATAACACAGCAGAAAGCTGGCTTCGGTTTTGTGAACGATCAGCCGAATGTCTTTGTTGACGCGCGCCGACCAGAAATGGGGGTCTTTGGCTCGATCCACCTTGTGCAATTGCATCCCCGGATTGACCGGGTTCAGTTGCAGATCGAAGGCGGTGGTTTTGGCTGCTTTCTGTTCTTCGCCTGTCAGTTTTGTCAGGCTGTCGGTAAAAGTATCGGCTATGCGAAATTCCATTGGGTTACCTGATAGGGCAGGATTTTAGTTCCGTAGGAGCGGCATATTTATCGAAAGCGATTGCCGCAACGCGGTTTTAGCGCCATAGGCGCGGCATGTTTATAGAATCCGAACGGGTTATTTCCTCAGCTCCGTAGGAGCGGCATCTGCTGCACATTCCGCTCCTACGGAGCTATGGGAACGATCCAATCCGCATTGCTATAAACATTCCGCTCCTACGGAGCGAAGACGGCCGTTACACCCGAAACACTTTCATCACCTCGTCGCCAAGGTGGTTGATGACTTTGACGGCGATGCGGCCATCTTTGGGTTTGTCGAAGGGCCGCGAAATGTCGCTGTTGAGCGTATCCCAAGCCTCTTGATTGACTTCGGCTTTGAGCGTGGTTTTCAGCGCCTTGTACGGATCGTTTGCGCCCAGAAAGTAGGCGTGCCGCACAAAGAAGCTTTCTTCGTTGTAATCGGTGTCCACAAACCAGCAGGCGATGCCGTCGGCGTTGTCGCTGATGACTTCGCCGGTGTTGGGGCGGAACACGTCCACGCCGTTGACCTTCACCTGAATTTGATTGTTCGGAGCGTCCAGAATGGTGATGTCCGGTTCGCCGAAGATCACGAACAGATTGCCTTTGCCGGTGTTTTTCAGATCGTCCGCCATGTGCAGGTCGGCATTCATCCTAGCTTTCAGAATGTTGATGCGTCCCAGCTTGTCCAAGCCTGTGCAGTGAGCGTCGTAACTGAACGCGCAACTGACCAGTACGTCGAAGCCAGCTTCTCCGGCTTCTTTGGCTGCGGCGACCAGATCGGGACGGGAAACAGTGCCGAACTCCGGGCCAATGAAAATTGCCGCGCGCTTTTCCCTGCCCTCTTCGCCTTCGATGTAGCGGCCTTCGGCGCAGACGTAATAGCCAGGCCACGGAGTCAGCGACGTGAAGTTGATCTTGTCTTCCTTGTGCGCTTGCTGGACGCCGGCGGTTTTCAGATTTTCCAGAATCATTTGGTCAAAGCTTTGCGATTCGGCTTTGACTTGTTTCAGCGGGTCAATCAGTTCGTCGTTTTCGTCCACGCCCAGCACGCGATGCGGCGACAGGCTTTCGACCGTGAACGGCCCGGCCACGCGCACTTTCTTTTTGTCTTCGTAGGGTTTGTCGTACAGGTCTTCGAACTCAGCTTTGGCGGCGATGCTGGCGTCAATTTCGCGCTGGCGGGCGATGCGCTGTTGCCACCAATCGGCGTGCAGCGTCTTGGCGGCGTCAGACCATTTTTCACCGGCTTCGCGCGGGATTTCCCATTCTTCCCAATTGGTTTTGAGCGCCGCGTTGAGTTCTCCGCGCAAGGCTTCGAGCTGGGGCTGGAACTTTTCCCAGATGACATCAATCTCGGCGTTGTTGGCGATGGATTTCAGTGTGATGTGTGGGACGCGCTCGTAAACGAATCCGTGGCGAATATCCGCCGTCCGACAAGCTGCCAGCTTGTCGAGGTCGTGGCCGGTAGCCGATTGGTTTGCCAGCCGAGACTCCGACAAGCTGGCAGCTTGTCGGACAGGGTCGCGCGTAATTTCCGCTTCTTTCAATCGCCCTTCCGGCGAATCGGCCAGCAGGTAATAGGCGTAACGCGCTCCCATAATTCGCGCGCGAGCCAGCGCCAGCGCCACCCGCGAAGTATCAATCGTGATCCAGCGGCGACCCCATTGTTCGGCGACGTAAGCTGTCGTGCCGGAACCGCAGGTTGGATCAAGCACGAGGTCACCGGGGTCGGTAGTTAGTAAGATTGCGCGTTCAATAGTACGCCTTGATGTCTGTACAACGTAGCTCATTTCCGTTTCGCCACGGAGGTCAGTCCAAATTGTCGAATAGTTGACGAAAGGGAAATCATCAAAGTAGCGTTTATAAATCCGCAGCCCCTCGCGCTTAGCTAAACGACCGATCTTCCAGAGCTTCTTTGTTCCTTCGTAGCCAGCTTTCCAGTTTCGATTTGGTCCGCATCTCAAAGTGAACTTACAAGTGTCGTAATCAAACGTGATGCTTTGGTTCTCTGGCTTTTCTGTTCCGCCCGACACAATCGAATCGTAGGCAAAGATTCGTTCATTGGGATTCAATGGAGCGGAGTTGGCTATTTCTGCATCCGTAATATGGCGCCGACGGTCTATGTCAAATTCCACATTGAAATACTCTTGCGAACCTTCATCGCCAAGCGTTTTGCGGCGGTAAAGTTTTCTTACTTTCAGTGACTGTTTATTTTTCGCAAACCACAGAAGGAAATCATTTGTTCTGGAAATGATGTCACGAGACAACCCAGAAGTTTTGGTGAAGGCAATCATCGAACAGAAGTTTTCATCACCAAAAACCTCATCCATCACCGCTCGCACCCGATGCACATTTTCATCGCCAATCTGCACAAAGATCGAGCCGCTTTCTGTCAGCAGATCGCGCGCTACCGTCAGCCGGTCGCGCAGGTACGTCAGATACGAATGAATGCCGTCGCGCCAGGTATCGCGGAAGGCTTTGACCTGTTCCGGTTCGCGGGTGATGTGGTCGGTGTTGCCGTCTTTGACATCGCGGCTGGTGGTAGACCACTGGAAATTGGAATTGAATTTGATGCCGTAGGGCGGATCGAGATAGATGCATTGCACCCGTCCGCGCAAGCCTTCGCGTTCGGCCAGACTGGCCATCACCTGCAAACTGTCGCCCAGAATCATCCGGTTCGCCCAATGCGCGTCGTGCTGGTAAAACTCCGTCTTGGCGTCGTTGTCCGGCAAGCCGTTGAAATCGGCGAACAGATCAAGCTGGGGTTCGGCGGCGCTTTCCTTTGACCGGCGCAGCAGATCGTCAATCAAGACTTTCGGATGAACCTTTTCCTGGATGTAAAGCGGTGGCGCCTGGACAACCAAATCCGACCAATCTTGTTCGTCTTTGCCGCGCCAGACCAGTTGCGGATCAAGATCGCGGTTGCGCCGTTCGTAGGCGACGCGGACAGGGCTTTTGTCCGTTTCGCGCATCACCGATTGAAATTCGGCGGTTGGAATGTTCTTGCGCGAAGCGTCCTCGTGTTTAAGGGTTTCGACAGTTTTCTTGGTTTGGTTATTCTTGGCCATAGATACAGTGAAAGTGATGTTTTCTGGATTTTTAGTCTTCCCAGTTGAATTGATTTTGCCGGACAGGTCGCTGGCGATTTTGCGGATAGCTGTTGGCAAAACGTTCCAACTGGTGAGGCAGATGTACCGTATCCAAGTTTGCCCGGAAAAAGGACAACCCGTAAGCCACCGCAAACCTGCCGAAGTCAATGTTTGGGGGCAATTTGATGTCTGTGGCTTGGGGCAAAAAATAGAAACGGGAATTGTGAATCCCTGCGTTGGCAATACCCGCCTGAAAGTTCTTTTGGTATTCCTGACGATGGGAACCGCCACCAAAAATAAACAATCGCGTGTGGTCCCATGTGCGCCGCCCTGGAATTGCCCCGCAATTGGGTTGATATAAACAGGCGCTGTGATAAAGCTCCTGAATCGTCTGGCGCAAAGCTGCCATAAGCTGCGCCTCCGTGAGCGGATTCACAATGATGTGTGTATCCACCAAGTTTTGTACTCCAAGTGGGCGGACGATCGCGGCATAGTAGTCAAGATTGCGCTGCCCGCTGTTTGGTACGGTAAAACGCCGAAAAGCATTCAAATCTACCGTACCAGCACCCACGTCCATGGTGATATACAAACCGTCTTGAGCGTTCGGAGCACGAAAGATGGTTTGCACAGCAGCGGCAACCTCTGGATAGATGAGACATTGCCATTCATACCCTGCTTCCCAGTCGGTGCTGTTTGGCGGGATGACGCTATCAACTTTTCGTGCCCAGGTTGTATAAGGCATGGCTTCTACGCCTGATGGATTCACGTCTTGACTCAGGGCATGGCCGGCTATGAAAGATTGCCGGAAAAGCTTTTCAGTCTTGCCGTCATCATTCAACAGCCCTGTTGGTACCGCCAGTTGAAAGAGCAAGGTGTCGTTTGGGTTTTGAGGAGTAAAGTCAAAATCCTTCCAGTTTGATTGGGTGCGAATGAAGGCCTTCGTGGCCGCAATGACATAAGCCAAATAATAGGACAGCATGTCACGCAAAAGCTGACGCGTATTTTTGCGCTTATGATAAAGCGGTATAAGTCTCTTAGGAACTTTACTGGGTGAGTTGCACAACGTGTTGTGTTGGGCAACGTGTGCTACGAGCATCTTGAGATACGGTATGTTCGCAGCTTTTTCCGGAAAGGCTGATAAGGTAAGGCGCTCTTCTTGAATGCCGACAAGGCTGGGCAGCAATCCGTTCGGAAATTGCGGGAAGGGCACGACCGTCGCCTTAGAGCCAGGAGCATTGTTATCACGCACGACGACCTTGGTAAAACTGGTACCAAAATCAATTCCTGCCACAAGAAAATACCGTCGCATATTCTGGCAACCTCTACCCTTTCAGAAATGGTTTTGCCGATTAATTTTGCACTTCAACAAAACCGCTGGCGACCTCAGCAAAACTTTCTTGCAAAGCGCCAACTTTGCTTTCCAGTTTCGCCAGTTGGCTATTGTGTGCTGACCGAAGATTTTTCAGTTGTGTTTCAAATCCTCTGATGGAACCAGCTTTGACGTCGCGAGCCTTGGCGGTTTCGATACGACGAAGTTGATCGCCGATGCGACGCTCGAAATGGGCATTGATTTGTTGCCGCCGAATTTCGAGGTTTCGCTCTTGGTCTTGCCGAAAGATGCGCTGGTTCATCGATAATTCTTGACCCAACGCCTCGCGCACCTCTTGCAGGACGCCAGTGTAATCAGGCACCTGTAAGGGATAGAGGCTTTCTCCATCATCAAGCATTGTGTTGATAAGTGATTCTGCCTGCGTGCCGAGAACCAGTTCACCGGTGGCGAGGTTTTTCATCCCATAGTGAAATGCATCGCGTTTGGTAATGCCTTCGAGCGTCATGCGATAAATGAGATAAAAGTATCTCGCCGGGGGAATGTCTTTGCAGGTAACACGAATGGCAGAAACGTTATGCCAGTGATTATTGACCTGTTCATTTTCGTTGGTGATCCAGCGAAAGAAGGGATGGAGATGAGTGACTAACACCAAGGAGCGAAACCGCTGCTGAGCTTGATGAATAGCCGGATCAAACGTTAAAGAAACTTTGCGGCTTACTCTGTCAAAACCATCTGGCCACGGCCAATCTTGCTGCTGGCAGTAATTTTCGAAATCTCTGAGTGCCACAAAACTTAATTCACACTCAATACAATCTTGTGCAGGATTATCAGGGATCAACAGGCAGGCATCCGCACCTTGATAGCGGGTGGCAAGGAAATCTTCTGCGTGCAAGCGTAATTCGGCAGGTTTAATAAAGCGGCCCAGTCGCTGACTCAAGCCAATTTTTTCCGATAGCAAATCCTGAAAAGCAATCAATGCACCGGTCGAATTCTCTAAATCCTCTTCTAGTTTGGTGCGTTGATGCAGCGCTTGGGCGGTCTGCTCCGCTCGTTGTGCGACCTGTTCCATCGTTAAGTCGTTACGAAAAATCTCAGCAGTCAATTTAGCAACTTCCTCGCCGAGAATGCCTTCGAGCGCGCCAATGGAATGCTCAAAAATGCCAATCTTTTGGTAAAGATGGGAATAAATGCTGCCATCAATCGTGTTCGCAATACGAAAGTTGATAATGACAATCGAAGGTGATTTTTGGCCGATTCGGTCAATACGTCCGATGCGCTGTTCGACACGCATGGGGTTCCAAGGCAGATCGTAATTCACTACGACACGCGCAAACTGCAGGTCCACGCCTTCAGCGCCTATTTCCGAGCAGAGGAGCACTCTGTTTTCATCATCGGCGAACTGCCGAAATATTTGGTCTCGTTCCTTTTGGTCTTGGATGTCGCCGGTAACGGCTATAGCTTTAATGCCATCTGCTGTCAGGCGTCGTTTCAGATAAGCAATCGTGCTCTTGAAGAAAGCAAAAACAATGATCTTGTCTTGCGATGTAATGGTGACAAGCGTGCCTTGGTCACTGCGTATCTCATTATTGGCGGCGATTAAACGCAAGGCCTCGCGCAAGGCGATGTATTTTGAATCATTAGCCTCAAAGTCATAATTGGCTAGTGCCCACAATTCGTTGGGCGCTGATAGTTCGCTGTCATCATCTATATCAAAACCTTCAGCAAAATCTTCTGCGAGTTGTTCAATTTCATCGAAACCGCCCCATTTTCCTGCTCGAACTTCATTGACGATTGTTGGCAAACTGCTCGACATCCTGAGTGCCGGATGAATAAGGTGAAAGCTGGTCACTTGTTCTCCACGGCTTTGAACTTCTCGGCGAATCAAGCGAAGGATTGCAAAATAAAATTCAGTTTCTTGATCTGTCAGCGTTACTGGAATCGTCATGGGCTGACGAATGACGCGGTTTTCGATGACATCGCGTTTGCGGGTTCGATTAATGAAGCCATTCAAAAGATTGAGCTGCTCTGACAAATGACGCAGTTCCACGCGTCCTCGTGAGGTTCCATCAAAGTTGCTGAGCGCTTCATGCATTCGTGTTTTAGCGTCATCGGTAGGCAGGGCGCTAATAAGAGGCTGGATTCCTTCAGGCTGCCAATCGGGGACACTGAGCGCATTTTGCAGCTTGACGATGGATTGATTCCTATCGCGCAAAAAATCGAAGGTGTATTCATCTCGAAAGAACTCAGGATCAACAAGTCGCATTAGCGCATATAGGTCGCGACTCGTGTTGTGTATGGGCGTTGCTGATAAGCAGATTGTCGCCCCTGCCGCTGTTGAAAAGGTTTCCCCAACGACATAAGACGCTGAAGCGGTGTTCTTCATTGAATGCGCTTCGTCAAAAACTACCATGTCAATGAATGGCCGATTACCGTTTTGAAGAGCATCTTCGCCTTGTTCCTGAATGCGATGCAGTAATTGCGCTCTTGGCGAAAGTTGCTCGACTCGCAGCGGAGCGGTTTCATCATTTCCCTCGCGCAATTGATTCAGTTGTGTGCGATCTTTTCTAAAGGGGCGTAATGCATGATAAGAGGTGACGATAACGAAACTTGTTCCCGAACCTTTGCTGTTGAAGAGGTGAAGCTGCTCAAGTAGTTTTCGCGCATCTCCTGCGGTTGCCGAAAACTGGAATTTGTCTTGCAACTCTCGTAACCATTTCGGCACAAGGGTTGGCGGGCAGACGATCAGCAAACGCCTTGCTTTTTCACGTGCTTGCCATTCTGTCCAAATGAGTCCAGCTTCAATCGTTTTGCCAAGACCCACTTCATCCGCGATCAACAGCCGATTCGTTGGTGCTTCGATAAAACGAAGGACGGGTTTGAATTGGTGAGCATAAAAATCAATTTCCGAAGTTTTCATTGAATACAAAACATCGGTCAACATTCCGCGCAGCTTTTCAAAAGTAATGCGGCGTCTTAGATCATCTACTGTCCCATAGTGCCCGTCACGAATGGCAGTATCCGCATCTGGAATATCGTTGTTATCTCTTATGACAAGTTGCGAAACATCAACGAATTCCCGTTGATTCCCCCAATCCACCTCAGCCATGACAAACATTGCGCTAAGCCGTTTTCCCGTCAAAATGCCAATTCTGCCGGGGTTTGCGCGGTGAAATACTGCAATATTGTTAGTAATTTCGTACGGCTCCATATGAATTACTTCGATTCTGAATTCTCTTGAGAGTTCGTTGCAGCTTCAATCATTTTGTCGAACTCGGCTTCGATCTTGGCTGCGAAATCGTCTTCCATCTGGAAAACGTCCGTGAATTCGGCGAACGCCCAGCGGCCATAAGTTCCCAGATTGTTCACGCCCGGAATCCAATAAGTTTCCATGGTGGTTTTCTTGTCTTTGGCGTCTTCGCCGCGAAAGCCTTTGATTTCGACGATCAGATGCAAAAGGTCTTCGTCGCCGTGCCCATCGTCCACCAGCACGATGAAATCGGGCAGGTATTTGTGCGCCCCGGAGCGATACCGGTATGGCACTTCCAAGCCCAGGTTCTGGTTTTTGACGTAGGCCCGCACCTTCGGATGCGATTCGACAATGCGGCAAAACTCTGCTTCCCAATCGCTGTCCAGAATCACCCAGTTCAGGTGACAACGCTGCGAATCGGTTTGCCAGCGGTCTGGTTTCGATGTGTTGAATTTGACGTGAATGGTCGAACCGGTCGGGTTGTATGGATCGAGCACGGCTTTGACCGGGCGTTTGTCAATTTCCGCCCGAACGATGCCGGCGGTGATGCGTTCGCAAGCCATGTCCTGCAATTCCTGATACATCAACTGTGCCGGATACGTTCCGCCTTTGCAGACCAGACAGGTGTCCAGCCATTGTTTGGCAATGCGTTTAAGCTGGCCGAACAGATTCAGTGGAGCGTCTTCGCCGTCCGTGCGCCATTTGTTGTAAACCAGCCGTTTGGTCAGATGCATCAACAGCGTGGATTGGCGCATGTCGCCCAGATGTTTCAGATTCAAGTCAACCGCCTGGCCGATGATGCCTTCGTTGCGAGTGACGGAAGGGCCGACCAGTTCGGGCGTCAATTCCAGAATGGAATCTTCGTTGAATTCGGCGGTCAAACGTTCTTCGGGCAATTCGACGCGGTAACCCGCCACGCGCGGAAAGCGGATTTCCAGATGATCGCGCTCCGGTCGCACGGCTTTGACCTGAATGGTTTCGCGCGGCTTTTGCGGCGGAGCGATGACCGGCTTGGCGGTGAAGTCAAACGGAATGCCCAACACGTCGGCATATTCGACGTTGAACAGGTTGTCTTCGTTCAGTTCGTAAGATTGCCGGCGTAGCGCGCGACCAATCACCTGTTCGCACAGCAACTGCGTTCCAAAAGCGCGCACGCCGAGGATGTGCGTGACGTTGTTGGCGTCCCAACCTTCGGTCAGCATCGAAACCGAAACCACGCAGCGAATGGATTCGCCAAGTTGTCCGGCTTTGCCGACGGTGTTCATCACTTCGCGCAGCAGTTGCTGATCGGTCAGATTTTCGCCCTGTCGCTGGTCGCCGGTGCGTTCGATGATTTCACGGCGGAAGCGTTCAATTTCCGGCCCGGCCATCTTGCGGAAGTTGTCGTCCAGCGCATCGCCGGATTCCAGTTGTTCGCTGTCAATCAGCAAGGTGCGCGGGCGCGGCAACGCATTGTCATATTCGTCGTAATTGCGAAAGAGCGGCAAACGGCCATTGACCAACTGGCCGCTGCCGTCTTCGCTTTCCCGTATAAAGCCGGAAATGTAATCGTAGACCAGTTTCGACGTAGACGTGTTGTTGCAGACGACAATGAAACAAGGCGGGACGGAAATTCCGGCTTCCTGCCACAGGTTGAAAGTTTTTTCGTAATGCCCGTATAGGGCTTCGAGTGCGGTTTGAAGTTCGACCGGCAAGCTGAGCGGATCAAGAGCGCCTGCCTTGCTTTTACCTTTCTTCGGCATTTTGGCGCGGATGTGTTCCCACAGATTGCGAAACTTTGGCACGTCCGCGCCGGGAATGTTGTCTGCCACAGGCACACGCGGCAATTTGACGATTCCGCATTCGATGGCGTCCATCAGCGAAAAATCGCTCATCGTCCAGGGGAACAACGTGCCTTCGACATAACCGGCGCCGCGCAGGAAAAACGGCGTGGCGGAAAGATCCATCACGCGCGTCACGCCAAGTTTGCGGTTGACCGTTTCCAGACCCGAAATCCACAACCGCGCGGCTTCGTTGTTCTTCTCAGCCTCTTTCTTGTCTTCGCCTTTCAACTCGTCCGCATCGTCGGTCGTCTTTCTGGGTTTTTCACGGTAACAGTGATGAGCTTCGTCGTTGATGACCAGTATGTTTTTCAGCCCCATCAATTCAGGCATGACGCGCTGCAACATCTGGCCTTCGGTTTCCAGCGTGTTCAGGGCATCGCCACGGCCTTGCAACAGTGAACGCCCGCCTTTGGAAAGTTCCATCCGTTCGCGCAATTTGAAGGCGTGATAATTGGTGATGACGATTTTGGCTTTTTTCACTTCTTCCAGCAGATCGTTGGGCACAAGTTCGCGGTCCGCGTAATAACTGTCCGGGTCGTTGGGCTGCAACACGCGCAACCGGTCTTTGATGGTCAGGCCAGGCGCAACCACCAGAAAGCCGCGCGTGAATCGTTTGCTGTTCGGAGAGCGCACGGCATTGATCGTCTGCCAGGCGATCAGCATGGCCATCACGGTAGTTTTGCCCGCGCCCGTGGCCAGCTTCAGCGCCAGCCGCATCAGTTCCGGGTTGGCGTCGTTGTTGGCATTGGCCAGATGATCCAGAAACTTTTTGCCTCTGGCCCCCAGATTCGGCGCAACTTCGGTCAACCAGATGGCCGTTTCTGCGGCTTCGATCTGACAGAAAAAAGGCCGTATGCCGCTGAATTGGTGATGCCGCCAGTGTTGCAACAGCCGCGCGGTTTCGGGTGTCACCTGCCAATCGGCTGGATTCGGCAGCGCGCGCCATTGATCCACGTAATACCGAAGCTCGTTGATGATCGGCGTGGGGTCGTATTGTTGCTGTTCGGTCGAAATCCCTGCGCCTTCGTCAAAAACAATTTCGCCCTGTCTGGCAGATGTTTTTTGCTTTTTGGGTTTTGGGATCGGCGTGACGTACTTGGACTCACGACGCCTTTCGATAGTTTGCTCTGTTGGTTGGCCGTGCTCATCCAGTTCCCAATGCCGGGCAGGATAGACGTAGGGAGAGTTGAGAATAGGACGTTCAAAAAAGAGATTATTCATGCCGTAACCGAAGAGTCCGACAAGCTGCCAGCTTGTCGGCGCTTTTGCGGACCAACGAATTGTTTTACGGGGAAGACCTCGACAAGCTGGCAGCTTGTCGGACAATAAAAATACTTTGCAAGTAAGGGCAATCGCGGCGGGAAAATATGCCAGCAGGCACGAAGGGTCAAGAAAAATTCTTTTTCTGTTTACAGGCTCAAACGCAAGTGGAATGACTTCGGACGCGTGAAGGCTTCAAAACCCAGCCGAGACAGCGTGCAGCCGCGTCCGGAATCTTTGATCCCTACCCACGCCAGCGCCGGATCCAGGTAATCGCATCGGTTCATATAAAACGTGCCCGTTTCGATCTGATCACCAATTCGCAAGGCCGCGTCCACATCCGAAGTCCAAATCGAAGCCGTCAAGCCATATTTGCTGTCGTTCATCAGCCGTATGGCTTCTGCGTCGTCTTCGACCGGCATGATGCCTACGACCGGCGCAAAGGTTTCTTCCGTCATCACCAGCATCGAATGATTTACGTTGATCAAAATTTGCGGAGCCAGATAAGGCGTTCCGGCTTTGCTCATCGGGAACAGCGATTCGTCAATCAACGCCTTCGCGCCTTTGGCCAGAGCTTCGGCAATGTGGGCGCGCGCTTTGTCGGCGGCGTCGGTTCGCACCATTGGGCCAAGCGTGATGTCCGCTTCCAGTGGATTGCCGAGCCGATATTGTTTTGTCAGTTCAACCGCGCCTTCGACAAATTGATCAAACACATCCTGATGCACATAAATGCGTTCAACCGCGCAGCACGATTGGCCGGAGTTGAACATTGCGCCGTCCACCAGATTTTCAATCGCGGCTGCCAGGTTGGCATCGGGACGAACATACGCCGGGTCTTTGCCGCCAAGTTCCAGGCCCGTGGCGATAAACCGTTCGCTGGCGGCGCGCTGGACGGCATGGCCTCCGGCGACAGAGCCGGTGAAAGCAACAAAACCAATGCGACGATCTTTGATGACTTCGGCGACCTGATCGTGATCAATGTGCAGGAATTGGAAGACACCTTCGGGCAAACCCGCCGCCATAAACGCTTCAAAGTAGCGTTCGGCGACCAGCGGAGTTTGCGGCGCGATTTTCAGCACGACGCTGTTGCCTGCCAGAATTGCCGGAACCACCGCATTGACCGAAGCCAGCCAAGGGTAATTCCACGGAGCCAAGACCAACACTGTTCCAACTGGTTCGCGGCGAATGAAGCGCTGGAAGTTGTCTTTGGGTTCAATGGCGATGTCGGCCAGTTCGCGTTCGGCAATCTCGCACATGAAATTGATGCGCTCGTTGAATCCGCGGCGAAGCTCGAACGGGCTGTAGGCGATTGGACGCCCGATTTGCCAGGTCAATTCCTTGCCGATTTCGTCGGAGTTTTCCACCAACCAGTCTTTCATTTTCAGACAGAAGGCCGCGCGTTCGCTGATTGGCGTTTGCCGCCAAGCGATTTGCGCGGCGACGGCTTTGGCCAGCGCGGTTTCGATTTGTTGTGAAGTTGCCAGTTCGCGTTCGGCATAAACCGAACCGTCAATCGGCGAGATTGTTTGTTGAATCGTGTTGTTACTTTCCATTACTTGCTGCTTTTTCCTTCTTGTTAGTGTCAATCTGTTTCAGCAATTCCTTGACTGCCGCATCAAGCTGACTGTCGCGTTCGGTGTAGCTTTCGCCGATTGGCCGGGTCACAGGCACATCCACCGGGCGCGGATTCAGTTCCATCGTCTGGCCTGTGTTGTCCTGCACGCGGACGCGCGGCATGCGGAATCCTGTGCCGTCCAATAACTGCAAATTCCAGGTGTAAATGATCCAGCCGGAGGTTGGTTCGCCTACGACTTTGCCGAGTTTCAACGTGCGATAACCTTCGGTGAAATCTTCGGCGTCTGACAGCGAGTGTTGATTCGTGACCAGAATCGTCGGCGATTCCAGCGAACGTTGGCCAAGATAGCTGCGCGCCGGAGCCGACGGCATGCCGCGTTGCGTCATTGTCAGATAGCCGCGTCGCGCCAGCACGTCAATCGCGTAAACGTTGACGAACCCGCCGTTGTTATTGCGCACGTCAACTACAACGCCTTCGCGCGCGTGGTTGTCGTCGTCGAGGTCAGTGTACAACTGCGCCAGCGATTGCGCGGACATATCAGGCATGTGAACGTAACCAAGCCGCCCGTTACTGACCTTGGCGACATAAGCGCGGCAATCTTCAACCCATTGACGATAGAGCAAAGCTTTTTCGGCGCCGGTCGTCACAGGGCGAATGGCGACTTCGCGCGGCGAAGAGCCGTCGGCAGAAGATGAAATCGTCAGCGCTACGCGGCGGTTGGTTTTGTGTTGCAGCAATTCGTCCAGATTGGTTTGCGCGTTGATGCGCGCGCCGTCCACTGTCAACAGGTAATCGCCGACTTTGACGCCGCCAGCCACCGCAGCCGGGCTGAGCGTGATGATTTCGGTGATTTTCAATCGCCCGTTGGTTTCGTATTCGTTGCGGTCGAATCGCAAACCGAGTTTGCCGACCGGAGCAGCCCCGCCTGTCTGATTTCCACCGCCGAAAGGAGCGGACGCGCCCAGATGCGAAGCGTTCAATTCGCCGACCATCAAATTCAACAAGCGGCGCATTTCGTCGGGCGTGCGCGCTCCAGCGATGCGCGGTTCGTATTCGGCACGGACGGCGTCCCAATTCGCGCCATGGAATTTATCGTCGTAAAAATGATCGCGCTGCAAAGCCCAGGCTTGTCGGAAAACTTCCAGTTTCTGTTGATGAAAATCCACGTCCAGTTCAGCGGTAACCGCCAACGCGCGCGGCTGTCTGGTATCAACGTTGATGACGCTGATGCGGCCTTGTTCAAGGAAATACACTTCGCGGCCATCAGGCGAAAACTGTGCGTCGCCTTTGAATCCGGGTGTCGAAGTCAGTTGCCGCGCGACAGGCGGAGTTCGAGCAAGTTCATCCAGCGACCAGGTGTACAGATTTGTCTGACCGGCGGCGCTGGCCGCCATCAACAGCGTTTTGCCGTCCGGGCTGATGGTCAGCGAATTGACGTCCACGCCCACAGGCAACAGACTCAATCGCCCGCGAATGCCTTCAAAGACAATTTCAACCGGTTTGACAGCGTTTCTGCCCGTTGCCGTCGGCGCAGGTTCAGCAGGTTGTTGAGCCGGTTGCTGTGGTTGCGCTGATGGATTTTGCGGACGGCCTGGAATGCGCGGTGGTTCTTCGCGGAAAAGATCGCGGAACTGGTCTTCGCGGAATTTCGGCGTGCGCGGAATCAAATCCACGCGGGCGATCTGGCCGCTTTCGGTTCGCATGACGGTTTGAAACAGCAGCGAAGTTCCGTCCGGATGCCAGGAAATCGAACTGCCGGACACAGACGCCAGCGAACTGATTTGTTTGGCTTCGCCGCCTGAAGCCTGCACAGCGTAAATGTTGCGAAACGATTTGGCGCTGACCGCCGAAAACGCCAGCCATTTGCTGTCGGGCGACCAGGCGAAGGAACGATTGTTCAAAAACGGCGGACGTTCCATTGTGGCGTCGGCCAGTTTGCGCTCCTGTTTGGATTCGGTTTCGTAAACGCGAAGCTCTTTGCCGTCGCGGACGAAGGCGATCAATTTACCGTCGGGCGAAAAACGAGGCGCAGCGTCGGCTCCTGCGCCATTGGTCAATTGCGTTTCGCTGTTGGCCGTGAAGTCATACAAAAACAGATGCGGCGTGCCATCGCGTTCCGAAACGTAGGCAATGCGTTTGCTGTCCGGCGACCAGGCGACGTCGCTTTCCGCCGCGACTGTGCGCGTGACGCGCACGGCGTCGCCGCCGTCTCTTGAAGACGCTGCAAAGATTTCGCCGCGCGCGACAAACGCGACTTTTCGGCCATCGGGCGAAAGCGCCAAATCCTGAAAACCATTGGTCAATGTCAGACGTTCGATGCTGGGACCAGTCGGTGCGCCTCGACGCGTGATGGGTACTTCTGTGGCCTGGCCGTTTGCCGTGTCGAATTTCCATAAGCCGAAATTGCGTTCGAAGACAATGGTCTTGCCGTCGTAACTGATTGTCGGCCACAGCACGCGCCCGCTGGTGAATTTGGTCAGTTGTTTGGCCTGCCCGCCGATTTGTTTCGACCAAAGGTTTTGCGCGCCGCTGCGGTCGGACATGAAAAACAGCGTGCGGCCATCGGCGCTCCACATCGGCCACTGGCTTTTCGCGCCGCGTTCGACGATCTGTTCGTACTTGCCGCCATCGTGCAACAGCCAAAGCTCCGATTCGTCCAGATGACTGTGGCCTTTGCGCCACCATTGACCTGCGCTGTTGCCGCGCGCGGCAAAGGCCAAAGTTTTTCCGTCCGGCGACGGAGCAGAGAAAAATTCGCTGGTGTACCGATCCGCCGTCACTTGCATCGGTGTGCCGCCTTCGCTGTTGATGCGGAACACATCGTTCATGCCAGCGATGTCCTTGCTTGAAGAGGTGAAGTAAATCCATTTGCCATCGCGCGACCAACCATCGAGCTGGTCGTTACTGTCGTCGAACGTCAGCCGCCGCAAATCGCCCGTCGCCAAAGTCAAAATATAAATGTCGCCGCCGCCTGTGCGGTTGGAAATAAATGCCAGCCGTTTGCCGTCGGGAGAATACTGCGGGCGCGATTCGTTGGCCGGATGAGCGACGAGCAACCGCGCTTCGCCGCCACTGGCTGGAACCGTCCAAATGTCGCCGCCGGAAACAAATGCGATTTCCGTGCGGTCAGGCGAAATTGCCGGTTCAGTGAAATACGGCAACGCTTCTTTGGACGCCTGGCCAAAAGCAACGAACGATAACAGAGACAACAACACAACAATTCTGACGCGCGACTTTGTCATAAGAACCTCTTTCGAATTGGTAAGTCTGGAAACAAGCAAACTCACTGCTGAGCAAATTTGCTCAGCAGTGAGCAACTTTGCACACCACGATTACGGTAAATACTTGATATTGCGTTGGCATAATCCTTGCTGCCCATCATCGTAATGAACTGACGCTGTCCGAACAAGAGGAGGAATCCGCCGTGAAAGAATTTGTTACGTTGGACGGTAACGAAGCCGTTGCCTCAGTCGCTTACCGTTTGAGCGAAGTGATTGCCATTTACCCTATCACGCCTGCGTCGCCGATGGGCGAATGGGCAGACGCATGGGCTTCCCAGGGAAAACTGAATCTGTGGAACACGGTTCCGGCTGTCATCGAAATGCAAAGCGAAGGCGGCGCGGCGGGCGTGGTTCACGGCGCGTTGCAAACCGGCGCGCTGGCTACGACCTTTACCGCTTCGCAAGGGTTGCTGTTGATGATTCCGAATATGTACAAGATCGCGGGCGAATTGACGCCGACGGTCTTTCATATTGCGGCGCGTTCGTTGGCGGCACAGGGGCTTTCGATTTTTGGCGACCACAGCGACGTGATGGCCACGCGCGCCACGGGCTGGGCCATGCTTTGCTCGAATTCCGTGCAGGAAGCACAGGATTTCGCCTTGATCGCGCATGCGGCGAGTTTGCAATCGCGGCTGCCATTTCTGCATTTCTTCGATGGATTTCGCACCTCGCACGAAATCGCCAAGATCGAACCGCTCGGCGATCAAGTGCTGCGCGCTTTTGTGGACGAAACTCGAATTGCCGAATTGCGCGCTCGCGCATTGTCGCCCGACCATCCGACGCTGCGCGGCACGGCGCAAAACCCTGATGTGTATTTTCAAGGCCGCGAAACGGTCAATCCGTTTTATGTCGAATGCGCCAGCACGGTCGAACGCACGATGAACCTGTTCGCCGAACTGACGGGGCGGCAATACAAACTTTACGAATACCACGGTGCGCCCGATGCCGAACGCATCATCGTGTTGATGGGATCGGGCGCGGAAACCGTTCACGAAACCGTGAACGCATTGAATGCGCAAGGCCAGAAAGTCGGTGTCGTTAAAATTCGATTGTATCGCCCGTTTGATGCTGCGCGCTTTGTCGCCGCTTTGCCCGTGACCACCAAAGCCATTGCCGTGCTCGACCGCACCAAAGAACCGGGCAGCGCGGGCGAACCGCTTTACCAAGATTGCGTGACGGCCTTGCACGAAGCTTCATTGGCCGCGTTGCCGCGCGTGGTTGGCGGCAGATACGGTCTGGCTTCCAAAGAATTCACGCCCGCGATGGTCAAGGCTGTTTTCGACAACCTGTCGCAGCCGCAACCGAAAAATCATTTCACCATAGGCATCCGCGACGATGTCGGCCACACCAGTCTGGATTTCGCCGTAGCCTTTTCCATCGAACCGCACAACGTGACGCGAGCGGTGTTTTACGGTCTCGGTTCGGACGGCACGGTCGGCGCGAACAAAAACTCCATCAAGATCATCGGCGAACAAACCGATCATTACGCTCAAGGGTATTTTGTTTACGATTCGAAAAAATCCGGTTCCGAAACTGTCTCGCATTTGCGCTTCGGGCCGGAGCCGATTCGTTCGACCTATTTGATCCAGCAGGCGCATCTCGTCGCCTGTCATCAGCCTGTGCTGTTGGAACGTCACGACGTGTTGGAGTTGATCGAACCCGGCGGCGTCTTTTTGCTGAACACGCCATACGCAGCAGAAGAAGTTTGGTCGCATTTGCCGCGTCGCACGCAGCAACAAATTCTGGATAAGCGACTGAAGTTTTATGTCATCAATGCCGACCGCGTGGCGCGCGAAAGCGGCATGGGCAAACAGAACAACACTGTCTTGCAAGTGTGTTTCTTTGCCATTGCCGATGTGCTGCCACGCGACGAAGCCATTGCTGCAATCAAAGAATCCATCAAGAAAACCTACGGCAAAAAAGGTGAAGAGATCGTCCAGATGAATTTGCGCGCTGTGGAGGAAACTCTGGCGCATTTGTACGAAGTGACGCCGCCGGCCAAACTCAACGGGCATCTGGAACTGCCGCCGTCAGCATTCCTTGATGCGCCGCCGTTCGCTTGCAACGTGTTCGGTGAAATTTTCGCCGGTCGCGGCGATGCCTTGCCGGTCAGCGCCATGCCTGCGGATGGCGTCTTTCCGACCAACACTGCGCGCTGGGAAAAGCGCAACATCGCGGCGGAAATTCCCGTGTGGGATACACAAGTCTGCATTCAGTGTGGCAAATGCGCGATGGTCTGTCCGCACAGCGTCATCCGCATCAAGGTTTACGACGAGCAGCATCTGGCCGCCGCGCCCGCAACCTTCAAATCGTGCGATGCCAAAGACCGCGAATGGGCAGGACAGAAATACACCATCCAGGTTGCGCCGGAAGATTGCACCGGTTGCGGCATTTGCGTGGACGTATGCCCGGCCAAAAACAAATCACAGGCGCGGTTGAAAGCCATCAACATGGTTCCGCAACCGCCGCTGCGCGACGCCGAACGCGACAACTGGGATTACTTCCTGACCATTCCGGAAACGGATCGGCGACTGATCAAAATCTCCAACATTCGTCAGCAACAGTTGCAACAACCATTGTTTGAATTTTCCGGCGCGTGTTCGGGCTGCGGCGAAACGCCGTATTTGAAATTGCTCTCGCAACTGTTCGGCGACCGCGCGTTGATTGCCAATGCGACGGGCTGCTCTTCGATTTACGGCGCGAACTTGCCGACCACGCCCTGGGCGCAAAACGCCGAAGGGCGCGGCCCGGCGTGGGCGAATTCGCTGTTTGAAGACAACGCCGAGTTCGGTTTGGGCTTTCGCGTCTCGCTCGACAAACAGCGCGAGTTTGCCGAAGAGCTGTTGAAGCGGCAGGCTTCGCAACTTGGCGATGAATTGGCATCGGCAATTCTTTCCGCTTCGCAAACAGACGAAGCAGACATTCACGAACAGCGTCAGCGCGTGACGGCCTTGAAAGAAAAACTGCTCGGTTTGAAATCCGACGAAGCGAAGCTGTTGTTGCCGCTCGCGGATTTGCTGGTCAAAAAGAGCGTCTGGATTGTGGGCGGTGACGGCTGGGCGTACGACATTGGTTTTGGCGGGTTGGATCACGTGCTGGCCAGCGGGCGCAACGTCAACATTCTGGTGCTCGACACCGAAGTGTATTCGAACACCGGCGGCCAGATGTCGAAGGCGACGCCACGAGCCGCCGTCGCCAAGTTCGCCGCCGGAGGCAAGCACGCGCGCAAAAAAGACCTGGGTTTGATCGCCATGAGTTACGGCAATGTTTACGTCGCCAGCGTGGCAATGGGCGCGCGCGACGAACACACGCTGAAAGCATTTTTGGAAGCCGAAGCTTATGACGGCGTTTCGCTGATCATTGCCTACAGTCACTGCATCGCGCACGGCATCAACATGACGACAGGCATGCAGAACCAAAAGGCGGCGGTCAATGCGGGGCACTGGTTGTTATATCGTTACCACCCGGAACACGAACATTCGTTGTCGCTGGATTCGCCAGCGATGAAAGTGCCGATTGAAAACTATTTGCTGATGGAAAATCGCTTCAAGATGTTGACCAAGAGTCATCCGGACGAAGCCGCGCGATTGTTTGAACAGGCGCAACAGGACGCCACCTTGCGTCGGCGACTGTATGAATCGTTGGTTTCACATCAGTCCGGTTCAGCAGAATCCAAACCCGATGCGGAGGACAAGGAATGAGTTTGCAGACCAATTATCTGGGGATGACGTTGCGCACGCCATTGGTGGTGTCGGCTTCGCCGCTGTCGCAGAATCTGGACAACATCAAACGCATGGCCGAAGCGGGCGCGTCCGCCGTCGTGTTGTATTCGCTGTTTGAAGAGCAGTTGATGCTGGAACGGTATGAATTGCATCACCATCTGACGCACGGCGCGGACAGTTTTGCCGAAGCGCTGAGCTTTTTTCCCGAACCGGAGTTTTTGCATTTCGGGTTGGACGCGTATCTGGAACACATTCGTCGCGCCAAACAAGCGGTGGACATTCCGATCATCGCCAGTTTGAACGGCACGCACGTGGGACGCTGGACGGAATCCGCCAAACGTATTGCCGAAGCAGGCGCGGATGCGTTGGAACTGAACATTTATTCAATTCCGACAGACGCGGAACTGACGGGCGCTGAGGTCGAGCAAAATTATCTGGACATTGTCGCCGCGGTGAAAGAAGCGGTGGAAATTCCGGTGGCCGTAAAGCTGGGGCCGTTTTTCAGCAGCTTCGCCAACATGGCCAAACGGCTGGACGATGCAGGCGCGGATGCGTTGGTGTTGTTCAATCGTTTTTATCAACCGGATTTCGATTTGGAAGCATTGGAAGTGCGGACGAATGTCCTGTTCAGCCGTTCGTCTTCCATTCGGTTGCCGCTGCGTTGGATTGCAATTCTTTACGGGAAGATTCGGGCGCAACTGGCTGCCACCAGTGGCGTGCATTCGGCGATTGATGCGTTGAAACTGCTGATGGCCGGAGCGAATGTGACGATGTTGTGTTCGGTGCTGTACGAACGCGGATTGCCGCAAATCGGATTGATCGAACGCGCGATGGTGGAATGGATGGACAAGCACGAATACGTTTCGGTCGCGCAGATGCGCGGCAGCTTGAGCCAATTGCATTGCCCTGATCCGACGGCTTACGAACGCGCGCTGTACGTGCAGGCGGTTCATACTTTCAAACCGCAAACGCTCTGAAGAGTCGCTCAATAAAGCGGCAGGAAGAAGTCAGCGAAACCTCTTCCTGCCGTCTTTCACACCTACTTGATGGTGACGGTAACGGTGTTGGCGGTTTTGCCATCCACAGTCAGCACCACGTCAACGGTTCCTTTCCCAATCAAACTGCGATCAAGTAGCAAGTTGGCTTGATCGAGGCCTATCTGTCCCGGAGTCGCTCCGATGAAAAAGATCGGGGCATTGACTCCGCCGATTGTGGCGCGCGCGTTCGACACATCGGTCAATCCGCGCAATCCGGTTCCGAAGGGAATCAGCAGCACGATGTCGCCTGCCGGTCCCAGGTCAATAGGCCCAGCAGCAGATTCGTACGAATCCACTCCGGCGGCGTTGCGGCGAAAAACAACGGCAGCGGCCAGTCCGGTTCCGCTGGAATTGGCGCTGAACAAACTCGGCGCGACATTGGAAACCATCACCGAGCCGATGACCACTTCTCCATTTGGATTGGTGACCGTCACCGTTGCCAAGCCCGCAGCCGTTCCGCTGGGAATCTGGTAATTGACCTGATCCGGCGAAACGAAAAACAGCGGAGCCAGCCGTTCGACGTTCAGATTATCGCGTACCTTGACCGTCGTGCCGCCCAGCGAATTCGGCAGCGGCAAACTGGACGCCACGGCAAGAGACGAAGCCAGACCGGAGCCGAATCCAGCGACGATTTCTTCCGGCGCGACGCCTGCCGTTTGCGAAAAGCTGGCGGCGGAAACTGTCGCTATGGTTCGCAACCCGTCCGCCGACCGTGTGCGCCGCACGCGACTGGTGGAGTCGGAAAAGAACAAATTGCCCGCTGAATCCACAACCACGCCAACAGGCAAAGTCAGATTCGTTCCACTCGGCGCAGTGCCGTCACCATTGAAACCGAAGCCTCCTGTTCCAGCGACTGTCGAAATGACGCCAGTGTTAGCGGTGATTTTGCGAATGCGATTGTTGTTGCGGTCGGCAAAAAACAGATTGCCCGAAACATCAACCGTCAGAAAACACGTGAACGACAAACTGATTTGAGCATTGACCGATGGTCCTCCATCGCCGCTGAAGCCAGCGATGCCGGTTCCGGCGATGGTCGTAATTTTCTTGTCGAAAGCATTGACCTTGCGAATGCGGTTGTTGCCTTGATCGGCGATGTAAATGTTTCCTGCCGCGTCCACCGCCACGCCTGTTGGCAATGCCAGATCGGCTTCAATCGCCGATCCGCCATCGCCTGAAAATCCGAACAATCCGGTTCCTGCCACTGTGCTGATTTTGCCGTCGGCAATGGTGACTTTGCGAATGCGATTGTTGTTGCGGTCGGCAATGTACAAATTGCCGTCTTTGTCCGCCGCCAGGCCTTGCGGGCCGGCCAGTTCAGCGTCTTTGGCCAAAATGCCGTCGCCGTTGTATGCGCCAAATCCGACGCCGGTTCCCGCAACCGTTGTAATGACGCCGTCCGGCGCAACTTTGCGAACGCGATGCGTATTGCTGTCGCTGATGTAAACATTGCCTGCGGCGTCAATCGCCACGCCGCTCGGCAAATTGAACGTCGCGTCTTTGGCCTGGCCGCCATCGCCGCCCGAACCGACTTCGCCAGTTCCGGCAAAAGCCGTGATGACGCCATTCGGGGAGACTTTGCGAACGCGGCGGTTGACGGTATCCGCAAAAATCACATTTCCCATCGAATCCACCGCCAGACCGCGAGGCAGCCAGATTGCAGCGGCTGTCGCTGCGCCTCCGTCGGCGCTGTTGGCAGCCGCGCCAGTTCCGGCAATCGTCACCACCACTTGCGGAGTCTGGTAATTCACCGTCGTTACTGCCGAACCTGCGTTGCCGCTGGCGTCCCACGCCGTGACAGTGATGTTGTTGACGCCCGGCAACAAGGTCACCGACGGAATCGTCCAGGTCGCTGTGCCGATGGCTGTGCCGCCGCCGCCGCGGTCATTGCTCCAACGAACCAGCGTGACCGAGCCGTTGTCATTGGCGGTTCCGCTCAATGCGATTGGGTTTGCAGGCAGCAAGGTAGAAGGAATCGTCGGAGTGAAAGCCACTGTTGGCGCAATGGTGTCGCCGCTGAGAGCGTTGACGATGCGGCGAATCAGAAAATTGTCTCGGTCGGAGAAAAAGACATTGCCCGCCGCGTCCAGCGTAATACCGGTCGGTTGGTTCAATCGCGCCAGCGTGGTGGACGAACCATCGGGCGAAAACCCCGCGTTGCCTCCGGCCAATGTGGCGATGGCGCCGCTGCTGACGGTCACTTTGCGAATGCGCGAATTGCCGCGATCCACAATGTAAACGTTGCCCGCCGCGTCCAGCGCGATGGATTGCGGATTGTTCAATGCCGCCGCCGTCGCCAGTATGTTGTCGCCGTTGTACGTCGTATTGCCGTTTCCGGCAATCGTGTTGATGACGCCGTCGGTTGTGACTTTGCGAATGCGGTTGTTGCCCGCAGCGCAAATGTAAATGTTGCCTGCGTCGTCCACCGCCACATCCGTCGGCGAAGACAAATTGGCCGCGGTCGCAAGGCCGCCGTCGCCGCTGAAGCCTATTGCGCCGGTTCCGGCGACGGTAGAAATCGTTCCGCCGTTGGCGGCGATTTTGCGAATGCGATGGTTGCCGAAATCGGCGATGAAGATGTTGTTGTCTTTGTCCGCAAAGACGTTTTCCGGCGAGTTGACGCGCGCGTTGGTGGCGGCTCCGCCGTCGCCGTTGAATCCCGTTTCGCCGGTTCCGGCAATGGTGGCGATGACGCCTGTCGCTGCGTTGACTCGTCGAATGCGTTGATTGCCGCTGTCGGCGATCAACAAATTACCGTTTCGATCCAGCGCCACGCCGAGCGGATTGTTCAATTGCGCTGAAGTGGCCGGGCCGTTGTCGCCGCTGAACCCGGCAACGCCATTACCCGCAACCGTAGTGATGATGCCTGTTGGCGACACGCGACGAACGCGATGATTATTCAAGTCGGCGAAATACAAATTGCCTGCGGCGTCCATGGTCATGCGAATCGGGCGGGAAACGTTCGCCGTGATGGCTTGTTCGCCGTCTCCGCTGAATCCGTTCGTGCCGGTTCCGGCAACGGTCACCAGCACGCCTGGCGTAACGACGTTGACCACCAGCGTTCTGGCCTGGCTGATGTTGCCTGCGTCATCGGTGGCCACAACTGTGAGTTCGTTGCTGCCGCCGACCAATTGCGCTATGAACGCCCAATTGGTCGTTCCTGACGCCGTGCCGCTTTGCCCGCGATTGCTGCGCCACGAAACCGAAGCCACGCGAACATTGTCTGTGGCCGTGCCGGAAACCGCGATCAACGCAGTTGTCTGGTTGATCGTTGCAGTGTTCGGCGTGGTGATGCGAACAGTCGGCGCGTCGAGATCGGGCAATCCATCCTGCGTGATGGTGAAACTGCGTCCGGCAATGGCGACCGTGCCGAAACGTTGACCGATGGCGGTATTGGCGGCGACTTTCAAATTGACCGCGCCGTTCGCGCTGCCGCCAGCTCCCGGCTCAACAGTGATCCACGGCGAATTGCTTTCCGCGCGCCAGTTGCAACCGCCCGGAGCGACGTTGACATTGACAGTCAAATCGCCGCCGGTTGCCGCAACCTTGTCGCCGGCTTTCGACAACGCAAAGTTGCAACCGTTCATGTTGGCCGTCACTTTGAACGCGCCGCGTCCGTGTGTGAAGGCGTACAACGATGTCACGCCGTTGACGACATTCAGAGTCAGCGTTTCTGTGACGACGTTGGCGAAGCCTGTGTTTTCCACCGTCCAGGTGGCTCCGCCATCCAGCGAAACAAACACGCCCAGATCAGTCCCGACATACAACCGCGCAGTGTTCGATGGATCAATCACAATGCAATGCGCCGGAATATCCGGGATGCCTGTTTCGCCCGAACCGTCAATCGGCGACCAGGATTCGCCCGCGTTCGTCGTTTTCCAAACATGCGCGCCGAAGAAAGTTGAATAAGTCGCATAAGCAGTGTTTTTGTCAGTTGGATCGAACGCCAGCCAGGAAACATTTCCTGCACGCGGGCGCGATGAACGTTCGAAGCTGGCTGACAAAGGATTGATCGGCGACAAGGCCAACGCGCGTGTGGTGCGAATGATGGAACCGTCGCCCTGGCCAAACAAAGCGTAATTGGAATCGGTGGGCGCAACGGCCAGCGCGCTCAAGGCGTTGCTTGCTCCGATCACCGTCGAAGGAGAACCGAGTTGTTCCCAGAACGTCATCTTGTTCGAGCGAAACAGCAACGTGCCGCCAGTGTAAAACCGCGCCGGATCGCTGGGGTCTTGAGTCATAGGCGTGATGAACGACACGCCTCCGGCCAGCCCTGCCGTTACAGTCGAAAACGTTGCGCCGCCATCGGTGGATTTGCGAAAACCTGCGCCCTGTGTCGAAACGTAAATTGTGTTCGTATCGAACAAGTCCACTGCCGAATAACCTCCGTCAGCCAGAAAAATCATCTTCCATTTGTCGGGACCGTCGGTGTCGTTGCCGCGCGGAGTTCCGTTGTCCTGCGTGCCGCCCAGGTATGTCTTGCCGTCCGGGTACACCGTGCCGTGATAAAACTGTGTCACGCCGTAACCGTTGTTGAGCGGTTGCCATTGCACCTTGTTGTTTTGTGCGTTGCAGGCGGCAAGCGGCCCTGTCGAAACCGGAGCGCGGGCATTGGTCGTTCGCCAGACGCCTCCGTCGTTGCCGACGAATAATTGCTGGTTGGTCGTGCCATTGTATTGTGGATGGAAAACCAGAAAGTGCTGGTCGGGATGAAGCTGGTCGTCTTTGCCGTAAATCAGCGATCCGCCGAAGCTTTCATAAGCGAAGGCTGCGAAGCCCCAATTGGTTCCGCCGTCGTCCGAACGTGCCAGATCAATGCTGCCTACCCAGACGCGATTGGCATCCACAGGGTCAACGGCAATCGTCAGGTCGTACCACGATTGCCCGCCTAGATTGTCCGCCGCGCCGTTTTTGCAGACGACGGCGTTGGCAAACGGCGGATTGGACAAAATCGTCGTGTTGACCTTGTTGGCGTCGGTGTTGCGAACCATTGCCGTGAACGAATTGCCGCCATTGTCCGAACGGAAAAATGCATGCAATCCGTTGGCATAAGCGCCGCTCAGCGCTGTGGACACGGCGTAAACGATATTCTGATTCGACGGCGCAACCGCAATGGCTGTGCGCCCCATGCCGGGTTCGCTCAACACTGCGTCCCAGCTTCCGGCGGTTTCTGCGTTGGATTTGCGATAGATGGTCGCCTGCTGAAAGTTTCCGCAGGCCGCGAATAAATAATCGGTTTGCTGATCGGTTCGCGCTTCCAGATCGAGGCATCCGCCGCTGACCGTAACTGGCAACACGTTTGTCCAGTTCAACCCTTCGTCGGTCGAACGCCAGACGCCAAACCAGGTGGCGGCATAAATGCGGCGACTGTCGTTGGGGCTGACGATCAAATCGTTGACGTACCAGAATTCCGGGATGTTGGTGTTGGCCAACCGCGACCAGGTTGCGCCGGCGTCAATGGATTTGAAAATGCCTGCTCCGCGGACGGCATCGCCGTTGAAAAAGCCTTCGCCGGTTCCAGCGTAAATGGTGTCGGCGTTTTTGGGGTCGAACGCCAGACAGTTGACGGCGATGTTGGCGATCAAATCGGAAATCGGCGTCCAGCTTGCGCCTGCGTTGACGCTTTTCCAGACGCCTCCGGCAACGCCAGCCGCGTACATGATGTTCGGGTCGTCGGGATTGATGAGAATGGCGCGTGTTCGTCCGCCTATGTTGCCTGGGCCAAGCGGCGTCCAGGTTCCAAGTCGCGGCTGTTCGAGCGAACTTTTCAATTCTTCGCGCGTCAACAATCGGTTGTCGGCGGTGGAAAAGACGTTCATCTGCTGCATGGCTTCCATCGCCTCGAAGTATTTTTCGACCGGCAATTGGGTTTCGCCTTCGGGCAAACGCCTGCGCAAATAGTATTGCATCGCCTTGTCAGGTTCGTCGGCTTTCTTGACGTGATACTTGCGAGCTTTGGCGTCGGCGGAAAATCCGATGGGCCATTCTTCCAGGTTCAGCCATTGATCGAAGGATTCAGGCAGGGGATTGACCGCACGCGAATCAGAAATCGCGCCCGATCCACCAGCTACGGAATTAGGATTTTGCGGCTGCGATTGTTGAGCGATGGAGATGGATGCTTGCGATTTGGGTTCGACGGTTGGTTTTGCTTTGATTCGCTTGCCGTCTGCGCTAGCGCTGTAATTGCGTAAATACACCGCTGACATTGCAAACAGGCAGAGTGACAGAGCCGACATCAACGCCATGCGCAGTTTTCCCTTCAATGGGCAAGCCAGCTTGGTCATGGAATTTCTCCGAAATGTGAGTCAGAAAAGCGTCAGACGATTTACCGCATTCTGATGTTGAGTGAATTGGCTCGATGGCCGTCAACAATGACATTCAACACAACGTCACCGCTGAGCCGCAGATTTTTGGGCAGCCGCAGATTGATTTGATCCAGCCCCGCCAATTCCGAAGCATTGCCTTGCCGTCCGGCGTATACGACTTCAACCGGCTGGCCGTTCAGTTCCGCGCGTACTGACACCGCGTGGCGAAAACCTGTTCCGAACAGGATCAAATACAACTCTTCGTCATCGCTTGCTCTGCGCAGAGGTTCATCCAGAAAACGCCGCTGCGATTGGTCAAACCGCGCAATTGATTCGAACTGCTGAGAATTATCAGCTTTGACGCGCAAGGCGACGGCAGCGGCCAATCCTTTTCCATCGGCGTTGGCGGAAAACAATCCCGGAGCCACTCGCGCAATTTCAATCAGTTCTTTTGAAATTGTTGCAGCCGCATTGGTGACGATTACAGTCGCTGCGCCTTCGGCAAGGTCTTCCGGCATCAGGTAATTGATTTGTCGTTCGGAAACGAACAGCAAGGGCGCAAATCGTTCGATGCCCACGCTGTCCAGAATCGAAACCTGTGTTCCGCCCAACTGATCGGGCAGGGAAGTTGAGGTTGCCGTGGTCGTCGCCAGATTCGTGCCAAACGCCGTGACCATATGTCCCGGCGCAAACACGTTTCCTACAAAACTGGCCGCGGAGACATTGGTCAATTCGCCGAACTCTTTTTCTTCGGCGGAAAACAGCGCTGCAACCGGATTGGCTTCGACATCGGCGATTTCGCGGGCAATGGGCAGGTCGCCGAACTTGATTGCCAACGGCAAACCTTTGCGAGTCGTGATCGGCGCAAACCGGCAGACGATCAATTGTCTAGTTCCGGCAGCGAAGGTGCGACCGACCGGCAACGCCATCGCAATGCCGATCTGTCCGCGTTCGGTTTGCGACGAATTGATGTGCAGCGAAACTTCTCTGGCATCGCGTCCGGCAGACACGTCGAGCAAACGCCAATTTGATGAATTGAAGACCAGACTAAATCCCAGAGCGTTTTCGTTGCCTTGCGCTTCGATTTCGACGGAAGAGGTGGTTGGTTGGCGGTGGTCGGTGGTCGGTAACTGTCGCAAGCGAACGGTTGGCGAGTTCAGAGAAGTTTCAGCGAGCAACGACCGGCCACCAGCCACCGACCACCGATCACCAACCAGCGAAGAACTGCTGGCCGTGGTCGGGCCGCCCGCTGGAGTTGCCGGATCGAGTCCTGCGGCATAACGACCGGCTTGCGTCCAATCAATGATAGTGATCTTTCCATCGCCCAATCCGGTTCGCGGAGCGCAATCGGCGCGCTGAAATTCATTGCCCGGCGCGGGCGTATCAATTCCCGCAACGAACAAACCGATTTGTGTCCAATCCGTTATCGTCACGGTTCCATTGTTGTCACCGTCGGGACGCGGGCTGACATCGGCTTCAAAGCCTTTGGTCAGGGTGACGGCTCCGCCGGTAAAGGTTGTGGCCAATGCGTTGGCGGTGATGTCTGCGACTTCGCGCACGACGGGTTGATCTGCGAAGCCAAGATTCGTCGTGCCGAAATCGGCGTTAGCGGCAACCGAAAATGTGACGACGGCCATTTGCCGAACTCCTGCGGCGAAACTCTGGCTGGCTGGGAAGGCCAATGCCACACCGAATCGTCCTTGAGCCGCCTGGCCAGCGTTGCTGTTGATGGTTGCGCCAGAGGCATCGCTGCCGAGCGACACTTGCGGATTGCCGAGCACGGCGGCGTCGAAGGTCAAACTGAACCCGACGGCATTTTCATCGCCTTGCGAAACGATTTCGATGGGTACGTTGATCGTTCCGCCGATGGGACCGTTGGCTGCGGCGACGCGAACGATTCTGGCTTGAGCGGCGGCTATGTTATTGCCAGTTGAAAAGAGGTGGTTGATAGCGACGCTGCCGAATACCACACAGCAGAACAGGAAAACGAATTTACGGGGGGGCATGCGTTGTTCCTCCTGAGCGAGCTTTAAGTTGTAAGAAGGCGAGACGGTTTCATTTTCCATTTGCCGTTTTCCATCTTTCATTTGTCATTGGCAGAGCGCGCTTGATGACAAATGGCAATTGGCAAATCGAAAAATGGCAAATGAAACCGAAAGAAAAGCTACTGTTTGAGAGCTAATACCCGACCGAATACCCATTGCGTCGCCCGTCGCTGCCGCCGAGCCGAACGCCGGTTTTGTCTTCGATCATCACGGCTTCGCAATCGCCCATGTTGCCAGGGCGTTCGGCGAATTTGTGACCCATCGAAGTCAGTTTTTGCATGGTGTCGGGCGAAATGCCCAGCAGTTCCCAGCGGATTTCATCCGGCATCCATTGATGATGGAATCGCGGCCAGTCAATCGCCTGCTGTATGTTCATTCCGTGATCAATGACGTTGATGATGGTTTGCATGACGGTGTTGATGATCGTAGGCCCGCCTGGACTGCCGAGCGCGAACCAGAATTTGCCGTCTTTCAAGACAATGGTCGGCGTCATAGAAGACAGCGGACGTTTGCCAGCCGCGACGGCGTTGGCTTCGCTCTGAATCAAACCGTACATATTCGCTTTGCCGGGTTCCGGCGCCAGATCGTCCATTTCGTTGTTCAGCAGAAAGCCCGCGCCTTCGACGGTTACGTGGCAGCCGTAACTGCCGTTCAACGTGTAAGTGTTGGTGGCGACGTTGCCGTCTTTGTCCACCACTGTGAAATGCGTTGTCTGTTCGGATTCAAATCTCGACGGGTTGCCATGTTTGATTTCCTTCGAGGTCGAAGCGCGATTCGGATCAATCGTCGTCGCCAGTTTGTCGGCGTATCCGCGCGAAGTCAGCCCAGCGACGGGAACTTTGACAAAGTCAGGATCGCCCAGAAATTCCGCGCGGTCGGCAAAGGCCCGGCGCATGGCTTCGATCATGACGTGAATGGATTGCGACGAACCGGCTCCCATTTTTTTCAGATCGTAACGTTCCAGAATGTTCAGCATTTGCAGCATGGCGATGCCTCCCGACGACGGCGGAGGCATGGTGATGATTTCGTGCCCGCGATATTTGCCGCGCAACGGCGCGCGTTCGACCGGTTTGTACTTTTTCAAATCTTCAACGGTCATCCACCAATCGCCTTTGGCGGTTTTGGCGTTGGCGCGCCTCATACTGTCTTCGATCAACTGCGCGGTTTTGCCTTCGTAAAATTCGCGCGGGCCGTTTTGGATCATCCGCTCGAACGTCGCGGCCAGTTCCGGCTGTTTGAACATTTCGTCTGTTTCATAAGGTTTGCCGTCGCGCAAAAAGATGCGTTTCGATTCGGCATTACGGCTCAACTGCCTGCTGCCGTTTTTCAAACTGGTTTCCAGTTGATACCAGACAGGGAAACCATCCGCCGCCAGTTTGCGAGCCGGTTCGGCTACGTCCGCCCATTTCATCGTGCCGTATTTTTCCAGCGCATACGCCATTCCCGCCACGGTTCCGGGAACTCCGGCGGCCAGATGGCCAAAGGTCGAAGACTCTTTGATGTATTCGCCTTTTTCGTTCAGGTAGACGTTGCGATAAGCCGCTGCCGGAGCCGTTTCGCGGTAATCAATCGCCGTCGCGGTTCCGTCAGCTTTGCGAATGACCATAAACCCGCCGCCGCCCAGGTTGCCTGCTTCCGGCCAAACCACTGCCAAAGCCAACCCTACGGCGACGGCTGCATCCACGGCGTTGCCGCCACGTTTCAACACGTCCACGCCGACTTGCGAAGCAATCTGGCTGACCGATGAAACCATGCCATGTTTGGCGCGTACTGGCGGACGCGAAGCCGCTTCGGAAGAAGAAGCCAGATCAATGGAAGAAATCGGTTTGAAAGATGGCGGCGTTGCCAGCAGCGAAAGCAGCAGGGCAAAGCTTAGCAAGGTAACAGTTGATAATCTTCTTGTAGACATAAACGAATCTCTAAGTGGATGGATTTTGGGAAATTTGACTGATTGCCGCACGCAAAGACGGCAAGTCTTCAACGACAGTTTTCCAGACTACTTCGATATTGACGCCGAAATAATCGTGTGTGAGTTTGTCTCGCATTCCGGCCATTTCCCGCCAGGCGATAGAAGGATGTTGCTGGCGAATTTCGTCCGGGATTCGTTTGGCGGCTTCGCCAATGATTTCCAAAGCGCGAACAGTAGCAAAAATCGTCTTGTCGTCTTTTTTGAATTCTTCGACAGTTATCGAATCAATAAAACTCTCAGCCTTTTTTATGGCGTCAAGAATGTCGTTCAAATAATCGGTGTAAGTCCGCCCGGATTTCATACTGTGACCGCCTCTTTGATGATTTGCTGACCGATATTTGGCTTTAACGCATCTTTCATCACCAGGTCAACTTTGATTCCCAGCAAATCGGACAAATGATTTTCCAGTTCGACGAATTTCAACAAACCTGGTGTTTCGTTGAAGGTGACCAGCAGGTCCAGATCGCTTTCTTCGTTTTGTTCTTGGCGAGCATAGGACCCAAAGACTTCCATGGAGTTGACATGATATTTAGCTGACAACGCTGGGAGTTCGCCGCGCAGAATTTCTTTGAGATTGGCAAGGTCAGATTTACCGGTCATAAAACTTCAGTTTCCATGAATGCCGTTGTGATTGCTGATGTGGTTTTCGACGATGGTAATCAGAACATTCAGCCGCTCATCGGTTTCAGCCAGCTTTTCATCCGTCCGTTTCTGAGCCTTGATGAGTTCGGCGATTGCCTCGAATGTATTGACGCTTGCTTCAGTCAGTTTTTCCAACAGTTCCTGATGTACTGATTGAACGGCATGAATTTCTTTCATTCGCTGTTCATGCGCCTCTTTCATCAATTCCATGTCAACAGCAAATTTCGCCTGTTGTTCGACAATAAAGTTCATCGCATTTTCCATCTGTTCCTGGGTCATAGCATTCCTCTGGTTGAAATTCGGGGTGGCCTTCTGTTGGCGCGGATTGTAGGGGCAGGCGCTGAGGCCGTCAATTTTCAACCTTCAAGATTCATTCAGATGGATACAGCCGCAGGAAGAAATTTTCGATGCGGTCGGCAACGTCATTTCCGGTTTGCAGCATGTCCAGAATTTGCGCGCGGCAATCGTCGGCGAATTCGCGGTCGCTGATGTTCATCACGCTGGGCAGAATGTTGTATGCCGCGCCACGTATAGCCGTTACCGAAAGCTGAGCGCTCAGCGCCAGGTCGGAAAACCCACCGGCGTTTCCCATTTCGTAAAGGTCGCTGAGAATGTCCAATACCTGCACGGCGCTTTCCGCAATGCGCAGCGGAATGGCCACTGCGTTTTTGGTCGCTTGTTCGATGGCCATGGATCGCGCCAGTTTTTCGGCTTCGGATTCGCGCGGTAAATTGACTGCATCCAGCACGCCTTCGCGGCATTCAACGTCTTCTTTCAACGCAAGCTGCAAATCTGCGCTCAACTGTTCCAACCGTTCCAGCAGGATGACGACTTCGTCTTCGAGCGCGGGTTTATGATTGGCAGTCATCTTGCCGACCATAATCGCCAGTTCGGTGGCCAGCATTCCGGCGTAAGCGGCAATGCTGCCGCTTTCCGGCGACAGGCTGCGCGCAGCAACCGCGCTGGCGGGCGAAGTAGATGGTTGTGGTGACGGAAGCGCCAGATTCATTTCGGCGTCGCTTTCCAGTGTTTCAAAATCTTCGATGGCGGCCTCGTCCTTCAACCCCGCGCCGATTTCCGAAAAGCTTTCTGACAAGGCCGCGTGCAGGCGATGTTCGAGCACCAAATCTTCGCTGAAATTTTCGAGTTGCAGATAAAACTCGCTGCTGGCATTGAGCGCCGCTTGCGGAATCAGTCCGACGATTTCGCTTCCGGCGATGGCGACGCCGTATCGTTCGGCTTCGCGTTTGACCAGATCGAAAACGCGAAAAATCGGCGTCGCTTCGTAATTCACCAGGTTCATCGAAACCTGCACCCGGCGACGGTGTTTCAACTGCATGGCCAGGGCTTTGACGTTTTGCAGTCCGCCGCTGCTGCCGCGCACGGCTTTGGCGATCTTTTTCGCGATGGTCAAATCTTCGGTGGCCAGGTTGATGTTGAACGCGATCAGCGGATTGCGCGCGCCGACCGCCATCGCTCCTGCGGTTTGATGAATCTGGCGCGGGCCGAAATCGGGTTTGCGGTCGGGGTGAAACAGGATTTCTTCGCGTATGGATTCAAATTCGCCGCGCCGCACATTGGCCAGATCAATGCGGTCAGGCCGCGTCGCCGCCTGTTCGTACAGATACACGGGAATGGCGAGTTCTTCGGCAATGCGTTCCCCGGCTTTACGAGCCAGTTCGACGCATTCTTCCATCGTCACGTTTTTGATTGGCACAAACGGCAACACGTCCAACGCGCCCATTCGCGGATGTTCACCGTCGTGTTGATTCAGGTCAATCAATTCCACTGCCGTGGCCGCCGCGCGAATTGCCGCCAGCAACACGCCTTCCGGTTCGCCCGCAAAAGTGATGACCGAACGGTTGTGATCGGCGTCCATCGTGCGGTCGAGCACCGCCACGCCGTCCACCGAAGAAATGGCTGCGGCGATCAATTCGATCTTCCTGGCGTCACGGCCTTCGCTGAAATTGGGAATGCACTCGACGATCTTTTTCATGAATTACGCAGAGAGCTACGGATTAACTACGAATGAGTACGAACGTTCACGAAGAAGATTTAATCGGGTATTAGGTTTTCCGATTCGTGGTTATTTGTGCTCATTCGTAGTTTGAAACTATTTTTCGACCTTACTGGCTCCTGAAGCAGAAGCAGGGGCGGAGGGCTTCTTCAGGTATTTTTCGTACCAGGCTAGGTAGCGTTCGTATCGGTCGCGCACGTAACTGGGGCGTTGAATGCCGTGATTCTCGTTCGGATAAATCACCAGTTGCGTGTCCACGCCCAGGCTTCTGAGCGCCTGATACATCTGTTCGCTGCCAGCGACCGGGACGTTGAAATCCTTTTCACCGCACAAAAACAGCGTAGGCGTTTTGATGCGATCGGCGTGCAGGAATGGGTATGACAACTTCTGATAAGTCTCCCAGGATTTCGGATTCCACGGCGGGCCGATTTCGTTGTCGTACTGTGTGATGTAATGATCCGTGCCGTAATACGAAACCGTGAACGCCGTGCCCGCGCCGCTGGTGGCCGCTTTGAAGCGGTTGTCGCTGGCGATCAGGTAATCGGTCAGAATGCCGCCGTAACTCCAACCTCCAACGCCCAACCGGTCAGGATCAGCAACTCCCATTTTGACTACGTGGTCAACGCCAGCGTGCAAATCTTCGACTTCGTAATGTCCCCAATCGGCAAAAATCGCGCGCGAAAATTTCTGCCCGCGCCCGGAACTGCCGCGATAATTCACCGCCAACACGGCATAACCATTGGCGGCGAACAACTGTCGTTCAAAGGCGAAAGTATGTTGATCCTGAGCATTCGGGCCGCCGTGAATCCTCAACAGCATCGGAACTTTCGTGCCTTTCACATATCCGACCGGATAAGTCAGCAATCCGTACACGTCGGTTCCGTCTTTGCTTTTGAAGCCGACTTCTTCTGTCTGGCCGAGTTCCAATTCGGCAAACAGAGCATCGTTTTGATGAGTGACCTGACGCAAACCGCCGTTTTCAAAGGCGTACACTTCGGTGTATTTCGACGTGCTGCCGGACAACACAATCGAGCGGTTTGATTCGGTTGACCAGCTCGATACGACAATCGGCGGATTCAACAACCGATCTACTTTGCCACTGGTCAAGGTGACTTGCGCCGGGTACACCGACCGATTGTCTGTCACCGTGAAGCGAATCGCTTTTCCGTCGGCAGTGAAGCTGGGTGAAGACACGCCGCGATCCAATGCTTCGACCGTCGGCAAACGTTTCGGGGCAGCGCTGCCATCGGCAGGAACAATCGCCAGATGGCTCATGTTGTAGGCGCCCCATTTCTTTTCGTCGTTTTCCAGAAAAGCGATCCATTTACCGTCGGGACTCCATTCAAAGCGTCCGCGTCCAACGCGATTGACTTCTGTGGTCAGCAGCTTTTCCGTCGCGCCCGCTTTGGCTTCGGCCACATACAGTTCGCCGTCGGGATCGCGATCCGGGTCGGCTTTGTGGTTGCTGTAAAACGCGATGCGTGAACCGTCAGGCGACCACGAAGGCGATGCTTCATCCCATTTTCCAGTCGTCAATCTTTCGAGCTTTTTGGTTTCGATGTCGAAGAGGTAAATGTAGCTGTGCCTTCCCGACACCAGATACCCCGCGCCGTCCTGTTTGAATTTGTAACGATCCAGCACGATTGGCTTTGGTGGTTTGGGTTTGCCGCCGCTTTCGGCTGCTGCTGCGTTGGCTTCGGCTTCCGGGTCTGGATCGCCAATGACCAGCGCCAGCCGTTTGGAATCAGGCGACCATTCGTAGCTTTGCAAACGGCCTTTGACATCGGTCAGTTGCACTGCTTCGCCGCCGCTGCGGTCGAGCAACCAGACCTGACTGCCTTTGGCCGGGCCTTTGCGCGACGAAGTGAACGACAGATATTTCCCGTCAGGCGAGAAACGCGGCGCAGATTCGTTTTCCTGTCCTGATGTGATCTGGCGTTCATTTTTGCCGTCATATCCGACCATCCAGATGTGCGCGACGCTTTTGTCTTCTTTGGCGTCCACTTGTGACACGACAAAGGCTATGGTCAGGCCGTCGGGCGACAATTGCGGATCGCGGATTTCGCGTAACCGCGGAATATCATCGAGTTTGATTGGGCGTTTGGCGGTTTGCGCAGGCAGCGCGATGGTCAACGCCAGCAAAAATAACAAAATAGACGACAATCGGGTCTTGAGCATGTCAGTTCGTTTCCCTCCTGAACGGTATGGATTCACAACTTGGTTGATGATGAGATCACCGTGATGCGGCGGCTGATTGTAGGCGGACTGCCGCGTTACGGCAACGATTGGTTTAATTGCCCAGCCGATACAGATGCGTCTGGCTGCGAATGAAAATCGAGCCGCTGGACACAGCCATCGAAGCCAGCGTTTGCCCATCGAGTTGATTCTTTGCCAGCGCCTTGAACTGCTTGCCCGGAACGATGACCGTTGATTCGCCTTCCTCGCTCAAGAAGTAAATCCGTCCGTCGGCGTAAATCGGCGAAGCTGAATGATTGCCGCCAAGCCGCATTTGCCAATGTTGCGCGCCGGTTTTGGCGTCAACGCAGGTTGCAATGCCGTTGTCGCTGACCAGATACAATTCATCGCCAACCAGCAATGGGGACGGCGTCAATGACACGCTTCGTTTCAACGACCACGCGACGCCGGATTTCGTTACGTCGCCTTTGCCGTCCACTCGAACCGCCAGCAATGCGGGTTGTTGAAAACCCGTGCAGATATAAACCAACCCGTGGCCGTATACCGGTCGCGGCACGTTTGAAAATCCGTCACCATAACTGACATTCCAAAGCTCTTTGCCCGTACGCGGTTCGTAAGCGAAGGTGCGAAACGCTCCGATGCTGATGAGCTGATCTCCGGCGGGAAGCTTGACGACCAGCGGTGTGGAGTAAGCCTGCGCGCCCGTGCGGTATTTGCGCCAGCGCGTTTTGCCGGTTTGTTTGTCCAGCGCGACGACGTACTGCATTTCCTGTCCATCGCAATTGACGATCAACAAGTTGTCGTAAATGACCGGCGAACCACCTGCTCCATGTTGGCCGTTGTCATAATCGAGTTTGGTTTTCCAGACGATTTCGCCGGTTTGCGTTATGCAGGCCGTTCCGTTCGCGCCGAAGTGCAAGTAGACCTTGTCGCCTTCAATCACAGGTGTCGGCGATGCCAATGAATTTTTGGCGTGAAGCGGCCCGGAGGATTTCAGCCGAAAGAGTTCGATGTTCAACAGCACCGCGCCGGTTTTCAGATCCACGCAAACCGCGCGCAACGATCTGCCTTCGTCGGTTGCCGTCGTCAACCAGATGCGGTCGCCCTTGATAACGGGCGAAGACCATCCTTTGCCCGGAATCGCCGTTTTCCATTTGACGTTTTTGGTTTCGCCCCAGTTCAATGGCAAGCCGCGCTCGCTGGAATGCCCTTGCCCCGATGGGCCGCGAAATTCCGGCCAATCGTCAAAGCTGAATAACAACGCAATGAAGAAAAATGTTTTCATGTTAAATTTTGCAACGCCTGATCGTCTTGGAAAATCATTCAGGCTTCGGAGCTATCGTCGAACATTGTGAACACATCGCACTGTGTCGCGCGCGATCAATAATTCTTCGTCAGTCGGAATGACGTAAGCCTTCAACCGAGACTCGGCTGCGCTGATGAGTCCTTCGTTGCCGTTGGTCATTGCGGCATTGGCGGCTTCGACCAATTGCAAGCCGGACCATTCCAGCCCCTGGCAAATCCTTGATCGAATTTCCGCCGAGTTTTCACCGATGCCTCCGGTGAAAATGACGGCGTCGGCTCCGCCCATTGCGGCCAGATAAGCGCCGATATATTTGCGAGCGCGATAACAGAACAGTTCGATGGCCAGCAACGCGCGCCGGTCGTTGTTTTCGCGGGCTTCATCCAGCAATTCGCGCATGTCGTTGGTCAGGCCGGAAATTCCGAGCAAGCCGGATTGTTTGTTCAGCAAACCTTCGATTTCCTGTGCGGTCAATCCTTCTTTCGACATCAGAAAATCAATGATCGAAGCGTCAATGTCGCCCGACCGCGTGCCCATCACCAAACCTTCCAGCGGCGTCATGCCCATCGAAGTATCAACCGAATGGCCGCCTTTGATGGCTGTGGCCGAACATCCATTGCCCAGATGCAGTGTGATGATGTTGACCTGTTCGCGCGGAATGTTGAGCAAATTGCGATACCGGTAAGCAACGTAACGATGCGAAGTGCCATGAAATCCGTACCGGCGAACTTTGTAACGGCGATAAAACTGATAGGGCAGCGCATACAGGTACGCCTGTTCCGGCAAGGTTTGATGAAATGCGGTGTCGAACACGGCTACTTGTGGCAGGCCCGCGCCGAGCAGATCGCGCGTCGCAAGAATGCCTTTGATGTTGGCGGGATTGTGCAGCGGAGCGAGGTCAATGCAATCGTCAATGCCGTGCAGCACTTCGTCGCCGATCAACACGGATTGTTGAAAGCGTTCTCCTCCGTGAACGACGCGATGGCCTACGGCGTGAATGTCCGAAATGCTCTGGATCGCCTCCACGCCGGATTCGGTAGAACAAGCCCAGCGAATGACAAAATCCACTGCCGCGCGAATGTCTCGTAGCTGTGCGGTTGAACGTTGCTTGCCCTGGCCTTCGACCTGAAGCGTGCAGACGGCTTCGCCGCCTATGCGTTCGATGACGCCGCGCGCCAACCGCTGATCTGCGTGATGTGCGATTCGTTCCAGATCGGTGGTGATGAGTTGAAACTTGACCGATGAACTGCCGCAATTGAGAACCAGGATATTCATAGCTCGAGCATTACAGCAGAGAACCGGAATTGAGTGAAGCTCGCATTCAAAAATGCCGAACATGGAAATCGGCGATGATGGGCAGATGATCGGAAGCGACCAGCGCCGTTCGGCTGCGGTGGAGTTTGGCTTCGACCAGTTCCAGGGCTTCGTCAAAGTAAATGTGATCCAGATGCAGGAACGGCAAGACTCCGGGATAAGTTCGTTTACGACCAAGTTGCAACCGAATGTCGGCGCTTTGGAAATGATCTTCCAGCAAACGCGAAGTCAGTCCGCGCGTCCATTCGTTGAAATCTCCCATCAGAACACGCGGGCCGATGTGGTCACCGTTTTTCAAAACATCGTCCTGTAAAAGCTTTCGCGCTTGATGGCGGCGTTCGGTGAACGACGTTCCCAGATGCACGTTGTAAATGTGCAGAGGTTGTTCGCCGTGCAGGTCAATGTCCACGCGCAGACAGCCGCGTTGCTCTCGCCCGGCGACGCTGATGTCGTGATTGCGCGCGGCAACCATCGGAAATCGGCTCAGCACGAGGTTGCCATACGCGCCGCCTTTCAGTTGCCGGTTTTCTCCGAGTCGAAAATCCAGTTCCAGTTCGCGGGCGATGAAATGCGCCTGATCGTGCTGGTCTTCGTTGCCTTGTACGCAATGGACTTCCTGCAAGGCGATGATGTCTGCGTCAATTTCGCGCAGCACTTCGACAATGCGTTCGGGGCGCAAGCGGCGATCCAATCCGACGCATTTGTGAATGTTGTAAGTGACGACTCGGAATCGTTTTACTTTCCGCATAAAAGCTTACTCGGAATTTTGTTGAACCGAAGTTTCCTGATTGGCGTCGGCGACTTCAAGCATCGCGGATTCTTCGCGCTTGCCTTCGCGATGCAGTTGATACGCTTTGATGAACAGCGAAACGGCCAGCCAGACGGCAAAAAACGCCAGCGGTATGGAAACCCATCTTGGCCAGAAAACCGCTACGGTTGAAAACAACAGCAATAACAAACCGCCGCTGAACATGATGCGCGCTTCGGCGGGGCTGAGGATGCGGCGATTGGCGATGGCGGCGGTGACGGCGTTGCCGATGCGAACCGCTCCGGCGGCGGTGCGCCCGGAACTGATGGTGTCGAATTTGGCGCGCAATCGGCGCGGTTGCGGTCGTTTCGGTTTGGCGATTCTGCGCTTCGCCGTCAGCAGAATTTCCGTCGAGTTGGCCAGATCGTCCAAGAACATCAGCTCCATTTGTTCGCCGAATCGCGAGTCTTCGACAATCACGTCCAGTTCCCAATTCGTGATCCAGCTTGCCAGATTCAGGTTCGACGAACCAACGCGCGCCCAGCGACCATCGGCGACGGCGGTTTTGGCGTGAATCATAGGGCCGTTCCACTCATAAACGCGCACGCCGGCTTCGAGCAGCGGGCGATACCCTGAACGCGAAATCGCGCGCATGATTGGCAAATCGGTCGCCTGCGGAACCAGCAAGCGCACGTCTACGCCATCCATCGCCGCCGCACGCAGCGATTGCACATACGGCGAAGTTCCCGCGAAGTAGGCGTCGGTCAACCACAACGTTTCTTTGGCGGCAGCCGCAATCATTTGATCCAGACGATAAATGCCCGCCGTGTTCGGCACGCTGGCGACGACGCGCAGTGGAGTGTCTCCGGCGCGAGGAATGGTTGACGCGACGACCAATTCGGATTCCGTCAACGGTTCGCCGCATTCAGCCCAGGTTTGCGCAAAGGCCTGTTCCAGATGAGCGACTGCTGGACCGATGATTTCAACGCCAGTATCGCGCCAGGGATCAATGCCTTTTTCCGGTTCTCCGACCCACATCTGGCCGACGCACAATCCGGCGACAAAACCTATGCGGCCATCCACCGTCAGCAGTTTGCGATGATCGCGTCCCAGCCACGCCAGCGGGCTGTCAAAACTCGGAGGATTGAAACAACGCACTTCGACTCCGGCGAATTTCAACGCGCGCCAGAATTTGTTGGAGGTCGCCGTCAACCCGCCCACCCAGTCGTAAATCAACCGGACTTTGACGCCCGCGCGAGCTTTTTCGGCCAAGGCTTCGGCGAACATTCGGCCCTGATCGTCTTCGTGGATGATGTAACTTTCGAAATGAATGGTGCGCTCGGCAGAACGAATCGCTTCCAGCCAGGCGGGATAATTTTCGCGCGCGTCTTTCAACAAGCGAACCTGATTGTCTGCAACCAGCGGCGCTCCGGCGGCGCGCGCGAACGCCTGTCCGGCCTGAATGCGAAACGATTTCAGCCGCAAGCGTTTGGGGCGTGGAATGTTTGAGCGTGTTGTATTCACCATCGTCATTTTGCCTGCAAATCCGGTGACTGTTAAGCTGCCGCCGGAGAACCGATCAACAACATGCCACTACTCGTCAGCGCCAAAGAAGCGCATCTTCATCGTTATCGCCAGATTGCCGAAACGCTGGCTCGGCACGGATTCGGATTTTTGCTCAGTCTGTTGGGGCTGGAACGATTCCTGCCGTTTCATCGTGAACTGCTCGGCGACGCATCCGCCAGTCAATTGTTGACGCCGCCTCAGCACATTCGCGGGGCGATGGAAGAACTCGGCGCAACGTTCATCAAACTCGGTCAATTGCTTTCAACGCGCCCGGATTTGCTGCCGCCGGAATACCTGGTGGAATTCGCGCGATTGCAGGATGACGCTCCGCCGTTCGATACCAATGAGGCAATTGAAATCATCGAATCCGAATTGGGACAACCCATCGAACAGCTTTTCATGGAATTCGACCGCCAGCCGCTGGCCGCAGCTTCGATTGGACAGGTTCACGCCGCAAGGCTGGAAGATGGCACCGAAGTCATTGTCAAAGTGCGCCGTCCGAACGTCGTCGAACAAATCGAAGAAGACCTGGAAATTCTGCAAAACGCCGCGGCGGCGATGAACCGCCGCTGGGAATTTGCCAAACGTTATGACTTGTTGGGATTGGTGCAGGAATTTGCGCTGACCTTGCGCGCGGAACTGGATTACATTCGCGAAGGCCAGAATGCTGAGCGATTTGCCGTGAACTTTACGGGCGACAAATCGGTTCACATCCCACGCATATTTTGGGAAACAACGACGACCCGCGTGTTGACGCAGGAACGAATTCGCGGCGTCAAGGTCAGCGAACTTTCCGAACATGACCATTTTGCCGAAACACGACGCCAGCTTGCCCGACTTGGAACACAAGCAATTTTGAAGATGGTGTTTGAAGATGGTTTTTTTCACGCCGATCTGCATCCGGGCAATTTTTTCATCGAACCCGACGGGCGATTCGGTTTGGTGGATTTCGGCATGGTGGGCGTGGTGGACGAACGAACGCAGGATTATCTGGCCAATCTGATCCTGGCGCTTTCGCGTCAGGATTTCGACCGTCTGACCGAAGCCGTGCTGGAATTGGAGGTCGTCAAACATCGTGTGGATCGCAACGAATTGCGCCGCGATCTGGAACATCTGATCAAACCCTATTTCGGATTGTCGCTCGGCGATGTCAAACTGGCGCCGTTGTTCAACGAAGCCTTCGCCGTCATACGCCGCCACCGATTGCATATTCCTCCGCATCTGGCTCTTCTGGTCAAAACCATCATCATCACCGAAGGCATCGGCACGCGGCTCGATCCGCAGTTTCATCTGACGGAAATCATTTCGCCTTACGCCGACCGGTTGATGTTGCGGCTATTTTCTCCGCGGCGAATGGTGAAAAAGCTGGGACAGGCCAGCGTAGATGTCGCGCGGTTGGGCGTGGAAATTCCGCAACAGCTTCGACACATTTTGACGGAAATCGAACGCGGCGGTTTTGAAGTCGGCATGAAACCCGGCACCTTTGAACCGTTGATTGATCGGCTGGAACGACTGGCCAATCGAATCGTGCTGGGCGTCATTGCCTCGGCGTTTATCGTCGGGCTGGCGGTGTTGTTGTCGGTGTATCGTTTGCCGGGATGGGAACGCTGGGCCGGGACGATGTTTGCTGTCGGATTTTTCTTTGCCGTGTTGTTGGGCGTTTATCTGGCGTGGAGCATTCTTCGCTCCGGCGGCTCGAAAAGCGATTGATCCGCTCTATCTGTCTTTGCCGACCGCAATCTCCGCCGCTTCGCCGAATGGCAGTGTGTTTGCCCACCTTCGGATGGGAAGCGTAGCTCCCGGATGAAACTTTTCATTCATCAAAAACACCTTGTTGACGGAACTCAATTCGCACTGAGCGGCGGTGGCTTTGGCGATTTCTTCCTGCGAACGCGGATTGCCGCTCAGGTCGCAGCGCGCCGCCAAGCGTTCGATCTGGTTCAGTGTGGTTCCCTTGGGCAAACGGATCGTCGTTCGGAAATAACCGCTGCGTTCGATCTTGTATGAATTGATGCCGAAATCCGACGTGTACCAGCGCGGATCGTTTTTCAATTTGACGGCAAAACTTATCAGCGCGCCGTTCTGTTGGTTCGACGCGGCGTCCACGTAAAGGTAATTTCGCAAATCGCCGATGCGCGCGCCCAACGTGCGTTCGGTGGTGATCTTGCCTTCGCGAATCATTTCTTCGGCCATGATGGTATACGTCCACGGATGCTGATCCATCACCCATTCGCGCGAACGTTGCGAAAGGTCAACGTGAATCGGACGCAACGCAAACCGCATGGCTGATTCGCCCTGATCGCTGAAGTTGTTGTTGATCGTCGCGGTCAGAAACAACGGATGATCGGCTTCGCGTTTGCCCTGAAAGGTTTTGGTGACGTGTCTGGCTCCCTGATAGGTCGAATTGACGACTCGGCCTTCCGCGTCCAACTCGACATCCACCACCCATTCAATATCTGTTGTCCGTCCCCACCGAGCCATCAACGCCGCAGTCTGTGTCCCGCCATCTTCGTTGCTGAAAATCACTGTGTAGCGAAGAATCGTTTTGCCGGATTCCTTGAATGTTTCGCAATACATCAACAAGGGAATGTCACTGAATTTGCCAATCGTGTCCGGGCGAGCAAACAGAATCGGCGCGTGAGCAATCATCTGAAATTCAGGATGACTACTTGGCAACAGCGTTACTTTGGCGTCGGCGATCTTGACGGTTGTCACGCTGGCGGCGGATTGCTGGCGATTCAGTTCGATTCGCAACTTGTGTTCGCCGGGCGAAACTCTGCCGAGCAGCAAGCGATACGTGAACTGCTTCGCTCCGGCAAAGAGGATGACGTCCTGATGTTTTTGTCCATCTACAAAAATCGAAACCGTCGCTGCTTCGCTGCCCGCTTTTTCCCACGACGTACCGGGAGCGGAAACCGTCAGGTCAAGCGTGGCTTCGGATTCAGCTTCGACGGAGAAGCTTTTTTCGAGTAACGATTGAGCCACCGCTGGTAATGCCCTAACCGTCAGAAAGCCAAAGGCAACGAAAAGAGTAAGAAGAATTTGTTTGAGTTGATTCATAGCCTACCAGCCAACGATGTCACCAGGGTTTTCAAGAGACCTTAGAACATAAAGAAACGCAGCTATCGGAATTCCGATGGTCGCCCAAAAAAGAGTCAATTTTATTCGAGGTGATAACTCGCTGCGGTAAATGCTGTAGCTCATCCCCGAAATTGCCAAGCCAACCAATGCCCACAAAGGACCACAAATGCCAAGCGCCATCGGAAGAAAGCAAGCGAAAGCATCGGATTTGTCCAAGCCCCACTTGATCTCTACTTTCTCTCCTTCAATGAAAACGTTTGGAACATAAGGATCGTATTCTACGCGTATGATGACTTGATCTCCGTTGTTGTTTCTGGCCAGAAAGCATTCGTTGGTGCATACCAAGGCTCGACCATCAAGCATTAGCTTGTATCTGCGATACCGATTTTCTGTGTACAGCGTCAGCCCTCGGCCTTCAAAACCAGGATAATTGATCGGGATTTTCATTCGTCGTAATGCTTTCCAGTTTCTTCATGGCCTCTTGACGGGCATTGATTTTGATACCCGCCGGTTCAGTTCATGGACCTTGCCGATGATGGTTTCTTCGATTGCCGGAGTGTACGGACCAGGCAGGTCGTAATAAATCATGGATTCAACGACTTCGTAACCGCCTTCGGCATACATCCGCGCCGAAGCAATGTACGAACAAAGATCGTTCGAATATCCGGCGACCCAGGTCTTGCCGCCGAATTCCTTTTTCAGCCGCAAGGAATAATCGGTGACGACTTCTCCGGCCAGAGCGATCAGTTTCAAATCGCCAAGCTGCACAAGCTGAATCGTGTACGGATATTCCGGCATGATTTTGCCGTCGCGCTCCAATCTGTCCAGCCAGCGTTTGGCGTGCCGCTTCACGAACACATTGCTGTCGTTCAATCGAGCTTGCCATTCTTCTTTGCTCGGCGTGGGAGCAAGCGAAATCATCACGCTGCCAATGACGGATTTCAACTGGCCGCTGATGGGCGACAGGGAACTGGCCAACACCTGGCTGACCGATTGAGCGAGTTCTGCGCCGTGGCGTTCGGCGTATTCCAGTTTGCTGCGCGGATACGGATTGATGTCGGCTCCGCAACCGTTGATGAACAGCGCCATTGCGCCGGGATGATTCTTTTCGATCGCTGCCTGAGCGAAGCCCGCGTAATCGCCGCTGAGGTCGTAAAATTCGCCGGTCAGCGTGGTGTTGTGGCAGGCGTAACCAAACGCCACGCCGCGCAATTTGCCGTCGGCGGATTCGATTTTCAGCACTGGAACGTCTTTGTCCACCACGCCTTCGCGATTGACGCCGTTGACGATTTTTCCATCACGGTGTTCGCGGCGATTCATGGCGAATTGGGCAGAGCCTTTGCCAAAGGAAAATTTGGCAGGGGACAAATCTTTTAATGCCAGACCGATCACGTCCAGCAGCTTGTGTTTCAGTTGCCAGGTGTATTCGGCAATCGCCTTGTTTTGTTCATCAGTTAATTCATAAGCTCCGGCCAGCGAACTGCTGACCACAGGGCCGGTGTGCGTGTGAGAGAAGTTGAAGAGAATCTGTTCGCGGCGCAGACGATAACGTTTGTTGGCGTGTTCGGTAATTTCCGAAGTCAGCGAGCGCGGCAAGCCCAGCAAATCCGTCGTGACGATGACTACGCGATTGCCGCGAGCGTCCTGAATTGCCAGCGCCTTGGCGAACAGATCGTGCAACTTTCCCGCCGAAGGTTTGGTGCGCGCGGCGTAACCGGCCATCCACACAGGTTTTTCCGGCGTGATGACCACTTTGGCCAGACCGGCTTTGAACCAATCGGCGGCTGCCGATTGAGGCGCGGGGGGCCAGGCGACTGCAATCAGCAGCAGACAGACAATCAGCAAAACTCGAACAAGTGAGTTCATCTTCCACGGCTCCTGATATGAACGAATTGGTGATTGAAACGATTGAACGCAACGAACGATAGCGAATTTGGTTGGCAAACAAAAGTCTGGCGACACGAGCGCATTGAACACGCCTGGGAACTTCGTTTTCAGTCCGCCTGATTTTTTTCGTCAACGCCAATTCGATTAGCAGACTTCGCGGGCGAAGTGGGTTAAGATGCGCACCGTCAATTCGACTTTGGCGACAGTCGCCCGGTCGCCGCTGGTTGCCCCGGAAATCCACAAACTCAAGAAAATTACCATCGTGATTCCCCAGACGATTTCGCATTACCGCATTCTTTCAAAGCTCGGCGTGGGCGGCATGGGCGAAGTGTATCTGGCCGAAGACGAACGACTCGGCCGCCGCGTGGCGTTGAAACTCCTGCCTGCGCGTTTCACGCAAGACCCTGAGCGTGTGCGTCGCTTTGCGCACGAAGCGAGGTCAGTTGGCGCGCTGAATCATCCGAACATTTTGACGATTTACGAAATCGGACAGGCCGACACAGATTCGGGTGGAGTGCATTACATCGCCATGGAATATGTCGAAGGCCAGACGATTCGCCAGGCAATCGCTCATCGGCGAATGAAATTGGAAGAAGCGCTGGAGGTGGCGATTCAGGCGGTCAATGCGCTGGTGGCGGCTCACGGCGCAGGCATTGCTCACCGCGACATCAAGCCGGAAAACATCATGCTGCGCCCGGACGGATACGTGAAAGTGTTGGATTTCGGGCTGGCCAAGCTGGCGGAAAACAGTTTCTTCCGCAGCTACGATCCGACCGTGACACAGGCTGAAACGGAAGGCGCGCCGCTGGGAGACCCGTTTGCGACCGCGCAGGGCATTGGCGGTTCGCCTAACACCAGTCCCGGCGTGATTCTGGGCACGGTCAGTTATATGTCGCCCGAACAGGCTCGCGGTCAAAAGGTGGATGTGCGAACGGACATTTTCAGTTTCGGCATCGTGCTTTACGAAATGATTGCCGGACGCGCTCCGTTTGAAGGCAAAAGCACCGGCGATATGCTGGTGGCGATTCTGGATCGTGAACCGCCGCCGTTGGCGCGATACGTGTCGAAAGCGCCGGACGAATTGGAATGGATCGTCGCCAAAGCCCTGGCCAAAGACCGCGAAGACCGTTACCAGTCGGCGAAAAGTCTGCTCAACGATTTGAAACGTGTGCAGAAACGAGTGCAGCTCGGCGACGAATTCGATGCGGAACCGGACAGCGGTCCGTTGCGAACCCGGCCTTTCGACGCCTTTCCAAGCGCCGCGCCCGGCGATTCCGGTCGGCATTCAACCGCGAGCGATTCCGGGCGAACGAGTTCCGATTCCAGAAAACTGGTGCGAGCGCTGGATTCGCTGGCGGTCTTGCCGTTCAGCAATGCGGGCAGCGGCCAGGACATGGTTTATTTGAGCGAGGCGATTCCCGAAAGTCTGATCTTCAATCTTTCGCGGTTGCCGCAGCTTCGCGTCAAGGCGTGGAGCACAGTGGCGCGGTATCGAAACCGCGAAACCGACGCGCTGGAAATTGGCCGCGAACTGGAAGCCCGTGCCGTGCTGACGGCCCGTATGTTTCAATTCGGCGACAACCTGATTGTCAAAGCCGAGTTGGTGGACACCGAAGACGGTTCGCAAATCTGGGGCGCGCAATATCAGCGAAAGCTCGACGATCTGTTCAGCATCGAACAGGAATTGGCCAGGGAAATTTGCGAGCATCTGAAACTACGGCTCAGCGAAGAACAACGGGCGCGATTGACTCGCCGTTACACCGAAAACGCCGAAGCCTATCAGCATTACCTGAGAGGGCGTTATTACTGGCATCAACGTTCGGGGCCGGGGTTGAAAAAAGCCATCGAACATTTCAACGCTGCGATCAAACTCGATGACGAATATGCGCTGGCGTATTCGGGGTTGGCGGATTGTTTCATTCTGCTGGGAGTGTACGGAGCCGCTCCGCCGCGCGTGATTATGCCCAAGGCGAAAGATGCCGCTGAAAAAGCCCTGCTGATTGACGAACATCTGGCCGATCCGCACGCTTCGCTCGGCGCTTTCCATTGCTGGTACACCTGGGATTGGATCGAAGCCGAACGCCGGTTCAAACGCGCTCTAGAACTCAATCCGGCCTACACCAACGGCTATCACTGGTACGCTTCGATCTTTTTGCTGGCGCGCAATCGCTTTGACGAAGCGATGGAGATGGAACGAAAAGCGCTGGAACTGGAACCGATGACGATGGTCATTCGCGCCAGTTTCACCTGGATTCATTACCAGGCGCGGCGTTACGAAGAAGCGGTGACCAGCGGATACGAAACCGTGGAAATCGAACCCAACTTCGCTTTGGGCAGATTTTATCTGGGAATCAGTCTGGCGCAGCTTCGACGATACGACGAAGCGATAGAACAATTGAAACGAGCCGCCGAATTGACAACCGGCGGGTCGCTGGTCAAATCGGCGTTGGGGAATGTTTACGCAGTGGCCGGGTTCAGAGAAGAGGCCGAAAAAATTCTGGCTGAATTGCAAACCTTCCCGACCAACAAAGACGTTTCGCCGTTCTTTCTGGCGTTGATTTATGCGGGGTTGGGCGATGCTGAACGCGCGTTGCAGATGCTGGAAGCGACTGTCGAAGAGCGTTATTGCTGGGCTTCCTACCTCAAATCCGAACCGGTGTTCGACGAATTGAGAAAAGAAAGACGGTTTGTCAGTCTGCTGGAAAAGATGGGGTTGGCAGACTAGCCAATTGCCGCTAACATCTCGCCGCCGGCAATCCTGCTCGCAATCACTGGGCAAATTCCGAAATCAAATTTCCGAACGTTGGAACATCGTTTTGCTGTCACAGACGATTTCACATTACCGAATTCTTTATCACGTTGGCACGAGTCTGATCGGCGAAGTATATCTGGCCGAAGATGTGACGCTTGGCCGAAAAGTCGCGCTGCTGATGTTGCCTGAACAATTTGCGCGCGACACCGAACGCGTCGAGCGTTTGTCGCAGGAAGCCCGCCTCATTTCCACGCTCAATCATCCCAACATTCGCATGATGTACGAGGTCAGTTCAGACCGCGTGCAGGGTCAATCGCTGTATTTCATCGCCAACGAATGGGTGGAAGGCCCGACCTTGCGCGAACATCTGGCTTACACGCGCATGCGAATCGAAGAGATTCTGGACGTCATTTCGCAGATCGTTTCCGGCCTGGGAGCGGCGCATGCGGCGGGCGTTCTGCACCGCGACCTGAAGCCGGAAAACGTCATGATTCGCCCCGACGGATTCGTCAAGATTCTGGATTTCGGACTGACGAAATTGATCGAACAGGACACCATGCTGGTCGAATTGGGCGGAGCGGCTTTTCCGCCAAATGAAGAGCCGCTCGTTCCCGTTGACGCCGCGACCGCCGAAATTCGCATCAGCCCGGAAGGCGCGCTAGATCCGTATCGCACCAAACCGCTCGACGCCGCCGAAGCCGCGAAATGGACTGAGGCCTTGAAACAAAACGACGGCAAGGAACATCGCTCGGCGGCGCGCTCGGCCACGGGGTTGTGGTGGATGCCGGGCACGACCGGTTACCTGTCGCCGGAACAGATCGCCGGCGAACCGGTGGATGAGCGCAGCGATTTGTTCAGTCTGGGAGTGATGCTTTACGAAATGTGTACCGGGCGTTTGCCGTTTGAAGGCCAGACGACGACCAGCGTGTTGAGTTCGATTTTGCAGAACGCTCCGCCGCCGATCAGGCGCTCGTTGCCGGACGCGCCTGAAGAACTGGAATGGATAGTCACCAAATTGCTGGCCAAAGACCCGGACGAGCGATACCAGACGGCACGCGAATTATCGAACGATCTGAAACGATTGCGTCAACGGCTGGAACTCGATTCCGGTCAATCCCGCCATTCCAAATCCGGCGACACTGCCTCCAACGAGTCCATGCGGCGCAGCGGCAAACAGGTTTCGTTGGAAACTCGTCCGATCAGCCGCGATTCCGGCGGAGAACCGCGCCGTAACACGTCCGGTCTGAGTTCTCGCAGCGGCTCTTCAACAAGCGGTACGTCGCGCAAATCCTCCGGCGCTTCGCGCGCTTTCAGCGACGCGATTGATTCGGTGGCGATTCTGCCGCTGACCAATACAGGCAATGACGCCAGCGCCGAATACCTGAGCGACGGCATTACGGAAAACGTCATCAACACCTTGGCGCGTGTGCAGGAACTGCGCGTGATGGCGCGCAGCACGGTTTTTCGCTACAAGGGAAAAAACACCGATCCGTTGGAAGTTGGGCGCGAACTGAACGTTCGCGCGGTGTTCACCGGACGCCTGTTCCAGCGCGGCGACGACATCGTCATCAAGGCCGAATTGGTGGATTCTGGAGATGGCGCGTTGCTATGGGCGGATCAATACCAGCGTAAATCGGGCGACATCTTCGAACTGGAAAAAGACATCGCCAAACAGATTTCAGAAAGTTTGCGGCTGAAACTGGGCGGCGAGCAGGAAGAAAAACTGGCCAAACGCCAAACCGTCAACCCGGCGGCTTATGAGTTGTACCTGAAAGGCCGCTATTGCTGGAATCAGCGCAGCCCTGAAGGCATGCGAAAAGGCGCGGAGTTTTTCATCCAGGCGATTCGGAAAGACCAGAACTATGCGCTGGCTCACGCCGGACTGGCGTCGTGCTACACATTTTTGAGTGTGTACTTTTTGCCTCCGCGCGAATTCATTCCCAAAGCTCGCATGGCTGTGATGAGAGCGCTGGAACTGGACGACCAACTGGCCGAAGCGCACGCGGCTTATGCGTCAGTGTTGTTTTGGTACGACTGGGAATTTGATCGCGCAGATAAGGAATTTCAGCGCGCCGCCGAATTGAACCCGAATTATTCCGAAGCGCCGCAATGGCATGCGTATTTGTGCGCCGCGCAGGAACGTTTTGACGATGCGTTTGCATTGCTTCGGCATGCAGAATCGCTCGATCCGCTTTCCGTGCCGGTGGCGGCCAGTTTCGGCGAATTGTTCTATTTCGCCGGACGGTACGAAGAAGCGCTGGCTCAATGCCGCAAAACCCTGCAAATGGACGCGGCTTTCGGCAAGGGGATTTACTATCAGATTCTGTCCTGGCTGGCAGTTGGCAAATTCCACGAAGCGATTACTTCTCTGAACTTCATCATTGAAAATCGCCCTGAAGCCAAAGGCCTGGCGACTCTGATGCTGGCCATCGCGTTTGCCAAAGCAGGGCAACATGACGCTGCGCGCCAAATCCTGGCTGGAATCGAACTTCACGCCAAAACGAATTACGTCCCGCCGTATTATCTGGCCATGATCCACGCCAATCTCGGCGATGCGGATCAGGCGTTTGACTGGTTGGAAAAAGCGTATCAGGAACGCAGCGGCTGGATGCCCTGGATCAAACTGGAGCCTCTGTTCAATGGTCTGAAAACCGACGCGCGGTTCAGCGACCTGCTGCGGCGGATAGGGCTGATGCCTTGATCGTGTCACGCCGAACCGATTTCGTAACGCATCATTACTCGCAATTCGCGCTTTAATCCATGGCGTTCTTCCTCTTCGACGATTTGCAACTGCGATGGCGTCAATTCTTCGGCTTCAAGAATTCTAAATCCCAATTTCTGGTAAAACGGCGCGTTCCAGGGAATGTCGCGGAAAGTCGTCAACGTCACGGCGGGAATTCCGATGGCGCGTGCCCAATCGCAAATCGTCCTGACCAGATTCGCTCCAATGCCTTGCCGACCGTAATCGGGCAGCACGTCCAACTCTTCCAGATGGGGAAGCCCGCCGATCATTTCAACCAACGCAAAACCAACAGGAGTTTCGTCAACCGCCGCCACCCAAAGCAGCCCGTGTTTTTGCGCTTCATAAAAATCTTCGAGAGGCGTCAGATACAACGGCAGGTCGGCGGTGATTTCGTATTGCAGGAACAGTTGGCAGGCAACTTCCTCAATGTCGGGAAGAAAGGGAACGTCTTCAGGCGTGGCAAGACGGATGTTGCAAGTAGATTGGTTTTTCATTTATGTGCATTGACCGCTCAGACCTGCCATCAAATTGCTGACGGATAAATCTTCGTCTATTTCTGGCCAGTGCAAACTGCTTCCGCCACCGCCAATCTCATAGCATTCTCTTTGATCGGGTGTGGCTTCGTGAAGCAGTGGAAACCAGATGATTGGCAGACTGATGATGCGCCCATCAGCCAGATAAACGTGCATCATCTCGTTATCGAACCTTACTTCTTTCGCTGATGCGGTGGTTGGAACGAAGGCTCGTCGCAGTTTTGATTTTTCTTCAATTAAAGTATTCATTCCAGATTCCAATAAATTCTGTTTGGCGCTGTTTCACGATTCGTTCTATCTGGGTCAATTCTGATCCATTGAATCCGTAACTCTAAGCCAGCCCAACCGGGTCGAGCCAAAATTTAGCCTCATCATCACCAGCTTTGACGTGTATGTGCGGTGGCTCATTGTTTTCGTTGCTGAAAAAATAAAACCGATAACGTCCCACTCGCAATACCGTTGGCATAATGCCCTCTCACTTTTGAAAAATCATCAACATTGCAAATCCAACATCAGTTCATTCTCTCCGCTGCCCAATGAATCGCGTTTCTGACCAGTCGTTGCCAATTCGGATTCAGGTTGGCTTGACGGTCGTGGCCGAGTTGAATGTAAACGACGCGCGCTTTTTCATACGGGCTGATCCAGGCGACGGGGCCGTCGCTGGTTTTATCGTCTGTCGTCAATAAGACTTTGACCTTCGGCGAAATCCACAGGTCTTTGTAGGTTTCGTCGTGAATCTTGAATGTTTCTATGCCGTTCAAAATCGGATGCTGCAACGCCGGTTTGATCGTCAAATCAACGTCGTGTTTGTAGCTGCCGACTTTGCCGTTGACCGGTTCAAACAGCCAGCGTCCGCCGACGACTTCTTCGTACCACCACGGCCAATTGACGTTGGTGCAAATGCCGTGGTGAATCACCACGACGCCTTTGCCGCTTTCGACAAATTCGCGCAGGTGTTTTTGTCTTGCCGGTTCCAGCGTTCGCGCTGTGTCGTACATCACCAGCACGTCGGCGCGTTTGCGCATGTCGTAACTGTAAGCCAGCGGATGCGGATCAACTTTGGCGTTGATCATTTCATCGTCAAAGGCTGTGTAAAACTCCGGATCGTAATCGTGCCCGCCCGTGGCGACCAGCACGCGCACGGCGTCAGACCGTTTTGGTTTTGGCTTCCAGACCTCTTGCGAAGAAATCTGGCCGGTTAGCGCCGCCATGACAAGCAGAATTGCCGGCAAACTTCTCATCGCATCTCCTTATGCCAGTAACTTGTCAACGACCAGACCGTGAACATCTGTCAGCCGGAAATCGCGGCCTTGAAACCGGTAGGTCAGTTTTTCGTGATCGAATCCGAGTTGATGCAACAGCGTCGCGTGCAAATCGTGAACGTGTACGCGGTCTTTGACGACGTTGAAACCCAGTTCATCGCTTTCGCCGTAGGTGATGCCCGCTTTGATGCCTCCGCCAGCCAGCCACATGGTGAAAGCATTCGGATGATGATCGCGTCCGTCGCTGCCGCCTTGCACCATTGGAGTTCGCCCGAATTCGCCGCCCCAGATGACCAGCGTGTCTTTCAGCATGCCGCGCTGTTTCAAATCCTTGACCAGCGCCGCGCAAGCCTGATCGGTGTCCAAACAATTCTTGGTCAGGTCACGAACCAGCGAGCCATGTTGATCCCAGGCTTCGTGGTAAATCTGCACGAAGCGCACGCCGCGTTCGACCAATCGCCGAGCCATCAACACCGAATTGGCGAACGACGGTTTGCCCGGTTCCGCGCCGTACATTTCCAGAACGTGTTTCGGTTCCTTGCTCAAATCCATCAGTTCGGGCGCGCTGGATTGCATCTTATAAGCCATTTCGAACGAATTGATGCGAGTGGCGATTTCGGGATCGCCTACGGTGTCGAGCCGCATGCGATTGAGTTTCTGAATCGTATCCAGCGAATCGCGTTGCAGCTTATCGTCAACGCCGCGCGGATTCGACAGGTACAACACCGGATCGCCTACGGTGCGGAACTGCACGCCTTGGTAAACCGTCGGCAAAAATCCGCTGCCCCAGCAACTATTGCCGCCGCTGGGACCTTTGCTGCCTGTGCTGAAAACGACGAAAGCGGGCAGGTCTTCTGCTTCGCTGCCCATGCCGTAAATCGTCCACGCGCCGAAACTCGGACGCCCGAAAATCATCGAACCCGTGTTCATCATCAACTGCGCTGGAGCGTGATTGAAAGCGTCGCTGACCATGCCTTTGACGATGGCGATGTCGTCCACGATCTTCGACGTGTGCGGCAACAACTCGGAAACTTCCGCGCCCGACTGACCGTGTTTGGCGAATTTGAACTTGGGTCCCAGCAGCTTGGAGTTCGGATTGATAAATGCCGCGCGATAGCCTTTCAACAAATCCGGCGGCGGCAATGTGCCGTCGAATTTCGCCAGTGAAGGTTTGTTGTCAAACAATTCCATGTGGCTGGGGCCACCGGCCATAAACAGGAAGATGACGTTTTTGACCTTCGGCGTGAAGTGCGGCTTTTTCGGAGCCAGCGGATTTTGCGACTGTGCGTAACCTTCGCGGGTCAGCAGGTGATTCAGCGCCAGCGCGCCCAATCCAACGCCACACTGTTCGATAAACCAGCGGCGGCTGACTTGGTTAGCTTCTTTCGATTGCAGTTCGTTTGTTTGTTTCATCATTGCCTCTATTCTGATTCTTGTTCTTGCTCAGCCTGAGCGATGCCTGTTTCAGTCGCCAACCTCAGCGAGAGAAATGCTTCCTTTAAGGTTGGATTCACAGCGCTGTCCGGTTCGACCAGCAGTAGAGTTTGGTACGCTTCGAGAAAGTCCATCCTAACGCGGTAGAACAAGTGAAGGAAATGCCGCAAGAAACCCATGCAATCCAAAATGACAAACTCAACGCCAATCTTGCCATGCAACGTCGCGGCAAATTCCTTAACGCTCTCATCAATTCTGTCGGTTGTGATGAAGATGTAATTGTCAATCCGTTGAGAAGCCGTCGCCAGTTTCTGAACAGCAATCTCAAGGTCTTCGCGCAGCACTCTCTTGGCCTTCATCTCGTAAACGGTTAGCACATCGCTTTCGTCACGAAGCACGATTTGCACGTCACCCAGCGCGCCCGTTTGACTATCAGCGGAGTTATGGCCTTGCAGCGGCAGCGCCTGTTCGCCCAATCTTTCGCGCGCCGCTTGATATGCTGCTGCCACGACCAGCACTGGCAGCCGTGATGACTTGGGCAATGCCAGATGCTGCTGAATCAACGTCACTATACTTTCGACAGGTAAAGATAAATCTGTACGAGCAGCTTTCAGTGAAGCAAAAAGAGTTTCTATGCGTTGCGTTCTTTCTTTTCGCACAATAATCAGCCAACGCAAGATTTCCATGAGCAAGAAATCCGGTTTGACCAATCCCTGATGTACCGCAGTGATAAGCTTCACTACTTTTTCATAAAGTTGTGGAGTTTTTCCGACTAGCTCGGTTCCTGGCGCGATCAAGGATTTGGTTCTGAAAGCTGGTGTGAGAAAGCCGGTGGTCGTCATTACAGGCAGCCCATACCTGAATGCAAACGGCGCAATATAAGTTTCATCGTAGCTCCTGCCAGAATAAGACCCTTTACCGCCAATCTTCGTGTAAGGCTTCCGGATATCCAACTTAGGATCGGATATCTTGGCTAACAGGCAAGCCATTAAAAAACGCGTGCCTGCTTGGATCGAGGAGCGGCATACAAACTCCACGTCATCGGTCAACCCCGAACTCGCAACAAAGAGCGTTTCCTGATTATCAAGCGCGCTTTGGTAACTTACTTCAAGAATGTCTCTTGGATCGCTCGACTGCGGCGTCCTCTTGCCTTTTGCCACGCAAGTTCCTCATCCACATCATAATTGAGCCACAGCACTTCGCGGCGTAGCGTTTTGACTGAGTGAACCATCTTTTCCGGTGCCTCGATTCGCCGCCAATCGCCATAAAGTTCATCCATCAATTGACAGTGATAACCGGATAGGACGACTTTGCCTTTTACTGAGCGCAGCACTTCAGAAAGTTCTCGATGCTGCTCATTGCTCATCTCATAGGCGTAAGCGGTAACATCTCCCCGTGAATCGTGGGCGTAAGGCGGATCACAATAAAAGAGTGTTTCTTCACTGTCGTAACGATTGATAACTTCAATTGCCGGAGCATTTTCGATTTGTACGCGCAACAGCCTTTGGGCTATGAGGGGTAAATCTTCGACTGCGCCAAGCCATCGGGAAACTGCGCCGGCCATTCCAGCGCGGCTTGTAAGCAAGCAGTGCGCCCATCTGCCGGAACTCGCTTTTTGCGCCAATCCAGTTCTCACTTGCCGAGCGCGAATGTAAAACCTGCGTGCTCGTTCCAGGTCAGAAAGAGTTTCGTTTTTGCCATTGATTGCGGTTTCAAATTCAGCACGCGAAAAAGGCGTTAAGCCAATCGCTTCAACCAGAACTTCTTTCTGCTCTCTCAGCACGCGAAAGAAGTTCACCACTTCTCCGTCAAGATCGTTATATGTTTCAACCGGCGAAGGCGGGCGATTGATCAATACCGCCGCCGATCCGCCGAACGGCTCGCAGTAATGAGTAGCTTCGGGCAACAACGGCAAAAGCCAATCCAAATGACTGAACTTCCCGCCGTACCAACCAAAGGCAATCAGTTTGCTCATCGTCTCCTTAGAAGCCTTCGGTCTCAGTAGCCGAAGGAAAGTAAATTTCACCTACAA
>ERZ1066126.38-NODE-38-length-119756-cov-35.964503_pt1:82500-119756 | contig 119756 bp, 105 predicted proteins | sample MGYA00382773_ERZ1066126 | MGnify/ENA primary metagenome ERZ1066126 (study PRJEB33369, sample SAMEA5778356) | biofilm metagenome | biome: Industrial cooling water; feature: Water cooling tower basin; material: Biofilm | place: United Arab Emirates... | reverse complement strand
AACCAACAACCAACAACCAACAACCAACAACCAACAACCAACAACCAACAACCACAGGCTGTTTGACTCCGACCCATCGCCCGCGCTAGGTTCAGAAGCTTGTGTTTCAGGGATACAGGCGTTCATGCGGATCGTATTGCTCGGGGCACCCGGATCTGGCAAAGGCACTCAGGCGGCGCTGCTCAAAGCGCGGCTCAACATTGCGCACATCTCCACCGGCGAGCTGTTGCGCGCCGCTGTTGCTGCGGGAACGCCGCTGGGCTTGCAGGCCAAGGCGGTCATGGAAAAAGGCAATCTGGTGTCCGACGACGTCGTTCTCGGAATGCTTGAGGAACGGCTTGGGCTGCCCGATGTGGCGTCCGGGTTCATTCTCGATGGCTACCCGCGCAACGAAGCGCAGGCGCTGGCGCTGGACGGCTTGCTCAAGCGAATGCAGCTCCCGCTCGATCTTGTCGTGCAGTTGGATGTGCCCGAAGCATCGTTACTGGCGCGGCTGGCGGGCCGGGCCAAAGCCGAGGGTCGCGCCGACGACAGCCCCGAGGCGGTCGCCAATCGGCTCCACGTTTATCAGCAGCAAACTGCGCCAGTGCTTGAGTACTACACGCGCGCCGGGCGCTTGCATCGCGTGGCCGGCGAAGGCAGCGTCGATGACATCCTGGGGCGGATTCTGGCGTTGACCTAAGGGCATCAAGGGCGGACGCTCGGGTGTCGCCCAGTGACGCTCATCCGCGTTTTCGTATACGCGAGCGCGCCACACCATCGATCTGCCGCGACCCCAGCCACTCATCGCCTGAATGCACGCACAGCGCTTCCAGGTCCAGTGGCGCCAGTGGGTCGTCGGTGTCCACCGCAAGTACGCTTCCTGATGGCATGCTCTTCAGCCGCAATTTTGCGAGCACCAGAGGTTCTGGGCACATGAGGCCGCGCGCGTCCAATTCGATCTCGCTCATATGTCTCTGACGACGTTCCTGCGTTGGACGTACGATGTCATGACGCTGCGCGCTTCGCCGAGCGACGCGCCGGCATCGCGCGTGTTGCTCGGTCAATTGCTGATCCTGACATTGCTCGCCAGTTTCTTGCATCTGGAACTGAGTCGCCAAGAATACGATCCGATGGTCGTGGTGGCGCGCCTGGCGCTGAATCTGGCTCTTCTGTATTCAGTGCTATGGCTATTCGGTTTCGCCGAGCGCTTTACGCAAACGACCATCGCCTCCTGTGCGGCCAGCATCGCGATTACCTTGATTGCCATACCGGTGCGCCAGGCCTTGATCGGCAACGAGGGCAGCAGCGATCTGGGTGTGCAATTCTTGCAACTGGGCTTGCTTGGTCTGTTCATCTGGACTTTTGTGATCGACGCGCACATTTTGCGCCACGCGCTGCAGATCGGATTCTGGATGGCGCTGGCGCTGGCGTTTTCTCTGGTCGTCATCCACGAGTCGCTGGCTGGATGGTTGCTCGGATGAGCGCCATCCACATCCTCGGCATTTGCGGCACATTCATGGGCGGCATCGCCGCGTTGGCGCGCGAGCTGGGCCTGCCGGTCTCTGGCAGCGATGCGGCGGTGTATCCGCCGATGAGCACGCAGTTGCAGGCGCTCGGGATCGCGCTGATGGACGGCTATCGCGCCGAAAATGTGCCGCCGCCGCCCACGGAGCTGGTGATCGGCAACGCGATGACGCGCGGCAATCCGGAGGTCGAGGCGATTCTCGATGCAGGACGACGTTACACCAGCGGACCGCAATGGTTAGCCGATCGCGTGCTGGCGCAGCGCAAAGTGCTTGCAGTGGCCGGCACGCACGGCAAGACCACCACCACCACCATGCTCGCCTTCGTGCTCGACCGCGCCGGTATCGCGCCTGGTTTTCTGATCGGCGGGGTGCCGCGCGATTTTCCGGTCTCGGCGCGCCTGGGCGCGGCGCCATGGTTCGTGATCGAAGCTGACGAGTACGACACCGCATTCTTCGACAAGCGCAGCAAATTCGTCCATTACCGACCGACGGTCGCCATCCTCAACAATCTCGAATACGACCACGCCGACATCTTCCCTGACGTGGCGGCAATCCAGCGCCAGTTTCACCATCTGGTGCGCATCGTGCCGCGCAATGGCCGGCTGATCGTCAACGGCGAGGATGCCCATCTTGCCGAGGTGCTGGCGATGGGCGCGTGGACACCGATCGAGCGCTTCGGCCTGGCGGGTGACGTCGATTGGCGCGGGGAATTAATGTGCAACGACGGCAGCGCATTCGCCGTGTTTCATCGCGGCGCGCGGGTGGGGGACGTGCGCTGGTCGCTGGTGGGCGAGCACAACGTGCGCAATGCGCTCGCGGCGATTGCCGCGGCGAACGCGGCAGGTGTCGCTCCGCGCATCGCATGCGCGGCGCTGAGTGAGTTCGGCGGCGTCAAACGGCGACTCGAACGTATCGATCGCGACGCGACTATCGCCGTCTACGATGACTTCGCACATCACCCGACGGCGATCGCCACCACGCTTGCAGGCGTGCGTCAGCGCGACCCGGGCCGACGCGTGCTGGCGGTCATGGAGCCGCGCAGCAACTCGATGCGTCAGGGCGCGCACGCCGCGGCATTGCCTGAGGCTTTTGCTGCGGCCGATCGGGTGTTCGTGCTCGCCCGTCCGGCGCTCAACTGGGATGCGCGGGCGACCTTGGCGCCGATCGCCGAGCGCTTGGTCGTTGCTGCCAGCGTCGATGAGCTGTTGCTTGCCGTGCAGCGCGAAGCGCGCGACGGCGATCGCGTGGTGTTCATGAGCAATGGTGGCTTCGATGGCGCGGCGCAGCGTTTTGCGGCGATGGTGTCGTCATGAATCCGTTGGATACGCCGCTGTTTCCGCTATCGACCGTGCTGTTTCCCGGTGGCACGCTCAACTTGCGCATATTCGAGCCGCGCTACTTGTCCATGGTGCGCGACTGCACCAGCGAGAACCGTCCGTTCGGCGTTTTGCTGCTGCTGCGCGGCCAAGAGGCCGGCGCAGCATCGAGTGTGGTCGCCATCGGCACGCTGGCGCATATCGTCGACTTCGACGCACTGCCGGATGGATTGCTCGGTATCCGTGTGCAGGGTGGATTGCGTTTCCATGTCGATCAGGTGCACGGCCGCAACGATGGACTGCTGCTCGGTCGCATATCGACCTGGCCGGAGGAGCGCAGCGAGCCGCTGCCGCCGGAGTACGCATTGCTCGGCACACTTGCCGGCAATCTTTATGACAACCTGATGCCCGGCGCGCCGACGCCCAGCAAAGCGCAACTCGACGACGCCAGCTGGGTCGGCCAACGGTTGGCTGAGATGTTGCCGTTCGATCTGAGCGAGCGGCAGCAGATGCTGGAGATGCAGGACGCGCGCGAGCGCTTGCAGCGCATCGTCGAGGCGCTGCCGCGATTTCGCGAGTAGCGTAGCGCTTTCCGGTTGCGGGTCTCTGCTGTCGCGGGAACGTCTGCGGCCCGACCGCGCTTAATCTCGCGCGTGCTGCAACGCTTCGCGAGCAAACGGTAGCGCCTTCTCCGCCCACCGCGCGTAATCCTTGCCCGAAGGGTGCAGGCCGTCGTCGGCCAGCACGGAAGGATCGCCCAGCGCCTCGCGCGTGAAGCCGGTGATGTCGATGAACGCAATGCCGTGCGCCTCGCAAATGCGGCGCTTGGCTGCGTTGTAGCTATCGATCTCAGTCGCGATCGTGGCCGCATCGCGGCCTTTTTCGCGCGCAAACGGCGTGCTGCCCCAGTCCGGAATCGAAAGTACGATCACGCGCCGCGCCTCGCCGCCCGCATAGCCGATTGCGCGTTCCAGCACGCGCGCAAACTCGGCTTCGAAATTGGCCACATCGCGCCCGCGATATTGGTTGTTGACGCCAATCAGCAGACTGACCAGGTCATACGGCGGCGCGAGCTTTGCGGCGACTTCGGTCTCGGTCAGTGTCACCGGCTTACCATATTCGGCGACGACCAGTTTGGCCAGCAACTCGTCGGTGGTCCAGCCTGTCCGCGCGAAGACAGTCGCGTCATCGATCGCGACGCCGTCGGCGCGCAAAGCGCGCACCAGTGCGTTGGGCCAACGCTCAGCCGGCGAAACGCTTTCGCCGATCGTGTAGGAATCGCCGATCGCCAGATAGCGCGCCGGGCGCTGCTCGGCGTTAGCCGCGGCTGGCGCGAGAATCGCCGCCACCAGCAGCGCGCGAATCACGCGACCGCTCGACGCTCGCCGGCCACGCTGGCGGCGACAAATTCGTCGATGGCGCCAATCACGCGCTCCATCAACGCCGCTTCGGGCAGCAGGGTGATGCGGAAATGGTTGCGATAGGGCACGTTGAACGACGAACCCGGCACGATCAGGATTTGCTTGCGTTCCAGCAATTCCAGCGCAAACTGCTGATCGTCGAACGCCGGCAATTGGCTGTCGTCGATGCCCACGAAACCGTACATCGCGCCCCGCGGCGCGACGACGTTGAGATAGCGCGACCGCGCCACCGCACGCAGCAGCGCCGCGCGCGTCTCGTACAAACGCCCGCCCGGTTGGCACAGCGCTGTATGCGTATCCGGTCCACGCAGCGCCGCCGGAATCGCCCATTGGCCTTGCACGTTACTGCATAAGCGCAGCGCGGCCAGCAAATCCAGGCTCTTCAAATACTCGCGCGCTGCCGACACGCGCCCGGTGGCTGTCATCCAGCCAACGCGATAGCCGCAGGCGCGGTGCATCTTCGACAAACCGCTCATGGTCAAACACAGCGTGCCGTTCACCAGCGGCGCCATCGGGTAGAACTGGGCATCGTCGTACAGCAAGCCCTCGTAAATCTCGTCGCTGAAAACCACCAGCCGGTGGCGCTCGGCGATCGCCGCGATCGCGCGTAGCAATTCCAACGGATACACCGCGCCATTCGGGTTATTCGGGTTGATGACCACCAGCGCGCGCGTGCGCGGCGTGATCAAGCGCTCGATTTCTTCCGGGTCCGGCAAGCCCTGGCGCTCCGGCGGGCACGGGTAGTGCACCGGCTGGCCGTCGTTCAAAATCACCGCCGCAGTCCACAGCGGATAGTCGGGCGCCGGCACCAGCACCTCATCGCCCGGATTGAGCAATCCGCGCAGCGAAAGGTCGATCAACTCGCTCACGCCGTTGCCGATGTACACCTGCTGGATATCCGCCGCGACGCCACGTTTCTGCTGAACTTCGACGATCGCCTCGCGCGCCTCGACCAGACCCTGCTGATGGCAATACGCCTCGCTGTCGCGCAGGTGCATGGCGATCGCCTCGCGCACGTGCGCCGGCGCCTCGAATCCAAATCGCCCCGGATTGCCGATGTTGAGGCGCACGATCGGCCGACCTTGCTGCTCTAAGTCCAACGCTCGCGCGTGCAGCGGTCCTCGGATGTCGTAACGGACTTCGCTGAGGCGCTCGTTATGCGGAATGGTGCGGAGCATTGGAGTTAGAAATTCGTGAAGAGCGCAGAGCGTACCCTGAGCCCCATGGATAGCTCAAGCCGCCGCCGTGGCTGCGGTGGGCTGGCGGTCATGGGTTGCCTTGGAAATGCCCGGAAAGCGGGTTCATGATTGTTGGTTCTTGGTTCTTGGTTCTTGGTTCGTGGGTGAGTTAGCCCAGACCCCGTCAACGATTCGTGCTCTTGTGGACACCAAGATCCAAGAACCAGGAACCAAAAACCGGCCTAATCGCGCTCGCGCAACGCCACCATGAAGTCGAGCGACAGCGCAAAGCCCAGGCAAAGCTCGATATGGCCTTCGGCGCGCAGCAATTCGGGCGGACGAAAACCCTTGTCCTCTTTCATGTAGCGATGCACCAGCCCGCTGGCGACATCGATCAGCCATAGCTCGCGTACGCCCGCGCGCTCGTAAGCGGCGCGCTTGTCGATGCTGTCGTAGGCTGCGGTCGATGGCGACAAAACCTCGATCACCACATCCGGCGCACCGCGTATGCCCTTGGCATCGATCTTGGCGGGATCGCAAACGATCACCAGATCCGGCTCCAGCGCAGTCTTGATGTACTCATCCGATTCATCGTCGATGGGCAAGCGCACGCCGACGGGGCCGGCGAAGGCCTGACAAGAATGACCCTCCAACGCATTTCTGATCTGCGCGCCAAGCTCAAAAACCACCCGTTGATGGGACGTTGTCGGCGGCGCCATCAGACGCGCGCGGCCATCCAGCAACTCGTAGCGCGGCCTCGCCGGCCAGCGCTGGTAGTCGCGATAGGTGAATTCGCCGACATCGTCGGCACGCTTGGCGCTGGGCATCGTCAATCCACGGTCGAGTTATCGCCAGGGCGTAGCGTGCCGATGTTTTGGCCTCCCCGCAACCGCCAGCGGCGCGGCCCGCCTTGCCCGCTGTGCGGCGCCCGCGCATGCTTGCCCGTCTAATCGGCGAGGGCGATCTCGATGAGCGAGCGGCATTGGACGGGCAGTTACCACGGCGTGATCGCGATCTGCGCGATGCTGGTGCTGATGATCAGCAATGGTTTGATCCTGTCGGGCCTGGGTCCATTCCGTCCCGCGCTGATCGCCGAGTTCGGTTGGACCGCCGCGCAGATTTCGCGCGGCGAATTGATCACCTTTTTGCTGCTCGGTGTGTTCGCACCCTTCATCGGCATTCTGATCGATCGCTTTGGTACCCGCGTGTTGATGCAGATCGGCATGTTGGCTCTGGCCGGCGGCTATTACTTGTACGGCACGCTGGACAGCTTGAACATGCTGTACGCCATCCATGTGCTGTTCGCGATTGTGCTGGCGCTGGCCGGACTGGTGCCGGTCGTGGCCTTGGTGTCGCGCTGGTTCGATGCCGAGCGCGGCACGGCCATTGGCGTCGCGTTGGTGGGATCGAGTCTGGCCTCGTTCGTGTTTCCGCCGATCGCCGAGAAGTGGCTGATTCCCAGCTACGGTTGGCGCGACGCGTTTCAGTTCGAAGCGATCGCGGCGCTGATCGGATTTGCGATTGTCGTTTTGCTGGTGCGGTCCTCGCCGGCAGAGCGCGGCTTGAAACCCTACGGAGCGAAAGAAGCCGCGCCCCTGCGCAGCGACGCGCTGCCCGGCCTGACCGTTGCGCAGACCGTACGCACGATGAGCTTCTGGGTGCTCGGCGGGTGCGCGTTCCTGACCTTCTTCGCGATGCTCGGCACCTTGTACCAATTGCCGATTTATCTTGGCACGGTGGGCGTCAAAGAGATTTCGCTCGGCTATATGGCGATGCTCGGCGCGGCTTTGATCGGCAAGTTCTTGTTCGGCTTTCTGGCCGACCGGCTCGGGCCCAAGCGCGTCTTCATCGCCAACATGGCGGTGATGGCGATCGGCGCGGCGCTGCTCGCCATCGCCACGCCCGGCAGCGTGTTCCTCGCGCTCGCCGTTTTCGGCATCGGCTGGGGCGGCTTGTACACCATGCTGCAGTTGCTCACGGTTGAAAACTTCGGGCTCAAAGCCACGGGCAAAATCATGGGCCTGATCGCAATCTTCGATTGCGTCGGCGGCGGACTGGGGAGTTTCGTCATGGCGAGTATCTTCGACGCCACGCAAAGCTATCGACCGGCGTTCTGGATGCTCTGCGGCATGATCGTTGTTGCGCTCATCGCGGCCACGCGAATCCGCCAGGAGTTCCGCACGTGAAGGCGGTGTTATTGCTCTCAGGAGGGCTCGATTCGGCCACGGTGCTGGCGATGGCGCGGCGCGATGGTCGGCAGGTGCATGCACTGAGCGTCGATTATGGGCAGCGCCATCGCGCCGAGCTCGATGCCGCGCGAAATGTGGCAACAGCGCTTGGGGCGGCCAGTCATCGGGTTATTCCGCTCGACTTGCGCGCCATCGGCGGTTCGGCACTGACCGACGATGCGATCGCCGTGCCCGAGTCGCCCACCAGCGGCATTCCAGTCACTTACGTACCGGCGCGCAATACGCTGATGCTGGCGCTCGCGCTTGGGCACGCCGAAGTTGTCGGCGCCGGTGAGATTTACATCGGCGTCAATGCCGTCGATTACTCCGGCTATCCCGATTGCCGTCCCGAGTTCATCGCCGCCTTCGAGCGCCTCGCGCAACTGGCCACGCGCGTCGGCGTGGAAGGCGCGCGCATCGCGATCCGCGCGCCGATCATCGAGATGACCAAAGCGCAAATCATCCGCGCCGGCACCGAGCTCGGCGTCGACTACGGCCTCACCGTGAGCTGCTACCAAGCCGCCGCGAACGGTGCCGCATGCGGCAAATGCGACTCTTGCCGCCTGCGCCGTCAGGGATTCATCGATGCCGGCGTGCCCGATCCGACGCGATACGCGTAACAAGCGACATGCTTCGCTGCTCGCTTCAGGGCTTCTTCTTCGCCCACCGAATCAACACCCAAGCGGCGAGTCCCGCGATCGCCAGCGGGATTAGCACGCGTACGGAGCCGCCAAGAATCTTTGGCGCGAGCAGCAACATCAGACCGACACCGGCGATGCCGCCGACGATCAGGAAGGTGCGCCCCAAAGCATCGGTGGCCTCGGGCGGCGGTGGGGCCATGATCTGAAACGCCTGGCGCACGCGCTCACGCCACGCGGTATCGCGATCGGGCGCTTGCATCGGTTTGGTTTCTGGTTGCCAATCGAACAAGCGCGCCAGGCGCACCACTTGCGCGGCGCTCAAGTCGCCGCCATCGGCCAGCCACTCGCGCAAATGCCGATCGGCGCCATTGCGCGTATCGGCATCCATCCAACCGCGCACCGGGCGCAACATCACGATTAGCGCGTCGAGATCGGGCGCTTGGCGAAGAAAGCCAAGCAGCGTGGTTGCGAGCACGTCCGGAGACGGCATCGCTGCGGCCGGCGGCTGCGGTGGTGCGCTTCGATCGCTGGTGCCAGGGCCAGTCGCGGACTCCTTCGACGGCTCGCGCCACGGATTGGGGTATTCGGCGCCGTGCGGCAAATACGAGGGATCGCGCTCGGCGACGATACGCTTGGCCTCAAGGAACGCCTCCTCCAGCCGCGCGGCATCGCCGACGGTCATCGATCCGGCGCGCGCCTTGAAGTCCTCGTAGGCAGCGTCGACTTCGGCAGGGCCGGCGTCGGGGGGTAAACCGATGGTGGAGAATGGATAGGACATGGGCTAGTGATTTGAATTCAAAACGAAGGAACAGGAAGCGCCAGGGCGACGACGAGCAATGCCGAACCGGGTGACGCGGCAAGACGATCCATCATCTCGGAAGCACGGCGCTAGCGGCCTTCGATGATCGCACGATGCCCGATCGGCGTTGAAATTGGCGTTGGTCGCTCAAGCTGCCCGTAGTGGCCGTGTCAGCTGCGCTCCGCCAGCCATGCGGCGAGCAGTGCTGGCGATTGCGCGTGCAGCGCTTTGCGCAGAGCAAGATCTGAGCTGCGCCGCGCCAGTTGATCGGCCGTGCGCAACAACTGCGCGCCGAGGCGCTGGTCGCTTGCATCCGGGATCGCGAATTCCACCGCGCGCGTCAGCCGGCACCACGCAGGAAATGCGTGCATCGGCAGCGCGTCGTCAAGCTCGCACCAGGCGAACCAACGCGATGACCACGCGCGGCTGGTGTTGAGCCAGTTTTCGGCCGCCTCCGGCCACCTCAGGCACAAGTCGAACACATCGGCGTTCACGCGCTCGTGCATCTGTGCCTGCTCGCTCAGATCGGCGTGCCACAGCAGTCCTTCCAACGGCTCGCGCCAATGCGGATCTTGCTCCAGCGCCAGGACTGCCTGCGTGGGCTGACCCAGCCGCTGCCAGAGATAACTGGCATGCGCATGTCGGCAGCCCGGATCGAACCGACGCTCGCAGCGATCGAGCAGCGCCAGCAACGCGGGGCGAATCAGAAGCAGAGCGTCGCGCTGCAGGCAGCGCTCGGCGGCCGGCCATAACTCCATCTCAATCCAGGGCACCGCGGCCGCGGGATCAGCCCAGCGGGCGTACTGGCGTTCGATCAGTTCGATGACCATCGCGCAGTCGGCAACGAACGTTGTGTAGCCCGGTGCCACGTTCAGTGCTGCCAGACCTCGACGAGCGCCGGCCGCGTCCCGATCCAGCAGCGCTCGCCGCACGTCGTTCGCTGCAAGCTCGCTGGGCGAGTGCCGAAATAGATCGAGTTGGTCCGGCTCGGTTCGTTTCGGCGGACCCGGCTCTGGGCTTTCGGTGTTGTCGCTGACGTCGTTCAGCCCGGGCGCGACGGCAGCCGGCGCGCCGGACAAATCGAGTGTTTCGCAGCGAAAGAGTGCCGCTCTTGCAACGTGCATAGTGCCGCGGTCGGTGGGACGGCCAAACATGCTCGGTAAAACGGATCGGAGTTACAAGTTCGACATCGGACGCAGTTGTTGAAAGTCCGCGCGATGTTGAACGCCGCCCGCACGAGGCAAGAATTCCTGCTTCAACGCTTGCGCGCGCCCGTTGCCCAGCGCCACAGCCACCGCCACAGCAGCGCCAGCGGGAACAGCAGCAACAGGTAGGGCAGCGCATAGGCGGTGGCTTCGATGGCTTCAGCGGTGCCGTCGAGGAATTGATCGAAGGAATCGCCGAGCGCCTCGCCCAGGTTGGCCCAGCGCGACGGCGGCGGTTCGATGGCGCGAAACTCCAGCGTCAGTAGGTTGGTCTCCAGCCGCAGCGCATGCTGCGCCGCCAGACGTTCCGCTGCAGCGCGCTCGGCCTCCAGGGTGGCCAGCTCGCGCGCCAGCTGCAGATGATCGGCAACGCTGAGGTCATTGCGTTCCGCCAGCGCATCGAGTCGCCGCGCCTGCGCCTCGATGCGATCGCGAGCGCGCGCATTGTCGGCCACCGCCACCGACAGATCCTCCGCCCGCGTGCTGCGCTGGGTCGACTTGCCGCCTTGCCCCGCCATCGTCACCAGCGGCTCGACCGCTTCGGGCGCCAACCGAACGACCATCCGCCCAGCGCGATAAGCACTGCTCGACGCTTCGTACTCGATGAGACTGCAGCGGCCGTGCGCGTGATCGGTACACGCCTCGCGCAGCTCGCCCATTCGCACCGGAACCAGCGGCAACGGCAGCTCGAACGTCACCGAGTGCTCATAGGCCAGCTGGCTTTCGACGTTCGCGATTCCGTCGACAGAATTCGCCGCTTCTGGCGCCGACGTTACCTTCTTCGCGCAGCCGACCACGGCAAGCAGAATCACACAGAACACGACCCATCGGCGCATCGCGTCACTCCCGGTTCGAGGCGATCACGAGGCTATGTCGAGCGAAGTGAACGGCGGCTTGCGGCGACGTGCTGCAGTTGAGCGATGTCGTTCAGCCCAAGCAGGTCGGGCAACTGGACCGATGTACGTCTGCGGACTAAGCTGATGGACTAAGCATCGTCCATCACGTACGGGCACACCGCGATGATCAACGTCCACGAGGCAAAAAACCACTTCTCAAGGCTGCTTGAAGAAGCGCATGCGGGTAAGGAAATCATTTTGGCCAAAGCAGGCGTGCCTTACGCGCGTTTAATGCCGTTGGCGCCCAGCGAGACCGTCCGCAAACCAGGGCGTATTCCGGAAATCGTCGATGCAGGATTTTTTGACCCGCTGCCAGACGTCGAGCTTGCCGCGTGGGATGTCGAGTGACCGCCGGCCGTAGACGATGAAGCTTCTGCTCGACACGCACACGCTGCTGTGGTGGAGCGCCAACGACCAGCGCCTGTCGGCAACGGCCCGCGACGCGATTTTGCTCAACAGCAACGAAGATCTGGTGAGCGCAGCATATTTGCTCATCGTCGCCGCACTCGTGCGCGCATGTCCTCCAGACTGAAGCTGGCCAGATCGCCACCCGCCGTTTTCAACGGCGCGCCGGGGAGTGGGGCCTGGGCCTGGGCGAAGATCACCTCATAGCTGGCGGGAAGCACGCCGTTCACTCGCAACGGCTCGTAGGCCGCTTCTAGGGCGTGCAGCGCGCGTCGCGACATCAGGCCGCGGGGGCGATCCTGGTGCGCATTGCGGGCGCCGATCGCTTTCAAATCCCTCATCAGCGAGACGGTGTCGGCATAGGTCAGCGTGTAGCGCTCGACGTCGAGCATCGGGTCGGCAAAACCCTGCGCGAGAACCGCGTCGCCGACGTCATGCATATCCAGAAAGCGATGCACGTGCGCGCGATCGTCGACTGCTGCGAAGGCGGCCCGAAGCTCCTTGAGCGTGTCGGGGCCAAAGGTCGTAAACAGCAGCCAACCGCCGGGTTTGAGCACGCGCCGAAAGGACAGCAGCGCCGCCGGCAGGTCGTCGCACCATTGCACGCACAGGTTCGAAAACAACACATCGACGCTGGCGTCGGCAAGCGGCAGTGCGGCCGCATCGGCTTGCACGCGCGGCAGTGGCTTCCACCAGCCGCCGTGGCGTTTGGCGGCTTGCAGCATCCCGAAGCTCAAGTCGAGCGCGACCACGTCGCTGCTCGGGAAACGCTTGCGCAGCCTGGCTGTGAGCCGGCCCGTGCCGGCGCCCACGTCGAGAATGCGCGCAGGTTTCTGCGCGAGCTGCGCGGTGCGTTCGAGCAACTCCTCGCCGACTTGCGCTTGCAACACGGCGGCCTGATCGTATCGCGCCGCCGCCGCGCCAAAGGATGCGGCCACGCGCCGCCGGTCGAGACTCATCGCGCCAGTCTCACGTCATCGCGATACGGCGGGATGTCGAAGAACTGTCCGGCCGATAGTCGCTGCTGCATTTCCTGCCACCAGCGAACAGTGAAGATCTCGCCATGTTTGGCGATCAGCATCTCGCGATGGCGACGCGGCAGCCCCAGGAATTCGGTGAATTGCTCCGGAAACACATCGGCATCGCCGACGTAGTACCAGGCGCCATGGTGCATCTCCTCATCGTCATCGCGCGGCGCAGGCAGCTCGCGGAAGCGGCATTCGGTCACCAGGCAAAGCTCGTCGTAGTCGTAGAAGATCACCCGGCCATGGCGCGTGACGCCAAAATTCTTCAGCAGCAGATCGCCCGGGAAAACGTTGCTCGAAGCCAGGTCCTTGATCGCCAATCCGTAATCGAGCACGGCGCGCTCGACCAATTCCGGCGCCGATTCGCGAAGGAACAGGTTCAGCGGCCGCAAGCGGCGCTCGACATACATGTGCGTGATGATCAAATGGTCGCCATCTTCGATCACGCTGGAGCGGCAGGAATCGAACAGCTCTTTGAGCACCGCTGGCGCGAAGCGCTCACGCGGGAAGCGCAGGAAGCGGAACTCCTGTGCATCGATCAGACGCCCGGCGCGGTCGTGCTTGAACACCAGCTGGTACTTGTCGATGACGTCCTGACGCGCCATGAGTTTCGATGGGGCAAAGCGATCGCGGATGATCTTGAACACCAGCGGATAGCTCGGCAGCGTGAACACCGCCATGACCAGGCCACGCTCACCATCGGCGTGCACGAAGGGCTCATCGACGCTTTCGAAATGCCGGAAGAAATGCCGATAACGCTCGGTCTTGCCCTGCTTGGCGCGCCCGAGCACGGTGTACAGCTCGTTGACCGGCTTTTTCGGCAGCAGCGTGCGCAGAAATACCACCGCATCGCCCACGGTTTCCAGGTCCGCCTGGAAGTAGCTACGCGTGAAGCCGAACAGCACCGCCACATCGTCGCGCTTGACCATCACCGCATCGGCGCGAAGCCCCTGCGTACCGTGCATCAGCGCAATTACCAGCGGCGCGTATTCGCGCTCGCCGAATACGCGGCCGACCAGGTACGCGCGGCGTTCGCGATAAAACACGGTTTCCAGCATTTCCACCGCGCGAATTGCGCCGTTGCCTTCCCAGGCGTCCAACTGTTGCGCCACTGAGGCGGCGATGCTTGCGGCGCAGCGATCGACATCGGCATACGGCACTGCGAACTTGTAGCCGTCCAGCACGCGCCGGAACAGTTCGGCCGGCGAGCGTGTAGCGCTGAACGAATAGCGCGGCACCGGGTGCGTCAGGCTGTCGGTCGGCTCGATTTCCAGCGCGACGAATTCGATCGCCGCATCCAGGCCGCGGGTCTTGAAAAAACGCCTCGTCAGCGTGTTGAAGAAGGTCTTGTTGAGTTCTTGATCGAGCAGCGGCGCAATCAACTCCGCATAGCGCGCTTTGACCTGCGCCCACAGCGTGCGATTGGCGATCTCGCTTTCTAGCTCGGCCTCGATGCGCCGCGAGGTTTCGGCCACGCACACATCGTACAGTTCGATGCGCTCGATGGCGTCGAGCCGTGCGGCTGTCCACTCCTGTCGCTCGAAGCGTCGCTTGGCGCGCTGCGTGATTTCGCGAAAGCGCGCGTTGTAATCGGCAAACGCGCGCACCAGTTCTCCGGCGAAGTCGTCTGCTGCACTCATGGGATCGCCTGCGGGTAGTGTTTGCGAATGGTGGTCTCAACCGTGATCAGCGGCGCCTTGTGCAAGGCCGCGTGCGCGGTGATCAGGCGATCGAAGGGGTCGCGCGTAAAGGCCCACATCAGAGCTTGCTGCGCAACATCGACAAAGTACACGCTACCTTGGGTGCCCTGCGCACGCAAGCGCACGCGGGCGTGCGTCAGGTTTTGGCTTTAGCCTTCGGCGGGGTGCGGGCACGACTCAGCAAGCGCTTGACCTCGGCCGAGACCTCGCCATCGCTCGTAGCGCGCTTCTCGATGGCATCGGCCAGCCACAGTTTGAGTTGTGCGTTGCCGCCAGCCAGTTTCAGATAACGCTGCGCGATGGCCGCCAGCTCCGCGATCGGCGCTTGCTGCAGGCGCGCCGCCAGGCAATCGCGTGTGGCCTCGATCCCGACACCGATTACGATCTCCTGCGCCGCCTTGCGCTCCGCAATTTCCGGCTGCGCGTCGATGCGCGCAATCAATGCCGGCAGCACCGGCGCGCCGATCGCGCGCAGGCTGTCGGCAAGAATCGCCGGTTTGAAGCCATCGACAAAAGCGTCCAGCAGCGGCCCGATCGCGCGGCTATCGCCCAGCAAGCCCAGCGCATGCGCCGCCTCGCGGCCGGCATCGTCGTCGTTGTGCCGCTCGCGCAGTTTCGCAATCAGCATCGGTACGATTCCGACGTCGAGCAGCAAGGCCAGGGTTGCCCAGGCGCTGTGGCGCACCGGCACGCTGGGGTCGCTCACCGCGAGCAAGCGCACCGCCTGGATAGCGGCGACGGCGCCGTTCTCGCCGATCTTCTGCAGTGCGCGAATGCGATCGTCGCGACTGCCGGCATTTAAGCCATCCAGGAATTCCTGGCGAACGCTGGGCGCGTGAGCCGGATCCAGCGCCCAGCTCGCCATCGCCTTCAGCGCCGGATCGGGCCGGCGTTGATCGCGATATTGGCGCAACAATTCCAGCGCCGGCGGCGTCGCCAATGCCTGCAAAACGCATATCGCGCTCAGCTTGGCAATGCGCGCCTGATCGGCAAACGCAGCTTCCACCGTCCACCGTCGCTCGCGCACGGCAGCGGTCAGCAGCACCTGCCGGGCGAGATCGATCGCAAGATCCGGGTGCGCTGCGTAACGCCGCGCCACGAGCCCGCACACGCTGCCATCGGCGAACAAGATCGGCGCCATCTGCGCCAGCGTTTCCGCATCGAAGGAAGCCAGCGCGCGGTCGATGGCAATGGCGCGGCTGTGGCCTTGCAACCGGGACGTACCGAGTTCCGCGATCAATCCGGCGGCGTCGAGATCGACAGTCGGCGGCAGCACTTCGATGGCCGGGTGCAGCGGCGAGCGCGCCAGGGCGGAGCGCTCGACTTTCTTGTTCGACGCCAGTCGCGTCAAGCCGATGCCGAGCACCTGGAGCAGGCGGATCGCATCGTCCAGTTTTTCGCCAGGATCGGCGCGTTGCGCGACCTCGGCGAGCAGCGCCGCCGGCTTGACCAGAGACAGACTCTGCAAGCGCGCGACCAGGCCGTCGACGCGCCGCGGCACGAGTGCGCTCAAACCTTCGGCGAGGATGTCGGCGAGTTCCTCGCGCGCCTCGCCGAGCGTCAGCGCTGCAGCGCCCATGCCAAGTTCGCGCGCGCTGTCTATCCAGCGCTCGCGGCGCCCCGCGGAACGCTTTCGCTGTCGCAACAAAGCGGTTGCGTCGGGCGCCGGCAGCGGCAGCAGATCGTCGCGGCCAGCGCGGCGTACCAGCAGCGCAAGCGGGTTGAGACAGGGCATCGCTCCGACCAGAAGCATATCGCCGAGCACGCAACGCAGCTCTGCCATCGCCAGCGCTTGCGTCACAGCCGTCACTGCGGCATCGCCGCCGGCGATCAGCAGGCTCTCGCCATTGGCGTCGAGCGCGAACAGCCGCTCGCCCTCGGCGTAGAGCGAGTCGAGGCGTATCGCCACCGGCACGCTGTCGGCGCCGAACACATCCTTGCGCGCCTCCAGCAGCGCGCCCAGGGCAGCACCAACGCCTGGCAGAGCGCTTGCCAGCAGGCGCGCATAGTCTTCGGCTCGCGGCTCGTCGAATTCGCCTTCGTTGGCCAGATCCAGGCGAATCGGCGCGAACCCCGGATAGCGCCCGCCACCCGCACTGCGCAGCACAAAGCCTGCGTAACTGCGTTTGGGCGTGCTGCGCTTGGCGAGAAATGCCGGCAGGATTTGCTTTTCGCTGTAATGCGAACCGCTCGCCAGATCGACGAGGCGGCTCTCGCGAATCACGTAGTCGTCGGCGGTGACGCTGTGGATGAACGCGTATTCGATGAGATCCAGCGACCCAGCGTCGCTGCGATCTTTTTTCGTCCAGGTTTTGCCGATCAAGGTCTCTACGTACTCCGGCTTCAGCGCCTCGGCCCCATCCAGATGGCGAGCGATGCGCCGCGCCGTGAGGCTGATGTCGATGAGTGCGTCGGCATAGGCCTCGCTATCGAGCATGCTGAAATCGGCTACAGCGACATCCAGCAGTTGCGCCAGTTCCAAGAGACTCGCGCTGAGCCGGCGCAAACGTTCGGCGCGCAGCGTTTCGGCCAGCGCGCGAATCTGCGCAACGCGTTCCGCACCGAGCGTGCTGATGCCCGAGAGCGCAAGTTCGCGCACCAGGCTTAAGGTCTGGTCGATGCCTTGGCGCATGAGCGCCTGGGCATCGACTTTGCCGGTTTTGGGCTTGGCACGCTTGCTTTCGCCGCCCGTCGCGGGCGGTGCGGTCAACGGCGCTTCGGAGATCGCAAAACCCGCCGGATCGCGCGCCCAGGCCACCAACAGCGCTGCGGCGTGTTTGCAGAACGGCCGGCTGCGCGCCGCCATGCATGAGCAACGGCCGCGATAACCTTTCTCGTCGTGGACGATTTGCGCCTTGTACGGCGCCGCGCCGCTGCCATCGGCATCGGCAAAGAGCTTGTTGCCGTAGCGCGCCAGATGGCGGATGCCGCCCTTGTCGGCGATCGCCATACCCTTGGCCAGCTCTTGCGGATCGCTGACCACCAGTTTGAGCTGGCTCAGCGGAAGACTGGGAATATCGCTCATGTCAGGTTTTGCGCGAGTTGTTCATAGGGCTGGTTTTTCATGATGCGTTCGACGATATCCACCAGCTGTTTGGGTGAGGCGCCGAAGCAGTGTGCACCCAGGGCTGCCAGTTGTTTCGCCAGCTGATGGTCGTAGCTCGGTTGGCCGGCATCGGACAACTTCAGTAGCACCATGAATTTCACTTTCGCTTCGATCATCTCCTGCACCTGGTGCAGGAAACGCGCGTTGTCGCCGGCGGTGTGATAGAGATCTGTGATCAGCAGCAACAGCGTTTTTTCCGGACGATCGAGGTAATTCGCCTTGGCGAAGTCGAGCGCCAGGTTGTAGTTTTCGGCGCCGCCCAATTGCGCGCTGAATAACACATCGACCGGGTCGGTGAGCTGCGGCGTCATATCGACGACGGTGTCGTGATTGAAGTACGCAAGACGTGTCTTCAGCACATCGATCGACGCAAAAATCGCCGCCATGATCGCGCTGTAGACCACGCTCACCGCCATCGACCCGGACTGATCGACGAGGATCGCCACTTGCCATTCGTGGCGCTTGCGCTGGTTGGCGAGAAAGTGGAACGACTCCGGCACCAGGCGCCGCCTGGCGCGATCGAACGTATGCAGATTGCGCTGCACGGTACGCTTCCAATCGAGATTGCGTGCGACTTTGAACGGGCTGCGCGAATGGCGTTTGACCGCGCCGATCAGTGCCGTGCGCGTGGCCGTCTCCAGCTTCTTACGCAGCGCCTCGACCACCTCGCGGACGATGCTGCGCGCTATCTCTTTGGCTTCGTCCGGCACCAGTGACCGCGCCGACAGCAAGGTGGCGACGAGATCGGCGTTCTTCTCCAGGTAAGGCAGAGTTTCGGGCTCAAACAGCAGTCGCGTCAGGCCCTTCTTCTCGATGGCATCCTTTTGCACCAAAGCGACAACGTCGGCGGTGAAGAAGCCGCGCACGCGTTCCAGCCAGCGCGGCAGGTAGGTCGTCAGTCCGGTTTTGCGACCGGCGCCGTAAACGAAGTCGAGCGTGTCGTCGAGCGCCGCCAATTCCTCGTCCGTCAATGCCACCACGTCGTCGACGCCGGGCCCGCATCGGCTCGATAACGCCGCAAGCCCGAGCAGCGGTTCGGCGCGCTCGGCCTCGGCGCCGAGCACCAGGCGCCATCGCAGCAACGTCGCTGCAGCATCGGGCGTCAGGCTCATAGCAAGTCACCCAAATCGTCCAGCGCCTGGCCGAGCGCGGCGCCCAGATCGCTGAGCGCCTGCTGGTCCGCTGCTGCGACCACCTGCGTAGCGACGGCAGGCGCGGCGCGGCTATGCAGCCCGACGAGATGCTCGAGCAAGAACCGGCGCTCGCTGGCGCCGAGGACTGCGAAGGCACGGCGCAGCGCCGGCAGTGCGTCGCGAAAATGCTGCGCCGAGAGCGCCTGGAGAAACTCGCTCAGCGCCGCGACGATTTCGCGATTCTTCAGCAATACGAGCGCGTTGACCTGGAAAAAACCGGCCAGGAAGTCCGCGGCTCGCGCTGGACGGATCACATCGCCCAGACGGCGTTCCAGCAACCCCCGCAAATCGGCCTCGTCCAGCTCGCGCGCCAGATACAGGAGCGCCGCCGCGACGCCGCTGGCGGTCGCCTCCAGCCCTTCGTCGCCGGCGATATCGGTGAGCGTCTGCATCCAGGCGCCGCGATCGAGCGCGGGCTGCGACAGCGCCAGTTCGTGCAGCGTGCGCATTGCAGAACGCGCATCGCTGCTGGCGTCGACGTCGCCGCGACAGGCGATCGGCAAGCGCAGCATCGCGCGGGTGAAAGTGCCGACCAGCAAGCGCTCGATGGTGCCGGCGATTTGCGTCAGCGTCGGTCTCGAACTGCCGTAGCTTTTGAGCGCCGACAAGGTGCGCGCTGCCTGGCTCAAGCTGCCGACGTCGTCGTCGATGCTGCTCAGGCGCTCGGCCGCGTCGAGCGCTCGCGCCAGGGCTTGCGCGGCGTCGGTGAGCACCGCGTCGATCAGCACGCGCGTGGCATCGGCGGCAAGGCTTGCCGTTCCAATGGCCTCGTTGAGGCGCCGTTCGCACACCTCGGCGAACCGCTCGCCGTAGATCACGCGCTCGGCGAGCGCAACTTCGGTGGCTGGCGACCACTGTACTTCCCAGTGTTCGCGTACGCGACTCAGCGCACCATAACCGCCCGCCTCGTCATCCTCCACGCGCCCGCGCGTCAGCACCGATTGCGAACCGACATAACTGGCGAACGGCACATCGGCGACGCGCAAGCGATGCAGGAACAAACTGGCGCCAGCCTGTGTGCCATCGGCGAGCCGCAACGTGACGGTCTCCGGCTCGTCGATCTGCGGGAGACCGTATGCCGCGATCCCTTGCGCAAACTCGAGTTGCAGCGAGTTGCGCCCGGCGCTGGCGCCGAGTTGACCGATGCGTCGGCCGATCAGCAGCGGCAGCAGGAACTCGCGTATCGGCGCCGCTTCGCCGCGCGCCAACGTGGCTTGTGTTGCCTCCGACAACTCGTCTACGCCCGGCGCCGACTTGCCGCGGATCTCGGCCAAGGTCCGGGCCAATCGGTAGGCCTCGATGACGTCCGCCAGGGACACCGAAAATCCCCGGGCGCGCAAGTTGCCGGCAAATTCGATCAGCACCAGCAGCGACGCGTGCGCAAAGTCGTTGCCGCCTTCGTAAGCGCGTTCGTAAAACCAAGGGGCGCGATTGCCGGCGCCGTAGCCGCTCTGCTCGGACAATCGCGGATACGAATACGGTACCACCGCCAGCGCGGTTGGCAGCGCTGCCGGCAGCGCCGTTTGCGGGGCCGGGTCGCCGCGCAGCAACGCGGCAACATGTGCCGCGCCGAGCACCGCAACGATGCGCTGCGGCGTTATGCCAGAGGCAATGGCAGCAGCGATCGCATCGCCCATGACGCGATCGCGCAGCGCGCTTTCCGCATCGCGATCGATCGCCGGCGCAGTCCACTCGGCATAGGCGTTGAGCGCGTCGCGGAAGCTTGCCGGCTGGTAACGGGGCGTCTCGAAAAACGCGTCCCAGAACTCATCGAAATGACGCAGGCCAAAGCGCTCGGCGAGCGCTCGGTAGCGATCGGGCGCTTCGATTTCGGGCGCTATCGGCTGAGTGTCCTCGTCCGATGCTGTCGCAGCTCGGTGGGAATCTGTTTGGGCTCTTGCCGCATCGGCCGCCAGCGCAATCCCCGATGGCCAGTCGATGAAGCGCGCCTGGGCGCCATGCTCGTGCGCCCATCGCAGCGCCTGAAACTCCGGCGAATAGCGCGCGAACGGCCACATCGCGCTTTGCGGCGTGCCATCGGTGCGGTAGGCCAGGATGGCGACTGGCGGCTGCGTGTCGTCCGCGCTCAGGATCGGAATCAACGCATCGGCGTCGCTGGGGCCTTCGATCAGAATCAACGCCGGGCGCACCTCATCGAGCAGCGCGCGCAAACACAGCGCCGCGCGCGGCGAGTGGTGCCGCACCGGAAACAGATGGACGCCCGCCAGATTCACTGCCATCAGGCCAGGCTTTGCTTCGCCGCTGCGTAGAACCCCTTCCACGCGCCGCCGCGCGTCTTGGCCACGGTTTCCAGGTACTCGCGCAGCACCTTCAGATCATCAGCGCCTTCCTTCGCCAGCGCGCCGGTCAGGGCGCGGGCGACATCGCCGCCGCCGACGGCGCCATCGCCAAAACTCTGCGCCAGGATGCCGCTGTTGAACAGCACGCTGATCGCCTCGGCTGTGGACAACACGCCGTTCGGCGTTCGGACTTTGGTCTTGCCGTCTTTGGTGGCGCCGCTGCGCAGTTCCTGGAACACGGTGACCAGCAGTCGCGTCAGATCTTCAGGCGGTGGTGCGCCGACTTGGTAGTCGCTCCGCAACTGCGCCTCGCGCTGCTGAACGATGCGGATCTCCTGGTCGAGGTCGTCGACCACCGGCACGGTCACAAAATTGAAGCGGCGCTTCAACGCCGCACTCATTTCGTTGACGCCGCGATCGCGCGTATTGGCCGTGGCGATGATCGAGAAGCCGCGCTGCGCGCTGACCGTTTCGTTCAACTCCGGTACCGCGATCTGCTTCTCCGACAAGATCGAAATCAGCGCGTCCTGCACCTCCGGACTGGTGCGCGTGATTTCCTCGACGCGAGCGATCTTGCCCTGGCGCATCGCTCGCATTACCGGCGATGGCACCAACGCTCGCTCGCTTGGGCCCTCGGCAATCAGCAGGGCATAGTTCCATCCGTACTTGAGATGGTCCTCGCTGGTGCCGGCAGTCCCCTGCACGGTCAGCAGCGAGGTTCCGCAAATGGCGGCCGATAAATGCTCGGACAGCCAGCTCTTGGCGGTGCCCGGCTCGCCGGCCAACATCAGCGCACGATCCGAGGCCAGGGTTGCAATCGCCACCTGCACCAGTGCGCGATCGCCGTAGTACTTTGGCGTGATCGCCACGCCGCCGATCGGCTTGGCGCTCCCCATGACATACGTCTCCACTGCCCTCGGGCTCAAGCGCCATTGTGGCGGCCGCAGCGCATCGTCGGTCGCTTCCAGCGCCGCCAATTCAGCGGCGAACTTCAGCTCAGCAGGCAAGCGCAGCTCGGACATGAGAGGCCATCGGCAGTCGAAAGCGGCAACGCTACGTGAGCGCTGCACCTGGTCGCAATACCGGCCCAGCGTGCGCCCTGCATTAGCGCGGCCTTGGCAGCGTTCGGACTTGCTTCTTTGGTTCCGCCTTACCTGGGTACAAGAATTAACGGGAATGTGATGATTTGCGAGAGTTCAAGAGTTCCAGGAGATGGCGCGTCATCACATACTCTTCGCACTGCGTCCTCCCACGCCGTCTTGCACGGTGCTTCTTTTGGAATGTCCATGACTCTTTCACCGCGAAGCGCGATCGTTGCACTGATGTTCGCTGTCCTCTTGGTCGGCGCAGCGCCCGCCTCGGCGGCGCTCACGGTCACGCCAATCACCTGGGACATCGTGGGCCTGGACAGCAACGATGTCACCACGGGCCCGCAGGACTTTCCGTTCGCGGCGCGGGTCTGCACTAACGTCAGTACCGGCACCAACGTCGTCCGCGCAACGTTCAATTGGGACGACGGTTTGGATCGCTACGCCGGCCATCCGTTCATCAACCTGCGCAGCGGCGCGCCGAACTCGCCGTTCCAAGTGACTTTGGGTCCGATGGCTGCGAACACCTGCCAGGACGCGTACTTCGAAGTTCGCGTGCAGCGCAATGCGTCGGCCTACGGTACCACTCGGCGCTACCACATCCTCGCCGAAGAGCGCACCAATCCTGGGAACGTGCTGGTGAACAGCGGCTCGACACCACGGCCTCGCGAGGCCTTCGTCGAGCGCCTGGTGTCGCAGGGGCGCAACGCCATCGCCGAACTGCGCTGGCAGGTGGCCACAGCACCGTTTCCGCCGCTTGGATCGACGCCGAACCCGCTGCCGCTGCTGCCCAACGTGGTAGGCGCTGGCGGCGCATTCAATCTGTCGGTGGGCAGCACCTACGATATCCAGATGATCGGTTCGACCGCCACACAAGGCTACGAGCAGTTCGCCTCTTTCATCAGCTTCAACCGAACGATTTTCCGCATCATCGACGTGCGCTCGACGTACACAGCGAACACCGCGCCGCTCTCGCGTGTGCCGAATCCGAACGACAAGCTGTATGCCGATGCGTGCTTGTGGCAGCCGGATCCGAACAATCCATTTACAGTGCGGTCGTGTTTAAGCAGCGGCAAAACCGGCGGCAACTTCCGCACCACGTATCGCGTTGAGATCGTGGGCGGCGGTGGCGCTGCTGAAGCCTTAAACGCTTTGGTCTACGATTTCTCCGGCAGCAGCTATCACTACAACGCCGATTTCGGCGGCAACGAGCGTATCGCCAATATCGTCGATCCGGCAGCCGCAGCGACGTTGACCAAGAGCTTTACGCCCACGTCGATCTCGGCCGGCGGCCAATCGACGCTGGCCATCACCATCACGAACACCACGGCGAGCGCGATCACCGGTTACAGCTTTACTGACAACCTGCCCACCAATGTGTCGATCGCACCGACGCCCAGTGCCGATAGCAGCGGCTGCGGTACACCGATATTGACGACTGGGGTAGCGTCGATTACTGCCTCAAACCTGTCGGTTGGCGCAAATAGCACGTGCACGGTCACCGTGCGTGTGACCAGCAACGTGGTGTCGAGCGCGCCGCACTACCAGAACACGATTCCGATCGGCAATTTCCTGCTCAATGGCATAAGCACTAACACGGCCAGCAACACGGCAACGCTGACTGTCACCGCCGCGCCACTTGCGCCACCGGGCTGCTCGCCGGGCACGGTATTCGCCAATTGGGGGTTTGCCGCCGGCGGGGCGGTCAGCGCGCCGACTGTAGATGCGGGCAGTTTGGTCACGGCGACGGCGGCGAGCGGGCCAGGACTTCTGGGCTTGTCGCTCGCGGGTGGCGATTGGTCGGCGGACAACATTTCAACTGGCGCGGCGCTGACGACTGCGAACAACGACTACTTTGAGTTCGTGTTGAACACCACGGGATTGACATCGGTCACGGTCAGCTTTACCGCCGATCGTACGCCGCAAGGTCCGGCCAACGCTCAGTTGTTTGTGGGCTTGCCTACCGGCCTGCCTGGCACTTCCGTGGCAACCTATTCGATTACCGGGACCGCTGGCACCAAGGGCCCTACGACTGTCAGCTCCGGGCTCAATCCCGCCGGCAATACGCACTTCCGGATTTACTTTTACAACAGCAACAATAGCGGCAATGGACACGGCACGACCATCGACAACGTGCAATTCCAGACCTGCGCTCCGCCGCGACTAGAGAAGTCTTTCTCACCCAATCCCGTCGCCGTTGGTCAAACATCGACCATGCTGTTCACGATCACCAATCCGAATCCCAGCAACGCATTGGCCGGCATCGGCTTTACGGACACACTGCCAGCCGGCATGCAAGTCGCGGCCGTGCCGAATGTCAGCGCCACTGGCTGCACAGTCACCGACTTCTCGCCAGCCGCCGCGGCCGGTGCGACGTCGTTGACGCTGTCGGGCGCTTCGGTTGCCGCGGGTGGAACCTGCTCGATCAGCGTCGCAGTGACTACGACGGCGATTGGGGTTCGCACCAACATCACCGGTCCGATTTCGGCGACGCAGACCGGCACCAACTTTGCAAGCAACGGCACCGGTACCCGCTCGCTGTCGACGATAGCGGCGCCGACGATCGATAAAAATTTTAGTCCCAATCCAATCATCCAGGGTGGCATCACAACGCTGACCTTCGTCATCACAAACCCCAATCCAAATGATGCGATCGGCGGTGTGGCGTTCAGCGATCCGTTGCCGAGTGGCATGCTAGTGGCGACGCCACTGACTTTCGGCCAGACCGGCTGTGGCACGCCCACCTATGCGCCAAACAGCGGCGACGGCACGATCAATTTTTCGGGCGGTAGCGTCGTCGCTGGCGGCACGTGCATCGTGACGGTCAACGTCACCGTACCAACGGTTGGCACCTTCCCAAACACCTCCGGCGCGGTCACACACACTGTCGGTGTGGGCACCTTTGGTGCAGATACCGGCTCAGACACGCTGGCAGTGGAAGCGCCGACGCCCGGCATTTCGCTGCAGAAATCGATCAACGGCAGCGGGGCTTTCAACGATCCCTGGTACAACTACATGCCAGTGCCGTTGAACTACGACGTCTACTATCGCTTCGTCATCGAGAACGTGGGCGATGTCAATCTGACCATGCCGGTGGGTGGCTGGGTCAACGATCCGCTGATCCCGGGCGAACAGGCGTGCGCCTGGCGGGATGAGTTGGGCGCCGCGATCGCAACACCGAACCCACTGACGCCAGGGCAGATCGCTGTATGCATCCTTGGGCCGTTCGCTGCCAACTTCCCAGGAATGTTGAATACCGCGTCGGTGGCGGGCAGCTTCGGCGGCAACGACTTCACTGACACCGACACGGCCGAGTACCGCACGCAGGGCTTGACCGTGGTGAAAACGCCCGACCGTCTGACGTACACGCTCGCAGGCCAGGTCATCAACTACAGCTTCACCGTGACCAACACCGGCGGCGCGGTCCTGCAAGGCCCGATGCTGATCAACGATCCATTGACCAGCAACGAGACCTGTCCTGCGGTTACCACTGTCGGCGATCTCGACAACTTCTTCGACCCAGGCGAGGTCTTGGTGTGCTCCGCCAGCTACACCACGCTGCTGAGCGATACCGACCCTGGCGATGTGGTCACCAACCAGGCCTCGGTGCAAAGCTCGGACACCACGCCATTCTCGGCGCTGTCGAATATCGTCAACGTGTTCTACAACGTGAGTGCCAATCCGTTCCTGGTGGTGACCAAGTCGATCTCGCCGAACCCGACGCCGGGCGGACAATCGACATACACCATCGTCGTCACCAACTCGGGAACGGCGCCAACCAGTGCCAACATTCAGATCAGCGATAACCTGCCGGCGGAGACCACCTATGTCTCGGGCAGTGGTACAGGTTGGACCTGTCCGGCAGCGCCAGCAACCAACCCGATCGTCTGCACTTTTACCGGCACGCTCGCGGCAAACGGCGGCAGCACGTCATTGGCGATTGTTGTCGACTTGAGCAATGTAGCGGAGAACCTCGACAACACCGCACGCGCCAGTGGCGGCGGCGATCCCGACTGCCCGGCGCCCCCGTCCGCGGCAGCGGCGCATTGCTTCGGTTCGGTCTTCGCCAGCACCGTGCCCGTGACCTTGTCGGATGTCTCCTCGCGCGTCGAGAACGGCCAGTTGGTCGTTGAATTCGGCACCGCAATTGAAGTCGGCACTCTGGGCTTCCGTGTGCTGACCGATATGCCAGGACAGTCGGGCAAACATCCGCTGACTGCGGGTTTGATCCGCGGCAGCCGCAATGCCGTGCGTCCGCAGCGGTATGAGGCACGAGGAGCATTCGCTGGGCAAACCAAACTTTGGATCGAAGAGATCGCGGTCACCGCCAAGCCCAAACAATTTGGTCCCTACCCGGTGGGCCTGGTGTCTGGCGAGCGCGAACTTACGCAGTCCATCGACTGGCAGGCGGTGCGTGCCGAGCAGCGCGCCTTCCGCACGCAGCAGTCGCGCGCATTGCTGACCCGCAGCGCCACGTCGGTGGAGGTTGAAGCGCGGGTCGATCAAACGGGACCCGTGCGCATTGCCCATGCCGATGTGCAAGCGCTGGGCCTGGACTGGAGCGGTGCTCGCCCGGACCGCATTCGCGTGAGCCGCGGCGGGACGGCCGTGCCCTTCAGTTACCAGGGCGGCGCGCTGTTCGGGCCCGATGCGTCGATCTCGTTCCTGGCGGAGGCGGTGGAGAACAGCCTGTACACCGACACCGCTGTTTATCGTCTCGAAGTGGAAACGCTGGCGCCCAACGCAACGCTGCGTGGCGTGTATGCGCAGCCTGGCGACCTGACCGCCATCGAGTCGGCGCGCGACACTTTCGTCTACTCGCCGCAGGCGTACTACGACTTCGCCTCGCCGACCGACGATCCGTGGTTTGCCTTCGATGTCGTGCGCGTCAATGTGCCGCTGGCGAGCGCCAGTCGCACGATTGCACTGCCGCCGAAGGTCGATGGGCCCGAGCGCCTGATTGTCGATCTGTACGGTGGTCTGGATTTCCCGGCCGCGCCCGATCACAGCGTGCGCATCCGTCTTAATGGCCAGGTCGTCGCCACGCGCCAGTTCGACGGCGTCACGCGCCAGCAGATTGCCGCCGATCTGCCGTCGGGGCTGTTGGTGAGCGGCGATAACGCCGTGAGCGTCGAACTTGTTGGCGATACCGGGGTGTACGCCGATATCGTGCTGGTCAATTCGATCAAGATCGAGTACACACGCCGATTGATCGCGAGCAACAACCGCCTGCGGTTCCGCGCCGACAACGCGCCGGCGACGGCCGTCGGTGGCGATCGAATTTTCGTCAGCGGCGTAGAAGATACGCAGCCCGCCAGTTGTACCCAGCAGCAGAGCGGCTGTGCGGCATGGCGCGTGACTGGACTGACGCAACCTGACGTGGTGGTGATGCGCAAACGTGCGGCCGGTGTCGATACGCTGCTGGCGCAGGTCGATAGCGATGGCGCCGGTGGATTCAGCGCGAGTTTTGCCGATGTGACGGCCGCTGGCGATGAGTTCTGGATCGCGCCGCGAAGTGGCGCGGTGTCCGCGGCATTGGAGCCGGCCGCAGGCGTTATCGATCCGATCGCGGGGGCGCCGGCCAGCTACTTGATCGTCGCCCATCCGAGTTTCATCAACGGCCTCGCTCCGCTGATCGCGGCGCGCCGCGCAGAGGGCCTGTCGGTGCGCGTCATCGATACCGATGCGATCTATCGTTGGTACTCTGCGGGCAGTCCGGACGCTGCGGCAATCAAGTCGGCCATCGCCGATGCCAGCGCCCGCCTGGGTACGATGTATGTGCTACTGGTCGGCGGCGACACTTACGATTACGACAACGCCGAAGGCTCCAACTCCGTCAGCTTCGTGCCGACGCCATATCGCCGCAGCGATGCGCTGGTCACCTACGCACCCGCCGACAGCGTGTATGCGGATGTCGACAACGACGGCAAGATGGACTTGGCCATCGGCCGATTCCCGGTGCGAACAGCGGCCGAGCTCGACGCGATTGTCGCCAAGACGCTGGCGTACGCAACCGCAGGCCACGCACGTAAAGCGCTGAACGTAACTGATCGCACCGATGGTCTGGCCAACTTCCGGCAACTGCTGTTTCCGCTCGATGGCCTGTTGACTGGCTGGCAGGTGACCAACGTGGCGCTGAGCGACTATCCGCCGGACAATGCCGGCACGCAGGCAGCGCGCGCGGCGATGGTCGCTGCCGTGAACAGCGGGCAAGCGCTCACCACGTACTTCGGCCATAGCGCGCCGAATTCGTGGACACGCGAGGGTCTGGTCACGTCGCAGCTGGTGTATGGCGGGCTGTTCGCCAATCCTGTGCCGACGGTCAACTGGCAGCTCGGCTGTTGGGGCACGTATTTCGTCGATCCCTACTCAAGCACGGTCTCGCACGGGCTGATGCTGCAGTCGAGCGGTGCTGCCGCCGTGATCGGCGCGTCCGCGCTCACCGAAATTGCCAGCGATATGGCTTGGATGGGCGAACTCGGCGCGCGCTTGAGCGGCAATCGCATCGGCGATGCCCTGCGTCAAGCACAGCGCAAGCTGGCCGAAAACCCCGCTTATCGCGATGTGTTCGTCGGCGGCACGCTGCTGGGCGATCCGGCGCTGCGCTTGCGGCAGTGATGTACAGGGTCTGGGAATGCATCGATCCGGCGGCGCCTGGTCCAGGTTCCGCCGCGATCCTGCCGCCTGAGGGTTCAGCCGCAGGCGCGCGATCTGGTCGATTCGCGCGCTGGGTCTCGCGATGCAAACGCGATGTCGCCGAACACGCGTAACGAGGCGATAGGTGTCCTCCGCTGCGGCCTCGAATCGCGCCGATGCCTCAGAAGGGCATCGGCTCAGTCCGCGGGCGGGAAGCGCGAAACCGCGGAATCCACCAAGGCCCGAACCAGCCGGATGTCCTCGGGCGTGGTCCGGCAGCAACCGCCAATCCACGTGGCACCCGCGTCCAGCCACTCGCGCACATGCGCCGTGAAGCGCGTGGCGTTTCCCTCCCAGCAGCGAGTCGTGGCGTTCCAGACCTCGCCCGAGTTCGGGTAAACCACGATCGGCTTGTCGGAAACGGCGGCCATCGTTCGCACCAGAGATGTCACCAGCGCCGGGTCCACGCAGTTGATTCCCATCGCCACCACCTGCGGCGCCGCGTCCAGGGTTCGGGCGCATTCGGCGATAGCGTCGCCGGCGCAAGTCGATGAACCGTCGCGACACGTAAAGCTCACCCAGGCGCGAGCCTTGGGATACGCATTCAGCACGCGCAAAATCGCTCGCGCCTCGCGCAGCGACGGTAGCGTTTCGCACGCGAGCAGGTCGGGACCGGCGCCAAGCAGTGCATCCACGCGCGGTTGATGAAACGCGACGAGGGCGTCTTCGCTCAATCCGTCATCGCCGCGATACTCCGAACCGTCATGCAGCGTCGCCCCGTAAGGACCCACCGACGCCGCAACCCACCGGGTACGCGCCGCAGCGCCCTCGCTTTCCGCAAGCTCCTCTCTCGCGGCGCGCGCGAGCGATACTGAGCGCTGCAGTAGTCGTTCGGTGTCGCTGCGCGAGAATCCGCGTGCCGCGAAGCCTTCGAAGCTCGCCTGATAGCTGGCGGTGATAGCGACATCGGCGCCGGCCTCGAAGTAAGCGCGATGCACGGCCTGTATCGCTTCTGGCGCGTCAGCCAGCAGGCGCGCCGACCACAACTCGCCCCCAATATCGAAGCCGCGCCGGGCGAGTTCGGTAGCAAGGCCGCCATCGAGGACCATCGGGCGTTTGGCCGGGTTGAACATGGCTGGTCTCCGTCAATCCAAAGATCTGACGCAACATTTTCGCTTCGTACCAGCCCGTATGCCGGGCATCGATTGCTGGAGATCATCCCGGGGCTGAGCGGTGCCCGTTCGAGCCTTTGCGACGACGCGTCGGGGCCAAGAGCGGGCGAAACGTGCGTCAGCCGCACAGGTGCCACACCACCCGTTCCACGACCATCGCCACCGCTTCGGCGATCGCCATTTCCATCCATCGGCCCAGGTTTTCGCAAGCGCCGTCGTTGGCAAGCGCAAGTCCGACCTGCGATATCCTTCGCCCTTGCTCTGAAGCCGAGCACGCCAGAGTTCACCACACTTCGCACTCGCCACCGACTGGCCACTATAGAGCTGGTGCAGTAAGCGGCGGAATCATGCGAAAAGCGCGGGATAGAACGGAAACCAGGAAGTCGCAGAATGCCCGCAGAATCAAGCAAATCCGCGCCAAGTCAACCTTGGCGCTTGTCCGTGGCGCCGATGATGGAGTGGACGGATCGGCACTGCCGTTATTTCCACCGTCTGTTGGCGCCGAACGCGCGCCTCTACAGCGAGATGGTCGTCGCGCAGGCGGCGATTTTTGGCGATCGGGAGCGCTTGCTGGGCTTCGACGCGGCAGAGCATCCGGTGGCTTTGCAGCTGGGTGGATCGGACCCGGCGCTGCTGGCGCAGGCAGCGCGGATCGGCGCGGAATTTGGTTACGATGAGATCAACTTGAACTGCGGCTGCCCGAGCGATCGGGTGCAGGCGGGCCGTTTCGGTGCATGCCTGATGACCGAGCCTGCGCTGGTCGCCGACTGCGTTGCGGCGATGCGCGCGGTGGTATCGGTACCAGTGACCGTGAAGTGTCGATTAGGTGTCGATGATTTCGATGACGAGGCCTTCTTTCGCGCCTTCATCGACACCGTTGCCAGCGCGGGTTGCACAGTGTTCGTCGTGCACGCGCGTAAGGCGTGGCTCAAGGGTTTGTCGCCCAAAGAAAATCGCGAGATTCCGCCGCTCGACTATGCGCGCGTGTTCGCATTGAAACGCGATCGACCCGAGTTGACGATCGCGCTCAACGGCGGATTGATGGATCAGGCGGCGATCGATGCGGCGCTGGCGCAGGTGGATGGCGTGATGCTGGGCCGGCTGGCGTATCACGATCCGTATGCGCTGGCGCAGATCCACGGTGCACTGTTCGGCAACGATGTGCCCTCGCGCGAGGGCGTGCTGGCGTCGCTGCGGCCGTACATCGAGCGCCACATCGCCCGCGGCGGTGAGCTCAAGCATATTGCACGGCATATCCTGGGGTTGTACCAGGGCCAGCCGGGCGCTCGACAGTTTCGGCGTGAGCTTTCGAGCGCGCGACCCGGCAGCGGTCTCATCGCACTCGATCGTGCGCTGGCCGCCGTGGACCAGTGGCGTGCGGCGGCATGATCGGCTTGATCCAACGTGTCAGTCGCGCCAGCGTCGAGGTGGATGGTGAGACAGTCGGTGCAATAGGTCGAGGAGTACTCGCGCTGGTTGCTGTCGAACGTGCGGATACGCCCAAACTCGCTGAACGCCTTGTCGAACGAATCCTCAGTTACCGCATCTTTGAAGACGATGCCGGCAAGATGAATCGCTCGCTGCTCGACATCGGCGGCGAGTTGCTGCTGGTCTCGCAGTTCACGCTCGCCGCCGATACCAACGCCGGCACGCGTGCGAGTTTCACGCCCGCGGCGCCGCCGGAGCTGGGCCGCGCGCTGTTCGATCACGCTGTGTCCGTCGCCTCGAGCGCCTCGAGCCGCGTGCGCGTGGCCACCGGGCGCTTCGGCGCGCACATGCAGGTGTCGCTCACCAACGATGGACCCGTGACCTTTTGGTTGACGGCGCGCTAGCGCTTTTGCTTTTTGGTACGCGGACCCATGGTCCGCAGCTTTCGATTCTCGATCGACCAGCCTGCGGACCATGGGTCCGCGCACCAAAAAGCGGGCTGCGCAACTACTCGGCCTATTCCCCCTAGAATCGCGCGCCTCTAAAGCCAGCGACACGCCCATGCGCCTCACGCAGTTTCATCTTGCCACCGTCAAAGAAACGCCCAGCGATGCCGATGTGATCAGCCAGAAGCTGATGCTGCGGGCGGGAATGATCCGTAAGCTCGCGGCCGGGATCTACACCTGGACGCCGCTCGGCTTGCGCGTGCTTCGCAAGGTCGAGACCATCGTGCGCGAGGAGATGAATCGCGCTGGTGCGCTGGAGCTGTTGATGCCGTCGATCCAGCCGCGCGAGCTGTGGGAGGAGACCGAGCGCTGGGCCAAGTTTGGCGGGCAGCTTTTGAAGATCAAAGATCGCAAAGACGGCGAGTTCTGCTACGGACCCACGCATGAGGAAGTGATCACCGATTTCGCGCGCGGTGAGCTTCGTTCGTACAAACAACTGCCGATCAATTTCTATCAAATCCAGACCAAGTTCCGCGACGAAATCCGTCCACGATTTGGCGTCATGCGCGCACGCGAATTCCTGATGAAAGACGCGTACTCGTTCCATCTCGACAGCGAGTGCATGCAGCGCGAGTACCAGAACATGTACGACGCGTACACGCGCATCTTCACGCGCCTGGGGCTGCGCTTCCGCGCAGTGGCGGCCGACACCGGCGCCATTGGCGGCTCCGGCTCGCATGAATTTCATGTCCTGGCCGATTCGGGAGAAGACGCCATAGCGTTCACCTCCGAAGGAAATTACGCTGCAAACGTCGAGTTGGCCGAGGCGATTGCCCCCGGCACGCGCGCTGAGGCCACGCAGACACTGGAGCAATTTGCGACGCCCACGCAGCGGACGTGCGAGGAAGTCGCAGCGCTGCTCGCCGTGCCGCTGACATCCACCGTGAAATCCGTTGCCGTTGTTGGCGAACAAGGCTTCACCCTGGCGCTGGTGCGCGGCGATCATCAGGTCAACGAGATCAAGCTGACCAAGATCGCGGGTCTGGCCGAGTACCGCCTTGCAACGGAGGCTGAAATTGTCGAGCACCTGGGTGCAGTGCCGGGGTTCATCGGACCGCTGAGTCCGAAAAAGGCCATCACCGTGATCGCCGATCGCACCGTTGCGGCGATGAGCGATTTTATTGTTGGCGCCAATGTCACCGGCTTCCACACCAAAGGCGTCAACTGGGGTCGCGATCTGCCCGAGCCGGCGCTCGTGGCCGATATCCGCAACGTTGTGGAAGGCGAGCCGGCCCCTAACGGCATGGGCACCTGGTCGATCGCGCGCGGCATCGAAGTGGGCCACGTGTTCCAGCTCGGCCAGAAGTACGCCAAAGCGATGGGCGCCGAAGTGCTCGACGAAAACGGCAAGGCGCGCACCATGTACATGGGCTGCTACGGCATCGGCGTCAGCCGCATCGTGGCTGCAGCGATCGAGCAGAATCACGATGCCAATGGCATCCAGTGGCCGAATGCGATCGCGCCGTTCCATGTGGCCGTGCTGCCGCTCGGCGCCGATCGCAGCGAGGCCGTGCGTGCGGCAGCGCAGGAGCTGTATGCGCAACTGACCGCAGCGGGTCTCGATGTGCTGATGGACGACCGCAAGGGCGTACGTCCCGGGGCGATGTTCGCCGATCAGGAACTGATCGGCATTCCGCATCGGATTGTCGTCAGCGATCGTGGACTGGCGGCCGGGCAGTTCGAGTATCGCGACCGGCGCGCCGCGGAAAACGAAAACTGGTCGCGCGAGGGCTTGGTCGAGCGCTTGGTGGCGAAGATTCGCGGCTAAACCAATCCGCGCTTCGCGCAACCACCGAGACCTGCCGCCCAGATGCGCCTTTTGGTTTTCCAACACGTCGCTGCAGAGCCCTTAGGCACGCTCGATCCCTTGATCCGCGCGCGCGGGCATCGGGTGCGCTTCGTGAACTTCGAGCGCGAGCCAGACGCGCAGCCGAACGTCGATCGCTATCGCGGACTCATCGTGCTCGGCGGACCGATGAACGTCGAGGATCATCCGCATCGGGCTCACCTTGTCACCGAGATGCGCGCCATCGAGCGCGCACTGCACCAGGGCAAGCCGGTGCTCGGCATTTGTCTGGGCGCCCAGTTGCTCGCGCACGTGCTCGGCGCGCCAGTGCGGCGGGCGGATACCTCGGAAATCGGTTGGTACGATTTGCATGCCACGGACGATGGCCATCAAGACCCGGTGATGCATGCGTTTGCGCCCAAGAGCCGCGTGTTTCAATGGCACGGATTCACGTTTGGATTGCCGCACGGCGCAGTGCAACTCGCGCGCACCGATAGCTGCGAGCAGCAGGCTTTTCGCTACGGCGAGAACGCTTACGGCGTGCAGTTCCATCCCGAGGTCGATGGCGCGCTGATCCAGCGCTGGCTCGGGCGAGCCGACTATGCCGAAGAATTGTGCGCGTTGGCGGGACCGCAAAGTGCAACCAATATCGCCGCCGCTACGCCCGGTTCCGCGGCGGCGCTGGTTGAACGCTCCGAGCGCGCGTTTAATGCGTTTCTCGATTTGATCGGGCGCCCGGCGAAACGGACCGTGCTGCCGTCACGCTGAGTTGCTTGGCTGCTGCCACCTTCTCGACTCTGGCGTCAGCGCTCAAGCACCATCGCAACGCCCATACCACCGGCCGCACACGCGGTAATCAACACGCGCCCTTGGCCGCGTTCGGCCAACTGCTGCGCCGCGCCGATCAGCATGCGTCCGCCGGTGGCAGCAAAAGGATGGCCGATGGCGAGACTGCCACCCACAAGGTTGATCTTTTCGACCTCGATGCGGCCGATCGGGGCCGGCAAGCCGAGGCGGTCGCGACAATAGCCGGGCGACTCGAGTGCGGCGATCGTGCACAACACCTGTGCCGCGAATGCCTCGTGGATCTCGATCAGATCGAAGTCCGCCAACGTTAGCCGCAAGCGCGACAGCAATCGCGCCACGGCGACGGTGGGCGCCATCAGCAAGCCCTCGCCGCCGACAAAATCGACGGCTGCCACCTCGGCGTCCACCAGTGCCGCCAGCGGCGCGTGGCCGCGCGCGCTGGCCCAATCGCCGCTGGCGATCAGCACCGCGCTCGCGCCGTCGGTGAGCGGCGTCGAGTTGCCGGCAGTGAGCGTTCCGTGCCCTGAGGTCTTGTCGAACGCCGGCTTCAAGCTGGACAGCTTCTCCAGGGTTGTGTCGGCGCGCAGGATGTTGTCTCGACTGAGACCACGGAAGTTCAATACCGACGGGTCATAAAAGCCACGCTCGTAAGCTGCTGCTGCGCGTTGGTGACTCTGCAGCGCCAATCGATCCTGATCGCTGCGCGAGATGCTCCAGGTTTTGGCCATCATCTCGCAGTGCTCGCCCATGCTCTTGCCGGTGCGAGGTTCGGCAACCATCGGCGCGCTGGGCTTCAGTTCCTTTAATCTGAATCCCTTGAACGCGGCCAGTCGCTCGCTCATCGATTTTGCGCGGCTCGCCGCCAGAATGCGTGCATTCAAGGTGCGGTTGAGGACCAGCGGCACTTCGCTCGACGAATCGCTGCCGCCGCCAATACCGGCGTCGATCTGTCCGAGCGCGATCTTGTTGGCCACGACGATTGCCGACTCGAATCCGGTGCCACACGCGCGCTGCAACGTGAGTCCCGGTGTGGTCGGTTTCAAGCCGCTGCCAAGCGCGATCTCTCGCGCCAGATTGAAATCGCGCGAGTGCTTGAGCACCGCGCCGAACGCCACCTCGCCGAGCTCCTCGCCCTGAAGTTTGAAGCGCTCGACCAACTTGCCGACCACCTCCGTGCCGAGCGCGAGATTGCCAAGGTCTGTGAGCGCCGTATTCTGTCGACAGAACGGTGTGCGCACGCCGCCGAGGATGTGTGCGAGGGGTTTGCGGGTCATGGCTAGTTGCTCCCAGTCGGACGCACCATGGTACGCCGGTTGTGCAATTGCTAGAGGATATAGCGGCTCAAATCCTCATTCTTCACGAGTTCCGCCAGGTGCTGGTCGACAAACTTGGCATCGATCGTTACCTGCTCGCCGCTGCGCTCGGAGGCATCGAAGGACAGCGATTCCAGCAGCTTCTCGAGCACCGTATGCAAACGTCGTGCGCCGATGTTCTCCATGCGCTCATTGACGTGCGCGGCGATCTCGGCCAAGCGTCGCACGCCGTCGGTCGTGAATTCGATGGTCATCCCCTCGGTGCCCATCAATGCAACGTACTGGCGCGTTAATGCGTTAGAAGGCTCGCGCAGAATGCGTTCGAAGTCGTCGACGTTCAGCGGCTGCAACTCGACGCGAATCGGGAAGCGCCCTTGCAGCTCGGGGATCAGATCCGATGGCTTGGCCAGGTGGAAGGCGCCGGACGCGATGAACAGAATGTGGTCGGTTTTCACGGTGCCGTACTTGGTCGATACCGTCGAGCCCTCGACCAAGGGCAGCAGATCGCGCTGCACGCCCTCGCGCGAGACGTCCGCGCCGCCGTATTCGCCGCGACGACAGACTTTGTCGATCTCATCGATGAAGACGATGCCGTTCTGCTCGACGTTGTTGATCGCCGCTGCCTTGATCTCCTCGTCGTTGATCAGCTTCGCGGCCTCTTCGTCGATCAGCAGCGCGCGCGCCTTGCCGATCGGCAATTTGCGCTTGGTGCTGCGCTGGCTGGCGAGATTCTGAAACAAGCCCTTCAGCTGACTGGTCATCTCCTCCATGCCCGGCGGCGCGGCGATTTCGATGCCTAACGAATGCGCGAGATCAATCTCGATCTCGCGTTCATCGAGCGCGCCAGCGCGCAAACGCTCACGAAGTTTGGCGCGTGTGTCGTTGTCGCGATCGACCGATTCGGACGGATTGTGATCGAAGCTCAAGCCTTGGCGACGGGGGACCAGCGCATCCAGAATGCGTTCCTCGGCGCGCTCTTCGGCCGACGGCCTAACCTTCTCGACCGCTTGCTCGCGCGCCAGCTTGACGGCGGCATCGGCAAGGTCGCGAATGATGGTCTCGACATCTTTGCCCACGTAGCCTACTTCGGTGAACTTGGTGGCCTCCACTTTGACGAACGGCGCGTTCGCCAACGCCGCCAAGCGCCGCGCGATCTCGGTCTTGCCAACGCCGGTCGGCCCGATCATCAGTATGTTCTTTGGCATCACCTCGTTGCGCATGACCGGATCGAGCTGCATGCGCCGCCAGCGATTGCGCAACGCAATCGCGACGGCACGCTTGGCGGCCGATTGTCCGATGATGTACTGGTCGAGGGCGGCGACGATGTTCTGCGGGGTCATTGGAGTTCCTGGTTTTCCTCGATGCTCAGGCTGCGGTTCGCGGTGTGATTCCAGGGCCAGCATGCGTGCGTTGCCGCTGGCGCCAAAAATCAACAACCGAGTACCCAGGCCCGCTCAAACGAGTTCTTCAATCGTCAAGTTGTGATTGGTGTAAACGCAAATGTCGGCCGCGATATGCAGCGCGCGCTCGACGATATCGCGCGGCCCGAGTTCGGTGTTTTCGAGCAGCGCTTTGGCAGCGGCCTGCGCATAGTTGCCG
>ERZ1066126.38-NODE-38-length-119756-cov-35.964503_pt1:0-77500 | contig 119756 bp, 105 predicted proteins | sample MGYA00382773_ERZ1066126 | MGnify/ENA primary metagenome ERZ1066126 (study PRJEB33369, sample SAMEA5778356) | biofilm metagenome | biome: Industrial cooling water; feature: Water cooling tower basin; material: Biofilm | place: United Arab Emirates... | reverse complement strand
GGCGGGACACGTGAAATCCTGTCTGAACATGGGGGGACCATCCTCCAAGGCTAAATACGACCTACCGACCGATAGTGAACCAGTACCGTGAGGGAAAGGCGAAAAGAACCCCGGCGAGGGGAGTGAAATAGAACCTGAAACCGTATGTGTACAAGCAGTAGGAGCCTGCAAGGGCGACTGCGTACCTTTTGTATAATGGGTCAGCGACTTATGGTTCGTAGCGAGCTTAACCGTATAGGGAAGGCGAAGGGAAACCGAGTCTGAATAGGGCGAAAAGTTGCGAGCTGTAGACCCGAAACCGGACGATCTAGCCATGGCCAGGGTGAAGGTGCGGTAACACGTACTGGAGGCCCGAACCCACGTCTGTTGAAAAAGACGGGGATGAGTTGTGGCTAGGAGTGAAAAGCTAATCGAGTTCGGAGATAGCTGGTTCTCCCCGAAAGCTATTTAGGTAGCGCCTCGGGTATCACTTCTGGGGGTAGAGCACTGTTATGGCTAGGGGGTCATTGCGACTTACCAAACCATGGCAAACTCCGAATACCAGAACGTGTAGAGCCCGGGAGACACACGGCGGGTGCTAACGTCCGTCGTGAAGAGGAATACAATCCAGACCGCCAGCTAAGGTCCCAAAATTATCGCTAAGTGGGAAACGATGTGGGAAGGCATAGACAGCCAGGAGGTTGGCTTAGAAGCAGCCACCCTTTAAAGAAAGCGTAATAGCTCACTGGTCGAGTCGGCCTGCGCGGAAGATTTAACGGGGCTAAGCGATATACCGAAGCTGCGGGTTTGTTGAAAGACAAGCGGTAGGGGAGCGTTCCCTAGGCCTGCGAAGGTGAGCTGTAAGGCTTGCTGGAGGTATGGGAAGTGCGAATGCTGACATGAGTAACGATAATGCGGGTGAAAAGCCCGCACGCCGAAAGCCCAAGGTTTCCTTGCGCAACGTTCATCGGCGCAGGGTGAGTCGGCCCCTAAGGCGAGGCAGAGATGCGTAGTCGATGGGAAGCTGGTTAACATTCCAGCACCTCGCGTGGTTGCGATGGGGGGACGGAGAAGGTTAGGTGTACCGGGCGTTGGTTGTCCCGGGGAGAGGACTGAGGTGGATCCATCAGGCAAATCCGGTGGGTCAACATTGAGGTCAAGGACGAGCCCGTATGGGCGAAGTCACCGATATCACGCTTCCAGGAAAAGCCTCTAAGCTTCAGATCACGTGGGACCGTACCGGAAACCGACACAGGTAGGCAAGATGAGAATTCTCAGGCGCTTGAGAGAACTTGGGTGAAGGAACTAGGCAAAATAGTACCGTAACTTCGGGAGAAGGTACGCCTCCAGCGATGGAGGCCGCAGTAACCAGGCCGCTGCGACTGTTTATCAAAAACACAGCACTCTGCAAACACGAAAGTGGACGTATAGGGTGTGACGCCTGCCCGGTGCCGGAAGGTTAATTGATGGGGTGCAAGCTCTTGATCGAAGCCCCGGTAAACGGCGGCCGTAACTATAACGGTCCTAAGGTAGCGAAATTCCTTGTCGGGTAAGTTCCGACCTGCACGAATGGCGTAACGACAGCGGCGCTGTCTCCACCCAAGGCTCAGTGAAATTGAAATCGCTGTGAAGATGCAGCGTTCCCGCGGCAAGACGGAAAGACCCCGTGAACCTTTACTATAGCTTCACACTGAACGTTGAGTTCGTCTGTGTAGGATAGGTGGGAGCCTTTGAAGGGCTGGCGCTAGCTGGTCTGGAGGCGACGTTGAAATACCACCCTGATGTGCTTGACGTTCTAACCTAGGTCCGTAATCCGGATCGGGGACAGTGTGTGGTGGGTAGTTTGACTGGGGCGGTCTCCTCCCAAAGAGTAACGGAGGAGCACGAAGGTGCGCTCAGCACGGTCGGGCATCGTGCGGTGTGTGTAAAGGCATAAGCGCGCTTGACTGCGAGATCGACGGATCAAGCAGGTACGAAAGTAGGTCTTAGTGATCCGGTGGTTCTGAATGGAAGGGCCATCGCTCAACGGATAAAAGGTACTCCGGGGATAACAGGCTGATACCGCCCAAGAGTTCATATCGACGGCGGTGTTTGGCACCTCGATGTCGGCTCATCACATCCTGGGGCTGTAGTCGGTCCCAAGGGTATGGCTGTTCGCCATTTAAAGTGGTACGCGAGCTGGGTTCAGAACGTCGTGAGACAGTTCGGTCCCTATCTGTCGTGGGCGTTAGAGATTTGAGGGGGGTTGCTCCTAGTACGAGAGGACCGGAGTGAACGAACCTCTGGTGTTCCGGTTGTCATGCCAATGGCATTGCCGGGTAGCTATGTTCGGAAGCGATAACCGCTGAAAGCATCTAAGCGGGAAGCGCGCCCCAAGATGAGATCTCTCCCTCCTTGAGAGGATAAGAGCCCAGGAAGACCACCTGGTTGATAGGCGCGGTGTGTAAGTGGGGTAACCCATTGAGCTTACGCGTACTAATGGCTCGAAGGCTTGACCATATAACTCAAAGCCCATGCGAACGATTCAACGACTCGTTCTCGATGTGGAGACGCAGACTTACTGACGAGTCGAAAGATTAACCGTCAACGTCTAGCAACTCCCGGCGCCTTACGGCTACCTCACCATTACCTTTTCCAATGCTTGGCGACCATAGCGGCGTGGTCCCACCCGATCCCTTCCCGAACTCGGCAGTGAAACGCGCCAGCGCCAATGGTAGTGTGCAACTTCGCACGCGAGAGTAGGTCATCGCCAAGCACCTATTAGTCATCACAACGCCCAGCCATCAGGCTGGGCGCTGTGCTTTGTGGTTCCGGTGCGGTTACGGAATCGTTCTTGGATCGAATCAAAGAGTCGCAGTCGCAGTGCGCTCCAGTCAGATCGATTTTTGACGACAACGTAGTCCGGGGCCCGTGACCAGTTCGGGTATTCGCTGGCGATGTCTGACGACACGCTGATAGTGCGCGCACTTTTCGGTAGATGGCAGTCAGTTGAAAAACAGCGCGAACGGTGCCGGCGCTTAAGATTGAGCGCCGACTCTAGCATCACCAAGACCGACGGGGCGACCACCGAGCTTTCAGGTGAGCCGGTGACTTACGCCATCATGGCCAGTAACCTGGGACCAACGCCGGTCAGCGGCACGACGGTGACCGATACCTTTCCTGCTGTCATCGTGGACGCGACCTGGACGTGCTCGGGCGTCGGTGGTGGACCTGGAGCGCTTGCAAAGCCGAGCGGCGGGGGAGCTGTTCCCGATCCACGAGCGCTTTACCGTTGCGCGTTGCAAATTGGCGCAAGCGATTGACGCCGCGCTGCGGGATCGCGTCAAGCTCGGACGCGTTCAGCGCGCAACGATCAGCCGATGGTTGACCGACTTGTGCGATGCCTTGTTGATGGAGAACAGATCGGACGAGACGCTGCGCCAGATCTACGATCGGCATGCAGACCAGCAACCGTTCACCAATATCTGGTGGAACTCGCGGCGAGCCTTCGACGCATCAAGGATCTCGACCGGCGGTCCGAGTGCGGGCGCATGCGGCGCCGCTGATCGGTCAAACGGCACAACCGTGCCCGAGTCATCGGGGGACTGCTGCATCGTAATGGCCAGTCCGCCGAAGCGCGCTATCGTTCGATGTCTAGCGACATCGCCTGATTTCCGAAATGGACCACAGCCACCTCGAATCGCTCCGTGCGCTGCATCCGGCGTGGCGGTTGCTGCGCGCCGACAATGCGCCGTTGATCGCGAGCTTCCTGCATCGCGCATTCGTCAAGCCCAATGCGCGGGTGATCGCGGCGGCGGACTTGGAGGAGATGCTAGAGGACGTGCTGTTTGCCCTGCGCGCGCAAGTCGGCGATGGCACCTTTGTGCGCAGCGCGCGCGAGTATCTGAGTGATTGGACGCAGCCAGAGAGGGGTTGGCTTAGAAAGTACTACGCCAAAGGCAGTGACGAGGCGCTGTACGATCTGACGCCCTCGACCGAGAAGGCGATTGTCTGGCTGGAGAGTTTGACTGCGCGCAGTTTCGTCGGAACAGAGTCGCGGTTGCTGACGCTGTTCGATTTGCTCAAGCAACTTAAGGCCGGCACCGAAACCGATATCGATGCGCGTATTGGCGCGTTGGAGCTAGAGCGTTCGCGGATCGACGCAGAGTTGGCGCGCACACGGGCTGGCGAAGTAGCTACGCTCGACGACACGGCGCTGAAGGACCGATTCCAACAGTTCCTGCAGGTCGCGCGTGAGTTGCTGGGCGACTTTCGCGAGGTGGAGCACAATTTCAGGCTGCTGGATCGCAGTGTGCGCGAGCGTATTGCGCTCTGGGAGGGATCGAAAGGCGCGCTGCTGGATGCGATCTTGGGCGAACGCGATGCCATCGCTGGCTCCGATCAGGGACGCAGTTTTCGTGCGTTCTGGGACTTCTTGATGTCGAACCAACGTCAGGACGACTTCGGCACTATGCTCGATCATGCGCTGGCATTGCCGGCGGTGCAGGCGCTCAAGCCTGAACCGCGCGTGCGCCGGGTACATCACGACTGGCTGGAGGCTGGCGAGCACGCACAGCGCACCGTGGCGCAACTGTCGCAACAACTGCGGCGGTTTCTGGACGACCGTGCGTGGCTGGAAAACCGCCGGATCATGGATATCTTGCACGGCATCGAAAGCAAGGCTCTAAGTGTTCGCGATGCCGCGCCCCCTGGCGCGGTCATGTCGATAGCCGATGTTTCGGCGGACATAGACCTACCCTTCGAGCGACCTCTATACGCGCCAGCGCCGCGACTCAGGCTCGCAGCGCTGGCACTCGACGTTGCCGAGGAAGATATTGATGCCCATGCGCTGTACAACCAGATCGTCATCGACAAGGCACGGCTGGGCACACACATCCACAAAATGCTGCAAATTCGCGGGCAGATCAGCTTGCGCGAACTCATCGACGCGCAGCCGCTGGAGCACGGTTTGGGCGAACTCATTGCCTACCTCCAACTTGGCGAAGACGAGTTCCGCGCGGTGGCCGATGAAGCGGCGATCGACAGCATCGAATGGACGGTTGATGCTTCATTGACCCGCCTCGTGCGGCTGCCGCGGGTTATCTTTCGGCGATGACCGAATCACTCCCAAACGCGTCGCTGTCGCTGCTGGCAATTGGCTTACTCAAAGGCGCACTGTACCGTGATCAGGACGAGCGCTTGTGGAGCGACTTACTCGGTTTGCAGGCGGAGGTGCGCGACTACTTTTCGGTGTTGTCTTTGGAACTCATGCTCGATGAGGCTGAAGGCTACGCGTTCTTGAAGAGCCGCGAAGATGACACTGCGCCGCGGCTGGTGGCGCGTCGGCCACTGTCTTACCCAGTAAGTCTGCTGCTTGCGCTGATGAGAAAGAAGCTTGCGGAGTTCGACGCCACCGGCAGCGAAACCCGCCTGGTTCTTTCGCGCGACGATATCGTCGAGATGGTGCGCGTGTTTCTGCCCTCTCACAGCAACGAGGCCCGGCTCGTGGATCAGATCGATGCGCACATTGCCAAGATCGTAGACCTTGGCTTCTTGCGCAAGCTCAAAAGCAGCGGCGCGCCGAACTTCGAAGTGCGACGAATCTTGAAAGCTTTCGTCGATGCGCAGTGGCTGGCAGAATTCGATGCGCGCCTCGCAGCGTATCGTGAGCGCGGCGTCGATGAGTGAGTCCTCGTTCGAACTTGGCTTCGTCAGCGACGACAAACTTGCCGGGTTTCGGTTGCGCCGGCTGGAGGTGCTCAACTGGGGCACTTTCGACGGTCGCGTCTGGTCGCTCGAACTTGATGGACGAAATGGGCTGCTGACAGGCGATATCGGTTCGGGCAAGTCGACATTGGTCGATGCAATCACAACCTTGCTGGTGGCGCCGCAGCGGCTGGCATACAACAAAGCGGCGGGTGCCGACAGCAAAGAGCGCAGCCTGCGTTCGTACGTGCTCGGCCATTACAAGTCCGAACGCAACGACATGACCGGCAGCGCCAAGCCGGTAGCGCTGCGCGATGCCAGCAGCTATTCGGTGATTCTCGCCGTCTTTCATAACACTGGCTTCGACCAAACTATCACGCTGGCACAGGTGTTCAGTTGCAAAGAAGCGAATGGGCAACCTGCGCGTTTCTACGTGGCCACTGAGAAGGCGCTGTCGATTCGCGGCGACTTTGCAGACGTCGGCAGCGATCTCAATGCGCTGCGTAAACGTCTGCGAAGCGCGGGCGCGGAAGTCGACGACAGCTACGCCAAATACAGTGCGTGGTTTCGTCGGCGCTTCGGCATCGACAACGAGCAGGCGCTGGATTTGTTTCACCAGACCGTGTCAATGAAGTCGGTGGGCAACCTCACCGATTTTGTGCGCGGCCACATGCTCGAACCGTTCGATGTAAAGGCGCGTATCGATGCCTTGATCGTGCACTTCGACGACCTCAATCGCGCGCATGAGGCGGTCAAGAAAGCACAGACGCAAGTCCGCCTGCTGACGCCGCTGGTCGAGGATGTGGCGCGGCATCGCCAACTATCCGCCGACATCGAACACTTACGGGCTTGCCGCGACTCGCTTCGCGCCGATTTTGCGGCACGCAAGTTAGCGCTGATCGATACGCGGCTGCGCGATCTGGGCGAAGAGTACGATCGCGCCAACGCCGCGCACCTGAAGTTTGCCGCGATGCGCGATGCGCAGCGACGCGAGGTGTTGGAGATCGAGCGCGCGATCGCCGACAACGGCGGCGATCGCCTGGAGCGACTGGCAGCCGAGATCGAGCGTAGCGCGCGCCTGCGTGATGAGCGCACGGCTCGCGCACGGCGCTACGACGAGCATTGCCGCAGACTCGATGAGACGCCAGCGAGACAAAGCGAAGCCTTCGAAGCGCAACGTGTGCGTCTGCTGGAGCGGCGCGGTGCGCTTGTCGAGCAAGAGGCGCGGATCGAAAACCTCGCCACTGAGCAACGCGTGGCGATGGCGGGTTTGCGCAAGACGCACACCGCGCTGCAAGCAGAGATCGACAGTTTGGAGCGGCGCAAGAGCAATATCGATGCGCAGCAAATCGAGATTCGCGTCGCAATCGCGAACGCCCTCGGCATTGCCGAGGACGAGCTGCCATTTGCTGGCGAGCTGATCCAGGTGCGCGAAGAGGCGCGCGACTGGGAGGGCGCAGCCGAGCGCTTGCTCCGCAATTTCGGCCTGTCTCTGTTAGTGCGCGATGCCCACTATCCGGCGGTGGCCGCGTGGGTGGATCGCCAGCATTTGCGCGGGCGTCTCGTGTATTACCGCATCGTGCCGCGGCGCAGTCGTGCCGAGCGCTCGCTGGATGCCGGCTCGCTGGTGCGCAAGCTGGCGATCAAACCTGACTCAACGCATTTCGATTGGATCGAGCAAGAACTCATCGAGCGCTTCGATTACCTTTGTTGCGAGGATCAAGCGCGCTTCCAGAGTGCCGCGCGTGCGGTGACCCGCTCGGGGCAAGTCAAAGATTTGCGCGGACGGCACGAGAAAGATGACCGCCATCGCATCGACGACCGCTCCCGCTTCGTGCTTGGTTGGAGCAACCTCGACAAACTGCAGGCGCTTAGCGCTAATCGCCGAGAGCTGGAGAAGGCGATCGCCGACAGTGGCGCCGGGATCGCCGCGTTGCAAACACAGATGTCTGAGCTGCGACGGCAGCTCGATACGCTGGTGGCGCTGGCGCAGTTCGAATCCTTCGACGAAATCGACGACGGCGCGCTGGTGCGCGCGATCGCCGATATGACGGCCGAGCGTGAGCGCCTTGCGAATGCGTCGGATGTACTGAAGCAACTGGCCGAGCGCCTGCAGGTTGCGCAGCAGGCGCTGATCGATGGCGAACGCCACGTCGATTCGGCGAGCGATCGCCGCACCCGTGCGCACGAGCGAATGAACGTCGCCGAGCAGTTGCGCATGCGCACGGCGCAAGATGCAACGCCAGTCGATGCCGCCATCGCCGCCTCCATCGAAGCGCAGCGACGCGAGAAGTTTGGTGAGGCGCAGCTCAGCGTCGATAATTGCGATGCGCGTGAGCGTGAACTGCGCGAGTCCTTGCAGACGCGCATCGATGCCGAGGAAGCTAAAGGCAAACGCCTGCGCGACAAAATCATCCAGGCGATGGCCGCTTTCAAGGACGCGTTCAAGCTCGAGACCGCCGAATTCGATGCCAGTCTGGATGCTGCGTTCGAGTACGAGAACCTGCTGACGCAATTGAACGGCGACGATCTGCCGCGCTTTTTGGCGCGTTTCAAAGAGCTGCTTAACGTCAACACCATCAACGAGATCGCCAATTTCAACGCGCAATTGGCGCGCGAGCGCGAAACCATCCGTGAGCGCATCGCGCAGATCAACGACTCGCTGACCAAAATCGACTACAACCCAGGACGCTACATCGCACTGGAAGCAGAACTCAGTCAAGACGCCGACGTACGCAGTTTCCAGGCCGAGTTACGCGCGTGCACCGAAGATCAACTGACGGGCTCAGACGATGCGCAGTATTCGGAAGCGAAGTTCGTCAAGGTCAAATCGATCATCGATCGCTTTCGCGGTCGGGATGGTTTGTCGGATATCGATAAGCGCTGGACGGCGAAAGTCACCGACGTGCGCAACTGGTTCTCGTTTGCGGCCAGCGAACGCTGGCGACATGACGATGGCGAACACGAGCACTATTCGGATTCGGCCGGCAAATCGGGCGGACAGAAGGAAAAGCTGGCGTACACCATTCTGGCGGCCAGCCTCGCGTATCAATTTGGCCTGGAATGGGGCGCGGTGCGCTCGCGCTCGTTTCGCTTTGTGGTCATCGACGAAGCCTTCGGTCGCGGGTCTGACGAATCTGCGCAGTACGGCTTGCGTTTGTTTGAACAATTGAACCTGCAGTTGCTGATCGTCACGCCGCTGCAGAAAATCCACATCATCGAACCCTTCGTCAGTAGCGTGGGTTTTGTCCACAACGAGGGCGGTCGCGCCAGCAAACTGCGCAACCTGCGGATCGAGGAGTACCGCGCGCAGAAGGTACGAGTGTGATCGGTTCGACACCGGACGATTTGGTCGTTGCCGTGCGCAAGCGCTGGGAGCAAGGCCACTTGCTGCAATCGCTGCTGACGGGAGGCGCCTGGCCATGGCGGCTTCCGTTGAAGGCTCCAGGCAGCCAGGACATCACTGACCGATTGCCGCAAGTGCGCGCGTGGACTTCCGCGCTGGCGGCGATGCCGCACGTGCGGCTGGAGTGGCGCGAGGTGCGACATCGCGTGCAGGGCACGCAGCGTATCGTCAAAGCGGTATGGGTCGACAACATTGATGCTGCCGCTGCACTGATCGATCGCAGTGCTGATCTCTTGCGGTTTCGAACCCTGGTCGAGCTCACGCGTCTTCGCGAACCCGCCGCGCTGCCCTGGCTGGCCAGGCGTCCGATGCGCGCGCTGGAGTTGGCCAGCGAATGGCCGGCGCTCCTGGGCATCGTGGCCTGGCGGCGCGCGCACCCGCAGGCGCGCGTGTTATTGCGCATGGTGGACGTGCCTGGCGCGCACAGCAAACTGATCGAGCATCATAGCGGCGTGCTCGCCGAGCTGCTGGAGCTTGCCTTGCCCGCCGAGCACATTGATGAGATGCAAACGCGCTTCGCGCGTCGCTACGGGTTTCGCGAAAAGCCACCGCGCGTGCGCCTACGCTCGCTCGATCTGGCAATCCAGCTACTTCCGGGCCTAATCGATCCGGACCTCACCCTGGATGTCGCAAACTTGCGGCGCCTGGCGCCAACCTGGCGGCGCATCGTCATCACAGAGAACGAGACCAACTACCTGGTCTTTCCGCCGCTACCCGAAAGCCTGCTGATTTTCGGCTCAGGCTATGGATTCGACGCGCTGGTCGAACTGCCTTGGATGCAAGAAGTCCCGATCCACTATTGGGGCGATATCGACACTCACGGTTTCAAGATTCTCGATCAACTCCGTGCGCATTTTCCGCACGCACAATCGCTGCTGATGGACGAAGCAACGCTGCTCGCACATCGAGAATTCTGGGGCACGGAACCCGAGCCCGTACGACATCCATTGAAGCGCCTCACCGACGATGAGAACGCGCTATTCGAGGCATTGCGAACGCATCGCTTTGCCAAGAACCTGCGCCTTGAACAAGAGCGTATTCGCTTCAGCTGGCTCAATGCCAGCGTGGCATCGTGGTAATGGTGAACTCCGGAAGCGAGCGCGCTGCTGTCGCGGTCGAATCGGCCGTGTTCGACTTCGTGGCGCGACAAGTAGTCGGTTTGGCTACCCAAATTGCCCGCGAGCCATGCTCGCGGGCAATCCCTCAGATCGCCGCGCGCTCAACCGAAAAGCTTTCGCCGCAGCCGCATTCGCCGGCCACGTTCGGGTTCTTGAACACGAAGATGCGGTTCAGGCCCTGACGCGCGAAATCGATTTCTGTGCCGTCCAGCAGCGGCAGCGCACTCTTGTCGACGACGATCTTCAGCTCGTCCTGAGCGAACACCGCGTCGTTGTCGCTCGCGGCTGTAGCGACATCAACGGTGTAGGCCCAGCCGCTGCAGCCGGTTTTGCGCACGCCAAAGCGCAAGCCTATGCCGCCCTGTTCGCCGACCATGTATTGGCGAACGCGACTGGCGGCAGCAGGTGTAAGAGTGACGGCCATGTTTTTCCTACTCCATCATTCGACGCATAGGCGCCTATTATCCGCGCCCTTGCCGCAGATGCGGCTTAACGGTTGAGGATTCAAGGTCATGAGTTCGGTATCGGTCAAGTCGGCGCTGGCGGGTTCAGCGGGCGAGGGCGCAGTTGTTACCGTGAAAGGCTGGGTGCGCACCCGCCGCGACAGCAAGGCTGGAATCTCCTTCGTGCAAGTCAACGACGGCAGCTGTCAGGGCAATGTGCAGTTGGTCGTGCCGGCAACTTTGGCGAATTACACCAGCGAAGTGCTGCACCTGACGGCCGGTTGCGCTATCGAAGCCGATGGCACGCTGGTTCGCTCGCAAGGTCAGGGGCAGGCGTTCGAGATCCAGACAAGTGCAATGCGTCTGATCGGCGGCGTCGACGATCCCGAAACTTACCCGATTCAACCCAAAGCGCATTCGTACGAATTCCTGCGTGAGGTCGCGCACTTGCGTCCGCGCACTAATACCTTTGGCGCGGTGACCCGAGTGCGCCATACCATCGCGCAAGCGATTCATCGTTTCTTCGATCAGAACGGTTTTTATTGGGTCAACACGCCCATCATCACCGCCAGCGATTGCGAAGGCGCCGGTCAGTTGTTCCGCGTCTCGACGCTCGACTTGACCAACCTGCCGCGCAGCGATTCCGGCAAGATCGATTTTGCGCAGGACTTTTTTGGCAAGGAGGCGTACCTGACCGTGTCCGGTCAGCTCGCCGTGGAAGCTTATTGTCTGGCCCTGAGCAAGGTCTACACCTTCGGCCCTACCTTCCGCGCTGAAAACTCGAACACGCCAAGGCATTTGGCGGAGTTCTGGATGATTGAGCCGGAAATTGCATTTGCCGATCTCTACGACGACGCCTCGCTCGCCGAGGCGCTGTTGAAATCGGTTTTCAAGGACGTACTGGACCGCTGCGGTGAGGATCTAAAGTTCTTCGACGATCGTGTTCTGAAAGGCGTGATCGCGCGGCTGGAGCAAATGGTCGCCAACGACTTTGTGCGTCTGGAATACGGCGATGCGATCAAAGCGCTGGAGAAATCCGGCAAATCCTTCGAGTTCCCGGTGCACTGGGGCGCGGATTTGCAGACCGAACACGAGCGCTGGCTCACCGAAGAGCACGTTGGTCGCCCGGTGGTGGTCATGAACTATCCGGAGCAGATCAAAGCGTTTTACATGCGCCTCAACGACGACGGCAAGACGGTCGCGGCAATGGATGTGCTGGCGCCCGGCATCGGCGAGATCATCGGCGGCAGCCAGCGCGAAGAGCGCTTGGATTATCTCGACAAGCGCATGATCCAGTTCGGCCTCGAACCGCACGCGTATCAGTGGTATCGCGACTTCCGCCGCTACGGGTCGGTGCCGCATGCGGGCTTTGGTCTGGGCTTCGAGCGACTCGTTGCCTATGTCACCGGCATGAGCAATATTCGCGACGTCATTCCGTATCCGCGCACGCCGGGGAATGCGGCGTTCTGAGCAATCGCGCTCGTGCGCTTTTGGCCAGTCGGTCCTATGCTCGTGGGCACGGTTCGACGGCATCGGTCGCAGCTTGAGACGAATGTGAGGCTACCCAGAGACTTGCCACTGTGGCGTCAGCCCTCGATTGCGCTGTTCGCGGTGCTGATGTTGACATTAGTGATGTATCCCTTCGCCGACAGCGCCCGCCCGGTTCGGGCGTTGGCGCAGATTCTTGACATTGCCGTGGTCTTGAGCGTGATGCGCATGCTGCGCGTGCATGCGCTGTGGGTGAAGAGCGGCTGGTGGATTTCCGTTCCCTTGATCGTATTGCAGGCAACGCACCTCATTTGGCCGCAGAACGGGCCACTGCTTGCCGCGATGCTGGCCGCGCAAATCGCATTCCACGCGTTCGGTGTGGTCTTGTTATTAGGCTATGTGCTCCGCGATGAAATCGTCACCACCGACGAGCTGTTCGCTCTGGCATGCATTTACGTCCTGCTCGCGCTGCTTTGGGCCAGCGCTTACGCGTTGGTGATTTTGGCCAACCCGCAAGCGATCTTCATCAATCCGACGAACGATATGGATGGCGCGGTCGGTTGGTCGGATCTGGTCTATTACTCGATGACCACTTTGACCAGCACCGGTTACGGAGAGATAACGCCGGTGAGCCCGGCGGCGCGCGCACTGGCGATGCTGCAGCAAGTGGTGGGCGTGCTGTTTGTGGCCATCCTGATCGCCCGACTGACCGGCTTGAACCGCGCAGCGCGGTCCCATCGCGGCGACAACTGAACTCGCGTTCAGCGCAATCGTTGCGGGCGAAGCGCCCTGCGTCTATGCTCCGCGGCCCGTTTGCCAGTGTGGTGTCACACTGAAGCACTCGGCTACCTCGCTTCACGGGCATCGACCCGGAAGCATGACCCCACGAGGAAAACATGCGTCATTACGAAGTGGTGTTTCTGGTCCACCCTGACCAGAGCGAGCAAGTGCCCGCCATGATCGAGCGCTATCGCGCAATGATCGAATCGGATGGCGGCAAAATTCATCGTTTGGAAGATTGGGGCCGACGTCAGTTGGCATATCCGATCGAGCGGCTGTTGAAGGCGCACTACATTCTGATGAACGTCGAATGCACCGGTGCAGCGCTCAAGGAGTTGCAGGACGCGTTCCGCTTCAACGACGCTGTGCTGCGTCATCTGACGTTGCAGATGCGTGAAGCGATGACGGAAATGAGCCTGATCATGAAGACCAAGGATGAGAAGCCGCGTCGTCGCGACGACGAAGGCGTCGAGGCGATCGGGACTGGCGATGCGGATGAACCGGCGGAGGTGCGCGCATGAAACCGAGAAACACCAAAAAGCCCAAAGGCGCTGGCGCCAATGCGTCGCGATTCTTCCGCCGCAAGAAGTTCTGCAAGTTCACTGCGGAAGGCATCAAGGATATCGATTACAAGGATCTCAACACGCTGCGTCAGTACGTGTCTGAGACCGGCAAAATCGTCCCCAGCCGTATTACCGGCACGCGCGCTCGCTTTCAGCGCCAGTTGGCCGACGCGATCAAGCGCGCTCGCTTTCTGGCGCTGATCCCGTACACCGACAGCCACTGACCGGAGCGCCAACATGGATGTGATTTTGCTGCAAAAGGTCAAGAATCTCGGCAATCTGGGCGACAAGGTTCGCGTCAAGCCGGGTTATAGCCGCAACTTTCTGGTGCCGTACGGTAAAGCTGTACCGGCGACCGCCACGAATCTTGCGGACTTCGAAAAGCGTCGCGCTGAGTTTGAAGCGCGCGCGGGGGAGCTGCTCACCGCAGCAGGCTCGCGCAAGGCCAAGCTCGAAGGCGCAACGGTGGTGATCAAGGCCAACGCATCGACCGAAGGCAAGCTCTACGGTTCCGTCGGTCCGCGCGACATCGCCGAGGCATTTACCGCCGCTGGAATGCCGCTCGAAAAGTCTGAAGTGCTGATGGGCGATGGCCCCATCCGTCGCGTCGGCGAGTTCGATATCGAAGTGGCGCTGCACGCTGATGTGCATGCAATGGTCAAGGTGACTGTGCAAGCCGAGAACTGATCGGCCGCCACTACTAGCGTAACGCAAAAAACCCGGCGCAAGCCGGGTTTTTTGTTGCCGCGCCGCACTGGGTCACGCATGGCGCGACCCACAGGCCGCACGTTATCGCGACCCAAACACCGCACGGCAGCCCTGGTCGACCCACAGCACGCCCTGGTTGCGATCGTAGCCCCAGCTGCGACCGCGCACGCACGGGCTGGATGACAGCTGATCGACGATGTACGGCGTGCCTGCGTTCCAATCCCACGAGCAGGTGCGATGGCGATTGTCTCGGCTCTCGCATTCGATCGTGTAGCCGCCGTCGTCGTCGTCCCAATGGCCGCCGCCATCGTAGTCGCCGCCGCCGTAGTAGGACGAAAAGCGCCCGCGACAACCGCGATCGACCCACACGCCGCCTCGCGTTCTGCCCCAGCTGCGGCCCTCGACACAAGACGAACTCGACAATTGCTCAACCAATTGCACCGGACCTCGAAAACCCGTCTGGCACTCGCGATAGCGACCATCGCGGCTCTCGCATACGACCTCGTCGCTGCCCCAGCCGCCCGCACCAGTGCCACCGCCCTCATCGAAAACGCCGCGGCAGCCGCGGCTCACCCACACTGCGCCAGGCCGATGGCCCCAGGAGCGCCCCTCAATGCAGGTCGAATTGGAAATTTGCCGCACCAGCACAGGTGGATAGCGAAATCCCGTGTAGCACTCGCGATAACCGCCATCGCGGCTTTCGCAGGTGACGCCATATTGCGCAGCGGCCTTCGCCGACCAGCCGCACGCCACCGCCAACAACAGCACCATCCAGATACGCATCGCCATCTCCTGTGAGGTCCGTCGGGCCCCGATCATAGTGTTTTCGCCGACAAGCTAAACCCGGCAACGCTACGTTGCACAAAAGTTCTTGTATGGCCGTCGATCACATGTAACCATATAGTTACCTAAATTGTTCGAGCATTACGGTGGATGAGGACGCCTTGGACTTGCTGTTCGCCGCCCTGGCCAGTCAGCCGCGGCGCGCCATTCTGGAAGCCATACGGATAGCGCCAGGCAGCAACATCAACGCCATTGCTGTGCACGCGCCAATGTCGAGGATTGCGGTGATGAAACATCTGGCGGTGCTCGAAGCGGCGCAATTGGTGGTGTCGAAAAAGGCCGGGCGCGAGCGGCTGTTGTGGTTCAACCCGGTGCCGCTGCAATACGTCCACGAGCTGTGGACCGATCACTATCAGCGCTACTTTGCGAGCGGCTTGTTGGATCTCAAGCGCCGGGTCGAGGCGCGTAACGCGATCGAGGAGGAAACATGAGTGGCAACGCGCAGGCGGTTTTTCGGATTCGCATTCGCGGCAGCATCGAGCAGGTGTGGCGCGAATTGACCAAGCAGGGCGAGCCGCAGGCGGCGGTGTTTAATGCCTGGCTCAACGCACAAGCCCTGCTGCCCGGCGCGATGTTGCAGATGCGCACGGGATCGGGGCGGCACACACTGGTGATTGGTCGGGTCACCGATTACGAGCCGCCGAATCGCTTCGCGCACACCTTTCGCTTCACCCAGTACGACGATCCCGAGTGCGAAGTAATCTATGAGCTAAAGGAGGTCGATGGCGAGGTCGAATGCACGCTCACGGTCGATCGCATGCCGGTCGGAACGCGCACTGCCAAAGACATGGCCGGTGGTGGCTCGATGATCCTAAAAACACTGAAGGCCGTGGTCGAAACTGGCCGACCGCCCTTCGGAACGCGTCTGATGTACTGGATGTTCGACCACATGGAGTTCGTACTGCCGAAACGCACACGTAGCGAGCATTGGCCTATGGAAACCGGAGGTAAATCATGAGTGTCGTCGATCAAGCGCTCGCCACGCAGTTGGCGAATATCGAAAAACGCACTGGCAAATCGATGGCGGAGTTGACGCAATGGGTCCAGACAAGCGGTATTGCCAAGCATTCCGAATTGGTCGCGCACTTGAAAGCGACGCTCGGCTTGGGGCACGGCGATGCGAACACGCTCGCGCATATGGCGCGCCAGACCCATGGCGCGGCGCAGGCGGCGGCCGTGACCGCCGCTGGCGGCGATGTGTTGGACACGATTTACGCTGGCAACAAAGCGACTTTGCGGCCTTTGCACGACACGGCGATGGCGAGGATCGCGACGCTGGGCGCGTTTGAAGTTGCGCCCAAAAAGACTTACTTGAGTTTGCGGCGTAGCAAGCAGTTCGCAATGATCGGGCCGGCCACGGCCAAAGAGATCGAGATTGGTCTCAACAGCAAAACACTGGTCGGCGGTGCCCGATTGAAGGCGCTGCCACCCGGCGGCATGTGCCAGTTCAAGGTGCGCATCAGTGCCGACAGCGATATTGACGCTGAGTTGCTGGCGTGGATCGACGAGGCGTACCGCGCGGCGTGACCGCGCCAAAAGGGCCGAACTTGCATGGTCGTCGCTGCAACCGCGCTCATGGTCCCTCGCCAAAAACACAGGGCGCGATCCATGCCGACCGGCAGCCTGTTACTCGACGGCTGCTATTGCTGCCGCGCAGCATCCAGCGCGGCGCGACGTTCGCGCAGTACGATCGGCCGCCATTCGGCGACCTGCGCGTCGATGCGTGCGCGCTGGTAATAATCGAGATCGTCGCGTTCGGCGGTGCGTTCGAGCTGTTTCATTGCATCCTCGAATTTGCCCCGGAGGAAAAATGCTTGCGCATAGGCTTCGGCCGCGCGCACTTCATCGCCAGACAGCTGACTGGCACGCGCCATCAGCTCGTGCATCTCGGGATCGTTCGGGAAGCGCGGCAGCACGTCGCGCAACGCAGCGACGGCCTTGCGCCCGCCGCTCGCATCGTCGCGTTCGATCTGCGCGCGGGCGAAGGCCACGGTCACGACTCGGTGACCTGGGCGTTCGCTGAGCAGGCGTTCATAACGGCGCTGCGCGGCGGCGTCGTCGCCAGCGGCGCGTTCATACTCGGCGAGCGCCAACTCATGGGTCAGGCGCCCGCGCAGCGCACCGGAGATAGCGTCGAGCTGCTGTTTGGCGGCTTTTGCGTCGCCCAAGCGAATGTGCGCCAGCGCTAAACCGTAGCGCAACGCTGTTGGGTCGATTTCGTTGTCCCGCTTTTTGTCGCGGTAGTACCGCACCAGGCCCGACAGGTCGCGCGAGGTGATCACACGCAGGCGCTCGCGCATTAGCGCGAACTCCAGGCTGGTCTTGGTGGTTCCGATCCGCAAACCGTCGGCCCGCGCTTTGGCCTCGGCAATGCGTACTGTGGTGACCGGATGCGTCTGCAAGTACTGCGGCGGCTGCTCGCCCTGAGCGCGATACACTTGCCCCAGGCGGGCGAAAAAGTCCGCCATGCCGGTGGGATCGAATCCGGCTTTGGCGAGCGTCTGGATGCCGACGCGATCGGCTTCGAACTCGTTCTCGCGCGTGAAGTTGATCTGGCGTTGTTGCAGCAGAGACATGCCGCCGATGATTGCAGCCTGCGAGCCATCGCCCTGGCCTTGCGCCGCGATTGCCAGCGCAATCGAGCCAAGCAGGATCGGCAACATGTCTTCGGCGGTGCTCTCCATTGCGCGCGCAATGTGTTTTTGCGTGACGTGCGCGATTTCGTGCGCAAGGACGCCCGCCATTTCGCTTTCGTTCTCGGCGGCCAACATCAGACCCGAGAACATGACGATCAAACCGCCGGGAGACGCGAAAGCGTTGATCACCGGTACATTTGCCATCGCAAAATGGAAATCGCCCTCGGTGCGACCGCTGGCGGCGAGCAAGCGAAACGCCAGCGTCTCGTAATACTCGTTGATCTCCGCGTCTTCGACGGTGATGTCGTAGTTGCGCAATTGGCGCAGCAGGCCCTGCGAGTACTCGCGTTCGCGCTCGGGCGATAACATCCGCGCCGAGGAGTCGCCCAGATCTGGCAATTCATCGACAGCGAACGCCGGTGCGCTCGCTATCATCAGCGCAACCGTCAGAGCCCGAGCCATCGTACGAATCATGCGTGTGTCCATGCTGATCATGAGCGATTGCCAGGAGACCATCGAGCAGGCGCGTCTATCGCTGATGTCCTGGCATCGAGGCGCCGCAGCGCTCGATACGGTGTTTATGTACCACAATGCAGCTTATGCGCCTCTGAACTTGGCGGAATCCTCTCGAAGGGCCTGGATGGAAATGGTGAAACTCACGGGCGTACGCTTGCTCGTATGCCGCACGGCGATCGAGCAGCGTGGCCTTACGAATACGCAATCGCCCTTCCTGCTCGGTGGGCTGGCCGACTGGGTCCAGGCGAGCTTGCGCTCCGATGTGCGCCGCTGCGTGAGCGCTTGGTGAGCGGGCCGAAGTTGATATTGACGCAGTCGCTGGGCGATGAGGAGCGCTGGCGGAGCGCTTTGGCGCTGTTGCAGGCTTATGCCAGTTTCGATGCGCCATTGGACTGGGGCGCGACGGGCGCGGCGCTAGCGACGCTGGCCGGGGATGGCGCGGTGGCGCGCGCCTTTCGTAGCCTTGCGCTGCTCGATGCGCCGCCGCTGGTTGTGCCGAAGGAGGAATGGCCGGGCGGGGTGCTGGACGTGCAAGCGCTCGAATGGGGCGACTTCATCGAATGGTGCAGCATGGGCGAAATCTGGGTGTGGTGATGGACGTCGATGCCAACGGCTACTTGCTCGACGCCAGCGCGTGGCGATCCGAGTTTGCAGCGGAAAACGCCGCGCGCGAAGGTATTGAACTCGGCGAGGAGCATTGGCAAGTCATCCGATTTTTGCGCGACTACTACGCCGAGTTCGGCGTCTCGCCGCCGATGCGGGTGTTGGTCAAAGCCATGGCCGCGCGCACCGGGAACGCGCCCACGAGTCGCCGTTTGTACCAGTTGTTTCCACAGGGCCCTGCAAAGCAAGCTTGCAAATATGCTGGCTTGCCCAAACCAATTTCGTGCATTTGATTGATGCGAGCTGCACCGGATTCGCATTCGCGCGGTATCGGCACGGGAATCGGCGAGGCGTTTGTTTGTCTAGTGTGAAGGAACCGTCAGGAGGAGTGTATGGCTAAAGTTTTGATGTACAGCACTGAGGTGTGCCCGTACTGCGTGGCCGCCAAGGGTTTGCTGGCGCGCAAAGGCATCACCGAGATCGAAGAAATCAAGATCGACGTCGACCCGGCGCGCCGCGAGGAGATGATGGCGCGAACGGGACGGCGCACGGTACCGCAGATCTACATCGGCGAGACCCATGTCGGCGGTCATGACGATCTGGTCGCGCTGGATCGGGCTGGGAAGCTCGAGCCTTTGCTGGCCGCGCCGTAATGCCCCATGAAGCTTGCGCAGGAACGCGCGGCGACGAAAACTTCTGCATACTCGGGCGCGATTGCCTAACGATCTGAGTCATGCGCGTTCTTTGCTGTCTGCTGCTGTTCTTGCCACTGCTTGCCCCCGCCCAGGATTGGTCCACTGAGGCGGTGTTTGCGCGCCATCAGGACGCCGTGGTGCAAGTGCGCATCATCGACGCCAAAGGCGGTGCCAAGCGCTCGATCGGTAGCGGTTTTCTCATCAGCGACGATGGTCAGTTGATCAGCAATTTCCATGTCGTCTCGGACTTCGTCAACCATCCGGGCGAGTTCCGCGCTGAGTGGCACACCGACGACGGCAGCAACGGCGAGCTGGAATTGTTGGACGTGGATGTGGTGCACGATCTGGCGCTGCTGCGCGGCGAAGCACTGGCCAATCGCAAATTCCTGGCGGTCGAGAGCAATCTGCCAAAAATGGGCGAGCGCATATTCTCGCTCGGCGTGCCTTACGATCTGGGCCTGACGATCGTCGAAGGCAACTACAACGGCTTGCTCGAAAAGTCTCTCTACGAGCGCATCCATCTGACCGCCTCGATCAATCCGGGCATGAGCGGCGGGCCGGCGATCGATCGCTTCGGCAACGTCATCGGCGTGAACGTGGCGAGTGCCGGCGATCAGGTGAGTTTCTTGGTCCCGTCCAGCTACGTCATCGGCTTGCTGACCCGCGAGCCCAATGAAGACGCCGATCTGTTCGCGCGCATCGGCGAGCAGTTGATAGCCAATCAACGGCGCTATTTGGGCGACCTGACGCAGGCTCCCTTCGTCAGCACGCGCCTGGGCGCGTTCGAAGTGCCGGGCGCGCTGGCGCGGTACGTGAACTGCTGGAGCCAGACCGACCAGGACGATGATCGGCTGGTCGATCACACCGAGTTATCGTGCCAGAGCGAGGATGACGTTTACTTGTCCGACGAGCTGACAACGGGCGCGCTGCGCTTCGAGCACGAGCTGATGCAAGCGCGCGATATCGGCAGCCGGCGGTTCTGGGCAATGATGGAGCGGCACTTTGCGATGTTCTACGGGAGCCTTGGCGGCAGCAAAGAAACCATGACCGAGTTCTACTGCCAGAGCGATTTCGTTGCCGCCAACGGACTGAAAAGCAAGCTGATCTTGTGTGTGCGCGGTTATCGCGACTTCACGGGTTTGTACGACGTGGTGCAACGCCTGGTGAGTGTTGATAGCGATACTCAAGCCCTGCAATCGACACTGGTATTGACCGGCGTCGACCGCGAGCTGGGGCTGGATTTCGCTCGGCGATTCGTCGCCGCGATTGCCAAGGTGCAGCCATGAGCCAGTTTCTCGGCGCCGTCGAAGTTTTGGATCGCAGCGGCCATGCGTTGCATCGCGTGCGCATCGAGCGTTTGCCGTTTCGAATTGGCCGCGCATTGGACAACGACTTGGTACTGGACGATGTACACGTCAGTCCGCACCATGCCGAAGTGCGCAACGAGCGCGGCTTGGTGCTCGCGGATCTGGGCAGCACCAACGGCTGCATCGTCGGCCCGACAAGAACGGCTCAAGTTGAGCTGTTCGGTCGTACGGAGTTTCGCTTGGGGCACACCCAATTGCGTTTTCGCAGCATCGACGAAACGCTGGCGCCCACGCAAATCGATCCGATCGCCACCTCGCGAACGCAGAGCTTGAATCGCGCACGATGGGCATTGCCGATTGTCGCCCTGGCGCTGGCGCTGTTCGCCAGCGATGTGTGGCTTGCCAGCAATGAGGCGCAAACGGCTGCGAAGATTCTGAGCGGCACGTTGCCGGCGCTGCTGGTGCTGCTGCTGTGGTCGCTGTCGTGGGCATTGGTTAACCGCGTCATCGCGCATCGCTTCAATTATCTTGGGCATCTGAGTGTCGTCACCTTGGGCGCACTGGCGAGCACGTTGAGCGATGATCTGCTTGGAGTTTTGGGCTTTGCCTTTTCGATCGACGATGCGCTCGCCAGCGCCGCGACACTGATCGGCGCGGCGATCGTCGCTGGCGTGATCTTTGGCCATTTGCGGCTGATTTCGCGCGGCAGCAGCAAGCGGCTTTGGGTGCCGTCGACCGCCATGGGTCTGGCATTCCTGGCGGTCACGCAGTTGCCCGACAGCGCCGGCGATGACTTCTCCACAGAGCCGAGTCTGGAGTTGTCGCTGCATACGCCCACCTGGGCGCTGGGCAATGCGCAAGACGCCGACGATTTCTTCAGCGAAGCGAATGATCTGGTGGACGCTGTGGACGAAGCGGCCGTAGAAGAGTGACGGCTCGATCGGCAATTCGATAGCATCCGGCGCGAACGGAACAAGGGCGGTGGAAATGAAAATTCTCGTAGGGTTGAAGCGCGTGGTCGATTACACGGTGCGCGTACAGGTGAAGCCGGACGGCTCGGGTGTCGCCATCGATGGCGTCAAGATGAGCATCAACCCGTTCGACGAAATCGCACTTGAGGAAGCTTTGCGCCTGCGCGAAGCCGGCAAAGCCACCGAGGTGATCGTCGCGAGCATCGGGCCGCAACTGGCCATGCAGCAGCTCGATACCGGTCTGGCGATGGGCGCTAATCGCGGCATCCTCGTCAAATCCGACGGTCCGGTGCAGCCGCTCACCGCTGCGCGGGTGTTTCAGAAACTCGTCGAAAAGGAGCAGCCGGGCTTAGTGATTCTCGGTAAGCAGGCGATCGACGATGACGCCAATCAAACCGGTCAGATGTTGGCTGCGTTGCTCGACAGGCCGCAGGCGACTTTCGCCAGCAAGGTTGAGGTCGATGGCAATGTGGCACGCGTCACGCGCGAGGTCGATGTCGGCCTAGAGACGATCGAGATCGACCTGCCGGCGGTGATCACCGTCGATCTGCGCCTGAACACGCCGCGCTTCATCAAGCTTCCGGATATCGTGAAGGCCAAGAGCAAACCGCGCGAAACGCTGGAACTCGCGGCGCTCGGCGTCGAGTCCGGCGACCTGTTGCAAACCACCCATTACGCGCCGCCGCCGAAGCGGCAGAAGGGCGTGATGGTCAAAGACGTGCCGGAACTCGTTGCGGCGCTGAAAGCCAAAGGTTTGCTGTAACTTTTTCGAAGGACTGACCATGTCGAGCATTCTGATCATCGCCGAGCATTTGAACGGCCAGTTGAATCAAAGCACCGCCAAGTGCGTGAGCTGTGCGAGCAAGATTCCGGGCGCCACGATCGATATCCTGGTACTGGCGACCGATCCGGCACCGATCGCCGCGCAAGCTGCTGCTATCGCTGGCGTGTCCAAGGTCAAGACCATCGCCAACGCCGCCAACGGCAACGCACTCGCTGCGGTATACACGCCACAGGTGTTGTCCGCGGCCAGCGGCTACAGCCATATCTTCGGGCCGTCGACCACCTTCGGCAAAGACCTGATGCCACGGATTGCCGCGAAACTCGGCGTCAGCCAGGTCAGCGACATCATGGCGATCGATGACGCGTACACCTTCAAGCGCCCGATCTACGCCGGCAACGCGATCGTGACGGTCAAGGCGCCGGCCGACAAACCGGTCGTTGCCACGGTGCGTACCGCCTCTTTCCCGGCGGCCGGCGGCGGTGGCGCCGCTGCAATCGAAGCGCTCAGCGTCAATGCCGATCTGCCGACCCACACGCGCTTTGTTGGGCTACAGCAAGGCGGCGGTGATCGCCCCGATCTGCAGACCGCGCGCATTGTTGTCAGCGGCGGTCGCGCGCTCGGCAGCGCCGAAAACTTCAAGCTCATTTACGACGCCGCCGATAAGCTCAAAGCCGGCGTTGGTGCGTCGCGCGCAGCCGTGGACGCCGGTTACGCGCCGAACGATATGCAAGTGGGTCAGACCGGCAAGATCATTGCACCGGAGCTATACATTGCCATCGGCATTTCCGGCGCCATTCAACATCTGACCGGCATCAAAGACGCTGGCACCATTGTGGCGATCAACAAGGACGCCGAATGTCCGATATTCGAAATCGCTGACATTGGCTTAGTGGCGGACTTGTTCAAGGCGGTTCCCGAGCTTATGGCGTCGGTGTAACGTCAGTTCGTGCGGGTCGCTTTTCCAATAGCTGTGGTTCCCCATCCGCGCTTTCGCTCGGATGAGGAGCCGGGTGTCTCCTGGATTTAACCCCTCACCAATCCGAAAACGGATCCTGCACCACAATATTTTCAGTGCGATCCGGGCCGGTGGATATGAGCGCGATCGGGCAGCGCACCAACTCCTGCACGCCTTCCAGATAGCGCTGCGCGTTACGCGGCAAATCGGAAAACCGTGTGGCGCCCTTGGTGCTTTCGGTCCATCCTTCGAAATCTTTGTAGACGGGCTGGCATTCGTTCCATCCGGCGGCATCGAGGGGCGCCAGATCGGTTTCCTGGCCGCGATAGCGATAGCCCACGCATACACGCACCACCGGCTCGCCGTCGAGCACATCAAGCTTGGTAATGCAAAGGCCGTTGATGCCGTTGATCATCACCGTGCGGCGCACTGCCACGGCATCCAGCCAGCCGCAGCGGCGTGCGCGCCCGGTCGTGGCGCCGAATTCTTGGCCGCGTGCGCGTAAGCCTTCGCCCACTGCATCGTTCAACTCGCTCGGGAACGGTCCGCCGCCAACGCGCGTGGCGTAGGCCTTGATAATGCCGAGCACGTAATCGAGATCACGCGCACCGACACCGGTGCCGGAGCACGCGCCGCCCACCGTGGTATTGCTGGACGTGACGAACGGATAAGTGCCGTGATCGATGTCGAGCAGACTGCCTTGCGCGCCTTCGAACAGGATATTGCCACCGCTGCGCCGCACTTGATGCAGGATGCTGGCGACGTCGGCGACCATCGGCCGGATGAAGTCCGCGAATGCCAGCGTCTCTTCGAGCACTTGCTGGTAGTCGCGTGCGGGGCGATTCCAGAACTTCGTCAGCACGAAGTTGTGGTACTCCATCACACCCTTGAGTTTTCCGGCCAATTCGTCGGGATAAAACAAGTCCGCCACGCGGATGCCGCGGCGCGCGGCCTTGTCTTCGTATGCCGGGCCAATGCCGCGCCCGGTGGTGCCGATCTTACCCTCGCCGCTCGCGGCCTCGCGCGCCTGATCGAGATCGATGTGGTACGGCATGATCAGCGGCGTCGCTGGGCTGATCTTCAGGCGCTCGCGGACGTTCACGCCCGTGGCCTCAAGTTCTGCGACCTCTTTTTGCAGCGCCTCGGGTGAGAGCACGACGCCGTTGCCGATCAGGCAGTCGATACCGTCGCGCAAGATCCCGGAGGGGATTAAATGCAGCACGGTTTTCTTGCCGCCTACGATCAATGTGTGACCGGCGTTATGGCCGCCCTGGAAGCGCACCACGGCGCGCACGCGCTCGGTCAACAAATCAACAATCTTGCCCTTGCCCTCATCGCCCCATTGGGCGCCCAACACGACAACGGATTTGGCCACAGGTGTGCTCGACTATCGGCGCGGACGCGCGCCTTTGACGCGAAAACTAGCGCATTGCTGCGACTTTTGCCGCCTCGAAGCACACCCATCGTTCAGCCCACCGAACTGGCGCGGCCACCACACTCTCGCCTATGCTGCGCTAGCGTTGCGCCCGTAGCTCAGCTGGATAGAGTACTTCCCTCCGAAGGAAGGGGCCGGGGGTTCGAATCCCTCCGGGCGCGCCATCGCTCATCCCAGCCTCGCGCTGATCGAGCAGCGAGCGTAGCCTCAGGCGAGGTTTTCGAGGCGGCGAAACATCACGTAGACATCGACGTAGCCCAACGTCGGGTGCGCAAAGGCCTCGGGCAGTCGCCCGACAATATCAAAGCCCATCGACCGCCAAGCCGCCACGGCGCGCGTATTGCTGCTGACCACGAAGTTGAACTGGATAGCGCGAAATCCATTAGAACGGGCGTGGGCGATGGAGTGCGCACACATCGCTCGCGCCACGCCGCGCCCTTGGGCGTGTGCGGCGGTCATATAGCCGCAGTTGCCGACATGCGCGCCGGGTCCCTGCTGATTGGCGCGAAAGAAGTAGGTGCCCACGATCTGCCCGCCGGTCTCGACGACGAAGACCTCGTGGTCGTCGAACCAATAGGCCAGAGCCTGTGCGCGAGTCATCTGGCGCGGCAGCGCCCACGTCTCGCCGGCCCGAATGACCGGTTCCAGGATGCGCCAGATCGCGTCGGAATCGTCGCGTGTAGCGGTGCGGATGGTCAATGCGTCGGTCACGTTCTTTCGCGTCCTCGTTCCAATTCAATGATGGCGATCGTCATCGCAAGGATGCCAGGGAGCAACAAAATCCGAATTGACACCGTTCGCCGTCGAATGTCAGGCCCGTGCGGTAAACGGCGTATGGCCGGTTTTCGACCAGCACACGGGACCCCTATGGTAAACATCCAGACCGTCGTCGGCCATTTGGTCGGGCTCTTATCAGCCTCGGTCGTTGCTCTGTCGGCTAACGCCGCCAGCATTGTGATCAGCGCAAGCAATCCTGGCGAGATCACGGGCAGCGGTCGCGACTTGAGCTTCGATCTTGCCAGCGTCAGCGGAGAAATCACGCGGGCACGCCTGGAGTTTGACTTGAACTACAGCAAGGCGCGCGAACTTAGCTTCACGTTGATCGACGCCGGGGGCGTACCTTTGCCTTTGGTGCGCCTGGGCGGACCCAGCGGCAGCGCATCGCTGCGTGGCACCTATCGCCTCAGCGACGAAGCAATCACCACTTGGCTGCAAGTCGAGGCCGCCGCCAACAACGGGCCGCTGGATGCCGGCTATCCAAGTCGTGCATTCCAACCAGGGCCGCTAGGCCAGTGCTTGAATCTAATCGGCCGCTATCTGGAATTCGACATCAACCGAGCACAGCCGCTCACCTTGCGGATCGACCGTACGGCAGCTGTGCAACCAGGTGCTGGCAGCATCAGCGCCGCGCGCCTTGTGATCGAAACCGACCGGCCCGACCAGATCATGGCGGCTGGCTTTGACGAACCGGCAACGGCCATCGCGCGCTGCAAGCGGCCGAGCGCCGACCTGCTCGGAAACAGCCAAGTGGAAGGCTTAGAAAGCCCGATCGCGCTCATTGATTTTGGCGCTACCGACCGACAATGGTTCATTCGTCAGCGCTCGCCAGCCATCGATTTTGGACCGGTCACGCTGAGCCAAACAGGTCAAGCGATTTACGCCGGGCGCTTCGGCGGACGCTCGCGCTGGAATTTCGGGTTCTGGGATCCAGCCACCGGTGCGTTGAACTTCACCACCGGCGCGGGTCTGCGCAGCGTGAGCCTGGAAGGCGATTGGATCAACACCGATCACATCCCGATCCCTGGCGACTACGACGGCGACGGCGTGACCGATGTGGCGATGGCCTTCATCCCGGGCAATCGCTGGTTGGCGCGCATACGCTACAGCGCTACCGGCGTGACGCGCGACTACAACGTCGATCCACGCGACTTCAGCAATCTATTCAACTCCGGCAACATCGGCTTTGGCCAAGGCCAGGATTCCGATCTCGATGGCCGCGACGAGATCACGATGTATGCGCAGTTCGGCGGCGCGGCCGGTACGTCCATGAGTTACGTGCAAGCGGTCCCTGACCCCAATTCTCAAGCGAACACCTTGTTCGCAACCGGCAGCTTCGGCAACTTTGGCGATCGCCTGGTGCTGGGTCGTTGGAGCAGCAGCGGCTTTACCGCGATGCGTGTGCGCAGCGGCGCCGCGGGGCTGGAATGGTCGCTGTTCGGGAGTGGCACGCCGACGCTGTTTGGGCTGACCACCGATACGCCGCTCTCGATCAATATCGATAACGATGCGATCAACGATATCGCCGTTTACCGCCGCATCGATCGCCGCGTTTATGCGATTCGGAGCAGCGACGGCGTTGCGATCGACTTTCTGGCCGGCGAAACCTTGGGCGTGGTCAGCGTCCCGCTCGGCAACTTGCAGGGTGTGACCGAACCTGCGCCGTTCTAACCCTTCAGACCGTTAAAGGGCAGCATCGTCGCGAACAGTCTCGAATGAGCCCTGGCATCCTTTCCTGTCGGCTGTTCCACCGTGGAGTTCGCCTGATGCGTCACCTTCAACCAATCTCGCGCGCGATCAGTCGGGCAAGTTCGACAAGTTTGATCGGTTTGCCGACAAAGCGCGTCATGCCAGCTTCCAGGCAGGCGCGCTGATCCTCCACCTGGGTGCTGGCGGTCATCGCGAATATCGGTGTCCGTTGGTTGGGGGAGGAGCGTCTGCGCAAAGCGCGTGCGGCATCGAGGCCATCGATGCCCGGCATGTGCCGATCCATGAGTATCAGGTCGAAGTGGCGATCTTGAGCCAGCTTGAGTGCGTTCGCACCATCGACCGCTTCGACGACGGCGGCGTCCAGGCCATTTAACGAGCTGGCAATGATTGCCCGGATCGACTCATCGTCGTCGACCAGCAGAATACTCTTGCCCCGTAACGCAGCCAATTCGATCGGCATATCCGAACCGATCGGCTCGGTCGGTGCGGCCGCTTCGCGGACATTCGGCAGCGTCAGGGCAAAGACGGAACCGCCGCCAGCACGATTGCGCGCCACCAGATCGCCACCCAACGCGCGTGCCAGCCGACGGCTGATCGCCAGGCCTAAACCGGTGCCCGGCTGGCGGCGCGAGAGATCGCTGCGCGATTGCCGGAATGCATCGAAGATCGACTCCAGTTTGTCGGGCGGCACACCGCTACCGCGATCGGATACCGAGATCTCGACGCCATCGCCCGCCGTACGCCGGGACGCCACATCGATACTGCCTTGCGCCGAAAACTTGATTGCGTTGCTCAGCAGATTGACCAAGATCTGGCGCAGACGCAAGGGATCGGTCGTCGCCATCAGCGGCGCGCCGAGGTCGACACGGATGCCGAGCGCCTTGGCAGTGGCCTTCGGGCGCATCAGCGAAATGGCGTCGTCGATAACGTCCCGGATGCTCACGTCTTTGGTGTGCAGGATCAACTGATCGGCTTCGATTCGCGAGAAATCGAGCACGTCGTCGAGCAGTTGCATCAGGTGTTCGCTGCTGATGCGTGCGATGTTCAAGAACTGCTCGCGCTCGGCGCTGCTGTGCGCATCGCTGGCGAGCTCCAACGCCCCTACAAGGCCGGTGAGTGGCGTACGGATCTCGTGGCTCATGGTGGCCAGGAACATCGACTTCAGCCGATCGGCCGATTGCGCTGCGTCGCGATCGCGCTGCGCGGCGTGCGTGCGCGTCTGTGCCTCAATCAGTGAGTTAATGCCGTCGGCGACGACTTCGATCTCGCGAAGCGAAGAACGCACCGTCACCGGGCGCTCGGAACCAATGCTGCTACGAAGTTGTAACTGATCTTTCAGGTCGGTGAGGGGCAAGAGGATTTGGCGTCGAACCAGCCACGCGCCGATCGCCAACAAGATCGCGGTGCCAATGGAGTTGCTTAGCAACTGCACGTTTTCGACAACTTCGAGCTGGTCTGTCAAGCCGCTATCGCGCTCGATAAACAGTGTCCCCACCGAGCGCGTGCCGCTGCGCCAGTCGGCAAATCCTTCGTCGCGGGCCGGCACGAGTTGCACAGGCACACTCGATGTACGATCGTGGATCGTGGAGCGTAACTGGCCATCGATGAGTGTCTTGTACGAATCCAGCAGCGAGTCGGACAGCGGGCGCGCGAACAGCATCACGCCGCGCGGTGGCCCGCTGCCATCGTTGCGCAGGATCGGGGTTAAGCCCAATAGATAGACTTCGCCGGCAATGATTGCGGTGTGTGCCGATGCCCTGTCGGCGTGACTGAGAACGAGCGCGCTGGCCATCTCGTATAGCTGGCTGAGTTCGGTTTCTTCCAGTTCCCGGCCAGACGCAATCCGTCGGGAAGCCAAAGTAGTGCCCGATGTGTCCCAAAAAGCATAGAAATCGATTTGCGCCGGATTGTCGCCGGTTGGCAGAACATTGGAATCGATGAACTCGGGATTGCGGCTCTCGGCGAAGTCATACGTTTCGTCCCAGATGCCGTACTCGTAAGCCAACAGACGCATCGCATCGAGATCGCGACTGAGCAGTGCATCGAACTTGGTTCGCGCCTGGGACGCATCGGCGCTGGCGATCCGGTTCTGGACGAATCGCGATTCGACCGCGCTCACCAGCATTTGCCAACAGACGCAAAACACCGCCACAAGGATCGTGACCTTGAAGAAATATCGCGCGATGGTTGATTGCGGCGAGCGCGCCATGGCGTGGAGTTTGCGGACGTGCGTAGGACAATAGGGCTTCAAGGCCGTGAATGCGGCACGTTCGCAAGAAATCACATACGCGCATCAGCGTGGCAGTCGCCGTGCGCGACGTACCTGCTGCTGCTGAGCGGCGAGGTGCGCGTCGGCAAGCGCGCCCGCTACAAGATCCGCGCAGCGTGCATCAACCCTGCGGCAACTGATCGAGCAAGAAAGCGCGGGCGCTATTCCAATGGCGGCGAACGGTGCGCTCGTTGACGTTGCGTAATGCGGCGATTTCGACAAACGATAGCCCACCGAAAAAGTGCAGCTCCACGAGTTCCGCCAGGTCCGCGTCGACTGCTTGCAGTTGCGTCAACGCCTGGTCGATGCCGAGCAGCTCGTCCAGTTGCGGTGCGTGTGCAGGCGTGCGTTCGGTCAATTCGGTGCGCTGTAATCCTTCGCCGTGTTTGACGGTGCCCTGGGCGCGCGCCAGGTCCAGCACGACCTGCCGCATCGCGCGCGCCAGCAACGAGTAGAAGTGTTGACTGCCGTTGAGCTCACGCGCGGCGTCGCCTGCGAGCTTCAAGTACGCCTCGTGGACCAATGTGCTGGGGTTGAGCGTCAGCCCGGCTCTGTGGCGCCTAAGCGTACCCTTGGCGATCCGTTTCAGTTCATCGTAAGCCCGCTCGTATACGGCAGCGCCTGCATCAGCATCGCCCTTGAAGGCGGCATCGAGTAGGGTCGTCAGTTGTGGGCGGTCCATAGGCTGAGCTGTCGGCAAGTTGATTTCCGCCATCGTAGCAATGGTTTCTGCAGGATGTTCGATTAGCGGCCGATTTCGCGTTAACTTTTTCGCCAAGCACCAGCGGCGGGTTGAGATAGTTCGCGCATGAAGCGCAGGCCGCGACGAGGGAGCGCGAGCGCGCGATTTCCTGCCTCAGGCCCTCGCTGCCATCGAGCAGCCCCGGCGTACGGTTGCGCTCAGCGCCCGAACAAGAATCGCAGCGGCACATCGAGACGCTTGCCCCACGCAACTTCGTTGTGCTCGGCACCTTCGAAACGTTGCGTGACCCAATCGGCGTTGCTGTATCCGGCGCGCCGCAAGATGGCGTCTGCGCGCGCCTGCCAGGATGGATAGAAGGCATCCAGCGTTGCCGTGCCGAAGTCGAAATACAGGCGCACCTTGCCGGGCGACGGCAGTTGCTTTTGCACATAGCGCAGGATCGCTTCGCCCGGCGCGGGTTCGTTGGGGTCGCCGCCTGGCCAGTGCGTCGACAGGCACGCTGCCGCGCCGAATACATCGGGACGCTCGAGCGCGCCGTACATCGAAATCAGTCCGCCCATGCTCGATCCCATCAACGCTGTGGCGGCGGGAGAGCGGTCGGTGGCATAGCGCCCGTCGATGGCGGGTTTCAGCGTGTCCGCGAGAAAGCGCACGTAGGCATCTGCTGCAAACTTAGGCATCGGTGCGCCGGCGGCGCGTGCCATTTGCGTAAGTCGTTGGCGGTCGGCCTTGGCCATGAGGGAATCGGCCTGCTGCGGAAAGTACTCCTCGCCGCGCCGTTCGCCTGCGTTGTAAACGGCAACAACGATGAACGGACGCACCTCGCCGCTGTCGATCAACGCGCCCGCGACCTCATCGACGCGCCATTCCTGTTTGTTCCAGGTGACACTGGCATCGAACAGCATTTGCCCATCGTGCATGTACAGCACCGCATAGGGCGCGGCTTTTGGATAGCCCTCGGGCAACCACACATCGATCGGACGCTCGGGAATGTCGTTGAACGAAATGTTCGCCAATCGTTCGATGCTGCCGCGACTCACCGATGTCGCCGCTGCTGGCAGCGCCAGCAGCGCGCAGGCGATCAACAAGCCGGTTCTTAGTTGTTGGTTGCTGGTTCTTGGTATGCGCATGGCGGACCGATGGTTGGGCTGCGGAAGAAGCATCGACAATCTAACGCATGCTCAAGCGAGCGTAATCAGTCGGGCGTCCTCGGGCGCGGAAAGATGCGGTAGCGCATTGACCGATACCAGCTTCAAGCCGCTGCGCGCGCGCCTGAACTCGCAGATGCCAGTATTGGCGATGGCAAGATTAAGATCGATGGCGGCGGCAGACGAGGCGCCTAAGGTGGCGGCGACCAGGTGGCTCATGACGCCGCCAGAACTTACGGCCAGCACATCGCCCCGCGAGAGCGCCTCATCCAGGGTCGCGGCGGCTGCGGCGATGCGTGCGCGAAAATCGCCATAGCGCTCAGGCGGTGAGCTGATGCGGTCTTCGGACCATGCCGTCAGCGTGGTTCGCAGCAGCGCAAACCAGCGGCGCTTGTCGTAGCGATCGGCCATGGCGTGCGCGAGATCTGGATCGCCGGGTACATCCTTGGCATAGGCGCGCACCAGATCGGCAAATACGTATTCGTTGAGGCCCGGCGCGATCTGGCTTTCCTCGCCATGCGCGATCGCTTGCGCGATGGTTGCCAGCGTGTCGCGCTGGCGGCGCATCGTGCCGCTGAAGGTCGCGGCAAATGTTCGGCCGTGTGCTTTGAGCCACGCGCCGGCGCGCGCGGCCTGCTCAAAACCGAGTGGCGAGAGTTCATCGTAGTTCTCTGCCGTCGCGCCGGCCTGGCCGTGGCGAATCATCAACAGTGTGCTCATCGGCGGTTTCGCATTCAGGTCGATGCGGGCAGGATATCGAGAGTTGCTGGAGCGAAGAGTCGCCGATGGAGCTTTTGACGCAATTTGCGCTTGCCGCCGGTCTCGCCTGGGCCAGCGGCATTCGCGTTTACCTGGTTGCGTTTGTACTGGGTATGGCGCACAAGCATGGTTTTGTGGTGTTGCCGGGCGATTTGTCGCTGCTCAGTCACGACATCGTGCTGTGGGCTTCGGGCGTGATGCTCCTCGGCGAATTCGTGGCCGACAAGGTGGCGTGGTTCGATTCGCTCTGGGATGTGGCGCACACCTTCATACGCCTGCCCGGCGGCATGTTGCTGGCGTTCTGGGCGTTGGGCGATCAAGGCCCGGCGGCGCAGATGGCCGCTGCTCTGATCGGCGGCACTATCGTTTCCGGCACCCATCTGCTGAAGGCTGGCAGCCGGGTGGCGATCAATCACTCGCCTGAGCCCTTCTCCAATATCGGCGCGAGCCTTGGCGAGGATGTCGCGGTCATCGGCGGATTGTGGTTGCTTTACGAACATCCGTTGGTGTTCATGGCATTGCTCGCGGTGTTCATGGCGTTGGTGATTTGGCTGGCGCCGAAACTGTGGCGGCTGGTGCGCGGCGTCTGGCGATCCGCCGCCGGCCGCTGGTCGGGGCACCGAGCGGAGCCTGGTTAGGCGACTCGGCGCACGTCCGCGTTAGCCCCGGCCCGCCAGATAATCACGTACATACTGATCGCTGGGCACGCGTCGAATTGCTTGGGCTACCACTTCCAATGGAACCTGGGCGACGCTTTTGAAGCGCACACAACTCTTGCCCATGTCCAGTTTGTAGCCTGCGCTCTTCCACGCCGATTCGAACCAGGCGACCCATTCAGGTGCAGCGCAGCCGGCGGCGCACAAATACAGGGCCAGATGGTTCTTCTGCGCCGCCAACGCGGCATAGGGCAGTGGCTGCTTCGGGTCGCAGTGATAACCTCCAGGAAACACGCGGTGCGGAATGTAGTAGCCGATCATGCCGTACTGCATGCCTTCTTCTATTCCAGCGTCGGCGCTCGCCAGAATGACCTCGCGCACGGCCTGCAGGCTGGCCGCACGCTCCGGCGTTTGCTCGGCAAGGTACGCAGCGACAGTGCTGGCTTTGGATGGCATGGCGCGGATTCCTGATGGGGATGTCCTGAAAGTATGGCGCTGTTGCAGTCCATCTCCCATTCCCAGCTCGTCTCAACCCTCTTGCAGCCTCGAAAGAGAACGCCGACACTTCCGGTCGTTTCGTACAACGACGCATGGAGAAACGGATGAGCGCCACCAGTGAAAAAGTCAGTGCCGCGCAGGGAAGCACGCTGCGCAAAGATCAAAGTGTGGCGAAGAATCTGTTCTTTGGCGAGATCGTTGAGGAGAACCTGTTCCCGTATCCGCCACTGCGCGACAAGGACCGTGAAGTGCTCGGCATGATGACCGAGGCGATCGACGATTTCCTGGCGCCGCTGAAGCACGATCTCAAGAAGTGGGACAAGGAGGCGCACCAGCCCGCGGAGTTCATTCAGTCGCTGCGCGATATGGGTTTGTTCGGACTGATCATTCCCGAAGAGCACGGCGGCCTGGGTCTGTCGAATGCCGGTTATGCGCGCGTGTTGTCGCAATCCTCGCGCCACGACTCTTCGGTGTCGTTGACCATCGGCGCCCATAGTTCGATCGGCATGAAAGGCATCTTGCTCTCGGGAAACGATGAGCAAAAAGCCCGCTACCTGCCGCGGCTTGCCAGCGGCGAGTTGATTGCAGCGTTTTGCCTCACGGAAGCCGGCGCCGGCTCCGATGCAGCCTCGATTCGCACCACCGCGAAGAAGAACGAAGACGGCAGCTTCACGCTCAACGGCGAGAAGATCTGGATCACCAACGGAGGGATCGCCGGGCTGTACACGGTGTTCGCGCGCACTGATTCGCCTGAAGGCAAAATGACTGCCTTCATCGTCGAGGCCGGCTGGCCGGGCGTCAGCCACGGGCCGCACGAAGACAAGATGGGCATTCGCGCATCGTCGACCACCACGGTGGTCATGCAAGACGTGCGCGTGCCGGCAGAGAATGTACTCGGCGGCGAGGGTAAGGGCTTCAAGGTGGCGATGGGCATCTTGAATAACGGCCGCACGGGTCTGGGTGGCGGCGCCGTGGGTGGCATGAAGACGCTGATTCAGTTGTCGAGTGCGCAGGCGAAGGATCGCAAGCAATTCGGCCGACCAATTGCCGACTACGGCTTGGTGCGCGAGAAAATCGCGCAGATGGCGATCGATTGTTTTGCCGCCGAAAGCACCGTGTGGATGGTGGCCCACTACATCGATTCCGGCGTCGACGACTACTCGGTGGAAGCGGCAATCAGCAAAGTGTTCGCCTCCGAGGCGATCCAGCGCAGTGCGCACGAAGCGCTGCAAATCGCCGCCGGCAACGGTTTCATGCGCGAGTTCCCGTACGAGCAGATCACGCGCGACAGCCGCATCTTGAGCATCTTCGAAGGCACCAACGAAATCCTGCGCTTGTACATTGCGCTGTCGGGTATGAAGGATGTGGGTTCTTCCTTGAGCGAATTGAAGAGCGCCGTGGGCGATATCTTCAATAACCCGATCAAGGGTTTCGGCGTGCTTTCGAGTTATGCCAGCAAGCGCCTACGCGAGACCACCGGATTCGGCACCGACAAAATCATCAGCAAGCTCCATCCCAAGCTCAAACAATGCAGCGAGGTGTACGAGAAGTACGCGGTGGAGTTGAGCAAGGCCAGCGATGCGCTGCTGCGCATCCACGGCAAAGGCATTGCCGATCAGCAGTATCAATTGAAGCGCATCGGCGACATCACCATCGATATGTTCGTCGGTTTATGCACGCTATCGCGCGCCGAGCTGTTGCATCGCACCGATACCAAGAACGGCGAGCAGGCCGTGAACATTTGCGATGTATTCACCCGCCAGGCCAAACGGCGCATGGCCGGCAACATCCGCGGACTGCTGAAGAACGACGACAAAGAGCGCGATGCCTTGGCCGGATTTGTGTTGGAGACCGGCGTGTATCCGTGGGATGTGATTTAGCTGTCGGCGCCAAAAGGGCCAAGGGGCGGGCAGGGGCCGCACATTGCTCCACGATTGCGCGTTACGGCGACCGACCAGAACTGAAGAAAGTAGATCAAGCGACGCTGCTCGGCCCCCGTCCCCTGCCCCTTGCCCCTTCTGCGCAACTCACCCAACCCGCAATCGCAGCTTCAATCCCAACTCCTCGAACGTCTCCTTCTCCTGGCGCAAATCGGTCCAGGTGAGCGGGTGGCGGGTGAGCCAGCCGCGGGGGAATTTGAGATCCAGCTCGCGACCGATAATGGCGACAGTGAGCGGCGGCAGGGCTTCGTCGCTGCGGGCGCGATGTAGGACCACGGCGAGACGGAAAATCGCGAGCGTTTTCTGGAAGCGATCCAGATCGCGCTCGGCGATATCCTCGAAGGTGTCGTCGGGAATGCCGCGGCGATGGCCGAGAACGAGCGCCGCAACCGCGGCTTGTTCCTGGCGCGAAAATCCTGGTAAGTCCGAGTGCTCGATGATGTACGCGCCATGTTTATGGTGCTGCGTGTGCGAAATCGACAGGCCGATCTCATGCACCAGTGTCGCGTACAGCAGCGTATCGCGTTCTTCCTGCGTCAAGCCCCAACCTGGCGCTGCCTGATCGAACAGGTTCAACGCCGAGGCTTGCACGCGCAGCGCCTGGGTTTGATCCACGGCATAACGTTTGGCGAGCGTGCGGATGCTGCGCTCGCGCGGGTCTTGTTGCTGGATACGGCCCAGCGAGTCGTACAGCAGGCCCTCGCGCATGGCGTAATCGCTGACCCGGAGCACGTCGAGATCGAGCGCCTCGTAACAGGCCCACAATGCCGCCAGGCCACCCAGGAACACGGGACGGCGATCCTCGCTCAGGGACGGCAGGCGCGCGCGCTGCACCACGCCGACCTCAATCACGCGATCGATCAATTCGATCAATCCAGCGCGCGTGACTTCGCGCTCGCGGCCACCAAAAGCGTGCAGGATGCTGCTCAGGGATTTGACCGTGCCGGAGCTGCCGATGACGCGCTTCCAGCCGCGCGCCTTGTAGGCTGCGAGGATCGGCTGGAACTCGATGGATAGCCGCAGTTGCGCGTCTTGCCAGCGCTTGCGGGTGATTTTGCCGTCGGCGAAAAAGCGCTGCGTTGTGGCTACGCAGCCCAACTGCAAGCTCTCGGTTTCGAGCGCATCGAAGCCACGGCCGATGATCAGTTCGGTACTGCCGCCGCCGACGTCGATGACCAGCTGCTGCTGGCGCGGATCGTTCAGGCCATGCGCGACGCCCAGGTAGATAAGACGCGCCTCTTCGCGGCCGGACACCACCTCGATCGGCGCGCCGAGCGCTGTCTCCGCGGTCATCAAAAAGGCGCGTGGCGCTTTCATCTGGCGCACGGTATTCGTTGCTACGGCGCGAATGCGTTCGCGCGGGACGTTGCGCAAGCGCTGCCCGAAGCGCGCCAGGCACGCCATCGCGCGCTCGCGCATTTCTGGCGTCAATTGCCCGTCGCTGGTGAGCCCCGCTGCCATGCGCACCGAATCGCGCAGACGGTCGACCACCTGCAACTCGCCCTCAGCGAATCTGGCGACGATCATGTGGAAGCTGTTGGAACCCAGATCCACCGCCGCCAGCGGCGTCGAGTCGACCACGTCTTTGGGATCGAAGGGCATCTGGTTCACCCGGCGATGCGCGCCAGGAGCGCAGTTTGCGCCGCGTGCGGCATGTCCTCACCGGTCTCGACGCGCGTGTAGCTGCCGTCGGTTTGCAGGCGCCACGCTTGCGTGTTGTCGGCCAGATAATTCTCCAGCGTTTCGTTGAATACGCGTTGCCGCAACGTCGGGTCGAGGATCGGAAAGCAGGTCTCGACGCGGTTCAGCAGATTGCGCTCCATCCAGTCGGCGCTCGAAGCGTACAGTTCTTCGCGGCCGTTGTTGTAGAAATAGAAAACGCGCGAGTGTTCGAGAAATCGACCGACGATCGAATACACGCGGATGTTATCGCTGACGCCGGGCACGCCTGGGCGCAACACGCAGATGCCGCGTACGAACAGGACCACTTCCACGCCCGCTTCCGAGGCGCGGTACAGCGCATCGATCACCTGCGGCTCGCTGAGCGCGTTCATGCGCGCGAGGATCTTGCCGCCCTTGCCAGCGCGCGCATGTTTGGCTTCGCGATCGATCTTGTGGATCATTTCTTTGTGCAGCGTGAACGGCGAATGCAGCACTTGTTTGAGCTTGATGGCCTGGCTCAGGCCGGAAAGTTGCTGGAACAGCTTGTGCACGTCTTCGCCGATGTCCGCATCGGCCGTGATCAGGCCAATATCGGTGTACACACTGCTGGTGCCCTGATGGTAGTTGCCCGTGCCTAGGTGGACATAGCGCTTGAGCTTGCCACCTTCGCGGCGAACGATGAGCAACATCTTGGCGTGCGTCTTGTAGCCGACCACGCCATACACCACCTGCACGCCGGCTTCCTGCAAGCGATCCGCCAGATCGATGTTCGCTTCCTCATCGAAACGTGCGCGCAATTCGACAACAACGGTAACGTCCTTGCCGGCGCGTGCCGCTTCGATCAGGTAGTCCACCAGCACAGATTTGCGGCCGGTGCGGTACAGCGTCTGCTTGATCGCCAATACGTCTGGATCGTGAGCCGCAGTTTTCAGCAAATCGACGACCGTGGAAAAGCTGTCGTAGGGATGGTGCAGCAGCACATCCTGTTCGCGGACCATGTCGAAGACGTTGCCGGCCTTCGGCGCCTGCACGCGCGGCTTGAACGCCTGATACTTCAGCTCCGGCCGATCGACCATATCGTACACAGCACCGACGCGATTCAGGTTCACCGGGCCGTTGACGCGAAACATGTCGTCTTCGGTCAGTTCGAAATGCTCCAGAAGATACTGCGCCAATGCACGCGGACAGCTGTCGGCAATCTCCAGCCGCACCGCGCGCGCAAAGCCGCGGTCCAGCAACTCGTCCCGAAGCGCGTGCGCCAGATTTTCGACATCGAACTCGTCGACCCAGAGTTCGCTGTTGCGCGTCACGCGGAACGGGTAGACGCCCTTGATCTTCATGCCTGGGAACAGGTCGTCCACGAAGTCCTGCAAAATGGCGCTGAGCAGGACCACATCGTGGGTGCCGTTGGAGACTTCTTTGGGCAGCCGGACCAATCGCGGCAAGGAGCGCGGCGCGCGCACCAACGCCAGATCGGCTTCGCGGCCGAACGCGTCTTTGCCTTTGAGCGCCACGGCTACATTCAAGCTCTTGTTCAAGATGCGCGGAAACGGGTGCGCGGGGTCCAGGCCCAGCGGGCTCAAGACCGGCATCAGCTCATCGTTGAAATAACCCTGCAGCCAACGGCGCTGCTTGGCATTCCATTCATCGCGCATCAGAAAGTTCACGCCCTGCGCCGCCAACTTGGGTTTGAGCTCCTGATTCCAGGTCTGGTATTGCTCTCGCACCAGGCTCAGCGCTTCGGTGCGAATGGCCGCCAGCACGTCGGTCGCCGAACGTCCGTCGGGCCATGGCTTGCTCGCCAGGAAATTCACCTGATGGCGAATCGACGCAACGCGAACCTCATAAAACTCATCGAGGTTGGTGCACGAGATGCACAAGAATCGCAGCCGCTCCAGCAGCGGCACGCGATCGTCCTGCGCCTGCGCCAAAACGCGGCGATGGAACGCGAGCAGACTGGTTTCGCGGTTGAGGAAAAGACTCGGGTCGCGACTCACGGGATTTGCGGGCAGGCGAAAACGCTAAAGGTAGCAAAAGCGTGTGACGCGTGCGCGAAAAGTCGCTAAGGCAGGGAAGGAGCGGGCGACAGGTTGCCAGCCAATCCTCAACACAGACAGGCCGGCCACCCGTGAAGACGCCCTCCTCGTATCTTGTGCCCCGACTTTGAGAAAGTCGCTGTCGGGGCACGGGAAGGACGCCGCCCAGCTACGCATCGGGATCCGTCGGCTCCGGCACCGGTGCGGCTTGCATCAACTCGCCCACGGTGACCTGGCCGCGGTTGATGTTTTTCCACACCTTGTCTTGCCATGCGAAGTAGGCTTCGGGTTGCCAGAACTGCTCGCTGTAGAACTGCGAGCCATCGAAAACGACGTAATCGTCGCCATCGCCGATTCGCTGGTAGGAGCGAACGTTGGCGGAACCGCCCGTGCGGCTGCCGGTGGCTGCCAATCGCCCTTGGCGAATCTTGCTGGCGAGCCGCGGTTTGGCCACGTCATCGCCATACTCGGCATAAACTTCCTTGCCGATTTCGATGGCGCGCTGGCGATCGCTCTCGCTGAGCTCGGACCAGTACGCTTCGCGACGGCGCAGGAAATCGGCGTATCCGCGTTCGGCGGCGAGGTCCATCCACGCATAGGCGGCGGCGCGATCGGCAGTGGTTCCCTGTCCAGACCAGAGCATTTCCGCGACCATCGCCTGCGAGCCTTTTTCGGCGAAACGCGCCGAGCGACGGAACTGCTTGAAGGCCTTCTCGTAATCGCCCGCCTGGTAACTCTCCAGGGCGCGACCGCGCCACAGCTGATCTGGGTGGTAGCTCAAGAAGCGATTGGTGGAAAGCACCGCCTGGCCAATTTCGGTGTCGTTGGCGACGGCCGCCGTCGACGCCACGGATCCGATGAGCGCAAGAGACAACAGCAAAAAACGCATGACGAAACTCCCTCTAAATTCATGTTCCCGATGGATTACGCGTATAGCCGTGTGGACTGAACTCACCGCCAGCGCGATCGCTCAGACCGCTACTTCTGATCGTCCTTGTCCGCTTGCGTCAACTGAATCTCACCCACTTCCACCGTGCCGCGATACGGGTCCTTCCACACCTGGTCCTGCCACTCGAAGTACTGCTCAGGGTGCCAGAACTGGTCTTTGTAGTACTGCTCGGCATCCAGCGTCACCCAGCGACCGTTGGTCGGAATCATCACGGTCAGGCCGCCCTTGAAGCCGGTGCGGCTGCCCGTGATTTGTCTGCGACCCTCGTCTAGCTTTTGCGCCAAACGTGGTTTCGCCACCTCGTCGCCAAACTCGGCATAGACCTGCGCACCCATGTCAAGCGCGCGTTCGCGGTCTGCCGCATCCAACTGGCTCCAGTAGTATTCGCGCAGCTTCGCGAAATCCTTGTAGTTGCGCTCGGCGGCAAGATCCATCCAGGCATAGGCCGTGGCTCGGTCGGCGGCAACACCCTCACCCTTCCAGAGCATTTCTGCGACCATCGCCTGGGCGCCCTTGTCGGCGTAGCGCGCCGAACGTTTGAAGTGATTGAAGGCCTCTGTTAGTCGGCCTTCCTCGTAGCTCTCAAGGCCTGCCTTCCGCCATCGTAAATCCGGGTGGTACTTCAGGAAACCTTCGGTCGCTGCCGCCGCATGGGCCGGATCGGGGGCCTTTGCGTGGATGCTTGGCGCCAGGGCCATGAGCGCGCCGGCAGCGATCATCGACATTACAATTGCTCGCATCGTTCCACTCCTTGGTGTCCGTGTGGAAGAAGACGATAGACGGCAGCAAAAGGTCGCACGCGTGCGTAAAGTCAGGCAGGTCTGAAGTCATGCAGCTGCCTTAACGTCGCAACGACGGCGCGCTCGAATGCTGCCGGATCTTCATGCCGCCACAGGGCAATCGTGTCTGCATTCCAGGTTTTCGCGATATGGCCATTGGCCAGCAATGCAGCCCGCGTCAACAGGGTCGGCGCCATTTCCAGGCCGTGCGTCGCGAGCAGCACGGCGGTGCCACTCGTGCAGCGCCGTTGCAGCTCTTGCTTGACCTCGAAGCCGGCGATCGGGTCGAGTCCGTTCAGTACCTCGTCCAGCACCAGCAACGGCGGATCGCCGAGCAGGGCGATCAGGATCGCAAGTTTCTGTCGCGTGCCGAGCGATAGCGTTTCGATACGCCGCTGCCAGTAGGGCGCCAACTGCAAGGTGTCGCCGAAGGCGAGCAGCGCATCGCTCACGGTTTGCTCGCGCGCCGCAGCGGCCACATCGAGTGCCTGGCGCAACGTCAGATAACCTGGGAGCAGCGCCGGATCGGGCGCGAAACCAAGAAGCGCGCGAGCGCCGCGCGGATCGCTGGCGACATCGATGCCATCGATTTCAATTCGTCCGGCGCTGAGCGGACGCAAACCCAATATCGCCCGGATCAAGCTGGTCTTACCCGACCCGTTCGGGCCAACAAGGCCGAGCAAATCTCCGCGCGCCAGTTGCAGCTCGACGCCGTTCAGCACCACATGATCGCCATAGCGCAACGCGGCGCCGCGAATGACCAGCATCTCAGACATTGCGTCGTCGCCAAAGTTGGAAAAGTACCGTAAGCCAAGCCACCAGCGCGAGCGGCGGCAGGATCTGCGCTGCCAGCAGTAGCAGCACAACATGCGCTGCCCCGCGCATGCGTCGCAGAATAGGATGATGGCGTTCGGCATGCGTCAGGAGCACGGCGTGCAAGGTGCCCAGGACCGCCGCGACGGCGGCCACAGGCCACCATGCAAGTGGCGCTGGCGATGCGGCGAGGGCCAGTAGCGGAATCGTCAACAGCAGCGCCGAGCGGCGCGCGAGCGTGGGCGCGAACGCTGCCAGCAGCCGTTGCGGCGCAAGTGGCTGCGCGCCAAGCCACACCTCGGATTCGGTCAGGCGCTCGGCGAAATGGGCGATCAGATCGACCAGCGCACGCAGGCTGGTCGCGATCAGCAACAGCGCCACGACCAACACGGGCCCGGAGCCCATCGGCACCAGCAGCAACGATGCGGCGGCGAAGCGCGCCGTGTGTGGCCAACGTGCCGCTGCTGGCTCCAGCGACGCGCCAAGAATGCCGAGGCCGCTGGCGCCGCGCACGCTCGCAGCGCTGCGCTGGTCGCGGTACGGCCGCTCGCGCGGCTTGCGCGCCAGCGCCAACGGGATGGCGATGGCCGCCGCAGCCAACGCCGCCGTCGCGAGCATCGGATTGGGCCAGCCAACATAGGCGCACAAAGCAACGCCCGGCAGTGCCGACAACCAGCCGCGAAGGCGCGCCTGATCGTGGCGAAACCTCGCGCGTACGGTCGCAGCGATGGGCTGCGCTGCGAGCCAGTCGCCGCGTTGAAGTTGGGTGAGTTGCGCATGCCTTTGCAGCACCGTCAGCACGGCGCTTGCGCCTAGTACCGCGGCCGCTGCGATCGCCAGCCAATCGGGCAGTGCTGCAACCACCGATTTCAGCCGTGCGAGGCCAGGGGCCAACGCCCACACTGCAATTCCCGCGAAGCTGAGACCTGCCGTCAGGAGAAACACTGATTCGGCCGGCGCCGAACGGCGCTCATCGAGCCAGTTTCTAAAGTGCAGTCGCTGGGAGAGCAGGTCGGGAGAAGACGACATTGTGATGGGTCGAGGAGTGCGGAACACGGACACGCGTCAAGGCGGCAAGTTCCGACGTTCGTCGTTCAGCCGATCGAAAAGCACTGGTAGTCACGAAAACTGGAAGCGACTGTGCGTCGCGCCATAATCTTCCTGGGTGTCACCGTGTCTTCGTTCGAGCCATGCTGTTGAAAGCAGAAACGCGGCGAATTGCAGGCGCCCGATGCGGCATGCTTTGCCTACATCGCAAACTGCTCGGCCAAGATGCGCTCTTCAAGGCTGTGCTCAGGATCGAACAGCACCGTTAGCGCCTCCTCTGGCGCTTCGGCGACTTCGACCTCCACCACATCGCGAATCTCGGTGGCGTCCGCCGTTGCGCTCACCGGGCGTTTGTAGTGGTCGAGCACCTCAAACTTGACCACGGAGGTTCGCTTGACCACAGCGCCGCGCCAGCGTCGCGGGCGAAACGGGCTGATCGGCGTCAGTGCCAGCACGTCCGAGCCCAGCGGCAGAATCGGGCCGTAAGCCGACAGATTGTATGCAGTACTGCCAGCGGCAGTGGCGAGCAGCGCGCCATCGCAGATCAATTCGTCGACCCGGGCAATACCGTCGACCCAGATGCGCAACTTTGCCGCTTGCTTGGTTTGCCGCAGCAGCGATACCTCGTTGATCGCATAAGCCGTATGCACACCCCCCGACTCGCCGATCGCACGCATCCGCAGCGGGTTCAGCACTGCCTTCTGCGCGCTCGCCAATCGCGCCAGCAAGCCGTCTTCGCGATAGAGATTCATCAAAAAGCCGACGGTGCCGAGCTTCATACCGAAAACTGGCGTCTTACGCTCGGCGGCATATCGGTGCAGCGATTGCAGCATGAAACCATCGCCGCCGAGCGCAACGATAACGTCCGCCTCTTTGACGTTCACGGATGGGTATTGCTTGAGCAACGATGCCAGCGCCGCTTGCGCCGGCTCAGCTTTGCTGGCGACGAAAGCGATCTTCGGCGGTGCGGTTGGGGGAGAAATCGACACCGGCATCACTCGCGCAGGCAAACCGAGAAGCGCGAGGCTACCCGCCTTGACGCTCGACGACTACCGGTTTTCTATGTGGGCGGGCGCCGGGCCATACCCTCCCCGCGCATCGGGGAGGGTGGCCAAGCACATGGTGCGCTACGACAGAGTTCACCGTAGGTTCTTGCGCATCCACTTATCCAGCATGCGCTTCTCGAAACGCAGCGGGTCGCTCGCAAAACCGGTCTGGCTGCTGTCGAATGCGAGGTCTTTCAAGTCCACGCGATCGGACTTCAACACCGCGCCGTCCGCATCCTTGATCTCGTATTCGAAGCTCATCCGCGGCGGGTACAGGCTGGTCACGATGCGCACATCGGTCAGGTTCGGGTTGGTTTGCGGGATATGGTCGCCCGCCAGATCGATATCGGTGAAGCGAATCGATAGCGATTGCCCCGCCGGCAGATAGCGCGTGGCGCGCTCTTCGGTGTAGCGCCGGATCGCCGCCAGATGCGGATTTTTGTCCGGTTTCGATGCAAACTGCCGATCGCGCACATCGCTGAATTTCTCCGGCGATACAAACGTCACCGAGACCTCGGCATAGGCCGCCGACGCCGACCACAGCAACAAACAAATCATCAGGCGCATAACGCATCTTCCAATGGGACGATGCGCCTAGTGTACGCCCACCCGCCACGTTTGGAGCTTAAGTTTTGCCCATCGAAAAGCGCTGAATGGCGAAAAATTCAGGTGGACGATCGGACCGGCGTTGTGCGCCCTCCGCAAGTATCCAGGTTAGGATTCGGCGATCAACAGGCGGAGGGTCCGATGGTCGATTTCGTCAACCGTGGGCCGGTCGAATACAACGGCGGCTGCCACTGCGGGGCGGTGAGATTCCGTTTTGAGGCTGGCGCGGTGCTCGATGTCTTGCGCTGCAACTGCTCGATTTGCTCGCGCACCGGGTATTTGCACGTGACCGTGCCGCATACGGCGTTCACGCTGCTCACCGATCCCGCGGCTTTGATCGACTATCGCTTCGGTACGCGGATGGCCGTGCATTGGTTCTGCCGGGTCTGCGGCATCAAGAGCTTCTACCAGCCGCGCTCCCATCCCGATTGTTATAGCGTCCATCTGCGTTGCATCGATGGCGAACCGCAAGCCCAGATCGTGGATTTCGACGGGCGCGATTGGGAGCGCTCCAAGGAGCGTCTGGGCCTGGGTTAGCGATAGTTCTTTCGCTCGACCCGAAACCCGCGGTGCGACAATCGAAGTCCAGAAATCGAAAACATGACCGAACCTCTTGCTCAAACCATCGACTCGCTGCGCGCGCTGATCGACGATCCGTCGCTGCCGGGCGAGGTTCGGCAGGCGCTGACGCCCGAGTTTCTGGAAATCGAAGCGCTGATCGATAAGCTCAACCAGCAGGCGATTCACGTGGCCGTGTTCGGCCGCGTCAGCGTCGGCAAGTCCGCGCTGCTGAACGCGCTCGCGGGCAGCGAGGCGTTCAAGGTGGGCGTGTTGCATGGCACCACCACCACGCGCGAAAGCACGCACTGGACGACGATCGACGGCGCTGGCGTGCACCTGATCGACACGCCCGGCATCAACGAGATCGACGGCCAGGCGCGCGAAAAGCTGGCGCACGATATCGCCGGGCGCTCGGACCTGGTGTTGTTCGTCGTTGATGGCGATGTAACCGCCGTAGAAGCTGCTGCCCTGCGCGAGCTGGCGCGCATCAATCGGCCGATGTTGCTGGTGCTCAACAAAGCCGATCGTTTCGTCCAAAGCGAAATCGCCGCGCTCATCGAGCGCTTGCGCGAACACGCGCGGGGCCTGGTGCGCGCCGAGCACGTGCTGACGGCCAGCGCGCTCCCCGCCCGCAGGCGTGTGATCCGCATCGACGCGGCCGGTAACGAGCGCGAATCCATGGAGCAACCGGAGGCCGATATCAACGCTGTGCGTCAGGCCATCGTCGATGTGCTCGCCAGCGACGGCAAGACCCTGGCGGCGTTGAATGCGGGACTATTTGCCGGCCGCATCTCCGACCAGCTCGGCACCCGCATCACGGAAGTGCGCCGCGATGTTGCCGACAAGCTGATCCGCAATTACGCGCTCGGCAAAGGTGTGGCCGTTGGACTGACGCCGATTCCGCTGGCCGATCTCGCCGCCGCAGCCGGCCTCGACGTTGCCTTGGTGGTGCATTTGAGCCAGGTCTACGGCTTGCCGTTGACCAAAGCCGAAGCCGGCGAACTGGTGCTCAAGATCGCCGGACAAGTCGTGGCGCTGATGGGTGCGATCTGGGGCATCAACGCCATCGCCAGCGCGCTCAAGGGCGTGAGCGCCGGGCTATCCACCGCGCTGACCGCCGGCGCCCAGGGCGCGCTCGCGTACTTCGCCACCTACATCACCGGTCGCGCCGCACAGGCTTACCTGTCGAACGGCAAAAGCTGGGGCGAGCGCGGCCCCAAACGCGTGGTCGAGGACATCCTCAAGAATCTCGACCGCGACTCCATCCTGCGCGACGCGCGGGCGGAGATTCTGGCCAAGCTCAGGGCTTGAGCATGCACCCAATTCACGCACTTATGGCGGGCTCGCACCCTGGTCGGTGTCCAATTAACTGGCCCGTTGGGCTTTTGGCTAATCTTGGATTCGATACGAATTGGCAGCTTCATCGTGGTGATTGAAACGCAACCGAGGAAAGAAGAATGAGCTTTTTCACCAAGGCAAAGAGCGCTGTCACCATTGTCGGGCTGATGTTGACTGCGTTCTTTTCGCCCACTGGAGATGGTCAGGTGAAGAGCGTCTTCAAGCATCAAACCAATGATCGGCGCGAGCGTCTGCGTGACTCCAATCGCTTGGAGCTGCAGAGGCGCGCGACGCCAGAGATCGGCAACTCGGGACCCAAGCCCAAAAAAGCCAAGGGTAAGCAGCGAAGTCGGAGTCGATAACTGCATCGGACGGGTGCTGAAAACGGCTCACGCTATCGTACGAAGATCGTTCCTTCGGTAGTGCTTTGCCAGCCCGCATCGGATCGGTTTCATGCCACGCACCAGCAGAATCTGCTCATCGGGCGTTCCCGCGTTATCGACCGGCAAGTGCATTAGCTCGTCAGGCATCAACAGCGGCCGGGCACTGAGGTGTTGGCTCACCGAGGATGAGGTTTCTGGCAGCCCGAACAGGCCGCCCTGGCGGCTGACGCTGGTGCTTTCGTAGCTCACGGTGGTGGTGCCGAGTATCTTCGATACGCGCTCGGCGGTCTCGATATCGGAGATGCCGAAGAACTGTTTGACATGCGCGCTTTCCAGCCATCCAGTGAGGCCATGCTCGCCATACGCGGCGCGCAACTGGCCAAGATCTTGCGCGATGCACCACAGCGTCACACCGAGCCCTCTGCCAGCGTCGCGCGCGACCTCCAGCAGTTCCATTTTCTTCAGCCGCGGCATTTCGTCGATCAGGAACAAGGTGCGTGCGCCGGAATTGTCGTTCGCGCGGCGGCGTTCGTAAACGGCGTTGAGAAGCGCACCCAGCAACACACGCGCGCATTGCGGCGTGCTTTCCAATGTCTTCAAAGGCAGCGCGATGTAGACATCGACCGACGCATCCGCTGCAATCACGTCTAGATCGAAACGCGCGCGATCGGCGCGCACCAGATTGGCCAGGCTCTCAACTTCCAACCAATCGGTGGCGTTGTCGAGTTCGCCAACGATACCGGCCCATTGCGATTCGGCTTTGGTCATTTCCTCGAAACTTCGCGCCCGTCGATACAAGGCACCGAACGCGTGCTGCGGGCCGAGCTCGATCATGCGCCGCAAGGCGGCCTCGAGTTGCGGCGATAGCGCGAAATAGCGCACGGTCACCAAGTCGCGCTGGTCATCGGCCAGCTCCGGCGCCGTCAACACAAACAGGATGAGCAGCTCCAGGAGCGATGCGGCGCTCTTGCGGAAGTAATCATTGGGACCGATCTCGGTTGGCGTCGGCATCATCCACGACACCACGGCGCGCGCATCTTCGGCCAAACTCGACCGATTGCGGGCTATCCACGACAGCACGTCGATGGCATCGCTGTCGTCGACCTGCGGATCGAGCCTAAGAACCGTGCGACCCAAGGCGCGCCGATGCGCCGCAGTGTCGCGATAAATCTCGCCTTTGGGATCGTGCACCACCAACCCGCCGCGCCACGTCAACGCGTTGGGGATCGCCACGCTCACGGTCTTGCCGCTTCCCGAGCCGGCAATCGTCAGCAGATGCCCTCGACCATCGAACCGCAGCAGTAGCGCTTTGCCAGCCAACAGCGGTGTTTCCGATGGCGAATAGGCCTCCCCCAAGACCAGCGAACCCTCACCCAACCGCTCCCGCGCCTGCACCATCGGCAACCACTCGGCGCTGCCGTGCAAACCCGCCGGGGCCGAATTTCGGACACGAACCAGCAGATCGCGGCGAACAAACCAGGGCGCCATCAGGCACGCGAGGGAAGCCAGCGCCAACGGCCAATCGAGATGCGCCGCGATAGTCGCGGCGCTCGTGGACCAGAGCACGGGTTCCCACCGCAAGTACTCCCAATAAAGGCCAATAAGTCCCGATGCGAGGCTGCCAAAGCAAGCGCCCCACAACATCACCTGCGCCGCGAGTCCCATTCGATGCAACATCGCCGCGACAACGAGCAGCGCCAATGGCGCAGCCGTCTGCGCCGCGCCCCAATAGACCGTACCAACGAACTGCAGCGCGGCAAGATGCCGAACGCCAAACCAGAGCCAGAGCGGCCATAGCCACACCAGCAACCGGATCAAAAAGGACATTCGATTATTCGCGCTTTAGGTGCAGGATATCGTCATCTGCTACGGGCAAATAGGCCGATGCGCCTGGCGCTCTCACTTGGAACAAGACTTCGTGTTTGTCATCCAAATCCCTGACGCAATCAATATCCATTTGAATTGCATAGAGCCCAGGTTCCAATTGAAGTGACGCCGATTTGGCTCGCCTCTCTCGTCCGCCAACTGAAAGTTCTCCTGTAATGACTTGGCGGTCTTCCGCCTTAAATGAAAATGCGCAGACTTGCACGGAGCTATTCGAACTAAGCTCAAGCATAAAGTCATGACGCCCGGCGGATTTAGCGTAAAAGTATCCTTGGAGCTGGTAAGCTACGTGATTCATTGCCTGGATGTGCTTTCGATGCGAGAGCAGCTTTATTGGTGAACCTGGGACGACAAAAGCCCCCAGGCTCGGCTCCCCGGTGCGCTCGCAACCGTTCCAGCATTTTAATGGAAATACTTCTGCGACCCAACCGGGCGCATATTTTATCTCATCTGGCGATTGCGACGGCGCCAGTGACGTTGGGTTTGAGTCGATAGTTCCGGATTGATCTACCGCCGATCCCGGCGCAACCGCCGCTGACACTTTTTTCGGATCGGTTGCGATTTCCGCTGCTTTTGCCTCGGCAGCTTTCAAATCAGCCATTTCTTGTCTCAAGGCATCCACCGATGCCTGCATCGCCGCTCGATCATCGGCCAATTGCTTTTGCATCTGGGCTTGTTGATCCAACTGCTCCTGCTTGAGGCGTTGATTCTCTTGCTGCAACGCAAGCAATTGCGGATCGGGTTGTTGTTCGCATCCGACCATCGATAGAATTGCAAGCCCGACGACAAACAGGCGCATCATTAATCCCCCTTATCCGAGATATAAACAACGTCTTGCGGACCCATTTGATCTAGCGATGGAGTGCCTGGGCGCCGCACGGAAATCTCTACCGAAATTGACTTCAACAATTCCCTCAGCACCTTTCGTCCGTATGGGTTTTTTTGACTAAGACTCTGTCTATTGTGTGTCAGCTCGTTGCATGCTATCGCCACTTTGGACGAGTACAATCCCTCAACGAGATCTGCTCCGCCGTTTGCAGCGAAAGCATCCTCAACTCCGACCGCTAGCCTCGAATTAATCACTGGCGTTCCTTCAATCGAGAAGTTGAGATCGCAAGCGATTTGAGAGTGTGACTTACCCTTTGGATTTAAATACGCTTCGTTGAGCAATTCGACGGACTTTGCCTTTTGTTCCAGGTTAAGCGAAAACGCGTGCAGCCCGCGAGTTTGAACGGCGATAAAGCCTTGGGCCTCATAGCGAACATGGTTATCCCCCTTTACAAACGGGACATGATCGAGCAGGCCGACTTGGCCCGGCGGCGCTACAAAAGAACCTAGGCTGATCGGTGGATCAGATGCGTCGATGTACCTTCGGTCGTTCTCCGGATCGACAATGAGGGGATAGGCTTCAACGATCCACCCTGGTTCCAACTTCTTCGAGCGATCCGCGCCCGAGGGCTCGATGACCACGGAAGTTGACGCTGCAGGCAGCGACATCGGCTGCGCGCTGCCGTTGTCGGGCTCGTCAGGTTCGGGCGGGCTGGTAGCCGCCACCGCCAGCGGCGCAGGTGCGGATTGCAGGCTGGCGATTTGCGTCTGAATGCTGCCCAGTTGCGTGGTCAGTTGTTTGTTCTGATCGAGCAGTTGCGAGAGCTGTTGCGATTGCTGCGTCAACTGCTGTTTGAGCTGTTGGTTCTCCGCTTGCAGGATTTGCAGCTGCGGATCGGGCGCGGGATCGCAGGCGCTCAGGAACACGGCAGTCATTGAGAGAAGCGTAAGCTTTCGCATATCAGTCCTTGTTCGTTTCTGCTGCGTCGGACGGAGCCAGTTTGGGGCCAGAGGGGAGGATCTGACCACTGGGGCGTATCTTGGTGGAATCATCGCCGCGATAGACCCCAAACTCGGGCGAGGCCGTTGGCTTGATCGGCGCTGGCGGCAAAGCAGCCGGATCGACCGGTCGACTCGGCGTAATCGTCACCGGCGCGGGCGCGACCGGTGTTATTGGCGCCATGGATGCGACTGGGACCGGACCGCCCGCCGGTGGCGGCGGTTGATAACTGCCGCCAACACCGGTGGGAATCGGCGGGATGCCGGTCGGTAACGATGCTTGCGAGCCGGGTGGCATGCTCGACTGCGGCGGGAACAGCATCACCAGCACCGTGCAAACGATCGCGCCCAAAAGCGCCGCGCGCCACAGGGGCGCTCGCTCCCAAAGCCGAGACAGGCGATTCATGCCGCCTCCACGCGAACCGTTCCATCGCCCACATCAACCAGACGCACACGCCGCACGCCGCGTTCTTTCAGGCTGACAACCTGGCTGTCGACCATCTTTTCGATCAACCGACTGGTCTCGCGCGGGTCGGCGTTGCGTCGCGACGCCTCTTCGATGGCCGCGTACAGGACTTCATGATCGATCTGATCGATCTCAACGCCAAATTCCTTGATGCCGCTTTCCAACTGGCCGGCGATGACGCGCGCCAAATCCATTCCAGTGAGCGGCAAAAACGGGAATACGCGATCGATGCGCGACAGCACTTCGGGCTTAAAACTGTCTCGCAATGCCGACTTGCAAGCATCCGAATAGCCATCCGGATTGCCAGCAAATTGCTTGCCCAGCTCCGCGATCTGGCGCTGTGCTGCGTTGGTGGTCAGGATGAAGATCGCGTCGGTCGTCGGCACCTTCTCGCCGGTGGAGGCTTCGGTCAAAAAGCCATCGTTCCACGCGCTTAGGAACCGGGCATGCAGCTCAGCATGGGACTTCTCGAACTCATCGAGCACGATGACTCGGTCCGGCTTGTCGCGAAGCGCTGCGGTCAGTGCGCCGTAGCTGTCCGATCCATGGAACCCTTTCGGCGACCCGAACAGCGTCGTGGCCGCTTGACCATCCGCCAGTTGCGCCATCTCGAAAATGGTGGCGGAGTTCTTTCCGTAGAGCGCTTCGGCAAGCACCTTTGCGAACCAGGTTTTTCCTGTGGCTGGCGGGCCGGCCAACATGAACACACCGATGGGCTTGGTGCGATATTCCTTCGCAAAGCGCGTTCGGATTTGGCGCGCAACATCGCGACAAACATCTGATTGGCCAAAGACCCTGCTCTCCAGCGTCGCGCGCAGTCGGTCCTCATCAATGCTTCGGCTTTGGGAGACTGGCTTCTTGTCCAGCATCGCCTGCAAGGCCGCCTTGTTCGTCAATCGATCCAGTATGTCCATGATCCAATCCTTGCGAAGAGACGGCGGTAAGTGATCGGCATCGTGCATAGCGCCCAACACCACGATCAGCCAAAGCACGACCGCCACCAGCACCAACCACCAACCCGCTGCTTTGATGATCGACCAGAGTACAAAACCGAGCAACGCCCAGGCCAGGATTTGCAGCGGGAACGGCAAGCGCGCAAGGAGCCGAAACAGAAAACTCATCGGCGCACCGGGATGCCCATGCGCTGCCCGGTCATCAGGTACGGAAGCGCCACGCGAGCGCCATCAGACTCGGCGGCAATCGTGATGCCTCCGCCACCGTCATAAATGCCAGTGATAAACACCACACCTTGCTTTGGCATTGGCACGGCTACGCGCCTCGGCGCGTGGCGAATGCCAACGGAAATGGTCAAGCCATTGCTCGACAACTCGACCACGTCGCCGTCCTCGGCAACGTCATCCCAGAGCGTGATGTACACCAGTTCCTCGCGGTCGTTTTGCACCGCCTCCAAGAGCGCCGCCGCTTCTTTCGGCGCAAGCGAGAGCGCAGCGACGGCAGTGGCGAGTTCTTGCTGTGGCACCTCTTCCACTTGCAACGCGCCCGCTTGCGCAAACGCACTCGCGCGCGCCGCCTGCTCGGATGGCGACAAATCGTCGCTCACCGAGATCGGCGCGTTCCATGGTGTCCAGGCCGCGATTCCAATTCCGACCGCCAAAGCTGCGGCTGCGAGCGCAGCCCTTAGACCGGATTTTCTGTGTGCAAGTGCCTCATGGGGTTTCCGTTCCATGGCGCAGTTGTTGGCAAGAAAGAGCGAAGCCCTAGTCTTGGCAGACGCGACTCACCGCGCAAGTAGTATAAAGCGGACGGACCGGCCGCTTTGTGTCGAAGAACCTGTGAAGACTTCTCAACATTTTGATTTCGGGGTGCTCGATCTCGTTACCCTTCCAAGGCGAGCGATAGCGCGGCAGCCCTTGCTGGATGCGCGTTTCCAGCCTGATGCCGCTGCGTCGCAGTGCCTCACACCGATCCGGAATCGAGGGTATCGTGGCTCATAGCCGGTCAGAATCTGCGAGATTTACTGTCGACACGCATCTGTTTCGCGAACTCGGTCAGTTCCTGGTCGGACGCGAATCGACAGCGTTGATCGAGCTTGTGAAGAACGCGTACGATGCGGACGCCACTCAGGTGACCGTGCACGGCGAAAACCTGCGCGATCCGGAGCGCGGCGTGATCCGCATCTCGGACAACGGCAATGGGATGGACCCGGACACCTTTAGCCGGGGGTTCCTGCGAGTGGCCGCGCGCATGAAAGCGGACGGCAGCCGGAAGTCCGCGCGATTTGGTCGGCGCTTCACAGGCGCTAAAGGAATCGGGCGCCTGGCCGCACACAAGCTCGCGCGACGCATCGAAGTGGAGTCGATCCCGCATTCGGAGGACGAAAACAGCGTCGTCGGCGTGCATGGCGTTATCGATTGGGACAAGGTTGAGGCTGTCGAAACGCTGGACCAGATCGATGCCGAGGCGGTGTCTGTCAGGGCGCGACGGGTGGCGAACGGCCATCGACATGGAACGTTACTTCGACTGACCGGGCTGCGTCAGCGATGGACCGACGCGCAGCGAAGCAATTTCTTGCGCGAGGTTGAGGGGCTGCAAGCGCCAAGGGCCGTCGTAAGTCCGTTACCGCCAAGCTTAGTCAGCGAGCCAGCGCTCTTTGACGTGCCACGAATTGCCGAAGCGAGTTCTAAGGATCCTGGCTTCCGCCTTCGCCTTGAAGGTGATTTCGAGACTGGCGAAGATTACTGGCCCGCCGTTCTGGACGCTGCACATTGGTTACTGGAAATCGACGCTGCTAAAGAGGGTGTGCGATACGCGATCGCGCCGACGCGCAAGACACAAAACATCCATTCGAAAGCTCGCAAGCATCAGTACTCGACGCCACACCCGCAGCCTGACATTGGTCCCAGCTTCCACGTACGATTGCTTCTGCGCGAAGGCGCGTCGCGAGGCGGGAAGGACGAGCGGGCTTGGTCTAGCCGGGTTTCCGGAGTTCGCGTGTACATGGAGGGCTTTCGCGTACTTCCTTATGGCGAAGATTCCGACGACTGGCTTCGGCTTGAACGCGACTACAACTCCCGTGACCGGAAACTCAGGTTCTTGGACGATTCCGCTATCGCTGCCAAGTTAAGGGAGGTTACCGATGAAGGTTTGCTGCACCTCACCAACAAGCACTATCTGGGTGGCGTGTTCCTAACGGCAAAACGTGCCGGTAGCCTTGAGATGCTGATCAATCGAGAGGGCTTCGTGCCTGATGGTTCCTTCGATGTCGTCCTCGACGTCGTAAGGCGCGGTATCGATTTGCTCACTCGTGTGCGCGCCAGCACAAAATCGGAACACGAATCTCACGTGGCCACCGCGGGTGATCGTCCCGACGAATTCGCGAGACCGAGAGAGCCATCGCTAAAGAAGCGTGCCGAGAGCTCAATCTCGAAGCTCGGCGCCCAAGCCGAGGAATTAGAGAAAATCGCGGCCACGATGCCGGCCCATCTGAAGACGCCGTTGACGAGCGTCGCCGCCGAAATTCGCCATGCGACTGCCGTCACGCGCGAGGCGATTCCGGCCAATTCAATGGTGCTGGTACTGGCATCGGTCGGAACACAGCTCGCCGCATTTACGCATGAAGTGAGCCGCTTGTTGGGGCTGGCCGTCGATCTGGAAAGTGCGATTGCTCGGCTTCAGGAATCCGACGGCTCGGGGCAACTTCGCAAGCTCGTTTCGAGAGTTTCTGCGGCCGCATCCGATTTGCGTCGGGCGATCGAGCGTCAGGCGGCTTACTTGATCGATGTGGTGACACCTGACGCACGGCGGCGACGGTCGCGGCTCAAGGTGCTGGATGTGCTCAACGCTTCGTGGCGCCTCGTCGAAACGTCGGCAGAACAGCGCGGCATTCGTCTCGATGTGGATATCGATCCGGAGTTGAAGACGCCGCCGATGTTTCGCGCCGAACTGATGGCGGTGTTCGCGAACCTGCTGACAAACGCAGTCAAAGCCGCCGGCAAGAGCGGTGTTGTGCGCGCGTCCGCCAAAGCGACAGAGGCCGGGCTGCGCGTGCGTTTGGAAAACACCGGTGTCGCCGTCGACCCGGCCGTCGGCGAACGATGGTTCCGCCCGTTCGAATCTACGACCGTGCAGCTCGATCCGGTACTGGGACAGGGAATGGGTTTGGGTCTCGGTATCACGCGCGACTTGCTGTCGGAGATCGGCGCGAGCATCGCCTTTGTCCAGCCGCGCAGGGGCGCAGCAACCGCCATCGAAATCGCTTTTCCGGGGAGCGCGCCATGACCGCCACAAGACCATTCGTGCTGCACGTCGACGATAGGCCCGAAGAACTTCGCGGCTGGGAAAGCGAGGTCAAGAGTCAGGGAAACTTCGAGTTGGTGGTTTGCCACCCGCAAGACGTCGAGCGCGCGCATCTCGAACGGGCGTCGCTGGTCCTCGTTGATTTCAAAATCGAAGACTGGCCTGAGCGCGCTAACACGTTGGCACTCGCTCTTCAACCGCCAAACGGACTTGCCGTTCTTGCCACGCTACAGGAGCGAGCCATTGAGCTTGAATCCAAGCCCAGAGCCTTCGCGCTCTTTACAGGGGTTATCCACGACGTTGCCCGAAGGCTTGTGCCACAACCGCACCTTGTAGCCCGCGCGCACAATTTGGATTGGGTGTTCGAAAAGAACACGCTTTACGCTAAGCCCACTTCGCAAGTGGCATCGCTATCTGCGGCCATCGCGCAATTGCCTTTGGACTGGCCCGGCGAAGACGCCGAAAGAGCAACCCGTGCCCTAAGCGCATGGCTCGGATTGCCGGCGGACGCACCTTGGAGCGATATCGCCCTGCGCTCGGTAGAACGATGTCGCCCGCCCATCCACGAATTCGCCGAGCACACGTTAGGCGTGGGTGTGATCCGATGGTTGCTGCACAAGATTCTCCCGTACCCAACCTTTCTTCTTGACGATACGCATCTGGCAGCGCGGCTCCGGGTTGCAGCGGCTTCGCTATTGCGGGTTGCCGAGTCGGCGGAATTTGGCGACTTGTTCGGAAGCTCGAGATATCGCGGCGCGCTTGAGACGTTCCTTGGTCGCCGATGGTGGCGCGCGGGTATAGAGTTCGCGATCTTCGAGGCGACTGCCGACAGGCCTGGCGATCTTCGTGAGCTTCGCGACGTGCTGCGAAAGCGTATTCCTGGCATCGAGTGTATTGAAGTGCCTCGCCTCTTTCCGGTTCTTGACGCGAATTTTGTAACCAAGCCGGAGCTTGCGACAGAGGACCAAGTCGTCGAAGTCCGGCCCGATGACTGGCCGCCCTACGCTGACGATGCCTGGGCACTCCGGATCGATGTCGAAGACCATGACGGGTTGAGAGCCATTGCGATTGAGACCGACTGATGGCGACACACGGCCTGCTGTTCCGCTTCCAAGATCTCATCGACGAATGCGAGACGTTGAAGGTTTTCGCTCGAGATTTTCTCGATCCACAGAGCACTTGGGTACTCGACAACGCCAAGTCCACGCTGGAGAACTTCCAAGCTTCGAGCAGGCGTGAAATTCGTTGGGAGACGGCGCCAAAGAGCCTATTCACCAATTGGAGCGTAGGAGAGAGCCAGCCCGACAGCCGCAGCGGATATCGTGTTCGCGCGCACTTCTCTTTTGTGTGGGACATCAGCAAGATCGATTCAGCCGCGCGTCCGAAGCAATTCTTGCTGCACGGTCTTGCGTCGACAACAACCACAATCACAGATGAGATCGACGGCCAAGAACGAACGCTGGCCTCCTGGAACCTGGATGTTGGCGACCACGCGTCGCCGGGGACGCATTTTCATTTTCAAGTTCAAGGCCCTGACACGCATCGCCCACCGTTTCCAAAGTCGTTAGATGTGCCGCGACTACCTGCACCTCTGATGAGTCCGTTTCTCGCCATCGACATGGCGCTTGGCGAGCTGTTTCAGGATCGATGGAAAGCTTGGGCCGCGAGCGAAAACCAGCACTCGCGGCGCTGGCGGGGAATTCATCGAGAGCGCCTGCAGCGCTTTTTCAGATGGCAGGCGTCAGCGATTGAGAACTGTCCTGGCAGTCCCTGGATGGCCCTGAAGCTGGCAAAGCCACATCGCGATATGTTGGTAAGCAAATGATCGCAAGCGTTCCCAGCTCAGCGACCGTGTACACGCCGCGCGAACTGGCGGCAGCGATGGTTTGTGCGGCGCGCGGAACTCGAAATGCGATCTGGCTGGACCCTTGCGTCGGAGACGGCGCTTTCGTGCGCGAAATGGCGCTGCTCGGCGTACCTTCAGATCGAATCCGCGCGGTCGACATCGCGCCGGAATCGCGCGAAAGCGACGCGCTTGCTATGACCACCCGAGGCGCCGATTTTCTCGAATGGTCCAGCCATCGTGGCGAGCTGGTAGATCATGTGGTGATGAACCCGCCGTATGTCGCACTGAATCGCGTGCGCGGCGACCCACTTGTTCGGGCATTGGCATTGAGCCTCGGAGACGCAGACCGCCTGCCGCTCCGCGCCAATTATTGGTGCGCCTTTGTACTCCGCGCGCTGGAATGCCTGCGTGCGAATGGCTCGATGGTTGTTGTGCTTCCCGCTGCCTGGGATTTCGCCAAGTACGCAGCACGGGTTAGGGAAAAGGTCGAGGCATCGTTTGGCGAGTTGTTCGTCGTGAGATGTTCCGCTCCGCTGTTCGCCAACGTAAAGGAAGGCGTAGTTGTGATTGCCGGATTCCGGCGCGGCAAGCAACCGTGTACCGTGCGCCGAGTGGTGGTCAAGGACCTGACGGGCACCATCGCGGCACTCCGCCAGATCGGTCGTGGCGAACATCTCGAAGCTGTTTCGGTGATTCGGCATCTCACTGCCAAACCAATCCGACATCGTAGGTTGGACGAGATCGTAGACATCCGTATTGGCGCCGTGACCGGTGATTCCAGCTATTTCCTGCTCACCGAACTGGATCGCCTTCGATGGCAACTGCCGGTTGCGGCGCTGACGCCAGTGCTGTCGCGATGCAAGCATCTGTCCGGTGCATTCATGGGCGCCCGCGAATGGAGTGCGCTCCGCGACGCCGGACAACGTGTTTGGCTGTTCAGACCACCCGAGCGAATGACAGATCATCCGGCCGTCAAGCGCTACCTTGCCTTCGGTACCGAAGGCGGGTGCAACCTTCAGGCATTCAAGGTTTCTAACCGCTTTCCGTGGCATCAGACGCCAGTTCCTGGCCATGTTGCGGGTTTTCTTTCGGGAATGTCCAAGCGGTTGCCGTTTCTGGTGCTTCGCGACATGCCCAGGTTGGCGGCGACGAACACGCTGTATGTGATTCGATTCAAAGGGAGAGCGACTGCGGCGGCTCGGGCGACGTTGGGATTGGTGCTGCTCACCACAGCGGTGCGGCGCGATCTTCGAACACACGCACGCACTTACGCCGACGGACTGCTCAAATTCGAACCCGGCGATCTTGGCTGTATTCGCATTCCCGAATTACCCCCGCGGCCAGATGCACCACGAGTGTTGAGCGAAGCTACCGCTTTACTCATCAGCGGGCTAGAGACAGAAGCCAGCGAAATGGCAGATGGCTGGGTTTGCGGGCGAGCAACGCCAAACCCCTTTAAGAGTCTTGGATCCGTCGGGGGACCGGAGTTTGCTGCAGTCGAAGGGTTTCAGTCCAAGTACGCTCGATAGCTTTTCGATTCGCCAGGCGGTCACGCGTGTTGCTCGAATACACTGGGTATGGAGAGTAACGACCGAAATTTCGGTACTTCGCGCGGTTCGACATCCCGTGCGCTCAAGAAGCCCCTCCAGCGCTCTGCGTCGTGGCCGAATGAGCGTCGCTTCGGCAAGGTTTGCTCGGCGCGTTCGAGCACACTCGCAAGCACCAATTCACGCAGCGAAAGATTCTTCGCCGCAGCAGCAGATAGCAGGGCTCGCTTTGCATTGCGGGTCAGACACATCACGGGTCTTTCGGATTGCGTGGTCTCGATCACGTCCGTCTCTTGTGCTGCAGCAAAATACAAAGGTGGCGACCATGGCGTGACAGTTCTAGCGAGCCGCGCAGCGGCTATAGTCCCTTCAGGGTTCGGCTGGGGAGTGGGGCATGTTCGGCAGTATTTTGTTTGGGCTCTTCGGGCTCGGTAGCCTTCTGGCGATTGCGTGGATGTTTTCCAACAACCGCGGTCGGGTGGATTGGACGCTGGTCGGCACCGGCGTGGTGCTGCAAATCCTGTTCGCGATGTTTGTATTGCTGACCACTTTTGGCGCGGCCATTTTCGACACGTTGGCGCACGGCTTTGTGACCCTATCCGGCTTCACCGCCGAAGGCGCGCGCTTGATCTTCGGCAACTTGCTGGATGCCAAAACCTACGGCTTCATTTTTGCCTTCCAGGTGTTGCCGACGATCATCTTCTTCGCCTCGTTGATGGCGGTGCTCTATCACCTGGGTGTGATGCAAATGATCGTGCGCGGAATGGCTTTTGCGATCACTAAGGTGATGCGCGTGTCGGGCGCCGAAACCACAACGGTGTGCGCGTCGGTGTTCATCGGCCAGACCGAGGCGCCGCTCACGGTGCGCCCGTACATTCCGAAGATGACCGAATCGGAATTGATGACCATGATGATCGGCGGCATGGCGCACATCGCAGGCGGTGTGATGGCCACCTATGTGCAAATGCTTGGCGGGCCGGATCCGGAGCAGCAGGCGATCTTCGCCAAGCATTTCCTGGCCGCTTCGATCATGGCCGCGCCAGCCACTTTCGTGATCGCCAAACTGCTGGTGCCGGAAGTTGGCGAGCCGCTGACGCGCGGCGAGGTCAAAGTGCACTTCGAGAAAACCACGGCGAACATCATCGACGCGGCCGCCAGCGGTGCGGCCGATGGCTTGAAGCTGGCGCTCAACATCGCCGCGATGCTGCTGGCCTTCACCGCGCTGATCGCGATGCTCAACGCAATCATCGGCTGGGGCGCCGATGTCACCGGCATCGCCGGCTGGATCAACAGCGGCCGCGAAGTACCGGTGGTGATCAACCTCGGCAGCATCCTCGGCGTGCTGTTGTCGCCCATCGCCTGGCTGATCGGTATTCCCTGGGACGACGCTGTGATCGCCGGCGGCTTGATCGGACAGAAAATCGTGCTCAACGAGTTCATCGCTTACGGGCAACTGGCGACGATTCCGGTCGGCGAAGGCGCGGCGGCGATCAGCGCCGAGACGAAGTTGATCCTGACGTATGCGCTGTGCGGCTTCGCCAACTTCGCGTCCATCGCGATCCAGATCGGCGGCATCGGCAGCCTCGCGCCCGAGCGTCGCAGCGATCTGGCGCGCCTGGGCCTACGCGCCGTGCTCGGCGGTTCGCTGGCGACATTCATGACCGCCACCATCGCTGGCGTGCTGCTCAAGTTCACGTCATGAGCGTGGTGGTCGTGGGCAGTTTCGTCCAGGACCATTGCTGGTCCACGGAGCGTTTCCCGGTAATCGGCGAAACGCGCGTCGGGCGGTTTTCCACTGGCCCCGGCGGCAAGGGTTTCAACCAGGCGGTGGCTTGCCATCGCCAGGGTGTCGACACGCTGTTCGTCGGTGCACTTGGGGACGATGCATTGGCGCTGGTTGCGCGCAATTTCGCGCACAGCGAGGGCTTGAAAAGCCACTGGCAAGTCAGCGCTGAGCGGCCCACTGCGACCTCCAGCATCGTTATCGATGGCGAGGGTCGCAATCTGATTGTGGTCGATCTGGCGGCGAATCAAACGCTCACCGCAGCGTTTGCATCGGAAGCGATCGGCAGCGCTACGCGCATCGTACTCACCCAGTGCGAGACGCCGCTCGCGGTGGCGCATGCAGTGGCCGGCCGAGCAACAGAAATCGGCGCGCTGATGGTGTTGAATCCCGCGCCAATGCACGAGCCGCTCACCCCCGAGTTGCTCGCGCTCGTCGATGTGCTCACCCCCAACGAAACCGAGTTCGCCGCGTTGATGGACAGCGTCGGCCAGCGCATCGATCCGGCGGGCGTGGCACAACGCAATGATCTCGACCTGCACGCGCTGGCGCGTACGCTGGGCGTCCCGACGGTTGTGATCACCCTCGGCGCCGCCGGCGTATTCGTCTCGCACGGTCGCAACCGCCGCGGCGATGCCGATGCGTACTACCGTGTCGCGCCTGCTGCGGTGAACGCCATCGACACCACCGGCGCGGGCGATGCCTTCTCCGGCGCCCTCGTCGCCGCACTCGCGTTTGCGCCTGAGGCGCCATTCGCTGACGCCGTGCGCCACGCCAATCTCGCTGCGGGCCTGGCGTGCGAGCGGTTGGGCACCGCCACCGCCATGGTCGATCGCGCCGCAGTTTTGTCGCGGAGCTGAGTTACCTGCCTCGTCGCGGCGCTTATCATTGGACGATGAATCAAGCACAGCTGCCTGACGATGAGCAGCACGACGCCAGCCTTTTGCGTTGGATGTTGACGTTGACGCCGCAACAGCGTCTCGCGGAACTGGAGTCCCGTTTAGCCTTCTTCTATGAGGCGCGCCGGAATGGCTTCCAACTTTCAGACGACCAGTTCGGTCAAGAACGTTGGAAAGGGCCCGGCAGGCGCTGACGAAACAGGGACCTGGCCGCTGACCTGCGCAGCGGAGCTTGCCGTATGACGCGACTTTCGCCCCTGCAAACGAGTCGTCCCCGCATGCGCGGGGACGACGTTGGTTTGCGACCGATCAGAAATGCAGGCGTAAGCCCGACAGCGGGTGGTTGAAGTAACGTTTGGGTCGCGAGTAACCGCCCGGATTGCCATCCGCGCTCGACACATTTGCCATCGCCGGCATCGGGCCCTTGGGCGGCCAGGTGATTTCCGGCAGACCACGCTTCTTCAGCTCGCCGTTGATCTTGCCGAGGTCCTCGGCATTCAACTTGTCGAAGGCGGCGGCGATCGTTGCCAGTTCGCCCTCGAGCACCGCGACGCGCTGGATTTGGTAGTCGGTGGGCTTACCTTCGAAACTCATGATCGCGCCGTAGGCCTGATCGGTGTGTTCGCGCAGACGCTCTTCGCCAGTGATTGCGCCGCCTTCCTTGGTGGCGACGATCTCTTTGCGGATGGCTTCGGCCTTGCCGCTAAATGCATTCAATTGCGCGGCCAGCTTATCGCCTTGCGGAAGCTTGCTCGCGATGCCACCGGCCATCATTTGCGTAAAGCCGATGCGATCGGTGAGCCCGGTCATGTCGCCGAATAGCTTGTGGACGCGCATCGCCGCATCGAACTGCGCTTGGCGATCGGCCACGGTGTACGTCGCGCGGCGGTCCAGACCGATCTCCAGCTTTGTCTCATAGACCTGCTTGTTCTTGGTCATGCGCACGGTGTAGATGCCCGGCACCACGCGCGGGCCTTGCGTGCCAGCGAAGGCCACTTGCGCCGCTTTGGGTACGCGTGGCGGTTTGACGCGCATGGACCAGGTGACGCGATTGATGCCGCGACGCTTGCTTGCCGGCAGCGTATCGACCACCTGGCCGTCGGGCCCGATGATCTCGATCTTGAGATCGCCGAACAGATGCCGCGTCCGCTGGAAGTAGGTGATCGTCGCGCCGCCTGGTGCATTGGGACCAACAAACTTGGCGTCGCCGTCGGACCAGCCGCCGACACCACCGATGCGCTGTTGCGTGGGCCGCGACGACAGGAATTTCGCCTCCGCAGTCAACACACCGGCATCGAAGTTCCGCAGCGGCGAGATGTCGTCGATGATCCAGATGCCGCGGCCGTGCGTACCGAGCACGAGGTCATGTTCGCGCGGCTGGATCTGGATGTCGCGCACCGCCACCGCCGGGAAATTGCTGCCCTGGTAGCGCGCCCAGGCGCGGCCGTTATCGATGCTGATCCACAATCCCAATTCGGTGCCGAGGAACAGCAGATTCGGATCGACGAGATCCTGGCGGATGACATGCGCGTAGCCTTCAATCCCTTGGGACTTGTCGGCGATGCGCGTCCAGGTCTTGCCGTAATCGCCGGTGCGGAACACGTGCGGCGTCATATCGCCAAACGTGTGCCGATCGATCGCGGCATAGGCCACGGCTTCATCGTGCGGACTGGCTTCGACCCAGCTTACCCATGAGCCTTTGGGCACGCCTTTCAAGTTGCGACCGACTTCAGTCCATTTTGCGCCGCCATCGCGGGTGATCTGGATGTTGCCATCATCGGTGCCGACCCAGATCAGATTCGCGTTCTTCGGCGATTCGCTGATCGAATAAATCGTGGTGTGCATCTCAGCCGACGAGTTGTCGACGGTGATGCCGCCGGACAGTTCTTGCTGCTGCTTGCTCTTGTCGTTGGTCGTCAGGTCCGGCGAGATACGTTCCCAGGTGTTGCCCTGATCGGTAGAGCGATTCAAGAACTGCGAGCCCAGGTAGATGGTGCCGGGGCGCGTCGGGCTCTGGTGAATCGGCGAGTTCCAGTTGTAGCGCAGTTTCTCACCCGCAGCCATCGATTTAGGCTGGATATCGCGCGTGTGTTTGGTATCGCGATGAATGCGCGCGATGTTGCCGCCTTGGTACTCGGCGTACACCACATTCGGATCTTTTCCGTCTGGGATCACCCAGAAGCCATCGCCGCCATAGAGGTTTTCCCAAATCCGATTGCTGACGCCCCCAGGGTGCGAGGAGTCGGCGACCCAGCTCGAATTGTCCTGCAGGCCGCCATACACCTGGTACGGATCCTGGTTGTCGACCGCGACGTGATAGAACTGGCTGATCGGCAAGTTCTCGCCCTTCCACCAGCGACCGCCGCCATCCTGGCTGTACCAGATGCCGCCGTCGTCGCCCATGATCACTTCTTTGGGATTGGCCGGGTTGATCCACAAATCGTGCGAATCCGCGTGGGTGGATCCGGCCGCATCGGAGAAGCTCTTGCCGCCGTCTTCAGACACGATCAAACGCAGGTTGGTCTTGAACAAACGATCCGGATTGGTCGGGTCGACGATCAGCTGCGCAAAGTAGAACGGGCGCCAGACCATCATCTGACTCTTATCGCGCTGCTCCCAGGTTTGGCCACCGTCCGCCGAGCGATACAGCGCGCTGTCGACGCCCTCGATAAAGGCATAGACGATGTTGCTGTTGGAAGGCGCAATCTCAACCTCGATGCGTCCCCAAGGGCCGCTCGGCAAACCGTTCTTGCCATCCGCTTTGAGCTGCGTGAACGAGGCGCCGCCGTTGGTGGTGACGTACAAGCCGCTGGCGCTTTTAGCATCCGGGCCTTCGCCGCCGGAGCGGAACGTCCAGCCCTTGCGGCGAAAATCCCAGGTGCCGACCAGCAGCTTTTCAGGATTCTTCGGGTCCATGGTCAAGCCGGCGCAACCGGTCGATAGGTTGCCCTTCAGGATGTGATTCCAAGTGGCGCCGCCGTCGGTGGTTTTGTACAGGCCGCGATCCGGCGAATCCGACCACAGCTTTCCGGGCACGCACACGTAGGCTGTGTTGCTGTCTTTGGGATGGACCAGAATCTTGGCAACACGCTCGCTTTCAGGCAGGCCGAGATAGGTCCAGCTCTCGCCGCCATCGCTGGAGCGATACACGCCGTTGCCGATCGAGACTGAGTTGCGCGTCCAGCTTTCGCCGGTGCCGACCCAGACGTTCTTCGGGTTGGTCGGGTCGAGCGCGATGGCGCCGATCGATTGCACCGGTTGCCGGTCGAAAACGGGTTTGAAGCTGGTGCCGCCATCGACCGATTTCCATACGCCGCCGCTGGCCGCGCCGACGTAGATCGTCTTCTGGCCGTTATCGACATGCACCGCGAGCGCTGAAATGCGACCGCTCATGGCTGCTGAGCCGATGTTGCGGGCCGGCAGGCCGGAAATGGTGCCGGCATCGAAGCGCGGTGCCGGCGATTGCGCTAACGCGCTGGTTGCAACAAGCGCCAAGGTCAGCGCCGAAAGTGTCAAAGTCTTCATGAGAGGTGCTCGCTTACGGCTTCTTGGCGGGGAAGGCAAACAAAGCGTCGTCGATATCGACGTTCACTTCGGCCTTCTCGACGATGATCTTTTGTCCACGCGGGCCGCCTTTGGCGCCGCTCTCGATCGCGAACGGCCAATACACGCCGGCGATTTTTTCGTAGTTGCCCAGATCCGTCTCGATCTCGCTTTCGATGCCGCGGCGCTTGACGATGCTGGAGACGCGAATTTCCAGGAAGTAGTCGGGGTCGAGATAGCGGTATTGCACGTCGCCATTCGACAGCTCCACTTTCAACTTATGCGCCTCGGTACCGTCGACGTCTTCCATGCCCAGGTACGAAACCTTGTGGCCCTTGGTTTTCCAGTCGACCAATGGCCCGTCGATGTCGGAGTCGACTTGCATGCCCTTGGCATCTTCGGCGCTCATGCGCTCCGGATCGCGGCGACCTTGGAAGGGCTGAATGCTCCAACCCTCTTTGCCGTCGTACGCGCTGACCTGGGTCAGCCCTTGCAGGGAGGCCTCGGTGCGCATCTTGTTGCCGCGCTCGTTCAAGCTGACAAAACCCAAATCGACCGAGAAATCGCCGCCGGAGAAGTTCATTCGCCCGGTTGACTTGACGCTGTTGACCGCGCGGATCGCGTCGATCCCGCCGCGCGCTTCGATGTTCTTCTGGATCAACTCATCAACGGTCAGCGCGTGCCCGATGCTCGATAACGCGAGCGCGAGCAGCGCGCCTAAGGGGCGCAGCAGCATGGAAGTTCTCCGGTCGTGACGGAAGCGTGATGCTCCGACTTGGCGCGGACGCTACGCCCAACCATTCAGCTGCGGTATGGGGAGGAAGTCATGGCGGGATGGGAGAAGCGGGGCACGGGACACGTGCCCCGTCCCTCACCCGCGTGGATGATGTTGCTGATGCAGGCGCTTTAGGCCCTCGCGCGCAACATGGGTGTAAATCTGAGTCGTCGACAGATCGCTGTGGCCGAGCAGCAGTTGCACCACGCGCAAGTCGGCGCCGTGGTTCAGAAGGTGCGTGGCGAAGCTGTGGCGCAGCACGTGCGGCGACAGATCGCGCACGCCGGCGATGATCGCGTAGCGTTTGATCAGCGCCCAAAATGCTTGTCGCGTCATTGCCGCGCCGCGGGCAGTGATGAACAGCGCGGGAGCAGGTTTGGCATGAAGTTGTGGTCGCCCTTCGCGCAGATAACGCTCGATCCAAGCCTGGGCTTCGTCGCCCATCGGCACCAGCCGATCTTTGCTGCCTTTGCCGCGAATGCGCAGTATGCCCTGCGCGAGGCTCACCTGCTCGCCACGTAAGCTGACCAGCTCCGAGACGCGCAAGCCCGAGGCGTACAGCAACTCAAGCATCGCCTTGTCGCGCAGGCCTAGCGGTGTCTCGATATCGGGTGCGCTGAGCAGCGTGGCGATCTCTTGCTCGCCGAGTGCCTTGGGCAACGAACGCGGCAGTTTCGGTGCGCTCAATTCGGAGCTCGGAACATCGCTCCGAAAGCCAAGCTCGCGCGCCCAGGTGAAGTATTGCTTCATCGCCGATAACAATCGTGCGGCCGAGCGCGGCTTCAGGCCCTCGGCCATGCGCTTGGCCAAGTAGTCGAACAAATCGGCGCGTGTGGCTTCGTCCAGGGACGTGCCGCGCGAATGCAGGAATCCACTCAGCAGCGTCAGGTCACTCGCGTAGCTCTTGAGCGAGGTTTTGGCCAGACCGCGCTCCGCCCAAAGAGCGTCGCAGAAGCGGGCGATGCGCTGGCTGTCGGTCCCGCCGATACCGGCATGCGAGGCCGTTGACCCGAGCACGCTCGCATTTACATTCGCCATGGATTGACTACGTTCAGTCCCGCTTCCCTGAAGGGCCTCTCGTCGCGTGTTGCTACCGTCAAGCCGTGGGTTGCAGCTGTAGCGGCGATGTATGCATCGGCAACCGAGATGGGACGGCCACGGTGGCGAGCATCGGAAACAATGCGCGCATAAGCAGCGCTGCATTGCACGTCAAAGCTCAATACGCGCCCCTCGAACAGGGGCAGCTGGCGTTGCTCAAAATTGTCCTGGATGCGCGCCCGCCGTCTGCCTTCGGGCAACTGCGCGATGCCCGAGCGCATTTCAGCTACCGTGATCGCACTAAGATGCAGAGTCTCCAGTTGCTGCGCGTCGATCCAGTCAATGATTCGCGTCTCCGGCTCAGGTCGCAACGGCTCAGAGACGACGTTGGTATCGAGCAGAATCATTCGAAAGGCATTGGCTCGGCCGGCGTTCGGTCGCGCACCGAGTTGATCATCTCCACGTCCTCGTTGGTGATCCCGGCGCTGCGACCGAGCTCGTACAAAAGCGTTCCAAGTTTCACACGTTCAAGCGGTTTGACGGTAGCCTCCAAGATTGCGCGAACTTCGGCTTCGGTGCTGCGTCCGGCCTGGCGCGCGCGCAATCGGAGAGCGCGGTGCACCTCATCCGGTACATTGCGCACGGTCAGGACTGCCATTTGCGTGCTCCTGAGTATCGATTGACAGCAGTATTGTACGAATGCTGTCACCGCCGCAATCGCGGATCTTCAGGCATCGGCGTATCGTTCACGCAACTGTCGAAGTCTGGTCGCCATGCGTATCGCCACCGAACACCGCGCTTGGGTGCATAGCGCCATCGCCGAAATCGATGCCGATTTTCAGCGCTCGGCGGATACGCATCTGTTTCGTTTGCCGTGGCCGGCGGCGCCGAACATCCGCGTCTATTTCAAGGACGAATCGACGCACCCGACGGGAAGCTTGAAGCACCGTCTGGCGCGCTCGCTGTTTCTGTTTGGCTTGTGCAACGGCTGGATCGGGCCGCACACGCCGATCATCGAAGCCTCGAGCGGTAGCACGGCGATCAGCGAAGCCTATTTCGCCAGGTTGCTGGGATTGCCGTTCATCGCGGTGATGCCGCGCCATGTATCGCCGGAGAAAATCGCGCAAATCGAGTTCTATGGCGGGCGCTGTCATCTGGTCGATGGGCCGAATGTCTACGCCGAGTCTGAGCGCTTGGCGCGTGAGTTGAACGGCCATTACATGGATCAATTCACCTTCGCCGAGCGGGCCACGGATTGGCGGGGCAATAACAACATCGCCGAAGCGATTTACGCGCAGATGCAGCGCGAGCCCGATCCGATTCCGCGCTGGATCGTGGTGTCGGCTGGAACTGGGGGCACCTCGGCAACCATCGGGCGCTACATGCGCTACTGCGCCAAGCGCGACTGCGCCAGCCAACTCTGCGTCGTCGATCCCGAGCGCAGCGTGTTCTATGACTACTACCATTCGCTCGATGCGTCGCTGAAGCTCGATTGCAGCTCGCGCATCGAAGGCATCGGACGGCCGCGCGTGGAGCCCTCCTTTGTGCCATCCGCGATCGATCGCATGTTGCAGGTGCCGGATGCCGCTTCGCTCGCGGCGATGCGCTTTTTGGAAACCTTGCTGGGCCGGCGCTGCGGCGGCTCCACCGGGACCAACTTCTACGGCGTATGCAGCCTGCTGGCCGAGATGCGCGAACGCGGTGAGTCGGGCTCAGTGGTGACGCTGATTTGCGATGGCGGCGAGCGCTATCGCTGCACCTACTACAACGACGATTGGGTGCGTGCGCAGGGGCTCGATCTGGCGCCGTATCGCGCGCAAATCGAGCGCTTCTGGCAGGGCGGCGCCTGGTAACCCGGTGCGCTCGTTGGGAAGACAAGGTCGACTCATCGCGGCCGCGATCGACGCGCTGGTCCCAATCGTTGGCATTGTGTTGCTCGGCTGGTCGGCGGTGGCCTATGTGATCTGGTTTCTTGCCGACTGCGTGCTGGTGCCGGCGGGCGCCGTGGCGCGTCGCGTCCAGTTCCAGATGCAAGGGTTCGATCCGGGCGCCGACGCAACCTGGGTTGATCGCGCCTCGCTGCACTTGGCGCCGGTGCTCTCGCTGTCGCTGTTTGCGGTCGTGATGGGACTCGGTGTTGCCGGTTTCTTGACGCCGGCGGTGTTGTTCGCCGGATGGTGGCCCGAGATCGTTGCGACGTGGCACAGCGAGCTGCTCATTGCCATCGCTTGCAGCGTTGTGCTGCAAACCCTTGCCACACTCAGACCCGCCAGGCCGTTGACCTCGATCGAGGTGGCCTTGCGTGAGGAACGCAACAGCGCGCTGCCGCTGGCGCTGGCGCTGGCAGTGTTGCCCGGGGCGATCGAGGCGAGTGCATGGCTCGGCACTGTCGGTCTGCTCGCGGTTGCGGGCATTGCATCGGGATTGCGCGTATTGCTGGCTTGGATCGAAGAAAACGCTTAGGCAGGATGAGGCCGCATTGCGGCCCATCGGGGCTTCGATCGGTGCGCAAATCGGCGCACATAGCGACGGGGCCAGCCGTTGGAGCCGAACGACGCGCATCGGTCGGACCCATCGTGCCTTGACGACTCGGCGATCCACGGCTATGGTCCGCGCCAATGTATTAATGCGCTATTACGCTATGAAACGTCGCTCGCTGGATCCGGTGGTCTCGAAAAGCAATGCCGAAACGGCATTGTGCGAAGCGTTGCTCGCGCTGCGCACGGTGGATGAGATGCATGCTTTCCTGAAGGATCTGACCACGCCGGCGGAATTCGAGGCATTGGCCGATCGCTGGTCGGTAGTTCCGTACTTGATCGAAGGATTGGCGTATCGGGATATCCATGATCTCACTGCCGTGAGCGTCACCACCATCGGACGCGTCGCGCGCTGTCTGGCGGCCGAACACAGCGGTTACCAGCTTGCGGCGGACAGGCTTCGGCGCAAGCGCAAGTAGCGCGCACGTTTTGAGCGCCGGCGAAACGTCAATAGTGAATGGTCAGTTGTCAATGGGAAAGCAAAGGCTCTGCTGCTGACTCCCCAGTTCGACTGAAAGCATCGCGCCAACGATCAACGGTCGCCAATCCATTCACCATTGACTATTGACCATTTACTCGCACATCGAGTCCCACCAACTTCTGACACCCAATCCCATGACCAAACCACGCGACCGTCTGCGCATTGCGGTACAGAAATCCGGGCGCTTGTCCGAAGCCTCGCAAGACCTGCTGAGTCGCTGCGGCCTCAAGTTCCGGCAGAGCCGCGACAAGCTGTTTTGCTTCGGCGAGACGCTGCCGATCGACCTATTGCTGGTGCGCGATGACGACATCCCCGGCCTGATCGCGCAGGGCGTCTGCGAGATGGGGATCGTTGGCCGCAACGTGGCCGACGAGCGCCGTATCGAAGCGCAGCAATCGGGCGACCCTGGCTTTGCGGAGCTGCGCGAGCTGGGTTTCGGGCGCTGTCGACTGTCGATCGCGGTGCCCAACGAGGATGCCTTTGAAGGGCCCGCGTCATTGGCGGGATTGCGCATCGCCACTAGTTATCCGAACCTGCTCGGCGACTATTTGAAACGCAACGGCGTGAGTGCCGAGATCGTGGTGCTCAACGGCTCGGTGGAGATCGCGCCGCGCCTGGGCACAGCCGATGCGATCTGCGATCTGGTGTCGTCTGGGGCAACCCTGATCGCCAACCAGTTGCGCGAGGTGGCGTCGATCCTCGACAGCCAGGCGGTGCTGATCGGCTCGCCCGCGCCGCTCGATGAGCGCGCCGAGTACGCGGAGTTGCTGTTGCGGCGCATCGATGGCGTGATCCGCGTGCGCGAATCGAAGCTGCTGATATTGAATGCTTCGGAAACTGATCTGGCCGATGTGCTCGCGCTGCTGCCGCGCGGCGCTACGCCGAATGTGCTGGCGCGCCAGGGCGGCGTGACGGTGCAGGCGTTGTGCCATGAAGCCGTCACCTGGACACACCTTGAAGCCTTGAAGAAACGCGGCGCCAGTCAGTTGATGGTGCTGCCAGTGGAGAGTTTGCTGTCATGAAGCGCCTGACCTGGTCCGAACTTGATGCCGCGGCGCGCGACGCCGCGCTGGCCCGTCCCGACAGCCTGTCCAGTGGCGAACTTAAAGAGCAGGTCGCCCGCGTCCTGGCGCAGGTGCGCGCCGACGGCGACTCGAGTTTGCGCGCGCTGACGCGGCGTTTCGATGGCGTGGAACTGGAGAGCCTTCGCGTCGGCGAAGAGGAGTTCGCGCACGCCCAAGCCGAGTTATCCGCTGAGCTGAAGCAGGCGATCGACGATTCGCGCCTGCGCATCGAGCGGTTTCATCGCGAAACCCGACCGCATCCGATTGCGCTGTCCACTGCGCCCGGCTTGATGTGCGAACGCCTGCCGATCGCGATTTCTACGGTAGGCCTGTACGTTCCGGCAGGCAGCGCACCGCTGCCCTCGACCGCGCTGATGCTGTGCGTGCCGGCGCGCCTCGCCGGCTGCAAGCGCGTGGCGCTGTGTTCGCCGCCGCGCAAGGACGGCAGCATCGATCCAGCTGTGCTGTATGCCGCGCAGGCTTGCGGTGTGACCGAGGTGTACAAGCTCGGCGGCGCGCAGGCAGTCGCGGCGATGGCCTACGGCACGGAAAGTGTGCCAAAGGTGGCGAAGATTTTCGGGCCGGGCAACGCTTATGTCACGGAGGCTAAGCTGCAGGTATCGCAACAAGCGTTCGGCGCTGCTATCGATATGCCGGCCGGTCCCTCCGAGGTGCTCGTCATCGCCGATAACACCGCCAACGCGCGTTTCGTTGCCGCCGATCTGCTGAGCCAGGCCGAGCATGGTCCGGATTCGCAAGTGCTGCTGTTGAGTCCCTGCAGCGAGCTGGTGGCCAGCGTGAGCGACGCGCTTCAGGAGTTGCTCGCGGCCCTGCCGCGTGCCGATCTGGCGCGCGCAGCGCTGGCGCACAGCCGCTCGATTTGCGTCGATACGCTTGAGCAGGCGGTCGAGATTTCCAACGCCTACGCGCCCGAACACTTGATCTTGAACGTCGCCGATCCGCGCCGGTTGCTGCTCAATGTGGAGAATGCGGGCTCGGTGTTTCTGGGCCGCTATACGCCCGAGTCGCTGGGCGATTACACCAGCGGTACCAATCACGTGCTGCCGACCAACGGCAATGCACGCACCATGAGCGGCGTTTCTGTACAAAGCTTCCAGAAGTTGGTCACCGTGCAGGAAGCCAGCGCCGAGGGACTGAGAGCCGTCGGCCCGGCAGCGATCACCCTGGCGCAAGCGGAAGGCTTGGAGGCGCACGCGTTGGCAGTGCGACTGCGCCTGGCGGCGATTGCGCAAGAGGGAAGGCCATGAGCGTACTGTCGCTGGCGCGCCCAGAACTGCTGGCGCTCAAGGCTTACAGCTCGGCGCGCATGGAGGCTGGGCGGGCGATGGTCATGCTGAATGCCAACGAAGCACCGGCGCTGCCGTTCGCAAGCGATACGCTGGGCTTGAATCGCTATCCGGATCCGCAACCGCGTGCATTGATCGAAGCGCTCGCGACGTTGTACGGCGCGCCAGTGACGCGCGTTTTCGTCGGCCGCGGTAGCGACGAGGCGATCGATTTGCTGACACGCGCCTTTTGTCGCGCCGATCAGGACGCGGTGCTCATTTCGCCGCCAACTTTCGGCATGTATGCGGTTGCAGCGGGCGTGCAAGGCGCGCGCGTCATCAGCGAGCCGCTGACCGCGGATACGGATTTTCATCTCGACATCGATCGCTTGATCGCCGCCGCGCTCGCCGCGCCGGTGAAGCTGGTCTATGTCTGCACGCCGAACAACCCAACCGGCTCGCTGGTGCCGCTGGCCGATATTGAGCGCCTTGCCGCCGCGCTCGTTGGACACGCGCTGGTCGTGGTCGATGAAGCTTATCTGGAGTACGCCGGTACCGAGAGTGCCGTGGGTCTGATCGATCGCTTTGCGCATCTGTGCGTGCTGCGCACTATGTCCAAAGCCTACGCGCTCGCGGGCGCGCGTCTGGGCACGCTGATTGCTCACGAGGACATCATAGGCTTGGTGCGGCGGATCATGGCGCCATATCCGCTGCCCACACCCTGCGTCGATGCCGCGCACAAAGCGCTTGCGGTCCGCGTCGAGCATCAGGCGCGCATTGTCGCCACGTCGCGCGAACGCGATCGCGTTTACGCCGCGCTGGTCTCAATGCCCGGCATCCGCCGCGTCTGGCCGAGCCGCGCCAATTTCCTGACGTTCCAAGTCGGCGATGCCAAAGGGGTCTGGACAGAGCTTGCGGCGCAAGGCGTGCTGATTCGCGATGTCTCGCATTACTTGAAGCTCGACGGCGGGCTCCGAGTCACCATCGGTTCGCCGGACGAGAACGATCAGTTCCTGGCATCTGTCGGTCGCGCAGTGTGCTGAAGCCCGGGCGGCAAAGAGCTTGATCCATCGTGCCAGAGAACAATCAAAGCGTCGCGCTATGGCGCGATCCACAGAGGCAAGAGTTATGCGCAAAATCCTTTTCATCGACCGCGATGGCACGATCATCGAGGAACCGCCGGATCAGCAGATCGATGCGATCGACAAGCTGAAGTTTTTGCCGGACGTGATTCCAGCGCTCAAGCGCATCGTCGATGCTGGTTATGAGCTGGTCCTGGTCAGCAATCAGGATGGACTCGGAACGTCCAGCTTTCCCGAAGATACGTTCTGGCCTGCGCACAACCTCATGCTGGACGTACTGCGCACACAGGGCATTGTCTTCGCCAGCGAGCGCATCGATCGGCACTTTGCGCATGAGCCGTCGGATACGCGCAAACCCAAGGTCGGCATGATGCTCGACTACCTCGCCGATCCCGGATGGGATCGCGCGCGCAGCGCGATGGTGGGCGACCGGCAGACGGATCTCGACTTTGCCAAGAATATGGGCGTGGCCGGAATTCGCTGCGGCGCAGAAGGTTTGGCCTGGCCGGAGATCGCGCATCGGTTGCTCAATGCGCCGCGTGTAGCGGTGGTCGAGCGCAACACCAAGGAGACGCGCATTCGTGTCGAGATCGATCTCGATCGCGAAGCGCCGCCATCGATCCACACTGGACTTGGGTTCTTCGATCACATGCTGGAGCAAATCGGTCGCCACGGCGGCTTCAAGCTGGCGCTGAAGTGCCAGGGCGATTTGCACATCGACGAGCACCACACCGTGGAAGACAGCGCGTTGGCCCTTGGGCAGGCGCTCAAGGCCGCGCTCGGCGACAAGCGTGGTATCGAGCGCTACGCGTTTACCTTGCCGATGGACGAAACACAGGCCAGCGCCGCGCTCGATCTGTCCGGCCGTCCGTACTTTGTGTTCGACGGCAGCTTTCCGCGCGAGCGCGTGGGCGAGCTGCCCACGGAACTCGTGCCGCATTTCTTCCGCTCGCTGTGCGAAACGCTCGGCGCCAATCTGCACCTGAGCGTGCGCGGCGACAACGCGCATCACATGGTCGAAGCCTGCTTCAAAGTGCTTGCGCGCACGCTGCGCGTGGCCACGCGACGCAGCGGGGATGCGGTGCCGAGTACGAAGGGGGTGTTGTGAGCGCGCTTGCTCCAAGGGCTGAGTGGATCGCCGCAACATCGACTGGCTCGCGTTGGCGTTCACTTGAGGGGCAGGGGGCGGGGGGCAGGGGCCGGATTGAGGGTGGCCTCTCGCAATGTCGAGTCTTGTTGGTAGTCAATCGCCGGAGCCGACCAGTCGAGCGGCTCTCAAAGTATTCGGGCAGCGCATGTGGCTCGGCCCTCGCCCCCCGCCCCCTGCCCCGGAACAGTTGTTATCAGCGGGCATGCAACGGTCAGGCGTCCACCATCAAACGGTCTGCATTATGAGCTCCATCGCCCTCATCGACTCCGGCGTCGCCAACATCGGCTCGGTGCGCGCCGCATTGGAACGCGAAGGCGCGAGTGTCACGGTAACGCGCGATTGGGACACGATTGCGCGCGCACCGCGCGTGATTCTTCCGGGCGTCGGCGCGGCGGCAGCAGCGATGCGCGAGTTGGATGCACTGGGTTTGTCGGCGCGGCTGCCGACGCTTACGCAACCGGTGCTCGGCGTGTGTCTGGGGATGCAATTGATGTTCGCATCCTCGGAAGAAGGCGGTCAGACGCGTTGCCTGGGGCTGTTCGATAGCGCCATCCGACGGCTGCAAGCCAGCGAAACAGCGCGGGTGCCGCATATGGGCTGGAATGCGCTCAAGCCGCTGCGCGCGCATCCGCTGATCGACGGGCTCGACGAGCGCTCGTACGCGTATTTCGTGCATAGTTTTGCCGCGCCAGTCAGCGAGTTGACATTGGCATCCTGCGATCACGGCCAGCCGTTTTCGGCCATCGTCGCGCGCGCCAATTTTATGGGCGCGCAATTCCATCCTGAGCGCTCGGCCGAGGTCGGGGCGCGTTTGATCCGCAACTTCCTGGCATTGTCATGATCGTTATTCCCGCCATCGACTTGCGCGCGCAGCGCGTTGTTCGTTTGCTGCAAGGGGACTTTGCGCAACAGCAAACCTATGCCAGCGATCCCGTGGAACTGGCAGCCTTGTATCGCGATCAGGGTGCACAGTGGTTGCACATTGTCGATCTCGACGGCGCCAAAACCGGCAGCACCGAGAATCTGGCGGTGATCGCGCGTATGGCGGCATGCGGTTTGCGCGTGCAGGCCGGCGGTGGCGTGCGTTCGCGCACGCAGCTCGATGCTTTCTTTGCTGCGGGCGTTGAGCGCGTCGTCGTCGGCTCCTTGGCGATCAAACAGCCGCAGCTCGTGGCGCAGTGGTTGGCCGAGTTCGGCCCAGAGCGCATCGCGCTGGCGCTGGATGCGCGTGCCGACCAAATGGGCGTGTTTCGCATTGCGACCGCCGGCTGGACGGAGCTTGAGAAGGTCGATCTGGAATCGACCACGGCGGCGTGGATTGGCCTTGGCACCAAGCACTTCTTGGTCACCGACATCGATCGCGACGGTATGCTTGGCGGGCCCAACGTTCCGCTGTACCGTGCACTGGCGGCGCGTTTTGCGGGTGCGCAGTTCATCGCCTCGGGTGGCGTTCATGCGCTCGATGATCTGAGAGCGCTGCGCAATGCGGGCGCTGCGGCCGTGGTCATCGGTAAAGCGCTGTTGGAGGGCAAGTTCAGCGTGCGCGAGGCGCTCAGCGCCTAGCCGAACCGCCAGCTCGTCATGGTTGTTGCGGGCAGGGCATGATTAGCAGCTCTTGGAGGCCTTGACCTGTCGATGAATCGCGACCGCCGCACCGCCATTTTTTCGCGCCTGCGCGAACTCAATCCCAAGCCCACCACCGAGCTCGAATACAGCAGTCCCTTCGAGTTGCTGGTGGCGGTGGTGTTGTCGGCGCAAGCCACGGATGTCAGCGTCAATAAAGCCACGCGCAAGCTGTTTCCCGTCGCCAACACGCCTGCAGCCATTGCCGCGCTCGGCGTCGAAGGGTTGACACCCTTCATTCAGACGATCGGTCTGTTTAACGCTAAAGCCAAAAACGTCGTCGCGCTTTGCGAGCAATTGCTGGTGCTGCATGGCGGCGAGGTGCCGGCCGACCGCGCGGCGCTCGAGGCCTTGCCGGGCGTTGGCCGCAAGACTGCAAACGTCGTGCTCAATACCGCGTTCGGTCAGCCGACGATTGCCGTCGACACGCACATCTTCCGGGTCAGTAATCGAACCGGCATCGCGCCGGGCAAGAACGTCGATGCCGTGGAGGCGCGCCTGAACCGCGTGGTGCCGGCGGAGTTCAAGCAGGACTGTCACCACTGGCTGATCCTGCATGGCCGTTATGTTTGTACCGCGCGCAAGCCCAAGTGCACGGAATGCCCGATTGCGGATTTGTGCGAGTGGAAGGAGCGGCCTGCTCCGGCGGGAAAGTGAAACCCGTCGGACTCCAACCCCGACGGGTAGAACCTGTTGCGACGCGAAACTGTGGTGAGCCATAGTGTCGCGGTTTTCGGCGCATTCGCAGACGCGATGGTCGGAAGGTTTGAACGGAGGCAGCAAAATGCGCAAGTTGATGGTGATCTTTGGCGTGTTGATGTGCAGCGTCGCAGTTGCCGCGCCCAAGGCCGGCGATCGTGTGCTCGCGGTCTGGGGGGACGGCTTTTTCTACCCCGGTCGCGTTCAAGCGTTGACTGATGGCGGGGCGAGCATCGCTTTCGACGATGGCGATGTAGCCAATGTGGCGCTCGATAAACTGCGTGCCGTCGATTGGCGCGTCGGTTCCGACGTGCAGTGCAATTTCAAGAATCAGGGCAAGTACTATCCAGGAAAGATCGCTCGCATGGACGGCGAAACGATCGCGATTGCCTACGCCGATGGCGACAGCGAGACCGCAACCATCAGCCGGTGCCGCAGCCGATGAGCGACTTCCCGACGCTGACAACCGAACGCTTGATCCTGCGCGTTCCCGCCGCGAGCGATCTCGACGATTGGGCCGAAACCATGGCGGATGTGGAGACGATGAAGTACATCGGCGGCGCCATGGCGCGTTCGATGGTCTGGCGTGGCTTGATGTGCATGATCGGCGCGTGGCACGCGCATGGGTTTGCGATGTTCACGGCACGCGATCGTGTCAGCGGCGAATTCATCGGCCGCATGGGGCCGTGGTCGCCCGATGGTTGGCCGGGTTTGGAGGTTGGCTGGGCGATCAAGCGCAGCAAATGGGGGCAAGGTTACGGCAGCGAGGCCGCCATCGCCTGCATGCACTACGCCGTCGATGTGCTCGGTTGGAGCGAGATCATCCACACTATTGATCCCAACAACGAAGGCTCCAAAGGCGTCGCGCGGCGCTTGGGATCGCGCTATCTGCGGCCAGGAAAATTGCCCGCGCCGCACGATAAGGCCGAAGTGGAGGTGTGGGGGCAGAGCGCGCAAGAGTGGCGGATGAAACGGTTGTAGGTTCTTGGTTCTTGGTTGATGGACGATCAAGAGCAACAACTACCAACGAAGTACCAAGAGCCGGGAACTGCCCCAAAGGCTGTGCGCGAAGCGCCGCTATCAGAATCCGCGCTTGCTTTTCCAGCGCGGATGAAGCG
>ERZ1066126.34-NODE-34-length-121668-cov-38.794389_pt1 | contig 121668 bp, 90 predicted proteins | sample MGYA00382773_ERZ1066126 | MGnify/ENA primary metagenome ERZ1066126 (study PRJEB33369, sample SAMEA5778356) | biofilm metagenome | biome: Industrial cooling water; feature: Water cooling tower basin; material: Biofilm | place: United Arab Emirates | collected... | reverse complement strand
TGGTTGCTGGTTGCTGGTTGCTGGTTGCTGGTTGCTGGTTGCTGGTTGCTGGTTGCTGGTTGGTTGGGTTGCGTTTCGCACAACGACGCAGCTTTTTGCTGCAATGCCTACTTGGTATGAGGTGGCCTCATGACCGTTTGTCCCGTAGCTCTCGCCGTCGGCTGTAAACGCTGTCCCATCTTTGCGGTTTGCCCTGCGAAATCGATCATTGGCGATCAGCCCAAATCGCCGCCGAAGAAAAAGGAAGCCGATGCATCGACTCGCCGCCGCCGCTAGCGCGCTGTTGTTGTCGCAACTGGCCTTCGCGCAGAGCTACTTGCAGTGCACGGATCTGGCGGCGCTGGAGCGCGGTCCCGACGCGCTCGCGGAAATTGTCGGGAACGCGACCTGTCGTCGCAGTAACGTTCGTGGCGTCGACACCTTGCACTGCGAGGGGCTGGCGAGGCCCGCTTTTGGCTTGACCACCAGCGAAATCTCGGCGAGCGCGGAGATCGCTGGCACGCGGCGCTTGACGCTGGTGTTTCGCGCCGGAAGCGAGCGCGTGTTGGCGGCCGTAGAGCGCGCGCTGCCGGTCGAGTTCGAGGCCGATAGTAGCGGCTGGTTCGCGATCGCCATCGACGATGTGCGCCGCCGCTTTCGCATCACCACCCGCGACGATGGCGCGACGTTGCTCGCCTGCGAACTCACAGGTGCCGCGAACAAAATGCTGGGCGGTGCCATCGAGGGCCGATTGCGTTACGAAAAAGCCGCCCGCGTTCGAACACGCGTGTGCGCCATTCCCGTCGATACCGCGCTGCCGCTCACGTGCCTGGAACTGCCGCCGCGCCTGAAGCAGTTCCGTATCGACGGCCTGCCCGCCGCGCAGTATTTCGTGGCCGCGTATCCGCTCGAAGACAACGCATTGGGGATGGTCGCCGCGTACGCCAAACCCTTACGCGATTGCCGCGATCAGGCCGGCTGCGTTGCGGCCCTTATCGCACCGGTGGACGTTAAGGCTGCCAGCACAACCGCTGGCGTCGATATCGAGCAACGATTCGCAGATGTGCCCGAACGCGTGCGGCGCGTGCGGTTGGGGCGGTAGTAACGTCAGTGGCAACTCGCTGGAGCCTCAAAGAAGCAATAGGTGTTGATTGGTACGGCCCATATGACCCCACCCTCACCCGGCGCTTTGCGCCGACCTCTCCCGCCCAGGCGGGAGAGGCAAGCGCATTGTCGAATTTTGCGACGTCCGGAGATAGCGGAACCAAAAGCAAAGTTGACAAACGAATAACGTCCATCCCAAGCGCACTCGGAACGCCTATTGGAGCTGGCGCTATGGCCCCACAGGCACACAGAAGTGCACCTGCGTCACCGTGTTGGGTAGTGCACAGGCCTAGTCAATCGGCGGCAGCACGCCCAGCACTTCTTCCATCGTGGTGATTCCGCGCGCTACGTGGGTGGCGGCGGACAGGCGCAGTGGGCGCATGCCTTCTTTGAGCGCCGCTTCGGAAAACTTCGCCATCTCGACGCTCGGATGAATCATCGAGCGCAGCGTAGGCGTCACACGGAACATCTCGTAGATGCCGGTGCGGCCCAGAAAGCCGGTTTTGCGGCATTCCAGGCAACCGACGGGTTTGCCGATTTTCGCCGGCACTTCCACGCGCCATGGGTGCGTTAGCGCTTTCCACTTGGTCTCGTCAGGCGCGGCGTTGATGCTTTTGCAATGCGGACAGAGCGTGCGTACCAGACGCTGCGCCATGATGCCGACGATGGTGCCCTGCAGAAGGTAATAGGGCGCGCCCAAGTCCATCAGGCGCTGCAGCGCGCTGGGCGCATCGTTGGTGTGCAGCGTGGAAAGCACCAGGTGACCGGTGAGCGAAGCTTGAATCGCCATCTGCGCGGTTTCGAGATCGCGGATTTCGCCGACCATGATGATGTCCGGATCCTGGCGCAGCAGTGTGCGCACGCCCTCGGCGAAACCCAGATCGATCTGGTGATGCACCTGCATCTGATTGAACTCGGGCGACACCATTTCGATCGGGTCTTCCACCGTGCACACGTTCATATCCGGCGTCGCCAGACGCTTGAGCGTCGAATACAGCGTGGTGGTCTTGCCCGATCCGGTGGGACCGGTGACCAGCACGATGCCGTGCGGCACGCTGATCATCTCTTCCCAGAGTTTGGCTTCGCGATCCGAAAAACCGAGCTGACTGAACTCCTTGACCACGATGTCCGGATCGAAAATGCGCATCACCACTTTTTCGCCGAAGGCAGTGGGCATCGTCGACAAGCGCATTTCCACCTCGCGCCCGGAGGGCGATCGCGCCTTCAGTCGCCCGTCTTGCGGACGACGTTTTTCGGCCAGGTCCATGCGTCCGATAACCTTGATGCGGCTGGTCACCGCAACCATCACCGGCGTCGGTAACTCGAAGGTCTTGTGCATCACGCCATCGATGCGAAATCGCACATTCGACATTTCGCGCCGCGGCTCTAGATGGATATCGCTGGCGCGCTGCTCGAAGGCGTACTGCAGCAACCAATCGACGATTTGCACGATGTGCTGATCGTCCGCGCCAAGCTGCGCGCTCTTGCCGAGTTCCAGGAGCTGCTCGAAATTGATGATGCGGCTGGAGACATCTTTGCTGTCCTTGCCTTCCTTCGCTTTGCGCACGCTGCGCGTGACGCCATAGAACTCCATCAAAAAGCGCGACACATCGAGCGGATTGGCTACAACGCGCTGGATGTCTTTGCGCAAAATGCGCGACAGATCGTGGATCCAGCCATCGACGAAGGGCTCGCTGGTCGCCAGCACCACTTCGTCCGCAGTGACCGCTACGGGGAGAATTTTGTAGCGCTGCGCGTACGCCTGACCGATGACATCCGTGACCTCGGTCATCTTGATCTTCATCGGATCAATTTTCAGGTACGGCAGCCCGGCCTGCTCCGCGAGCCACTCGGTCAGCAGTTCCAGGGTCAGCGTTTTGCCGGCCTGTTTGGCGTGCTTGGGTTTGAGATTGGCAACGACGACCAGTGGATTGAGGTCCAGTCGCCCCTGCGCCGAACGCGCGTCGACCAACACCCGCTCGCTGTCCGCGCGGCTGAGCATGCCGTCCTCGACCAGTGCCGCGACCACTTGCGACAGCAGCAGCTTGTGATTCGCCGTAAAGCGCGGCGCTTCAGTTTCCGTGATCGGCACGCGCAATGCTTTGCTCATCGGACCACTCGCGTCGGATTGGGGCGCTTATGGTAGGGGATCGGCGCGAGGGAAGGGTGACGAGGCGCCGGGAATGCTCGGCTGGGCGTTGCGCAGGCACTCTCCGGCGCACGCGTTGCGAGGTGGGTCCAAACGGGGTCTTATCCTGGCCGCCCTCGCTATCGGGAAACACCCATGTTCCGTACCCTAAGCTGCATCGCGCTGTTGGTCGCGTGCGCCGGCGCCAGCGCCCAACAAACCCCCGCCGAGGCGCTCGAAGATTACGTCGGCGGCCTGCGCAATGGCGACACCGCTCAACTGCTTCGCGTACTTCATAGCGCCGGGCAAGTTTGCTTTCAATCCGGTCCGACACGTCCGGCCCCGACCTGCGAGTCTTTTGCCAGTGCGGCACCGCGCTGGACGGCGACGGCCGACCCGAATGCGCACGGCAAAGTGCTGCACCAGCACGACGCGACGCCGACGATGTCGACGATCACGTACGAGCTGCACGTGCGCAATACCCATTTCATCGACCAGTTCCTCATGTACCGCATCGATGGGCGCTGGTGGATCATGGCCAAAAACACCGAGATCGTGCCGGACTGAACCAGCACATTCCCGGTGGGCTAGGCCGAACGTCGCGACCGGACCTGGCTCGGCGGCTCACCGTAGCGCGTCTTGAAGGCGCGGGTGAAACTCGACAAACTGTCGAAGCCGCTGGCGTAGGCAATCTCCGAGATATTGCCGGCGTCCTCCATGAGCAGCCGGTGCGCATGCGCCAGGCGCGCGTCGCGCAAGTAGTCGCTCGGACTCTGCCCAAGCAGTTCCTTGCATTTGCGGAATAGCTGCGTGCGATCGGCGTGCATACACTTTGCCAGCGCCTCGATGCCGAATTCCGCCTCATGCAGGTTGGCCGCGATATGTTGATCCAGGCGCTGCTGCCAGCGCGCGTCGGGCGTTTCGATCGGCTCGACAGGGATCGCGGCCGCGGCGGCAGCGAGGCGATGCTGCAGACGTCGGGTGTGGGCGACGATTGCCTCACAGCGCGCCAGCAGCTCGCTCGAATCGAAGGGTTTCGCAAGATAGTCGTTGGCGCCGGCGTTGAGGCCGGCAACCGCATGCTCGCTGCCAACTTTAGCCGTCAGCAGCAAGATGCCGATCGCGTTGGTGTCGGCGTGGGATCTTAAGCGCCGGGTCAACTCGACGCCATCGCAGCCGGGCATCATCACGTCGCTGACGATCAGATCCGGAAGTTCGTCGCGGGCCAGTTGCCACGCGGCGTTGCCCTCCGCCGCCTCGATCACCTCGAAGCGATCGCTGAGCAGTTCGCGCACGCGCAGGCGCAAATCGTCGTGATCGTCGACAACGAGCACACGCTCGCGACTGCGCTCGCCGCGTTGCGGGTCGCGCTGTGGGTCGCGCCAGGGCGCGACGTTGTGCTCTTGCTCTGGTACGCCGACCCGCGGTCCGCTGCTTTGCTCTTGCTCCGCACCCGGCGCCTCGCCATCCGCACCATGCGGACCATGGGTCCGCGTACCAAGAAGCGTCGCGCCATGGCGCGACCCACGGGTCGTCGTTGAATCCATCGGCAGGCGCAATACGAAGGTGCTTCCGACGCCGAGCGTGCTCATCGCCGACACTTCGCCGCCATGCGCGAGCGCAATCTCGCGCACCAATGACAGGCCTATCCCATAGCCACTGGCGCGATCGCTGCCATCGGTCTGGAAGAACCGATCGAAGACGTGCGGCAGGGCCTCGGGCGCGATGCCACGGCCTTGGTCGCGCACTGCGATCGTCCACGCCGTATCCTCGCGCGCAAGGGCGATTTCGATCGCCGTGGCGCGCGGCGAATACTTGGCGGCGTTGCCAATCAAATTCGATAACGCGCGCTCGATGTGCAGCGGATCGATGCGCGCCGGCGCGCTGGCGATGCCGCCCGGATCGACACTCAAGGATTGCCCGTAGCGCTCCGCCAACGGCGCATTCTCCGCCGCCACGTGCTCGATCAGCGGCAGCAGATCGTGCGCGACGACGTTCAATCGCAGCTGACCTTGTTCGAGGCGATTCACATCCAGCAGTTCGACAATCAGATCCAGGACGCGCCGTGCGTTGCGCTGCGCCAATTGCAGCTGGCCAAGCACGCGTTCCGAGAGTCGCTCGCGCGCATCGCGCAGCAGATCGTCGATCGGCCCCAGCACCAGTGTCAACGGCGTGCGGAATTCGTGGCCGACGTTGACGAAGAAGCGCGTCTTCAGGCGATCGACGGCGAGCAGGCGTTCCGCCTGTTCGGCGAGTTGCAGATTTTTGTCGTGCAATTCCGTCGTCCGCGCGGCAACCGTGGCCTCAAGTTCTTCTTGGCGCATCAGCATTTGCCGTTGCCGACGACGAGCGCCGAGCCGAGCCGCCAGCGCCAGCGCAGAGCCGGCGACGAGCGCGTACAACGCCAGCGCCCACCACTGCCGATACCACGGCGGCGGTACCGAGAAACTCAGCAGTTGCGCTTGCGAAACCCTTCCCCACGCATCGCGACCCTCCACTTCAAATGCGTAACGGCCCGGCGAAAGATCGGCAAATTCGAACTCGCTGCGAGATGACCACGGCGAAAACTCATCGCTGAATCCGGCGAGGCGAAAGCGCAGCGAATTTCCCTCCCGCCGTTGCATGGCGGGCAACGCGAATTCGATTCGTACACGCGACGATGGAGATGCCTGCCAACGCTTCAACGGCAGCGGCTTGCGAGTGCGATCGTCCCAGAGGCCAGTCAAAATCGGCATGACCTGGGGAAGGTTGCGGCGCTGCGCTGCCAAATCGATGCGCGCGACGCCATCGTATTTCAGCACCCACAGGATATTCCCCTCGCGATGGAAGTAGCGAACCAGCATCTTCGGATCGAGCGCCGCCAGCGGTGTCGGGTCCCATCTGAAGGTATTGCCCTCGCGCCAGGCTACGCCCAGATGCGTGGGGCTCTGCATCCAGAGATTGCCATCGGCGTCTTCCACCAGCTCATCGATCGGACCGGACCGCATGTGCAGAGGCAACTCCGCGGCAAGCTCAAATCGACCATCCGTTGCCAAACGGTAGACGCCCTCGCGCGTACCCGCCCACAGCGCATTCGGCCCTCGCCGCAAAAAGAACTGCCCGGGGGGTAAGCCCGGATCGGTGACCCACTCCGGTGCCAGCCACTGGCCATCGGCTCCTTTGCGCATCCGCGAGAGCTGGCCGTTGTCGCGATGCATCCAAAGCTCCTCGCTGCTCGCTTCGACCACATCGGTGAGCGCGTGTAGCGGCGAAGGCAGGGGCGTAAACGTGGCGCCATCGACACCGGCAGCAACCACGGCGAGCTTGCCGCCGATCTGCGTGTACATGCGGTCGCGGTTCAGCCTGGAAGGCGACAGGTGGCCTGCTCCTGCGATCCGCCGCGGAGCGCTCTCCAGATCGGAAAACTCTCGAAAGTCCGAGCCCATGGTGTAAAGGCGCCCGCCACGCACCATGACATAACCCACCTGCAAGTCGGCGGCAGGTGGGTATGGCCGGAACTGCGCCGGATCGACGCTGATGTCGAGCGCCAGCATCCGGAACTGCGAGCTGATGAAAATACGGTCGCGCCAGCGCTCAAGGCTATTGACCCGGGCACTGCCGAACTCGGGCCCGTAAAAAGTGGTCGCGCTGGCTTGATCGATGCGCGTGATGGTGTTGGTCTGCGTAACCCAAAGACCGCCCTGCCGATCTTCGGCGATGTCGATGACCGCGGTTTCGCGAAGTCCCGCTTTCTCGCCGAGGTGCTGGAGGGTTCGACCGTCGGCATCGACGATGGTCAGCGGACCGCGCTGAAAGCCGAGCGCATAACGCCCGCCGCTGATCGCCTGAAAGACGCTGGGCAGCTGACGTCGCCGCAGCTCCTCACCGTCGGCCCAGACACGGGTTCCTCGACCGCCAGCGAGCAAACTGGCGCGACCACCAAGCTGCATCGCAAGAAACCGGCCATCCTCAAGCGGGTGGATACCGACCATCACTTTTTGCTCGATATCGTCGATAGGCGCCAGGACGTCCAATACGGGTGGCCCGCTTTCGCTGACTTTGAAGATGCCCTTACCGGACAGATACAGAACCAGCGTATTACGATGCGACACCCAGCCGTTGGCGGGCGCCAACAATTCGATGACCGGCTCGGCCGTGTCGTCGGGGACGAACAGCAGCTTGGTCTGCGCAACAAACCAGATGCCGTGGCGCACATCGTCGTAGTTCTGCCCTAACACTTTGTTGAATTCGCGCATCGCCGGGGGCAGCCGCTCTTGCAGCGAATGCCAGCGGTAGCCGCCGTCGGGTCGCGGGACGAAGCAGCCGATTTCTCCCGGATACCCGCCGCAGAATTCGCCCTTCGGGCTGCGCACCATGCGCAGGAAGCCGGTATTGCCGAGCGGATGCTCGTAGAGGCGCCAGCGTGCGCCGTCGAAGATCGCCAGGCCCTTGGTGTTGGACACCGCGATGCGCCCGTCGTCGAGCGGCAGAACGTTGCTGGAGCCCGGATGGCCGCCGAAGCTTGCAGGCCGATGGACTTCAATGGCAGGCCACCCCAGCTCGCCGCCGGCCGCCGGCAGCGATCCGATCAACAGCCAGAGGGCTGCAGCTAACGCCCGATAGACATTCGACGTCATGGTGCGCGATTCCTCATCAGCGAGACCGACCAAATCGGGACGCATTAAAGCCCGCCGCGATCCTTCGCGTTGCTGCAGGAGATTTACGACTTAACATCGCACCGTATCCAAACACGCCTCCATCATCCGCTTCAAGCGCCGCGCCGTGGTCGGCATCGCGGTGCGCCACAGCTTTGGGCCGAGCTGGATCAGCGACTGGCTGCGATCGATCTCGGCTAACCACAGCGTGGGGCGCTGCGGCGTCTCGGCCGGCGCATGATCGACCACCACAAGATCGGCGACCAGCCGCTGACCAACCGGCCGAACGATCACGCGAGCCTCTGGCCAATGTTCCGAAAACCAGTCGCGCAAATAGCTCCCTAGCTCAGCGTCGAGGCCCACCAGCGCGATGCGCGGCGGCAAGCGCGACGGGACCGGGGCGGTCATCGCACCGTCCATCGGTCGCCAGCAGCGCCCTCGCTGCGCGCAGCGAGAGGCACCGCGGCGCCAAATGTCGCGCAGCGACGCCGTCTCGTTTGCTGGTCTGCGACGCCCATCGCTCACTCGAAGCCGTTGGCGAAGACACCGTTGGGACGCGGCGCCACCAGACAATTGGAGAATTCGCTGGTCGAGCCGTTCGGCGACGTTGCTGTGGCCGTGATGAAACCCGACTCAGGCGGCACGTTCAGAGTGATCGAGAAGTTCTCGGCATTGCTGAGGAACGGCTGTTCCACGGCGCCCAGATACACCTCGCCGCGACGACCATTGCCGGTGCCGCTGGCGTCGTTGCAGCCAGCGCTGCGGTAAAACGCCAGGCGATAGTCGACCGGCGCGGCTATGCCGCCGGGCACGTCCAAGATGCCGTTGATGGTGATGCTGCTCGGACCAGCGCTGCCATCGGCGAGTACCGGCGAGTTCTGGCCTTCATTGGCGCCGATATCATCGTCATTGACGTCGTTAGGGTTGATGCCGTTGGCCGACAAGCTGTCTGAAAGGTCGATGGCGGTTGCGGCGCCGCTGGTGGCGAAGTGGTTGGCCTCGAGTCGATTGAAGTCGGCATTGGCCCCGCCCACCAGTATCGCCAAACCGTTGCCGTAGAACTGGTTGATCGCATCGCCGTCTCCGCCGACGATCACGTCGCTTTCGTTGATCTCGACGGCGATCGCATTCGGCGCGAATTGCGTCAGATCTGGGGAGCGACCGAAGATATTGCCAGCCACAGATGCGCCAGCCGAGACGCCGTCAATTCGTAGACCGCGGGTGGTGCTGTTGCCGATGACGTTGCGCAAGGCAGGCGCCGATCCGCCCATCGCCAATGCCTGGCGCGCGACGATGGAGCCGAAGCTGAGGCTAGCGCCGGTAGCGCTGAAACCAAACCAGTTGCCGCGCAAGTGCAACAACCCCAGGCAGGAAGCGTCGCCCGTCGCCACAGAACCGCCGCTGAGTGCGAGGCCGCGCAGCTCGACCGTCTCCCGAGAACACACCGTCAGCATCATGCCGGTGCCGCGCAGATCGATCTTGAGAACGGCATCGGAGGCAATCGGATCCGCATTCGGAACCGCGCCCTGTTCCGTGTAGCCATCGATAAACAAGCCACCGGTAATGATGGGCAAGTCTGCTGCCAGTGTGATGACATGCGGGCCATCGCCCGGAATCGCGAAACGAATGGCGTCGTTGCCGACTTGCGTATTCGCCAATGTGATCGCCTCACGCAAGGTGCAGGTATTGGCATCGCCCGTGACATCGCATCCGCCATCGAGGGTGGTGCTGTCGGTTTGGGTGTCGACCGCTATGCCCGGTGGCGGGTCGGTCACAGCGATGCAGGCGCTCATCTCGCTAGTGCTGCCCAGCCGCGTGGCGGTGGCGGTGATCGTGTCGAACACTGAGAAATCAACGTCCGAGATCACTTGCCGCTCGAACGATGTCGGCGCGGTCGAAAACAGGGTTCCCAGGAACACCTCGCCGGGCCCGTGGCCGGAGACGTGACAGTTCCGGCTGGCATAAAACGCAATCGTAGCGTTCGATCCAGAATCCAGGGTTCCGGCGATGCGCACGCCACTGTCGGTGCGCTCGGCCAAGGTCAGCACCGGGAAGTTCTGCAGGTTGTTGGCGCCCGCATCGCCATCGCCGATGTCGTTGGGTGTGACGCCGTCTGGGCTCAGGTCCACCGCGAGACCGTCGCCCTGGCCAAAGTTGTTGGGGCCCATCGCTGCGCCCGTGCCGCTGGAGATACTGACACCTTCGCCATTGAAACGAATGAAGTTCGGTGCTGCCACGGAGCCGATCAACAGATTCTCGGGCGACCCGGTATTGACGGTAATCCCGGAGACGTTTGCCATCGGCAGCTGCCCACTGGGGTCGGTGCCTATCAGGTTGCCAAGCACCTGCGACCCTTCTGTGTCCTGCACGAACAAGAGGCCGGTGTTGCTGTTGGCGATGATGTTTCGATCTGCCAGATCGGTGCTTCCGATCAAAACTTCGCCTCTGGCGCGAATCCCGATGAGTGCCCCGGCGGGGCTGCCTGCAGGCGACAAACCGATCCAGTTACCCTGGATCGCGACATCCGCCGGTAGCGTTGGACAAGTGGCGGAAGAGCTGGTGATGCCAACCGCCACGCCAATCCGGAACCGTGTCAGCGACAGGCCACGGATAATGGAGTTTGAATTGCAAATGCTAAGGCCATTGGTATCGGTGCCAGCATTGAGTCCGTCGAGCCGGATGCGCAGAACCGCATTGCTACCCTCGGGAAAGTTGTTCGGCGTCGAACCCGGCTGCGTGTATCCATCGATAGCGACCGTGCTGGTCAGGGTCGGCAACGATGACGTCGGTGCAATGAGGATCTCGCTGGACGAATTCAACGGCGGGATCGCGAAATGGATGCGTTGAAAACCGCTGCTCGTCGAGGCGTTTGCCAGGATGATGGCGTCGCGCAGCGAGCAATGCGTGGCGTTGCAAACGCCGTCGGCGACGTCGTTGCTGCTGTTGACCACGAGCGGCGCGGGATCGAGCACGAAGCACGCCGAGAACTCGCTAGTGCCGACTCCCGCCCGCGTTGCGGTCATCGTGATCACGGTCCCAGGCGGCAACGGATCGCTCGTGGTTTGCGTGTACGTGAAGTCCTGAGCGACCGACGAAAAATTGCGCGTGGTCTGCCCAAGAATGCGCTCGCCCTCGCCGTGGCCGCTCGAATGGCAACTGCTGTTGGCATACGTCGTCAGTTTGTAGGCCAATGTGCCGGGGTGCCCGACATCCAGCGTGCCGGACAGGGAGATGCCGCCCAGGACGCGCTGCGCGCTGGTGATCAGCGGGAAGTTCTGCAGATCGTTCGGCCCGACGTCGGTATCGTTGGTGTCATTGGGCGTCACGCCATCGCTGCCGAGGTCGATGCCCAACGCTGCGCTGGTGAAGACCACATTAGCGGCGAAATCAATGCCGATCCCGGCCGCCAAGCGAATGCCAACGGTGCTGGACCGGATCCGATTGGGCGCGGCCAGACTGCCGACGGTGGCACCAGTCAGGCCTGTGCTTAGAAACGTGATGCCGGTGGTCAGCGTCCGGGCAGCGGTGTCAGCGGGGTTTCGCCCCAGCAGGTTGCCCAGAACCGACACATTGCTATTGCTGACATTGATCCCAGTTGCGCCATTGCCGATCACGTTGCGGTCGGCGGGAGCAGCCGATCCTATGCTGCCGGTCCCGCTGATCACGATCCCGGTGTTCATTTGCGTACCCGCCGGCGCCAATCCGGCGGTCGTCAAACCGATGAAGTTGCCATGGATCTGCGTTGCCGAGGCCCCACAAGCGCTGCTCGCCAAGATGCCCCGGAACTCGAAGCGCGTGATGGCGAGACCGCGAATCGTCACGTTCGGCGCGCATACGTTCAGCCCGTCGGCACTCGAGGTTGCCGCCCCGTCGATGCGGATGCGCAGAATGGCGTTGCTGACGATCGGGTCATCGTTCGGTTGGGTGCCACTTTGCGAGTAGCCATTGATCGTCAGCGGCTGGGTGATGCTCGGCAGACTGGTCGCCGGCGAGATCAGGATTTCGCCCCGTATCGGCAACAATATTGCGAAGTTGATCGTATCGGCCGCCGCGGTCGCATTCGCTGCAGTGATGGCCTGGCGCAGGGTACAGTTGCCGCCGCAGACGCTGCCGCCGGTGTCGGCGGCGCTGGTGACGACGAAGGTCGCCGCCGAACACAGGGCGCTCGTCGCCAGTGCCCAGATGATGAAAGCGAATCGAAACGCCATGACCTTGCTCCTGTGCCATGCCGCACCAGCGGCGTGACGAAAGCCTGACAACGCCGCCCCAGTGCGGTTTGACGTGAGGTTGCATGGGATTGACGCCAAGTTGCGAGTTGCCCTGTCGCATCCTGGCGATAAGCGCCGGCAACGACGCGTCGAACGCGACGCGCGCCGGATCGCCAGAGTGCGGCCGCCGTCGCATTTCGCGTTCGGAACGACCAAGGAGATTGTCATGGCGATGCATTCATGGAGCCGCGCCCTCGCACTGGGCTCGCTGTTATGCCTGTCGGCGGGGGCACAGGCCCAGCGCGATGAAGACCCTGATAACGGCCAATCCTGGCTGACAAAGTTCGCCGAGCACGACGCCCGCGACGGCCGGCTCTGGGCCGGCACCCTCCGCGCAACCGACGATTTTGGTGCCACCCACGACCGCGACTTTCGGCTCACCGCCAGCGGCAGCATCGCGCGCGGCGATCGCAAAGTCGTGCTCAACCGTTATGAACCCGAGTGCTTCGAGTTCGCGCCGGCCGCTCGCCTGAGCCTTGACGACTATTGCGATCAATTGACCCTGACATGGCAAGGCGAGGATGCGACGATCGCCTTCTCCAGTCTGGATGCGAATCGGCGCTATTCGTTCACTTTGCGCGCCGATCCACGCTCACCCGGCGCATGGACATCGTTGACGCCGAACGTGCCGGCGCCGACCTTGCGCCTGACCAGCGGAAACAGCAACGGCGATGTGTCGTATCGCTGGGAGCTCGGTACGCGTGAAGCCACCTATCGGCAAGCGGGCGAAGTCACCGCAAGCCAGGCGCGCGGTGCGGATTTGCATCCGGTCGAAATCGGGCTGCTGGGCCTGGGCGAGGTGTTGCTGACCTTCAATCGATATGCCTTCGAACGATCGCTGCTGCCGCGAAACCATCCGGATTACGAGCCGACGCCGTACTCGGCCTGGGCCAGCGAAACCACGGAAGGCGGCTGCATCTTCAACGTCTGCTTCGGCAACCTGGGCGGCAATGGCGGCAGCGCAGGCAATAACTACAATGCCTGTTCGCCCGGCCATCCGAACTACAACCCGGCCAACTGTCCGCACGACCTGACCTTCGCACGCTGGCCCGTTGGCGTGCGACCCAAACTGCAGAAACTGAGCAACAGCGAGGTTCGCGTTTATGTGTTCCTGAAGAATGTTGGGACCGGAGATCTGTACGTTGAGAGCGCTACATTCTCCGATCCGAGCATCGCCTTCTTTTCGCTGATACGGCTCGGTGCCGGATCGCCACTGGTGAGCGCGACAAGCATCGCGTCTTCGCCCTACGGCGAGCAGTGCTACAGCGACAGCAGCCGCCTGGAGCAGGACGGGGAGGTGATCAATCCGTTTGAATTGATCGACTTAAAAGCAGGCGAGGTGAAACCGATCTCGCGCTTCGAGATGACCTGCGGCCAGAACAGTACGCGCCCGGCCGGACGCTACCGGTTGTACATCCATGTCGATCCGTACGATGCCTATGACACACCCGGGCTCAGCGGCAACAACATCGGCAATTCCGGTCCGTTCGACTGGGTTCACTTGCGCAACTGAATGGTGTGCCGACACCGCGTCTCGCCAGCGGGCAGCCTATCGCTGCCCGCGACTTCAATGTTGATGCGGACAGTGTTTCGACTGCGCTGACGAGGTCGCCAATCCATCCGCGATGGCTTGCGACAACGTACCGGTGGCGTCGTCGCCGGAGAGCTCCCAGAAGAACACGCCGCCCAGACCACGATCGACGACATAGCCCATCTTGTCGCCGATGGCGACCGGATCGTCGTAGCTCCAGAACGTCGAGCCGTTGAATATCCAATGGCTTTTCGATTGCGCATCGCGATAGCTCGGCCAACTCAGTGTCTTGAGCACTTTGTAGTCCTCGATACCGGCTTCATACGCGCCGGGTGCGGCGCCGGTTCCGAGTTGGTAAAGGCCTTGATTGGGACTGGCGACGCCCGCCCAGCCGCGGCCATAAAAGCCAATGCCGAGACTGAGTTTCGCTGCCGGCACGCCCCGGCTGATGAATGCCTGCAAGGCATCATGCGTGTTGTACAAGCGCAGATCGCCCGTGCTCGGATCGGCGCTGGAGCCATACAGTGCGCTGTGATGGTTGCTGCGCAAATTCCACGGACCGTGGAAATCGTAGGTCATCACCAAAATCGCGTCCAAATGCGTGTGGTAGGCGCCTGGATCGGTGACACGTATCTTGTCGATGCCCGCGCCCACGGCGGCGGTGAGTTCGAGTTGGGGATCGATCGCATCGAGCTGCCGGCGGAACTCGGCCAATAGCGCGGTGAAGTTGGCGGCATCCTCCGGGTGACCGCAACTCAGGCCGCAGGCCACCGGATACTCCCAATCGATATCGATGCCGTCGAACACGCCAGCCGCAGCGCCCGGACCACCCGCACCATCGGAGATCGGCAAATTGCCGCGGATGTAAGCATCGATACAAGAGCTGACGAAGGCCTGGCGATTGGCCGCATTGGCCGCCTGCGAAAAGCCGCGCGACCAGGTCCAACCGCCCAGCGAGATCAACACTTTGAGGTTGGGATGCCGTTGTTTGAGTTTGCGCAGTTGATTCCAGTTTCCGCGCAAAGGCTGATCCCACACATCGGCAATACCATCCACGCTCTCGCTGGCGCTGAAAGACCGCGCATAGTCTGCCCAGGCATCACCGCCCGCACCCGTCTCCGGGTTCGACGGCTGATTCACGCCGACCTCGCAGCGATTGTTGCGCACGTTGCCGAAGGCGTAGTTCAAGTGCGTAATGCGCCCGGCGGTTCCCGAATCGACGATATTGCGCACTTTGTAGTTGCGCGCGTAGATGCCCCACTGGGTGAAGTAAGCGGTCACCCGACGCGCTGACGCGCCGACGGGTTGCTGTGTTTGCACCGGCAAGGGCGCACTTTGTTCCGACACGTTTCCGGCGAGATCGCGGGCGCGTACGCGGTAGCTATAGCTGGTATCGGGCTGCAGGCCGCTGTCCAAAAACCCCGGACTCGACACTTGCCCGACGGTCACGCCATCGCGCAAAACGGTATAGCCGGCCACTCCGCTGCCACCGGGGTTGTCGGTCGACGCCTGCCAACTGAGTATCACGGTGGTGGTGGTTTGCGTCGGCGACACCAGGCCGTTTGGCACCGACGGCGGTATCGCGTCGCCCGTGCCCTCGAATCCATTCGCGAACAGCAGGTTGGTGCCGGATCCGCCGCCCGGAAAGGCGACGTCGATACAGGTGTAAAAAGCTTCTGCGCTGTCGGAGCGCTGCCAGACGTTGTAGATCACGTGCCGCCCGCTGCGCTCTGGGAGCGGGCAGTCCAGACTGTAGGTGTTGTTGGGTCCGAGCGGTACCGAGCCCAACTGGCAGAATGGCTCAAGATCCGACCATCGCAGCGCGACATTCGGGTTCCAGCCGGGCCGGGTGACATAAAAGGTCCAGTCCTGCGTTGCGTGCGGTGCTGTGCCTAGAAACCGGAACTGGAAGCGCCCGTTGCCATCCGCCGCGATCGGTTGCGCCTGCCAGTCGCTCCTGGGCAAATCCAGCCCGGCATAGGCGGGATTGCCGCCCGAGCACAATTGACCATCCGGCACCACCAGCTGATGCTGACCCGCAGCGTTGGCCTGATTGACGCCCATCCAGTCGTACAGCGCCTGACTGCCGCTTTGCGCCACCAACGCCTGGCAGGAAGGATGCGGCGGGTTCTCCGGCCCTTGCAGATAACACTGGTAGATGCGGCTCAGCGGCAAACTCATCGAGCCATGCGCATGGACCGCGCCTGGCATCAGCAAACCGCAAGTAATGCCCAGGCCAAGGGCGAGAATTGGGCCGACACGCGCCAGCGTTTTGAAATTCGTCGACACCATCGAGCGCCCCAAAAACCAAGTTGCCTCAGTCTGGCAGCCGACGGATACGGCAACTACCGGCGAAAGTGTGATGGCCGCCCCAACCAAAGTAGGCGCTCGCAACGCATCGGTCATGCGCAGCTGCCGCCAACGACGCATCCTTCTGTTTACGCGAGCGCTTCTGCGAGCGCTGCGTTGTCCCTCGAACGGCTGTCGGCTTGTCGCTGGCGTTCGTGTGAGAATGTGCGGTCGGTGATGGCCGCCCACGCGCCGAGGCCGGCCGCCCGGTCCGGGCGTCGAGTCGTCATCGCCCAGCTCACTCTGCGATAGGCATCAGACGCCGCATGCGCCACCACGCTGCTCTCTTCGATATGGACGGAACGCTGGTCGACTCTGAACGCGTCATCCTCAATGCCTGGATGGAGTCGTCGCGCGAGCTGGGCGTTCCATTGGATCACGGCCAGTACGCTCAAGTCATCGGGCTGAATGAAGAAGAATCGAACCTCTTGCTCATGGATCTTCTGGGCGGCAAGTCCATCTTCTTCCAAGTGCGCGCGCTGGCCGAGAGCAAACTTCGAGCGTCCGACGGAAAGGTTGTCTTTCCGCTGAAAACGGGTGTACTCGCCCTTCTGAGCGCGCTTAGTCAGCGCCAGGTGCCATGCGCCGTTGCGTCCTCATCGACGTCCGCAGAGATCCACGATCGCCTGACGCGTAATGGCGTGTGGCACTACTTTGGCGCTGCCGCCGGTGGCAACGAGGTGCATCGTGGCAAGCCCGATCCAGCCGTGTACTTGCTCGCAGCGTCAAGGCTCGGAGTTGACCCGAGCCAGTGCCTTGCTTTTGAAGATAGCGAGCACGGAGCAGCAGCAGCCGCTGCCGCCGGCGCAACGGTTATTCTTGTGCCTGATATCAAGGCACCGTCCGCGGCGCTTGCCGCATCTGTCCATAAGGTTCTTCGCTCGCTCAACGAAGCCGTAGACCTGGTAGAGGATTGGTTTCCTGGCCTTGCTGGCACCTGATCTGCCGATGCGTCACCAAGCCGATGGCGACGACCGTATGGGCGGACCAAAAGAACGCGCACGAAAAGTCACTCGCGCGACTTAACCCGCCTAATCGCGTTTGGCTAACGCCAACACCCGCGCCCGGCGCAACTCCGCACCGAGCGCGGTGCCGGTGAGGCCGCGCGCCAGCAAGGGCTCGGCGGTGACACTTCGGATGTGCTCAAGGTCGCTCTCGAAACCGGCGCCAGGCTCGTTACCCTGGATCAGTTGGTAAGCGACCCAATAACGCCGCGCGCGCTCGGGGCGGCGCAGCGCATCGAGGGATTCGAAGACCGCCATGCGCGCTTCCGAATCGAGTGCGCCATAGCTTTGCGGCCGCACGCTGGCCACGAGGCGGGCCAGATCGCGGTGCTCCACGGGAACTTTCAGGCGTGCGCTCAGCGTGGCGACGGCCGCTGGCGCCAGGTCGCGGCAGAGCACGGCGTACGCCACTTGATCGTCCTTCGGCGCTGCGTCTGGGCAGGCATCCAGCGCGGCCTGACGCCCTGGGTCGTAAACGGCCGCCAACTCCGGCGCCACTCGCGACAAGGCGCCACAGTCGTTCAAGGTGCGCAAAAACGCACTCGGCTTAGCTTCTGTCAACGCGCGCTGCAACTCGGCCCAAACGCGTTCGGGCACGAGGTGATCGGCCTCACCGGCAACCACCATCGCTCGCATCAGCGTCAAGGTTTCTGGGGCCAGTTTGTAGTCGACATAGCGCGCCAGGAATCGCGCCGCGCGCAGGATGCGCACCGGATCTTCCGCGAATGCCTCGGACACGTGGCGCAGCGTCTTGGCCGCCAGATCGCGCTGGCCACCGTAGGGGTCGACAAGATTGCCGTCCACGTCCTGCGCCATCGCGTTGATCGTGAAGTCGCGGCGGCGCAAATCCTCCTCAAGCGTTACGTCCGGGCCGGCGTGGACCGCGAAGCCGGTATAGCCGCGCCCGGTCTTGCGCTCGGTGCGCGCGAGTGCATATTCCTCTTTGGTGTGTGGATGCAGGAACACGGGAAAGTCGGCGCCGACGTTCTGGAATCCCGCGGCAAGCATCGTTTCGGGCGACACGCCGACGACGACAAAATCGCGGTCCTTGACCGGCCGCCCGAGCAGCCGATCGCGCACCGCGCCGCCAACGAGGAAGCTCCGCGCTTCGATCTGCTTCAACGTCACGCTGGAAAGCGCTCGCTCAAGAACGCGAACGCTGCGCGCAGCCCCTGGCAATCGCCGCCCGCCGGGCGTCCCGGTTTGCCGTCGCTCCAGCAGTAGGTATCGAGATGCGCCCACGGCGTGGAGTCGGCCACGAAACGCTTCAGATACAGCGCAGCGGTCACGGCGCCCGCCATTTTCGACGATGCCCCGGCGTTGTTGAGATCGGCGATTTTGCTGTCCAGCATCGGGTAGTAGTCCTCCCACAATGGCATCGGCCACAGCGGATCGGTGACCTTCTTGCCAGCCGCCAGCAGCGCGCTCGAGAGCCCCTCGTCGTTACAGAAAAGTGCCGGCAGATCCGGACCCAGAGCGATGCGCGCAGCGCCGGTGAGCGTGGCGAAATCGAGCAGCAGTGCTGGCTTGTATTCCTGCGCGTAAGTCAACGCATCGCACAGGATGACGCGGCCTTCGGCATCGGTGTTGCCGATTTCAACGCTGACACCAGCACGCGTAGCGATCACCTCGCCTGGACGATAGGCGTTGGGGCCGATGGCGTTTTCCACGGTCGGCACCAGCAGATGCAGGCGCACCGGTAGTTTTGCGCCGAGCACGAGGCGCGCAAGCTCGATGGCGACGGCCGCGCCGCCCATATCCTTTTTCATCAGCGCCATCCCATCGGACGGCTTGATGTCGAGTCCTCCGGTGTCGAAACACACGCCTTTGCCGACGATCGCGATGCGCGGATGGTCTGGATGACCGGCTGACAGCTCGACCAAACGCGGTGCGCGGTGGCTGGCGCGTCCCACCGCATGAATCGCCGGAAAGCGTTCGGTCAGCAAAGCATCGCCGACGATGCTGCGCACGGTTGCGCCGTATTCGCTGCCGAGCGCGCGGATGTGCGCTTCGAGCTGCTCGGGGCCGAGGTCCTCGGTGGGCGTATTGACCAGATCGCGAGCATTGAACACTGCGCGAGCGATCGCGTTCAATCGTTCGCGCCGTTCGGCGTCGGCCACCACCAGCGTCGCCATCGCGCGCTTGAGCGTGGGGCGATAACGAAGGAACTGATAACTACCGAGCGCAAAACCGATCAGCGCTGCATCCGAGACCTCGGTGCTTGGCGCAAATGCGATGGGCGGCAGCAGGCTTGGGCATAAGCTTAATGCCCATCCGTCTGCCAGCGATTTGACGACCACCACCGCGGCTTCCGGCTCGCCGCTTGGTCCATACATCACGCCCTGCGAATGCCGCCGAGGCTCGAATCGCTGCGCGGCCAGCTGCGCGCGCGTGGCCGGCGATTGCTGTTGCAGCCAGGACCTGGCATCGGCCTCGGTGACCACATTCAGCGCTCGCGCATCATTCCCCGCGACCAACACGTCGACCCGTTCCATCCACCTCTCCCCACGCTTCGATCCGTTCAAGTTTACGTGGGGGGCGCTCGTGAATGCTTGTGTCAAGATAGAAAAAAATGCCGCCGGCAGAGCAACCACTCTAGCCATTTCGCTCAGATTGGCTTCACAATTCACCCGACCCACCTACGGAGCCGATGCCCATGATTCGCAAACTGCTTGCTGCAACCGTTCTCGCCGCCCTGTCGCTGCCCGCTTTTGCCCAGGACGAAGAAGCGTCCAGCCCGTTCGCGTTTTCGGTGGGCGCCGTCAGCGACTACGCCTTCCGCGGCGTGTCGCAGACCAACGAAGGCCCGGCATGGCAGGCCTCAGCCGAGTACGCCCACGACAGCGGCTTTTACGCCGGCATCTGGGCCTCGCGCGTCGATTTCGTCGATGGCGATCAAGCGAATATCGAGTCCGATTGGTACCTCGGCTTTTCGACGCCGATCAACGATATGTTGACGTTCGATATCTCGGTGCTGCGCTATGTGTATATCGATCAGGACGACTACAACTACAACGAGCTGCTGGTTTCGCTCGGCGTGGGCGATTATCTGAGCTTCCTGCTCGGCTACTCCAACGACGTGTTCGCGTCCGACGAAACCGGCATCTACTACGGTGCCAGCGGCAGCTATCCCTTGCCCTGGGGCGATGTCAGCCTGACCGGCAGCATCGGCCATTACGATCTGGACGACGCGCTGGGCGATTCCTATCAGGACTACAGCGTTGGCTTGAGCAAAGCCTTCGGCCCGATGACGGTCGGACTGCAATGGGTACACGCCACCGAAAACCTGTTTGGTCGCAACGACGGCTCGCGCTACGTGCTGACCACCAACTGGGCGTTCTGATCGCGCCATCGGCGAGACCAGTGCTCGGTCCAGAATCCGAGCGCCGCATCGACATTTACGTTGGCGGCGCTCGGTAGCTTCAAGTGTTTTGCGGCGGCGGCCAGCGCCGCCAGTGGGTCAGTTGCGTCGACGCCGTCGGCCAGGTTCTGCTTGCTGAGTTTTGCGCCGTTCGCGCCGCGCACCACCGGCACGTGCAAATAGCGAAGCGGTGGATACCCAAGCGCCGCGCCCAGAGCGATTTGCCGCGGCGTCGAGTCGAGCAGATCGTCGCCGCGCACCACGTCGGTGATGCCCTGATGGGCATCGTCGACCACCACCGCAAGCTGATACGCGATTAGCCCGTCGGCGCGGCGCAAAACCACGTCGCCCACCTCGACATCCAGCTTCTGCGCGAAGAGGCCAACGCAACGATCGATGAATTCGACGCGTTCCGCCAACGCGCGCCAGCGGATCGCTGGCGTCTTGTTGGACGAGGATGCGACGCAAACCCCGCGATGGATTCCGCCGCCCGCCGCCAGGTCACTGCGCGAACAGCGACATTCGAACGCCGCACCGATGCGCAGCAGCCGCTCGATCTCCTGTTCGTACGCGCCGATCCTGGTGTGCTGATAGAGCACCGGTAGGTCGGATCTCAGGCGCAGCGCATCCAGGGTTGCGATGATCGAATCGCTGGCCCCTTTCACCTCCCGCGGCGGATCGATGTCCTCGATTCGCACCAACCAAGATCCGCCGTGCGCCAGCGCGTCCAACTTGCTCGCGAGTGCGGCGACAATCGAGCCGGCGTGCAAAGGCCCAGTGGGCGAGGGCGCAAAGCGACCGCGGTAAATGCTCATGGAAACCTCAACATTTCCTTAAACCCGGATCGACTAAGCTTCCGGCACGCTTGGGACGTCTCTTGGTCGTACCCATAGACACAGCATCCCATTCCTGGAGGGCCAAACTTATGACCCGCGTACTGCTATTCGTCGGCACCAATCTCGCCATCATCGCGATGCTGAGTATTGTGATGAGCATTATCGGACCTGCGTTCGGGATCCACCCGCGCAGCATGACGGGCCTGTTGATCATGGCCTCGATCATCGGCTTTGCCGGCTCCTTCATTTCCCTCGCGATGTCCAAGTGGATGGCGCTGCGCTCGACTGGCGCTCAGGTCATCAAAGACGCACGCACACCAGAAGAACGCTGGCTGGTGGACACCGTGCGACGCCAGGCCGAGGCCGCCGGCATCGGCATGCCCGAGGTTGCTATTTACGATGCGCCAGATCTCAATGCCTTCGCCACCGGCATGAACAAGAACAATGCGCTGGTCGCGGTGAGCACCGGTCTGCTGCGCGGCATGACGCGCGACGAAGTCGAAGCGGTTTTGGCCCACGAAGTGAGCCACGTTGCCAATGGCGATATGGTGACACTGGCGCTGATCCAGGGCGTGCTCAACACCTTTGTGGTGTTCCTCTCGCGCGTGATCGGTCAGTTGATCGATAGCGCGGTGTTCAAGCGCGATCCCAGCGCCGGGCCGGGGCTTGGCTATTTCGCGATTGTCTTCGTGCTCGAAATCATATTTGGCCTGATCGCCTCGGTGATTCAGATGTGGTTCTCCCGGCGCCGCGAGTTCCGCGCTGATGCCGGCGCCGCGGCGCTCGCCGGGCGCGAGAAAATGATCGCCGCGCTCGCGCGCTTGCAGTCCAATCGCGGGCAGACGGCGCTGCCCAGCGAAGTTGCGGCATTCGGCATTTCCGGCGGTGTGGCCAGTGGCTTGAAGAAACTGTTCATGACCCACCCACCGCTCGAAGAGCGTATCGACGCGTTGCGGCGCGGCTGAGCGCTGGTTCTGACCAAACGCCGCCGGGTTTCCGGCGGCGTTTGCGTTAATTCTTCCGATAGCCACGCTCGCGTTGGTGGCGAACGGCAAGGATAAGAACAACATCCTCAATCGGTTGGTATCGGTAAAGGGCAAGATAACCACGCTCGGCTTTGCCAATCACCAGCTCCCTGAGGCCCCGCCGCACTGGACGCCCGATCTGCGGACTTTGCGCCAGCACATCGATCGCAAGCCGAATGGACTCGATCCGCTCGGGAAGGTCTGGCACTTTGTGAGCGGCCAAGTGCTTGGCAATTCGTGCAAAGTCGAGTTCGACACCCTCGGCGAGTTTGATCGCCGAGGTCATTGTGGATCGATGGAGACTTTGGGGCGTTTTGGCTTCTCGCCACGCGCAAGTGCAGTCAAGTAAGGCTGAAAATCGCTCCAGGCGATGTGCTTGCCTGTACGCGCGTGCTCCTGATAGCGCTCTTCGGCTAGTTGGTAAAACGCTTCATCTTCTTCAAGCTCGCTGACCGTCTTCTCCATCACGTCGACCATGAACGCATGTGGGGTCATCCCGCGCGTCTTGGCCAGCACCGCTACACGCTGCTTGAGATCGTCATCGATACGTAGGGTGGTTGGCATGGCAATGGCCTTAAAGTTCGTCGGCGTAGCACAATCATACTACTATGCGCGTAGATGCCACTCAGGCTGGCTCGCATACGTCGTGAGGGAACGAGCAAGAGCCGCTCAATTACACTGCAACGAACAGTCTGCGAGTTCGACCAAGTCGCAGCTGCCCGCGCTGCGACGCCGACATCGGGTGATTCTCCCGCGAGCTGATGAGATAGGCGGCCTAGGACCTACAACCAACGTTGTGTCAAGTGTCCTTATCACTACGTAAAGCTCACTTGACATGTAAAGCACCCTTGACTAGCCTGTCCGACATGAAGGAGAGCAGCCATGCCTGGGTTCGAAACCGATACCTACATCAAGCCGGCAGTACGCCGCTACACGATCCGTTTCACCGTCGCGATGGGCACCTACGCGATGCTGATCATGATTTGTGTGCCATGGGTTAAGCGGCTCGAATGGATGCCCGGCAAGATCGCGCTGGCGTTACTACCGTTGATACCGGTGGCGATCGCGGTGCGCGAACTGCTCGCATTCGTCAGCGTAATGGACGAGCTACAGCGTCGTATCCAGTTCGAAGCCGTTGCTGTTGCCGCAGTGATCACCTGCTTTGGCACACTCGCCTGGGGGTTGCTTGAGAAGGCTGGTCTGCCGCAGCTGCCCATCGTGCTGGTGACACCACTGTTTTGTTCGATTTACGGGCTGGCGGTTGCTGCCGTCGCTTGGCGTTACCGGTGAGCTCGGCGATGGACAATCGCCTGAGGGTGCTGCGAGCGGAGCGCAATTGGAGCCAGGCGTATCTGGCCGAGGCGCTTGGCGTATCGCGGCAGACCATCAATGCCATCGAAACCGGCAAATACGATCCCAGTTTGCCGCTGGCGTTCAAAATTGCGCACCTGTTCGGCGCCACTATCGAACAGATTTTTATCCCCGAGGAGACATTGTCGTGAAACGATGTTGGATGCTTGCGCTTGGCGCGTGGCTGGCGCTACCGGCCGATGCGCGCACAGTCGGCGAGCTAAGCTTCGAAAAATGCGAGTTGCCGGTCATCGGCATGCGGCCATCCGATCCGCTCAATGCCGAATGCACCACACTCCGTGTGCCGGAAAACTGGGATGCCAAGGACGGTCGGCAGATCGAGCTGGCGATCGCGCTGGTGCCCTCGCGCGCGCCGCGCGCCAAACCCGATCCGGTATTCATGCTTGCCGGCGGCCCCGGTCAATCTGCGCGCGAGTCGTGGCGATCGGTGGCGGGCGCATTCCACGCGATCCTCGCCGAGCGCCACGTCATCCTGCTCGATCAGCGTGGCACGGGCGCGTCGAATCGCTTCGACTGCCCGCTCGAAGAAGGCCTGGATCCGCTCGCGGTCGACCTCGATCCAGCCGTAGCGGCGCAAGCGGCTAAACAGTGCGTGCAAGCCGCGCAGGACACACACGATGCACGCTTTTACGGCAGCGAAGATGCCGCCAAGGATCTCGATCGCGTTCGCGCCGCTCTCGGCGCCGAGCAGCTCAACTTGATCGGTGTCTCTTATGGGACGCGCATGGCGCAGGTGTACGCCAGACGCTACCCCGATCGCTTGCGCACAATGGTGCTCGACAGCGTCGTCCCCAATGAGTTGGCGTTGGGCACCGAGCATGCGATCAATCTTGAAGCGACGCTCAAGGAGACGCTGGCTCGCTGCACCAGCGATATCGAGTGCAAGGAAAAATTCGGCGATCCATACGTAACGCTGTACGAGGTCAAAAACGCGATCGCGGCCGAACCGCGGATGGTCTCGATCCGCGACCCACGCACGGGCACCGTGTCGCAGCGACCGCTCAATCCGCAGAGCCTGTCGACCGTGGCCCGGCTGTACATGTACCAACCGGCGACGGCGGCGCTCCTGCCGATGGTGCTGGCGGAAGCCCGCGCGGGCCGTTACGAGCCGCTGATCGCGCAAGCGCAGATGATGGGCGAAGACCTGGGCGCACAGATTGCAATGGGTATGCACTGGAGCGTGCTGTGCGCCGAAGACGCGCCGCGATTCCAGCCGCGCCCGCAAGATGCCGGATTGATCATGGGCGATGACCTGGTCGAACTGAGCATGGCCTGGTGCAAGGAGTGGCCCAAGCGCGACATGCCCGATGACATCCATGCTCCCGCGACGCATGCCATCCCGACGCTCGCGCTGTCCGGCCAGTACGATCCAGTGACGCCGCCGCGTTACGGCGATCAAGCGGTCGCGCAAATGAAGAATGCGCGGCACATCGTCCTTCCCGGTGTTGGCCATAGCGTCATGGGGCATGGCTGCGCTCCGAAACTGGTCGATCAGTTCATCGACGCGGCGAGCGCAAAAGAGCTCGATCCAAAATGTCTGGAGTCGCTCACGCCGGCGCCGTTTTTCCTCAACTTCTCAGGGAGCGCGCCGTGATCGAACTATCCGATTTGCGCAAGAGTTTTGGCGCGGTCAAGGCCGTCGATGGCGTCAGTTTTGTCGCCCGCGACGGCGAGATCACCGGCCTTCTGGGCCCCAACGGCGCTGGCAAAACCACCACGCTGCGCATGTTGTACACGCTGATGCAACCAGAAACCGGTTTCATCAAGGTCGACGGCGTTGAGATCACCGAGAACGCCAACGCGGTTCGCCGCAGCATGGGCGTGCTGCCAGACGCGCGCGGCCTGTACAAGCGCCTCACGGCGCGCGAGAACATCGAGTACTTCGGTCGTCTGCACGGGCTCGATGAAGCGTCTCTGAAATCGCGCTGCGACGCGCTGATTGCGGCACTCGGGATTGCCGATATCGAGCACCGCAAGACCGAAGGTTTCAGTAATGGCCAACGCGTCAAGACCGCCATCGCGCGCGCGCTGATCCACAACCCGAAGAATGTGCTGCTCGATGAGCCAACCAACGGCTTGGACGTGATGGCCACGCGCGCGTTGCGGCAGTTCATGTTGAAGCTGCGCGGCGAGGGCCGCTGCGTGTTGTTTTCCTCGCACATCATGCAGGAGGTCGCTGCGCTGTGCGATCGCATCGTGGTGATCGCCAAGGGCCGCGTCGTTGCCCAGGGCACCGCGGATGAGCTGCGCGAGCAAACGGGCGAAAGCAACCTCGAAGACGCTTTCGTCAAAGTCATCGGTTCGGAAGAGGGTCTCTCGCTATGAGCGCGTGGAATGTGGTGTTCTGGAAAGAGGTTCGCGAGAATCTGCGCGACAAACGCGCGATCGTCAGCACCTTCGTGTACGGCACGTTGTTAGGGCCCGTGCTGTTCGCCGGGATGATCGGCCTGTTGATTTCGGTGATGCTCGAACGCTCCGAGAAGCCCCTGGAGCTGCCGGTGATCGGCGCCGACAACGCGCCGAACCTGATTGCGTACCTGCGCTCGCAGGGTGTGGAAATCGAACCCGCGCCGGCGGATCCGGAAGGCGCCATCAAGCGTCGCGATGCAGATGTGATCTTGCGCATCCCGCCCGAGTACCCCGAGCAGTGGCGCGCGGGCAAAGCCGCGACGCTGGAGCTGATCGTCGATCGCTCGTTGCAAAAGGCCGAGCAATCGATTTCGCGCACCGAGCGCTACATCCAGGCGTACGCCGGGCAAACCACCGCGCAACGACTGCTCATCCGCGGCATCAGCCCCGAAGTCATTCAACCGATACTCGTGGCCGACGTCGATCAATCCACGCCGCAATCGCGCAGCGGCATGTTGCTGGCGATGCTGCCGTACCTGCTGATCCTCACAGTGTTCGCTGGCGGCAGTTATCTGGCCATCGACGCCACGGCGGGCGAGCGCGAGCGCCAGTCGCTAGAGCCGTTGCTGATCAACCCGGTGAGCCGCGGACAAATCATGTTCGGCAAACTCGCGGCGACCTTCGCGTTCGCAGCCGCGTCGTTGGCATTGTCCCTTGTGGCCTTCGCGATCGTCACGCCGTTTCTGCCAGTGGAAAAGATCGGCATGATCATCAATTTCGGCGCCAAACAATGTCTGCTGCTATTCCTTGCAATCGTGCCGTTGGGGTTGATCGGCGCGGGCCTGCTGACCAGCGTATCGGCCTTCGCCAAGAGCTTTCGCGAGGCGCAGACTTACGTGACCTTGCTGATCATGCTGCCGGCGATTCCCTCGATGATCATGGCGCTCAATCCGCTGAAACCGGCGGACTGGATGTACGCCGCGCCGCTGCTCAGCCATCAGCTCCTGATCGAGCAAACCGTGCGCGGCGAGCCGGCTGTGTTCTGGCAATTCGCCGCTTCGATCAGCGTGACCTTGCTGATCGGCTCAATCGTGGCGTTCGTCGCGTCCAGGCTCTATCACCGCGAGCAGTTAGCGATCTCGGCGTGAGTCTTAAATAATTATGTGTACACTAATTATTTAGTTTAAGGCTATTTATTTAGCGCGCATGATCACATCCCGCACAACAACAGGGGGCGAGTATGATCAAGCGACAAGACGAGCTGTGGGCGCGCTTAGACCAGTTGTAAGCAAACACGACGTTTATGAGTTGGGGCGAGATTTACTACTGGTGTGGAGTACGCTCGGCGTCGCGTCGCAAGTAAAGCGGCTACGAAGCGAGTCCAACTCCCTCTCCCGCCTGGGCGGGAGAGGGTTGGGGTGAGGGTGGGTCGGCGGCCACAACGCGCTCCGTAGCGGCAGCCCCACCCTCACCCGGCGCTTGGCGCCGACCTCTCCCGCCCAGGCGGGAGAGGTAAGCGCACAGCCGAACTGCACGTAGAGCGGAACAAATCGCTCGCCAGACAGTCTTTACCCATGCCCGGTGCGCAATGCCTGGCGCAAAAAGGTGGGCCGTCTTTTCTCGCGGTCCGCGCACTCACGACACTGAACTGGAGTCCCTTATGCAAGGCGTCGACCGCTTTGAGGCGGAGCCGTGGTCAATCGATGGTTTCGCCATCGTCGATGACCGAGTGTATATCGATGGTTGGGCCTTTCCTGAGGCGCAAAACCCCATAACGACGCGTTTTTCGATCAATGGCAAAGCGGCACAAACCGCAGTCGCTGTCGACCGTCCCGATGTTGCGGCATTGTTCGCGAGGCGTAAGCACGCAAGGCACTGCGGTTTCCACCTGGAACATCTTCTTACGTCGTCGGAATCGCTGCTCGATATCCACTGCGCGTCGCTTTACGACACACCGCGCAACCGGGCTCGAAACAGCGTCTTCGTGCCGCTCAAAGGTGCGGCGCTGGAGCGACCCGTGCCTTCAGCGGAGCAGCGCTATCGGGTCATCGGCAATCGCGATCTGGACGGATTCCTGCGCATCGGCAGCACCGACGCGCAGAAGCTGCTGGCGCTGATTCGGGTCGACTTTCCGGACTTGAGCGAATTGCGCGTACTCGACTGGGGCGTGGGTTGCGGACGCATCGCGCGCCATGTCTGCGATTCATTCGGCGCGTTCACCGGCGTCGATATCGACGCCGATAACGTGCGCTGGTGTGCCGACAATTTGCCGGGGCGCTATATGACCATCGGGCTCCGTGACGGAACGAGATTCGCCGACGGTTCGTTCGATGCCATCTACGGCGTATCGGTATTCACGCACCTTCGGGAGGAACTGCAGAATCTCTGGCTGGCCGAACTTCGTCGCTTACTGCGCCCCGGTGGGCGCGCGTATGTCACAGTGCATGGCACCACAGCGGTCGAATATGGTTGCCGCGCGCCAGCCGAAACCGAGGCTGCGCTTGCGCGCCTTCGACGCGAAGGTTTCTTCATCGCCAGCGAGAACACCCAGTTGGCCGGCTACGTACCCGAGCCCGACGAATACCTCAACGTATTTCACCACGCCGATTACATTCGAGACCGCTGGCTTCCAGGGTTTCGCAACCTGGAGATCATCCCCGGCTACATCTACACGCACGATCTGGTGGTGCTGCAGCGCTAGCCCGCAAATTTCATCCGGGCGGCGGTCCTCATCGGTGACTTTCGATCGCCAGCAGCGCTGTCTTGCGCTCGATTCCTCCCGCGTAACCGGTCATGGATCCGTCCCGACCGAGGATGCGATGGCAAGGAATGATGATCGACAGCGGATTGCGTCCTACGGCGGCGGCAACTGCTCGCACGCCGCTTGGCTTGCCAACGCGCAACGCGAGCTCGCCATAGCTCAGGGTCTGGCCGCATGCGATGGACGCCAGAGTGTCCCAGACCATGCGCTGAAACGCGGTACCCCTTGGCGCCAACGGCAGCTCGAAACTGCGACGATGGTGGTTGAAGTACGCGTCGATCTGTTCGCCCGCCGCTCGAAGCAGCGCGTCGTCGGGCAGTTCGACGAAGCCCGCATCGAGCACGAAGTCGTGCTTTTGACCAACAAAATGGGCGCCAATCAGCGCGCCATTCTCGGCGCACAAACGCAGCGTGCCTAGCGGTGTTTGGTGGAGACGATAGGGGATCATGGTTCTTGGTTCTTGGTTCTTGGTGGTTGTTGGTGGTTCCGGCGCTAACTGACTTGCCAACTCTGGCTCCAAACCAAGAACCAAGAACCGACAACCCACAACCGCCTCAAAGCCATGCCTGCATCACCGCATACGCACGCCACGGGCGCCAGGTTTCGGCGCGAGCGCGCAGACGCGCGGGCGAACGTTCGTCCAGCGCTTTCATCAGCGCCAGATCGGCGGCCGGAAAGGCGTCTGGCCAGTGCAGTGCGCGCATGATGATGTACTGCGCGGTCCAATCGCCGATGCCGGGCAGAGCGACCAGCGCAGCGTAGGTTTGCTCGACGTCGGCGGCCGGATGCAGTTGCAGGGCGCCGCTGTGCAGCGCTTTGGCAATGCGTACGATCGATTCGGCACGCTGGCGGACGATGCCGAGCTCGGCAATCGCAGCGGCATCTACCTGAGCGATCGCGCTCGGCAACGGAAACAGACGATGCAGTTCGCCATCGCCGTGGATGTCGCCGAACGCTGCCACAAAGCGCATCGCCAAGGTGCGCGCGGCTTTGACCGACACTTGCTGGCCCAGTACGGCGCGCACGGCGAGCTCGAAGCCGTCGAAGGCGCCCGGCACGCGCAAGCCGGGAACGCGCGCCATCTCGCCGAGCGCGCTCGCGATCTCGTCCGGGCGCGCGTCCAGATCGAAGACACGGCGCACGCGTGGGATCACTTGCGCCACCGCTGGCGCGAGTGCGGCGTCGAGCGTCAACTCGACACCATCGGCGCACGGCTCCACCTGCATCACACCGACGTGCTCGCGACCGTCCGGCGAGCACGCCCGCAGCAGGCGCCGATAGCGTTCACCGTCGATCGTCTCGATACCCGGAATCGCACGGGCGCCAAGAAATGCGAGCAGGGATTGATACGCGTACGGCGGTCGTGCGGTGAGCGTAAAGCGCAGCATAGTTGGCAGCGTTCTTTTGTCGCGCAGCGCACTCGGCGCAAAGCGGTAACGTTCCTGCATCGCCGCATTGAAGCGGCGCACGCTGGCAAAGCCGCTGGCAAAGGCGATGTCGGTGATCGCCATCGGCGAATCGGTCAGCAGGCGCTTGGCCAGCAGCAGGCGCTGCGTTTGTCGATACTCGATCGGACTGACGCCGTATTCGGCGGCGAAAACACGACGCAAGTGGCGATCGCTAATGCCCATGCGCGACGCCAACGCAGATAGCGCATCGTCGCCGAGCGCGCCATCGTCTAGCGCTTGCGCCGCTTGACTGGCAAGCCGCTGACGCGCATCGACGGCGCTGTTTCCGGGCGCCAGTTCGGGGCGGCAACGCAAGCACGGGCGATAGCCGTCGCGTTCGGCCAACGCGGTGTGCGCATAGAACGTGCAGCTCGAGCGCTTGGGTGTTTTTGCAGTGCACACCGGCCTGCAGTAAATTCCGGTGCTGCGCACGGCAACGAAGAATCGCCCGTCGAAGCGCGCGTCGTGGGTTCGCAGCGCGCGGTAGCAGTCGTCATCGGAGAGTCGCACCAAAGTTTCCTGCGGAAACTTCGATTCGGTGAGCCGGTCGGGCCCGCGCAGCGAAAAAGTGGTTTTCGCTGCGCGTCCAGTGGCTTTTCTTGCGGGCGTGTTCATGGCCGCCAGGATGCGCCGGTCGGTGTTTCTCCGCTAGCCGTTTCCGGACATGGAATGGTGCAGACGAACGTTTCCGGCGGACACTTTCATCCGGGCGAAGCAGGCCAGTCTCGCGCGGCGGAACCGAGGTTTTTGCCGCGCGGCTGCCAGATCGATGCTCAAGCTTCAGCGTGTTCGTAACTGATCTACTGCCGCGCGCAGGGCGCGGATTTCGTTAAGCATTTCGACGCGTTCGGCGTGGGCCACGGCTTCGTCCTTGTCCGCCTCCGCTTTAAGGTCGCCGGCGACGTGTTCTTGCATGGCGTTGACCACCACCGCGATGAACAGGTTCAGCACGGTGAAGGTGCTGACCAGGATAAAGCCCAGGAAGAACACCCAGGCCCACGGCTGAACTTTCATCAGATCGCGGGCGATATCGGCCCAGCCTTCCATGGTCATCACCTGAAACAGCGTGAATGCGGTGCGCCCGAGGGTGCCGAAAAACTCCGGCGACGCCGCGGCGAAGAGCTTGGTGCCCATCACCGACGCCACGTACAGCACGAGCACCAGCAGCAACATGATCGAAGTCAGTCCGGGCAGTGCGCTCAACAGCGCTGCGACCACTCGGCGCATGCTGGGCACGATGGACACCAGGCGCAGCACGCGCAGAATGCGCATTGCCCGCAATACCGAAAATGCGCCGCTCGCCGGCACCAGCGCGATGGCAACGATGACGAAGTCGAAGACATTCCAGGGATCGCGGTAAAAGCGGAAGCGATAAACGATCAACTTTAGTGCGATTTCGGTCGTGAATATCGCCAGCGCGGCGCGATCGAGCACATGCAGCACCGTCCCGTAACGCTCCATCAGGTCGGGCGAGGTTTCCATGCCGAGCGTGATCGCGTTGAGCACGATCACCGCGATGATGAATTGCGTGAAGCGCGGATGTTCGATGAAACGTTGTAGGGCGGACATGGTGCTGTGGGCATTGGATGGGTGCGGGGATACTAGCGCCAACAAGTTCGATGCCGACTCGCAACCTGATCGCGCCGGGCGCTCAGCAAGAACCAGGTTTTGCGACGCGGGCTTGACCCGCTGTTCCCGCTGAAAAGCTTTCCAGCGACGCTGATTCACGGTCGCCGTGCGACCACCCACACTTCGACCCATACGGCGCCCGCCTTTTTGCACACCTTCGCCGCCTCGGCAAGCGTGGCGCCAGTGGTCATCACATCGTCGATCAACGCAACGCGCGGCGGCAGATCGCCCTGTACCCGGAATGCGCCACGAACATTGCGTCGACGCTCGTCGCCATCCAGTCCCGATTGCGCCGCGGTGGCGCGCTGGCGTTGTAAGAACTGCAGAATCGGACGGCCTTGGGCAACCTGCCGGGCGAGCAGCAGCGACTGGTTGAAGCCGCGCTCGCGTAGTCGCGAGCGATGCAAGGGGATCGGTATCAGCGCATCGACCGCGCGCGGCGAGCAAATCCTGGCCAACAGCTCCGCAGCCACCACTCCCAGTGCCAGGCGGCCATTGAACTTGAAGCCCTGCAGCAAGGCATCCACGGGCGCCTCGTACCGCAACGCAGCCAGGGCCGCGTCGAATGCCGGCGGCTGGCGCTGGCAAGCGCCGCACGCCTCGACCGCGACCGGCGTCGGGATAGCGCACCGGGCGCAGGCCGGACCCAGCGCAGGCAGCAACGCGGCGCACTGCGCGCACAGGCGCGCGGTGCTGGGGCATCCGCAGAGACCGCATTGCTGGATAAACATGCGCGCACTCTACGCGAGGCGCGGGGCACCTAGAAACGAAAAAGGGCGCCGCGCGGCGCCCTTCTTCATGTCAGCTGAGTACTGCGATCAACGGAAGTCGTATGTCCAACCCGCCGCCCAGTTGTCCTCGGCATTGCGGAACGCGCCGATGTAATCGGTCGATTCGAAGAACAGCGTCGGCGCGTAGGTGTTGGCGATGTTCAGCGCCGTGCCGGCCGGGAACGGCGAGGTGCCCGACAGCGGATTGGCGCCGACGCGATTGTTCACGCCACCGGCATACCACTGGCTCACCAGGTACGGATCGGCAGCGGCGTCCTCGAAGTTGGTCGCATTCGACAGGAACATATCGCGCATCGTCAGGTCGCCGCTGCTCGGCGATTGCGGCGTGCCGGCGACAGTGAAGGTGGCTGCGTCGTTGAAGTTCAAGCCTTCGCCTGCGAAACCAACGACCACACCTTTGCTGTACACCGCGCCCGAACCGCGACGCAAACGAATGCCTTCGTTACCGGCGGTGCCGGCGCCGATCAGCGTGAAGTTGCTGATGGCCGGACGCGTGCGCGGCTGCAGATCGAAGCTGTTCGGATGGTTGTCGGATTCGATGCCGTTCGAGTCGGTGCCGACATTGCCCACCGCCGGAACCTGGCGGATATAGGCGAACTGCAAGCTGCCCTGATAACCGAGGTCGAAGTCGAGCGAGTCGTCCTCGGCGCCGATCACGGCCAGATACTTGCCGTTGACCGTGCCGCCGAACATTTCCAGGCCATCGTCCAGACCGCCGTACACTTGCACGTTTTCCATCACCGTGCCCGAGCCAACGCCCAGCAAGGTGATCGAGTTCAGCTCTTCATTCGGGCGCACTTCTTGCCCGGCGTAGCGGACCTGAACGTACTTCAGGATGCCGCTCGACTCGGTGGTGAGGTTGCCGCCGAACTGCTGCGCAGCGACCGCTTCGAAGGTGCAGGGCGTGCCATCTTGCGAGGCGTTACATTGGCTGTTGCCGGCGATCACCAGACCCGCCCACGAGCCGTTGCTGCGCGTCGGGCCAGTGAAAATGATCGGTGCGAACGGCTGACCTTCGGCGAACAGTTTTGAACCCGGCTGAATCGCGAGGTAGCTCAGAGCGGCGCCGCTGCCGGTGATCAGCGTGCCCGGATCGATGGTCAAACGACCCTGACCGGTGTTGCGACCGCTGCCGACGCGCGTCGGGCCGTCGATGACGTAAGTGGCGTTGTTGGTCAGGCGCACATCGCCGGTAATCGTGTTGTTGATCTTGCAGGTGCGGTTCTCGGCAGCGCCGACGGCCGTGGTGCCGGTCGGGCACGCGGTGAACGGCTGCGTGTAGACGCAAGTGCTCGGCACTGCGCCCGGACGCGAGAAGGTGTAGTTCGCCGCCGGCAGGTTGACGCCAGCCGCTGGCGTGAAGCTGATGCGCAGATCGTTGCAGCTGTTGAACGTCAGGCTCGCCGTGCCGACTTGCTGGCTGTTCGGATTGGTGAACGGATTGCCGAACGTGCCGCCGGAGAAGCGCAGCGCCGGAACATTGTTGAAGCGGAACTCGCCCTCGTTGACGGTGGTGCTGAGCACGATCCAGTTCTGCGTGCCGCCCGGCTCATATGCGAACAGCGCGGTGAACAACGTGCCGACGCCCGGGCCAGTCGGGATGTAATCGATCATCAGGCCGCGACCGGATTCAGCGGCGTTGTACCAGGCGCCTTCCAGCGAGTCGTTGACGATCAGCGCGGCGTTAGCCTGCGCGCCGAGTACCAGCGCAACGGCGCCAGCCAGCTTGGTCGGAAAACGCTTAAACATGAGCAGCCTCTGATAGAGCGGGTGAGGCTGCCCAGATTGCAGAAGTAGTGTTACAGGTTTTTGACTGTGACAGGACGGGAATATGTCACTCGGCGGGTGCTTCAGGCTTGGCACACAAACAGGCGCCGTTGTCGAAGACGATGCGCCACTCGCCATCCGCCTCGCGACGCCAGGTTGATGTAAAGCGCGCAATGGGTTGACCATCGAGATTGGTCACGGGCCCCTCGGAATGCCCAAGGTCGCCGCCCATGACAACGTCCACAAGATCTGGGCCCCAGGCAAAGGGCGCCGGTGTGTCGGGTTTGAAGAACTGCTGCCAATGCGCCCCGATCGCCGCTTTCCCGCGCAGCGGCTTGCCGCCATTCAAAAACACCGCATCGTCGGCGACGAAGCCCATGAACGCCTGGTAGTCGCGATCAGCCATCGTTTTGGCAAACGCGCGCTCTGCCGCGGCAACTTCCTGCCGACGCTGTTCGAGATTGGTCTCAGCTTGAGCACCAAAGGCGACGAACAATAGGGCGGCGGCGATGGCACGCATGTCCTGCGCTCCTGCGGGGGTCGGGCTTCCGGACGATTATGGGCTAGTTGCTGGCAGACTTTAGTACTTCACAACAAAGCGGCCGCCAAGTCCCGTCAATCGCGTATTCCGCCGGCCTGCTCACCAGGTGAGTTCGGTGGAATTCAGCGTTGTCGCTCGCTGCCTCTAACGATGGTTCGTGATCGGCATCGTGGCGACAATCGATGCTCATCGTGTGGCTTCGGCTGACCGGGAAGCGTGCTGCCAGCCCCGAGCCTTTGGCCCGGGACTGAGCGACGCCGACTTACGGTGCTGAGGTCGATGAGATTCCACCGACTCCCTGGACATAGATCAGCGGCCATTGGGTGACCCAGCAGCTGTTCGAATTCCAAACACGCAGTTTCGTTTTGCCATCCGCCGCATTCATCACCATGTCGCGCAGCGGTTGTTTCGCAGTTTCCGACGGATGGATCGCGAACGAGGTCACGAACCCTGTCTGCTGGGCGCAAAAGGGCAAGGAATAGTTGTAGATCACAAAGTTCTTCAGTTTGAAACTGACCAGTCCTTCCGAATTGACAGTCACAGTATCAATGTAGCCCTCAACATCAGACGCCATCATCGGGCTCGACGCAAACAATCCAAGAGAACAGGCCAAAGCAAGCATTGCACGGTTCATTTCAAGTCATTCCGAGAGTAGATCGGCCCATCGCCGACGTTGATGGGAACGCGAAGACCCGCTTCAACCGGATAGTGATTTGATTCGGAGAAACCGTTTCGTTGTGCTTGCGTTCAGCTCGATGGCCGCGGGCACTGGTCCGGCAAGCTGTTCACCATGGATTGCAGATGCAATCATCGCGCTCTTCACTTTTCTACGACCACGTTATTAATGTCTCCTGCCGCCGTTCGATCCGCGCTATCGCGCCTCAGCCTTGCCACAAAGCTGCTGATCGCCGTTCCGCTGGTGAACCTGTTGCTGTTCCTGCCGCGCGCGATCGGCGCGCCGAAGGAGCTGTTCAACCTGGTCTTTGTCGTCAGCGCGCTGCTTTGCATTGTTGGCTTCGCGATCGGCAATAGCGTCAACAAGATGGTCAGCGGCATCAATGCGCTCGGCCGCGTACGTGTCGGTGAGGTCAGCCACGCCTCGCTGCAGGTGCGCGCGTCGGTAATCCTGTGCTTCTACATCTCTTTCCTGGTCCCCATACTCAACGTAGTCACCGCAATGTGGGCGCTGTACCGGGTGCGCTCGACAATGGGCCTGTTGCGCAGCACCGAGAGCAGCCGACTGTCCAACGAAGCCCGGCGACGCGAAAAGTTCGGCGCGATGGGAACCTGAGCGATCAGCGCAGGCAAGCTTCAAGAACCCCAAACCGAGAAGCGGCAAATCGGGGCCACGCCGGTCCAGATTGCGCGAATTGGCTGACGTCCCTGCTGGGATACTGTCGGTCAGATGGTCACGACGGCACCCGCCGGCATCGAGACGCGGGCAAGCAACGCCAATGGACAACTGCACCGCGGCGTCCGGGAGGATCGTGGCTTCCGCACGATAGCCGCGCAGGTTCCGTTCCGACTACCCAGCTACCACGCGATGAAAGCCCGCTGCGGCTGATCGGGGTCAAGCTTGCACCGATGGCGGGTTCCGACTGCGTAGGTCCGGTCGAATGCCTCCGCTTCGCTGGCGGCGATGGTCCGTGCGGCTGGCGAAAAGGAACGTGAGCGATAGGTCTGCCCACGCCATTCATAGCGGTATTCGATGATCGGATCGAAGCCCATACTCACTTCGCGAGTTCGCTGCGAATCCGGACTGACGCGCTCCCTGCGCGTTCCCTCGCGCCTTCCGACTTCGAGTACCTCGCATTCCACAGGCTCAAAGCGCGCGTTCACTTCAGCGGTTATCTCCCGGTCGTAGCGGGAGGAAGCAACCACCGAATAGATCAGCAGCACGAATGGCGAAGCCACCAGCGCCACCAGGATGATCTGCGAGGCGGGCCAGCGTGCACTTGGGCGACTTTTCTTCATTGGGATCTCCGCGGCATAGCAACACCAACGAGATTTAGCGGCCGCCGCGGACATGCGCCTGCGAAATCGCTACGCCGACGGGCCGGTTACAGGTCAATTCTGGGAGGGCTGAGATCGGTTGCTGCGGCGGCGCAGCCGCCAAACCGATCGAAGGCCCGAGGCATGGAGCCGAGGGCTGGGCGCCGTTAGTGAGCGCAGGACGCGCGAGCTTACGGCGTTCAAAAGCCAACTGCTCGACGACGAAGCAGTTCTTGCTGCGGCGATGGCATACGTTGATCTCAATCCAGTGCGGGCCGGCATCGCCAACAGTATCGACAGCAGCGACCACACCAGCGTCCAGAAGGGCGCCGAGGATTTACGCAACAATCCAGGTAAGGCCGACGCGCCGCTGATGCCCATCGCTGGCGTTCGCTTGAGAATTGCCGTTTTCAAGAGCAACACCCTCGGACGACTGACGATAAACAATCGCCAGTACATCGAGTTGGTGGACTTCACCGGCCGTCAGATTAAGAAAGGCAAACGCGGCAAGATCGATGAGCGCGAGCCAACGGCGTTGCGCAAGCTTGGGCTCGGTGCCGATCAGTGGGCCGGCCACGTCAAAGGCTTCGGCTCCGGATATTGGCGCCTGGTCGCCGGCGTAGAAGCGCTGGAGGCCAAAGCCGCCGAGTGGAAGCGGCAGTGGCTCAAAGGCATCGGCTACGCCCGGAGTCTTTTGACGCGGTGAAAGCAAACACTAGGGATTTTTGGCGCTGTGGGCTTCAGGGCGCGTTGGTTGCGCGCTGAAATCACTCTCCAGACACGTCGCGCTGAGGCCGCAGGGACCGCGATACGGCTCTTGGCTCACGATTCGATGGCTGTCCAATTCGGTGGCTGTCCGGCTCTCCGCCTTTGTCCGGTTCTCCGCCTCGTCTACACCGTCGATGCTCGGGCACGTGGCTTGGTCGTAATGGTCAGCGTGTGCCGATTGGCTGGGAGGCTTTCTCCCGACCACCCTAGACCCTCATTTCTTGCAAGAGGAGTATCCATGATTGCTTCGCTGAAAGTAAATCCCTGGCAAGCCAAGCTGATTTTGGAGTCTGGATTGCCTTTAAGCTGAAAGTCAAAAAACAACGAGTCGTCAACTTCATAAACTACAATTCTCTTCAGGGACTCACCTAGGCAAAAGAACGAAGGCAGGCGAAGCGCACTCACGGCTTGAAAAGCGAATGTATAGGCTCGATCAAAAAATGGCCCAAGTAATGTAAGAGACACTGCTTGGTTGAAAACCGAGACTCCGATTCTCCGAAATAGGCTGTCCGTAAATGATGCGCTGTCCGAATCGCAGTAACGGACCTCCCTCAACAATTGAATAATTTCTTTCTTGTGAACCCAATCGCTTTTTTTGATCGTTTCCAAGTATCTACTGAAATCGAACCACCCATTCGGTGCAATAAAATCTTCGGTATTCATTCGGGATAGCAGCCTTCAGTGACTGGCGTCATGTATAAACAGTATTTGGAATGCGAATTCAGGTCATGAAATAATCTCGCGACCCCTGTCACCGCAGCGCCCCTGCCGAGCCATTTTAGGCCTCTCATCCAAGTTGCATACCTTTTGGCGGAACCATGCCCTGATCGCGCAAACCTTGAACGACAATCCCATTCAATCTATTCATCTGATCAACGGTTAAGGAAGGCCGCACGGAATGACCAAGTTTTTTGACCAACCGAAAGTCTCAGTCTCGCGATCAAGACCCCAAATGCCCTTTTCGTACTTTCTAGGTTCTATCTTGTTCTGAGTCTTAATAGCTTTTTCCAGGCCAGCGCCTTCCTTGTAAACATGAACCTCGACCGCAGTATTGCCACTTCCGATCGGATCAAGGTCCATACGACCATAGTAGCCATCACCGAGAGACTCAAATCCGGTTTCACTCAGAAATTTATCCGATAAATGATTACACGCCAACGCAAACACCGCACTACCCGCCCCGTTGGCTAACTTGCCGCCAGTCACCTCATCCACGGTACCACCAATCACCGCGGTAAACAGGTACTGCACAGGCACATTGTCGCCCGCTATGCCGGCCAACGGCGAGAGAGCTTCGGTCAGACCCGCTCGCAGCATGCCGTCTCCGACGTCGCCACCGCGGATGATGTTCATCACGCCGCCGCGAACGCTGTGTAGCGCGATGCTGGCCGTGACTTTGCGCCAGCCAAAGTGGTGGACCTGCTCGATGCGGTGCCGATGGAGGACCGCGACACCAAGGGCGATGTCTACGAGTACCAGCCGCGGCGCTTGGCTCTCGACGTCATGCAACGGCGTTCCCCGCAGCCAGCTCGACTGCGCACCCTAGGCTCTTTAGCCAGACCGGCCGAACGAAATCGCAAGAGCCGAGAACTCGCTCGTCGTATTGGAGCTGACGTCGATTCGATGATCGATCGATTGTCGCCGTAAATTGTTTTTGCGACCAGTGGATTTGCCCGACTCCGACCCGAGCGCCTCGTGTCATTCGGGCTATGCTCGCGCTCCATAGCGCTGGCGCTTGATCCCAACCCGATGACCCAACGAGCTTGGAAAAAGGCGCTCGACCGCCTCACGTTAACGCTGCCTGCAGAAGATGTGCAGACCTGGCTTAAGCCTTTGGTTGCGCGTAGCAAAGATAAGGCGTTGGTGCTGCTGGCTCCCAACGCCTTCGTTCGCGACAAAGTTCAGCGCCTTTACTTGAGCGAGATCTCGTCGCTGGTGATGGCCTTGGATCCGACGATCACGTCGGTCAAGCTGGATCTGGATCAAGGTGAAGCACAGGCCCCGCCGATGGCCGCATCGGTTCCAGCAAAAGCGCGCAGCGACGAGGCTTTCGAATCGAAACTCGACCCTCGCTACACCTTCGAAAATTTCGTCGAGGGCAAGTCGAACCAGCTGGCGCGCGCCACCGCGCTGCAGGTGGGACAAAAGCCGGGGCAGGCCTATAACCCGCTGCTGCTGTATGGCGGCACGGGCCTGGGTAAGACGCATCTGCTGCATGCCGCTGGCAATTTGATTCAAGCGCAGAATCCTCGGGCCCGGGTGATGTACGTGCGCTCGGAAGAATTCATTCGCGAGATGATCCAGGCGCTGCGCCAGGACAAGATGGATTACTTCAAACGCATCTACCGATCGGTCGATGCGCTATTGATCGACGATATCCAGTTCCTTGCGGGCAAGGATCGTACGCAGGAAGAGTTCTTCCACACCTTCAACGCGCTGTACGACGGCAAACAGCAGATCATCATGACCTGCGATCGCTATCCAAAGGAGCTGGAGAAACTCGAACCGCGCTTGAAGAGTCGCTTCGGCTGGGGAATCAGCGTCGCAGTCGAGCCGCCGGACTTCGAGACGCGCATCGCCATCTTGATCGCTAAGGCGGAAGCTGCGGGTATGAGTCTGAGCGATGAGGTTGCCGGCTTTATCGCCAAACGCATGCGCTCCAACGTCCGCGAACTGGAGGGCGCTTTGAACACGCTCCACGCGCATGCCAATCTGCTCGGTAAGGACGAAGTCGACCTGCCGTTCGCGCAGGCGACATTGCGAGACGTCCTGCGGCCCCACGAAGCGCAGATCTCGTTATCGAACATTCAAAAAACGGTGTCGGATTTTCATCGCATACCGCTCGCCGATTTGCTGGGCAAAAAGCGCACGCGCTCGTTGGTTCGTCCAAGGCAAATGGCGATGGCGCTGGCGAAGGAGTTGACCACCCACAGCTTGCCGGAAATTGGACGGGCGTTTGGTGGGCGCGATCACACCACGGTCATGCACGCCTGCAAAGAGGTGCGCAAGCAAATCGATATCGACGGCCAGACGCGCGATGATTGGGAGAAGCTGGTGCGCCTGTTGAACGCTTAGTTGCCTGAGGATAAGCAGGCTTCGATGCTTGTGTAGAACCTGTGGACAATTTTGTGGAGGAAAGTTGTCCACAGGCTTTTCCGCTCTCCAAGCACCGCGATCCACAGGTTGGCTCGGAGATAAAATCAATGAAATCAGACAGTTATAGACTATTCACAGGTTTTCGCTAGCATCATCATCATCACTATCTTTTTCTTTAAAACAAAAGCAAGAGCGAAAGGAGCACCCCGATGCGTTTAAGCGTTCTTCGAGAAGCGCTATTGCGGCCACTGCAACAAGTGGTTGGTGTGGTGGAGCGCAGGCATACGCTACCGGTGCTCGCCAATATTCTGATCAAGGTCGATAGCGGCATCGCCAGTTTTACGGCGACCGATCTTGAGGTCGAATTGATCGCAAAGATGGCGGTCGACAACGCCGAGAGCGGCGACATCACGGTCCCGGCCAAGAAGCTGTTCGACATCGTGCGCGCCTTGCCTGAAGGGGCCATGGTGAACATGAAGCAAGTGGGCGAGCGACTGCAGCTTACCAGCGGTCGATCCAAGTTCATTCTCGCTACCTTGCCGGCAAGCGAATTCCCTGCGACCGAAATCGGCGAGGTGCTGGATCGAATAGAGATCGATCAGGACAGCCTGAAGCGGCTGTTGGAACGGAGCGCTTTTGCTATGGCGGTGCAGGACGTCCGCTATTACCTCAACGGACTCTTGCTCGAAGTTCGGGTGAATGGTCTGCGCACAGTCGCCACCGATGGTCATCGTCTGGCAATGGCCGAGACAGTTGGCGCATCGGATAGCGATGTGCGTCGGCAGGTCATCGTACCGCGCAAAGGCGTACTCGAGCTGCAGCGCTTGTTGGGCGGCGCGGAAGGACTGATCGAACTGGCCTTCGCCAAAAATCATGTGCGCGCAACGATGGGCGACAGCACGATTTGCTCGAAGTTGATCGATGGACGGTTCCCGGATTACGAGGCTGTCATCCCGCTGGCGGCGGACAAGGTGGTGCTCGTCAACCGCGAACTGGTGCGTCAGGCGCTGTCGCGCGTAGCGATTTTGTCTAACGAGAAGTATCGGGGCGTGAAGATTGAGGTGCAGCCGCAGGTGCTGCGCGTCATAGCCCACAACCCAGAGCAAGAAGAAGCGACCGAGGAAATCGAGGCGGACACCACGGTTGATCAGATCGGCGTCGGGTTCAACGTCAACTATCTGCAAGATGCGATTAACGCCACGCAGGCGGAGACGGTGCGGATCCGGTTGCGGGATGGCGCCAGCAGTGCTTTGGTGGAGGCGCCCGATGACCCAACCACCCGGCATGTGGTGATGCCGTTGCGCCTTTGATCGTAGATGCGCGTCGTTTCTCTGCGAGTCGATGCGCTGCGGTGCTTGTCTAACGTTGAGCTCAGCCCTGTGGCTGGGCTCAACGTGTTTTTGGGTACCAACGGCGCCGGCAAGACCAGCATCCTTGAGGCCTTGCACCTACTAGGTTACGGGCGAAGCTTTAGAACCCATGACCATGACGCCGTCATTGCGCGCGGCAAGTCGCGTCTCACTGTGTTTGCGGAGATCGAGCGATTCGGCGCGCTGGAGCGCGTGGGCTTGGAGCGGGGAAAGTCCAGTTGGCGCGCGCTGAGCAACGGCGAGGTGCTGGCGGAATTAGGCGAGTTGGTACGCCGTATGCCGGTACTGGCGTTTGCGCCAGAATCACACTCGCTGGTTTCTGGTCCATCTGAGGGTCGGCGACGGTTTTTCGATTGGCTGATGTTTCACGTGGAACCAGGTTTCTCGGCAGCAGCGCGTCGATATGCACGGTGCCTTCGCCAACGCAATGCCGCGCTCAAGTTGGATGGCGGCGATTTCGACCCCTGGACTGAGCAGTTAGTGCTTGCGGGAGAAGATCTGAACTCGCTGCGCAGCAGGCATTTCCCAAATTTTGCTGCGCACACGGCTACGGCTTTAAGCCGTTTCCTGCCAGAACTTGGGGATATCAAGCTTTCTTTTGCGCGCGGTTGGCGCGACGACACCACCCTTGCCGTTCGCTTGGCCGAACTTCGTGACCGCGAGCGCGACGTCGGTCATACACTGGCGGGCCCGCACCGGGCGAACTGGCAGATCCTGGCAAGGGCGGGTGAGCTTAAAGACATTGGTTCTCGCGGGCAGCAGAAGTTAGTTGCCCTCGCGGTGGTTACGGCAGCCGCGGAAATCTTTCGGGAGCAAACTGGCCATCCTCCGGTGATCCTGCTGGACGACGTGACCTCCGAACTTGACGGCGAACATCAGCAACGAGTGTTGGCGCACTGCGCGTCGCTAGGAGCGCAGCTCTGGGTGACAGGGACCGACCGTTCGCCTGCATTGGAAGCCTGGCAAGGCGACGTCGCTTGGTTCCACGTGGAACATGGTGCGGTTCGCCGGGCGACCGCGTAGCGTGCCCATGTGGTCATGGAGATGCCCTGCCGACGGCAAAGCTACCGCGACGCGTTGATAGGAAGGATAGTTCCAGAGCAGCAGCGACCCTCAACTGCACCGCTTCCCAGTGAACTGGTCGAGAAGCCTGCACGGAGCCACGTCTGCCAACCGCTATACTCAGCGCTAAACCCGCTAGATCGATCCCCATGACCGAACCGACCGACGACAGCACGCTGCCGCAGAAAGCCTATGACGCCGACTCCATTAAAGTCCTCAAGGGCCTCGATGCGGTTCGCAAGCGCCCTGGCATGTACATCGGCGATACCGACGATGGCACTGGGCTTCACCATATGGTTTTCGAGGTCGTCGATAACTCAGTCGACGAAGCCCTAGCCGGCTACTGCACCCAGGTCGACGTCGTCATCCATGCGGACGGCGCAGTGTCGGTAGCCGACAACGGTCGCGGCATACCAGTGGCAATGCATCCGGAAGGAAAATCCACCGCCGAAATCGTGATGACAGTGCTGCATGCTGGTGGCAAGTTCGACGACAACAGCTACAAGGTTTCCGGCGGCCTCCATGGCGTCGGTGTGTCTGTGGTCAATGCCCTATCCGGGAAGCTGGAACTCAAAATCGAACGCGATGGCTATCTTTGGGAGCAGGAGTACGCCCTCGGCGATCCCGTGTACCCGCTGCGCCAAGTCAAACCGTCCACCGGCCGCGGCACCAGCGTGCGCTTTTGGCCGAGCCGAGAAATTTTTTCCGATGTTGAGTTTCACTACGACATCTTGGCCAAGCGCCTGCGCGAGCTGGCATTCCTGAACTCCGGGTTGAAGATCAATCTCCGGGACGAGCGCAGCGATCGCAGCGACTTGTTCGAATATGAGGGTGGCATTCGCAGCTTCGTCCAGCATCTTGCGCACCTGAAGACTGCGCTGCACGACAGCGTGATCAGCATCACCGGCGCACAGAATGACATCACCGTCGATCTGGCGATGCAGTGGACCGATGCCTACCAGGAACAGGTCTACTGCTTTACGAACAACATCCCGCAGAAGGACGGTGGCACGCATTTGGCGGGATTTCGAGCGGCGCTGACGCGTACCATCAACCAATACATCGATCACTCCGGGGCACTGAAGAAGGACAAGATCGAGCTGTCGGGGGACGACAGCCGCGAGGGTCTGATCGCCGTCCTCAGCGTCAAAGTGCCAGACCCGAAGTTTTCCTCGCAAACCAAAGACAAGCTGGTATCGAGCGAGGTCAAGAGTGCGGTTGAGGCCATCGTCGGCCAACGCGTCGCAGAGTTTCTTGCCGAGCATCCCTCCGAAGCGCGCGCGATCACCGTCAAGGTGATTGAAGCTGCCCGCGCCCGCGAAGCGGCCCGCAAGGCGCGCGAGATGACGCGACGCAAAGGTGCGCTCGATATCGCAGGTTTGCCCGGCAAACTGGCGGACTGCCAGGAGCGCGATCCGGCAAAGTCCGAACTGTTCATTGTCGAGGGCGATTCCGCAGGTGGCTCGGCCAAACAAGGACGCAATCGTAAGTTCCAGGCGATCCTGCCGCTCAAGGGCAAGATCCTGAACGTCGAGAAGGCGCGTTTCGACAAGATGCTAGGCTCGGCCGAAATCGGCACGCTGATCACGGCGTTGGGCTGCGGCATCGGCCGCGACGAGTACAACCCCGACAAAGTGCGTTATCACCGCATCATTTTGATGACCGACGCAGACGTCGACGGCTCGCATATTCGAACCTTGCTGCTGACCTTCCTGTATCGCCAGATGCCCGAGTTGATCGAACGCGGCTATGTCTACATCGGTTTGCCGCCGCTCTACAAGGTCACGCAAGGCAAGCAAATCACGTACATCAAGGATGATCCTGCGCTCGCGCAGTTCCTGCTATCCAGCGCCGTCGATGGCGCTGCGCTGACGCCTGGAATCGATGTGCCGGCGATCAGTGGTTTGCCGCTGGAGCAGCTGATGCAGCGGTACGCGGCGCTACAAGTACATCTGAAGCGCGTGAAACACCGCTATGACCCATCGCTCCTCGAAGCGTTGAGCGAGTTGCCGCCGGTCACAGCCGAACAAATCGATGCCCCTGAGGGCTTGGCGGAGCTTGGCGCTGCGCTGACCCTACGACTCGCCGGCAGCAAGCTCGATCATCCGCTGTACCGCGTGCATGTCACCGACGATGGTGGTCAGTTGGGTCTGAGCGTCGAACGCCAGCACCATGGATTGTCGACGCATACCTCGCTCAACCGCAGCTTCTTCCTGAGCGCCGACTACGCGCCGATCGCCGAGCTGGCGCAGCTTCTGGGCGGTCTTATCCAGCCCGGAGCGATCGTTAGCAGAGGCGGAAAATCCATAGAAATCAATAGGTTCCGTGACGCACACGAGTGGCTGATGGAACAGGCGAAGAAGGGCAGAGAGATCGGCCGCTTCAAGGGCCTGGGTGAAATGAACCCCGATCAGCTGTGGGAAACCACCGTCAACCCGGAAACCCGCCGCATGCTCAAAGTCGGCATCGAAGACGCCATCGGCGCCGACCAAATGTTCACCATGCTGATGGGTGAGGCGGTGGAACCGCGCAGGGAGTTTATCGAAGCTAACGCGTTACGGGTTGCGAATCTCGACGTATAGAAACTGTCCTCTCGGGCTTGCTCCCTGCGCCGCATGCGGCGCAACGCCGAACGCCCCGAGGCTATGCCGAGGCGCCGGAACGAGGCCGTTGAACCGCGGCGCGAGTTCATCGAAGCCAACGCTCTGCGAGTCGCCAATTTGGACGTGTAGTCCCGGCGGCCCGACCGCGGGCGCGCTGGTTCACGCGCCGCACAACGCACCGGGCGTCCCGCGCGACTGGCTACTCGAAGCCTGCTGACCACACCAAATCTGGTGCGCGCAGACTGCGCAGAAACGGAATCGCTTCGGCCAGCGTAGCTGCCTGCTGTGCGGCCTGTGAAATCGTCGCGCTGCCGCCACAGCTCTGCTCGCCGATGCCGCAGGTGAGGCTGCCGACACTGAACTGGCAGTGGCTGCCGCCAGCGATTTCGATCATGCGCTTGTCGGCCAGCGGCGTCGCCAGCGCCTGGAAGATCGGGTCGGCATGTTGCGCACGCGGCGTCACACAATCGCGGCTTCCGAGAAGGATCAGCGCTGGCGCGACAATGAATGGCGCCGCAGCGATTGCCGAGGGATTGGTGTTTGCCGGCGCAAGTCCAAAGTAGCCATCCAGTCCGGCGCCGCCCAGAATCGCCGCGCCGCCGCCCATCGAATGCCCACCGATCGCCCGCACTGGTCCCACCGCAGCGCGTAAAGCATCGATGTTTCGCACCGCATTTGCCGCAAAACGCAGGTCCGCACCAAAGCTCGCGTGGCTTGGCGAGAAGCCCTCTTCGGTCGCCGGCAACACCACGACAACGCCCTGCGTTGCGAGGCCATCGGCCAGATAGCCGTAGCTCGTGTGTGCGATGGTGAAACCATGGCCGAAGGCCAACACCGGAAAAGCGCAGCCGTTCACCGCTGCGGTGTTGCTCCCCGCCAGCGTCGCCGGATAGTGCACGCGCACCGGCACGCTGCGGCCGCGGTCGCTATCGACCAGCGTTGTCTGCACGGAGCCCACGGCATACGGACCGGTGCACGCCTGAGCAACAGCGTCGCCGTGCGCCGCAAACAACGCACAAGCGATCAGCCATCGACCGAAAGCCAGCGATTTCAAGACACGCGCAGGGGCAGTTCCACAAGCCGCTTGCCAAGTGCCTTGGCCAACGCGTTCGCCACCGCTGGCGCAATCGGTGGCGTACCCGGTTCGCCAGCCCCGCCCATTGGTCCGTCGCTTTCGACGATATGCACATCCACGTCCGGCGCGTCGGGCAAGCGCAGGATTGGATAGTTGTGGAAGTTGCTCTGCTCGGGTCTGCCGTCCGTAAACGTGACCGCTTCGCCCAGGACGGCCGAGAGGCCCATCAGCGCGCCGCCCATGATCTGTGCCTTGACGGTATCGGGATTGACCACCTGACCGCAATCGATCGCGGCCGTAATCTTGTGAACCTTGATCTGCCCGTTAACCACCGACACCTCGGCGATCTGCGCAACGATAGAGCCGAAGCTTTCGTGGACGGCTACGCCTTGAAAACGCCCCTCCGGCGCCTTGCCCCAACCAGCTGCGTCGCGTACGGTTTTCAACACCGCGATTTGTCGCGGATGCGCTTGCAAAAGCTCAATTCGGTAATCGATAGGATCTAGCCCGGCGCGCTCGGCGGCCTCATTGATCAGCGTCTCCTTCACGAACGCACTGAAGGTGTGGCCTACGCTGCGCCACCAGAGCACCGGCACGTGGCCCGGCGCCCGGTGGTAACTGACCCGCAGGTTGGGCGTTGCGTACGCCCAATCGGCGAGACCCTCGATCTGGCTGCTGTCGATGCCGGTTTTTTCAACCTCGGCCCCAAACACCGTGCCGGCAAGAATCGATTGGCTGGCGATTTTCACCTCCAGTGCCTCGGGCCGTTGTTTGTCGTCCAGCGCCAGCGACGCATCGACGCGCGTGCGCGGCCGGTAGTAACCGCCCTGCATATCGTGCTCGCGCAGCCACACGACCTTTACCGGGCTCGAAACCGCCTTGCTGACCTCGACGGCTTCGCGCACAAAATCCGCTTTCGGGTTTGCGCGGCGCCCAAAACCGCCGCCGAGCAGTGTCGTGTGGAGCACAACTTTGTCCTGCGCCACACCGGCCACTTCGGCCGCAGCCAACTGATCGATGGTCTGAAACTGCGTGGGCGCCCACACCGTGACGCCGTCGGCGTGCACGTGCGCCGTGGCGTTCATCGGCTCCATCGTCGCATGCGCCAGATAGGGAAAATCAAAACTCCGGTCGATGCGCTCTTCGCTCTTGGCCAACACAGCACGCGCATCGCCCACCCGCTTTGCCTCGGCCCCATCGCCCTTGAGCAGCTTGCCGAACTCGGTCCGTTGCTCGGCACTTGAAAAGCTCGCGTGTTCGCCCAGGTCCCATTCGACCTTCAGAGCGTCCAGCCCTTGTTTGGCGGCCCAGAAGGTCTCACCGACAACAGCAACGCCTGCCGAAACCTCAACCACGTGGCGTACACCGTAGACGGCTTTGGCGCCCGACTTATCGATGACCTTCGGTTTAGCGCCGAACACCGGTGGGCGCGCAATCAATGCGGTCAGCAGGCCCGGCATGCGAACGTCGATTCCAAAGCCGGCGCTGCCAGTAACCTTCGATCGACCATCTAGACGCGCCTTGCTCTTGCCGATCAACTTGAAGTCGCGCTTGTCTTTGAGCTTGGCCTGGGCCGGCACCGGCAGTTTTGCAGCGGCCTCGGCAAGCTCTCCATAGCTCAGGCGCTGGCCGGCTCCAGGACCGATAACGAAACTCTGTTCAGTCCGCAATTGCTCGACCGGCACTTTCCACTCGGCGGCCGCAGCCGCCAGCAGCATTGCGCGCGCGGTGGCGCCTGCTTGACGCATTTGCTCGAACGAGGAGTGTGTCGTGGTACTGCCGCCCGTGGCCTGCACGCCGAACAAGTTGTGCTTGTATTCCGCGCGCGCATCGCCGGGCACGGCAACGACTTTCGACCAGTCGCCGTCGAGTTCCTCCATCACTGTCATGGCAATCGAGGTCAGCACGCCCTGGCCCATCTCCGAGTGCTTGCTGTACACCGTAATGGTGCCGTCGCGGGCGATGCTGATAAATGGGTTGAGCGCCGTTGGCGCGGCTGCTGCGCCCTTCGCCGCATCCTTGGCCATGATCGGCACGCCGATGAGCAAGCCGCCGCCTGCCAGCAGACCCACCTGCAACACCTGCCGACGTGTGGCGCTCATGGTGAATTCCCCTTCACCAGAGAGCGAATCGCGGCGCGGATGCGCGGGTAAGTGGCGCAGCGGCAGAGATTGCCCGCCATCGCGGCGTCGATCTCGGCATCGCTCGGGCGGGAATTCGTCGCCAGCAGGGCGACAGCGCTCATGATTTGCCCGGACTGACAGTAACCGCACTGGGCGACCTCATGATCGAGCCAGGCCTGTTGAACCTCGTGCAGTTTCTCGCCCACGGCCAGACCTTCGATGGTCGTGATCGATTTTCCGACCACTGCGCTCAACGGCAGCACGCACGATCGTGTCGGCGCGCCATCGACATGTACCGTGCACGCGCCGCACAGCGCCATGCCGCAGCCGTATTTGGTGCCAGTCATCCCCAGCACATCGCGCAATGCCCAGAGCAAAGGCATGTCTTCGGGGGCTTCGATTTCCGTCGAGGTACCGTTGATCGTCAAGCGCATGGTCGTGCCTGGTCGTGTCAAGAGCGCGTAGCTTATCGCTATTGAGCAGCAGCGCGAACCGACTCAGCCGAGGTAGCTGTCGGGAACCGGCAATCCTTGCTTGCGGAAGAACGACAGTTGATCGAAGTAACCGCGCTGGCGAACAATCTGATCGTTCTGCACGTGAAAAAAGCCGCAGCCGCGCAGGCCGTTCGGATCGCTCCATTCCAGGATCGCCCACTCGCCGCTCTCGTAGATCGCTTCGACGATGCAGGTCATCGCGGCGCGACCAAACTCGACGGCGAACATGCGCTGGATCTCGGACCGTCCCTGCAGCGGCTCCATCACCACCTGATGGTTCACTGCATCTTCCGCGTACAGCGCAGCCAACCCTTCGACATCGCCCCGATTGAAGCGCCGGACCCATTCGAGGATCAGTTCCTTCGGCGTCATGGCCAAGCCTCCTTGTTCGCAGGCAACATCGTATCAATGACCCATGGCAGACGCACTACAAGGCCTCGCGCGCCTCCACCGTGAGGGCCACGATGCCCTGACGCAGTTCACGCGAAAGGATGATGCGCGCGTCGCTGCCGAGTTGGTTCAGCTCGCTGCCGAAGGTCAGCTTGCTGGCCTCGTCGATAGCGACGATTTTCTCGCTCTTGAGCATTTGGATGAAGCTCTTGAACAACGCTTTGTCGCCGAACTCGGGCCCGGACATTTCGTGCAGCAGTGCCAGCCGCTGAGCCGTGAGATGGCACAGGTTCTCAAGCTCCGCGGCGCTTAAAGTGCCCGAGCCGTTTTTGGTCAGTACCGCAATAACCACGTAATAGCGCTGAAAGGTTTGCAGCAAGCTGTGCGCCAGTACGCGCAGCCCGAAAAAAGCATCCCCGCCATCGGCAGGGCGCGAAATCCACGCGCCATCGGCATCGACGTTGATCAGACCGTGGCCGCTCAAGAACTCGACCGCGCCGTCGATTTCGGCGCTGAAACCGTCGACGTCCCACGGTAGAAACAGCTCGGTCTTGAGGAACGGATACACCATCCGACCTAGCCTGCTCAAACCCGACTTCGACAAGCGCCGGGTGTTGATCAAACAGCACGCCACCCAGCTGACGGCCGCGAACACATGCATGACGTTGTTGCGATGGTAGGTCAGCAGCACGCCCTGATCGCCGGGCGCAGCGAACACATCGCCGAGCGGATGCTTGATGCGCGCAATCCAGCCCATCGCCTCCACGTGGCGCACGATCTCATCCGGCTTAAGCTCGGTATAGGTCACTCGCTTGTCGTAGGGCCGCGCGCGCAGCAAGTGCAGAAACACTTGCAGGTGCGCGAGCAAATCGCCTTCGCCGATGGCATGTTTGGGCGTGCCGAGGATCGTCAGTGCCACGAGCGATACCGGGTTGACATCGACGCTGCGATTGATGTTGGTCAGGATGCGGTTTGCCACATCATCGATCGCCCCCGACAACCACTGTGGCTTCTCGTCGTCCTTCAGCGGTGCCGCGCGCCAATCGCCGCCATGTGCATCGAGCACCTGATCGAGCGCGATCGGTTCGCCGAAATTCACCGTGACGCGGCCATAGCGGTTGCGCAACACCGACAGCGAGCGCAGCAATGTCCACCAGGATTCCTTGGCCTTCGGTTGACCGGAAAGCTCGCCGATGTATGACTTGCCCTCGATGAGCTTTTCGTAGCCGATGTACACCGGCTGGAACAATACCGGGCGAGCGCGTTCGCGCAGGAAGGCGCGAATGGTCATCGCCAGCATTCCGGCTCGCGGTTGCAGCAGGCGCCCGGTTCGGCTCCGGCCGCCCTCAATGAAGTACTCCAGGGCCACACCCTGGCGGATCAATTGCGCAACGTACTCGCTGAACACCGCCGAATACAGCGCGTTGGCCTTGAAGCTGCGGCGCAAAAAGAAAGCGCCGCCGCGGCGCAATATCGGACCAACAATGGGCAGATTCAAATTGACGCCCGCGGCGATATGCGGCGGCACCAGACCATTGCGATACAACAGGTACGACAACACCAAGTAGTCGATGTGGCTGCGGTGGCACGGCACGTACACGATCTCGAAGTTCGGCGCGTTCTGCCGCAACTCGTCGAAGTGATGCATGCTGATGCCGTCGTAAATGCGGTTCCAAAACGCCGACAGAATGAAGCTCAATGAACGCACGACCGGGTGCGAATAGTCGGCCGCAACCTCGCGCGCATACGAGCGCGCTTTTGCCAGCGCTGCCGAGTTACCACCCTTCTCTTTCGCTGCTTGAGCGGCAATCGCCTCGCGCACCGGCGCGCTGCGCACCACCGCATCGACGAGCGTGCGCCGATGCGACAAATCCGGCCCGATCACCGCCGTGCGCAGACGCCGGAAATGCACGCGCATCAGCAGCGACAGCTTGTGCGCGGCGCGTTTCAGATCGTCCGATTCCGGCACCGCTTGATCGAGCGTGACGGCGGTGCTGAACTGGACCATGGTGTTGCGGCCATTGAACAAGATCGCCAGCAGGCGCCGGAAGCGCCCGACAACCACCCAGTTCTCCGAGAACAAGACCTTGAACCAGCCGCTGGTGCGATCCGGCGCCCGACCAACGAAGATCGACACCGGAACCAACTGCACCTTGGCTTCAGGGTCGCGTCGAATCGCCTCCAGCAAGCGCTCCAGGCGCGCCGTGCGATCGCTCAGCTGACGCCGCTGCGGCAACCAGCCGCTGCGTTTATCGAGTGCGAATACGCTGCGCGGCGGGCGACTCAACGTCGCTAACGGCAATGGATCGATGGGCTGCGGCCAGCCTGCCTCTTTGCAGGCGCGGTCAAGAATCGCCATGCTGGAGAGCGCGTGGCGATCAAGGATGTAGCAAACCGGCTGAGTCGGATCGAAAGGCGGCCGATCGGTTTCCGGCGTGATCCGCCGGATGCGCACGAATGGCTCTTGCAGCCACTGCACAAAGGACAAACTAGCGCGCCGCCACCAAGGCGCGCGCGCGTTGACCTCGCTCATGTTGGGCCGCCCCCGTCGAAAGCCTTAGGGCTGCTGTTCGGTGGCTTCCGTTTCTTCCGCGTCCTCACCGTCGGCCGTTGCGTCGACCGGCGTGCCGTCTTCGGCGGCAACCTTCTCGACTTGTTCCAGCATGTCCTTGCTGTACCAGCGACCATCCTGTTGCTTCATCTCACTCTCAAAGCTCAGCGGAGTGCCGAACAGCGAGTAGTCGACCTTGAGCTTGGCGATATCGCCAGCGACCGACACCTGCGTCGCCTTCATGCTCGCAGCGATGTCGTCCAAGGACAAACCATAGGCACTGAGCGCGCCCTTGACGCCGCCGAGTACCTGGCCGGCGAGCACCAGCACCTCATCGAAGCTCTTGGCATTGATTTCTTCCAGCGTGGTTACGCCGGTGGCGCGTAAGGATTCCGCCAGTGCCGTCAATGCGCTGCGCGTCAGGGCCGGGTCGGTGAAGTCGGTCTTGGTCAACCAACCACCCAGGCCATTCATAAACTGGGTCGCTTGCGCCTTTTGCGCATCCGTGAATTCGGTGCTCTGCTGGATGCTCATGGTGGCCATGCCTTGCATCATCGCCATCATGCCCGCCATTTGCGGCTTCATCTCGGCCAACTGCGGTTCCAGCTCCTTCATGATCTGATCGACGCCGTCGGGCGCGGTGATCTTGCCCCAGCTATCGGCAAACTGCTTCTTGTCTTCCTCCGTGATCGGCTCGGCGCGCTTTTTTTCCCATTCGGACTTCATCTCTTCGAGGTCCTTGGCGGGCAGCGTCGCCTCGAGCATCGCTTTGAGGTTGTTGGCCTTGAACGCAGCGATTTGCTCGTTCATGACGCTGGCGGCATCCGCCACCACGGCTTTCTCGGCCGCCGGCGCCGCTGGCGCAGTCGCCGTCGTTTCTTTTTCACCACAACCGGCGAGCAGCGCCGCGGACAACGACAGCGCAATCAGGGAATGGCGAAACGCGATCATGGGAGTTCCTTTGCTTGAATGAAGAGGCGCGCCAGTCGGCGAGCGGGCGCGCACTCTATCGCGGCGGTTTCACAGTGCGCAAACGCTGGCGGTTTGCCGTGCCCGTTTGTTCAGCTTGCGGGAACGCGAACGATGGCCAGCGGCTCCACGCCGGAGGCGAGAGGAGTGGGTTCTTCACCGTTTGCAAGGCGCATGTTTGGTGAGCAGCGTCATCGATCTCTCGATGATTGGTAGGCATCAATTCTTTGCGCCCATCACCAAGTAAGCGCGCAATTTTCACGTATGCCCGCGCTACACTCGTCGGCCTTCACTTTTGTGAATTGGATGCTATGCGTATTTCACGACTTGGCGCGGCGCTGCTGGCCGCACTGATCTTAGCCTCGTGCGGCCAGAATCCAACGCCCTCGGGCCCACCCGGCGGCGGCAAGCCGCAGCCGGTGCGTGTCGAGACGGTGCAGAAGAAGCCCTGGATCGATCGCATCGAGGCGCTCGGCACCGCGCGGGCCAATGAGTCGGTGACGCTGACAGCGAAGACCGCTGAGACCGTGGCGCGCGTCAATTTCGAGGACGGGCAGCGCGTGGAAGCGGGCGCCGTGTTGGTTGAGATGACCGATCGTGCGGAAGTGGCGCAACTGAAAGAGGCGCAGGCCGCAGCGGTTGAAGCACAGAAGCAGTACGAGCGGCTGGCTGGCCTAGTCAAACAAGGCACCGTCACACAGAGTCAGGTCGATCAGCAGATCGCCGCCCGGGATTCGGCGCGGGCGCGCATGGATGCGATCCGCGTCCGTTTGCAAGATCGGGTCGTAACGGCCCCTTTCGCCGGCGTGCTCGGCTTTCGTGCCGTCAGCCCTGGTACCTTTGTGCAACCGGGCACGGTGATCGCAACGCTCGACGATGTGTCGACCATCAAACTCGATTTCTCAGTCCCAGAGACCTTTTTGACTGCGCTTGCGGTAGGACAATCGATCGAAGCCACCGGCGCTGCCTACGGCGCGCAAAAATTCCAAGGTAAGGTGACCTCGTTGTCGCCGCGGGTCGATCCGATCACGCGTTCGATCACGGTGCGCGCCGAACTTCCCAATCCGGATGGCTTGCTGAGGCCGGGCATGCTGCTCTCTGTGGAGGTACTGAACCGTCCGCGCGAGTCTTTATCGATACCGGAAGTCGCCGTATCGGCGGTGCGCGAACGCATGTTCGTGTATCGCGTCAGCGAGAGCAAAGCAATTGAGACTGACGTCCGCATCGGTGCGCGCCGCGGCGGCGAGGTCGAGATCCTCGAAGGCCTGAGTGAAGGCGATCAAATCGTCACCGATGGTCTGGTGCGCATGCGCAATGGCGCGGCAGTGCAGGTGGTGGAGGGGCCGGCGTGAGGAGGGTTCCTGGTCGTTGGTTCTTGGTTGTTGGAACCAGCGCGGAAGGTAAGCGCCGACACGCTGCGTATTCCGTTCGCACTGCATGCCAAGAGCGACCAACTGCCAGTCACGACCAGCCAACCAACAACCAAGAACCAACAACCAAGAACCCGCTCCAATGACTCTCTCCGACCTCTCCATCCGCCGCCCCGTGCTGGCGACCGTCATGTCGCTGCTGTTAATTGTGTGCGGCATCGCCAGTTTCGTGAATTTGCCGCTGCGCGAGTTGCCGGATGTCGATCCGCCCATCGTCTCGGTGAGCACCAGCTATCGCGGTGCGTCGGCGGCGGTGGTGGAAACGCGCATCACGCAAATCATCGAAGATGCGGTCAGCGGCATCGAGGGCATCGAAACGATTTCCTCCTCCAGCGACAACGGCCGCTCGGGCGTCACGATTCAGTTCCGCCTCGGTCGCGATATCGAAGCTGCGACTAACGATGTGCGCGATGCGGTCAGCCGAGTGCTGTCGCAACTTCCTCCGGAACTCGATGCGCCGCAGGTGGCGAAAATCGATGCCGATGCCCAGCCGATCCTGTGGCTCAATCTGGCCTCCGATTCGCTCGATATGCTGGCGCTGACCGATTTCGCCGAGCGTTATCTGGTCGACCGCATCTCGACGATGCCCGGCGTCGCCAACGTGACCGTGGGCGGGCGCCAGCGTTATGCGATGCGCATCTGGCTGGATCGCAACGCGCTCGCCGCGCGCGGCCTGACGGTGCAGGACGTTGCGACCGCGCTGCGCCGCGAGAATGTGGAGTTACCCGCCGGGCAGGTGGAATCGGCGCAGCGCGATTTCACGGTGCGCATCGATCGCAGCTATCGCGAGCAGGATCAGTTCGCTTCGCTCCCCTTGGCCAAAGGCAACGATGGGCATGTCGTGCGCCTGGGCGAAGTGGCGCAAGTCGAGTTGGCCAGCGTCGAGCGTCGCAACCTGATCCGCGGCAACGGCGTCCAGCAGATCGGTATGGGAGTGGTCAAACAGTCGACGGCGAACACGGTAGCGGTCGCGCAGGCGGTGAAAGCGGAGGTGGCCAAAATCGCGCCGACGCTGCCCACGGGCATGCAGTTCGTCGTTGCGTTCGACACCTCTACGTACATCGACTCCGCAATCAATGAGGTGTACTTCACCCTAGCGATCACCATGCTGCTGGTGGTCGCGGTTATCTATCTGTTCCTCGGCAGCTGGCGCGCGGCGTTGATTCCCGCGGTGACGATTCCAATCTGTGTGATCGCCACGTTTATTGGCCTTTACGTGTTCGACTTCTCGATCAACCTGATCACGCTGCTGGCGCTGGTGTTGTGCATCGGACTGGTCGTCGACGATGCAATTGTCGTGCTGGAGAATTGCCAGCGTCGCGTCGACCTGGGCGAACCCTCGTTGATCGCCGCCCAGCGCGGTACCAATCAGGTCGCGTTTGCGGTCATCGCCACCACCGCAGTGCTGGTCGCAGTGTTCCTGCCGATCGCTTTCCTGCAAGGCAACTTGGGCGTGCTGTTTCGCGAACTCGGCGTCGCGCTGTCGACGGCGGTGGCGGTGTCGTCGTTGGTAGCACTCAGCCTGTCGGCGACCATGTGCAGTAAGTTGCTGGTCAAAAGCGATGAGCACACAGGTTTGGCCAAATGGGTCGACGGTGCGTTTCGGCGCTTCGAGTCCTTCTATCGGGATGCGCTGAGCCGCAGCATCGGACACGTTTGGGTTTACGCGCTCATCGTGTTCGGCGCGATCGGCGCCAGTGCAGCGCTCTATACCATGGTGCCGAAGGAATTGACGCCGGCGGAGGATCAAGGCTCATTCTTCATCACGATCAATGGCCCCGAAGGCGCGGGCTTCGATTACACCGTCGAGCAGGCGTTGAAGGTGGAAGAGAAGCTCATGAAGCTCGTGGACGAGGGCATCGCCACTCGCGTCATCGTGCGCGCGCCGCGCGGCTTCGGTGGAGCCACCAGCGAGGACATGCACACTGCCCAAGCGCTTCTCTTCTTGAAACCCTGGGGCGAACGCCCGGACGCTTTTGCGATTCAGCAGAAGCTGCAGGCCGAACTCGACACCATCCCCGGCGTGCGCTCGTTCGTGACTATGCGCGGTGGCCTGTCTCGCGGCGGCGGTGGCGGTAATCAGCCGGTGCAGTTCGTCATTGGCGGGCCGGATTATGAAACCCTCGCGCAGTGGCGCGACAAGATGCTCGCGCGTGCCGAGCAGATCCCGGGGCTCGTGGGCGTCGATACCGATTACAAGGAAACACGCCCGCAGATGCGCGTTGAGATCGACCGCACGCGCGCCTCGGATCTGGGCGTGTCGGTAGAGACCATAGGATCGACGCTGGAGACCATGCTCGGTTCGCGCCGCGTGACTACCTTCGAGCGCGATGGCGAGGAGTACGATGTGATTCTGCAGGCTGGCCGGGACGACCGCGCCGAGCCGCAGGACTTGAGCCAAATCTATGTGCGCAGCGAACGCACCGGGCAGCTGATTCCGCTCGGCAATCTGGTCACCGTCAACGAGTTGGCCGATTCCGGGGAACTGGAGCGCTTCAATCGCATCCGCTCGATCACCATCACCGCAAGACTCGCGCCGGGTTATTCGCTGGGCCAGGCGCTCGACGACCTGAACACGATCGCGCGCGAGGAATTGCCGCCAACCGCGCAGATCGACTATCGCGGCGAGTCGCGCGACTACCTGACCAGCGGCGATACCATCCTGCTGACTTTCGCGCTCGCGATGCTGGTGGTATTCCTGGTGCTGGCCGCGCAGTTCGAGAGCTTCGTGCATCCCTTCGTGATTATGCTGACGGTGCCGCTGGCGGTGCTGGGTGCCTTGCTCGCGCTATGGGGTTGGGGCCAGATTGCTGCGGCACTCGGTTTCTCGAACTTTGGGGCAACGCTCAACCTTTATAGTCAGATCGGCATCGTCATCCTGATCGGCATCGCCACCAAGAACGGCATCCTGATCGTCGAGTTCGCGAACCAGCTGCGCGACGAGGGCAAGGCGATAGCAGAGGCGATCATCGAGGCGTCGATTCTGCGCTTACGCCCCATCCTGATGACCAGCATCGCCACCGCTGCCGGCGCCGTACCGCTGGTATTTGCCGCCGGCGCCGGCTCCAATTCGCGATTCACCATTGGCCTGGTGATTCTGGCAGGCGTGACGTTGGCGACGTTTTTGACCTTGTTCGTGGTGCCGGCGTTCTACCAGTTGCTCGCGCGCTTTACGCGCTCGCCGGAAGCGCTGACGCGCGAGATCGCGCGGTTGGAAGAGGTGACGCCATGAACGGGGCACGGGCGACGGGGCACGGGGCGCGTGGGGACTCGAGTGCTCCGACGCTTATCGCTTTACCCGTGCCCCATGCCACGTGCCCCGCTTTGTTTCTCCACGATACCGCTATCGAATCGAATCAATGACCGACACCAACGTCCTAGGAACGCCCTTGCAACCGTGCAGCACCGAGCCGATGACCGGCTGGTTTCGCGACGGCTGTTGCCGATCCGATAGCAACGATCGCGGTATGCACTGGGTGTGCGCGGTGATGACGGAGGAGTTCCTGGCGTTCTCCAAAGCCGTCGGCAACGATTTGACCACGCCGCGGCCGGAGTACGAATTCCCCGGGTTGCTGCCCGGCGATCGCTGGTGCCTGTGCGCCACGCGCTGGCGCGAGGCTTATCACGCCGGCGTTGCCCCGCCGGTGGTGCTCGAATCCACACACCTCAATACGCTTGGCGTGGTCACGCTCGATCAGTTGCGGGATGCCTGACTAAGCTCTGCCAACACGAAACGCTGCGCTATCGGGGCGGCGCACACGTTCACGGCATCAGTCTACGCCGCGCTCTTCTTCGCCACTTTCCGCGCCGCTGGCTTGGTCGCCGTTTTTTTGACGGCGGGTTTCTTCGCTGCAGGCTTCTTGGCGGCGCGGGCGGCTGGTTTCTTGTCGATCGGCGCCTTCGCGGCCGCCGCTTTCGCCGGCGCGGCCTTTGTCGTCTTCTTGGCGAATCGTCCCCGACCGGCGCTCTTGGCCGGCGCCGCGGCGAGTGCGGTGGCGCAGTCTTCTTCGGTCAGGCTTTCGGGCGCGATGTCTTTGGGAATGCGCGCGTTTTTGGTGCCGTCGGTGATGTACGGCCCGAACTTGCCGCGCAGCACTTGGATGGCGCCATCCAGGAAACTGACGATGACCTTGTTCGCCGCCGCCTCGCGTTTGGCGCGCACCAGCTCGATCGCAGTGTCGAGATCGATCTCGTAAGGATCGATGCCAGCCGGGATCGACGCGTACAAGCTGCCGGCCTTGACGAAAGGCCCGAATCGACCGATGCCAACGCTGAGCTCTTCGCCTTCGGCGTTCTGCCCGAGTTTGCGCGGCAATTCGAAGAGCTTCATCGCCTCGGCGAAGGTGATGGTGTCCATCTTCTGCCCGGCACGCAGCGAGGCGAAGCGCGGCTTTTCGTCGTCATCCTTGGTGCCGATCTGTACGCACGGCCCAAAACGGCCTAGACGCACCGCGACCTCTTTGCCGCTCTTTGGATCGACGCCAAGTACGCGGCCCTGCTGCGCTTCGGTGCGCGTCACGTTTTCGTTCTTGTCGTCGACCAGACGCTTGAACGGCTCCCAGAACTCGCGCAGCACCGGCACCCAATCCTTCTCGCCGCGCGCCACCGCATCCAGCTCGTCTTCGAGCCGTGCAGTGAATTCGTAGTCGACGTATTGAGTGAAGTGGCCGGAGAGGAACTTGGCGACAACGCGACCCACATCCGTCGGCTGGAACCGCCGCTGATCGAGCGTGACGTACTCGCGCGCGAGGAGCACCTGGATGATGCTGGCGTAGGTCGACGGTCGGCCGATGCCGAACTCTTCGAGTGCTTTGACCAGGCTTGCTTCCGAGAAGCGCGGCGGCGGCTCGGTGAAATGCTGCTCGGCGGTCAGCTCGACCAGCGTGACCAACTGACCTACCGTCAGCGGCGGGAGCTTGCTGCCCGCTTCATCGTCTTCGGATTTCTGGTCGCGGCCTTCTTCGTACACCGCCAGGAATCCAGGCTCGACGACGGTGGTGCCGCTGGCGCGTAAGCTATCGCCCTTACCGGCTTCCAGGTCAACGCTCACGGTATTCAACAGCGCGGCGCGCATTTGACACGCCATCGTGCGCTTCCAGATCAGCTCATAGAGTTTGAGCTGGTCAGGCGTGAGGTATTTCGCGATCGAGCCTGGCGTGCGCAACGCCGAGGTGGGACGAATCGCCTCGTGCGCTTCTTGGGCGTTCTTGCTCTTGGTTTTGTAGAAGTTCGGGCTCTCCGGGAGCTTATCGGCGCCGAACTCGCGGGTAATCGCCTGACGAATTTCCGCGATCGCATCCGCCGCCAGATGCACCGAGTCGGTACGCATATACGTGATGATGCCGACCTGTCCGCCTTCGCCGACATCGACACCTTCGTAGAGGCCTTGGGCGATGCGCATCGTGCGCTGCGTGCCGAAACCGAGTTTGCGCGCGGCTTCCTGCTGCAAGGTCGAGGTGATGAACGGCGGTGCGGCGCGGCGCTGGCGATCTTTGCGTTGGACGTCCGTGACCTTGAGCGCGCCCTTCGGCGCATGCGCTTTGGCGCCGCGCATCACCTGCTCGCGAGCAGCGTTGGCGCCGATATCGTTATTGAGATCGAACTGATCGAGTTTCTTGCCGTTCAAGTGCGTCAGCTTGGCCGGGAATTGCTGCCCGGACTCGCAGATGGCATCAATGGTCCAATACTCGCGGGGCACGAAGCGCTCGATCTCTTCTTCGCGCTCGACGATCATGCGCAACGCCGGGCTTTGCACGCGGCCAGCACTCAGGCCGCGCTGTACCTTCTTCCACAGCAACGGCGAGAGATTGAAGCCGACCAGGTAATCGAGCGCGCGGCGCGCTTGCTGCGCGTTGATCAGATCCAGCGACAGCGTGCGCGGGTGAGCGATCGCGTCCTTGATCGCCTTTGGGGTGATTTCGCCGAAGGTGACGCGATGGATGGTCTTGTCTTTCAGCAGCTTTTTTTGCCGCAGGATCTCGTAGACATGCCAGCTGATCGCCTCACCCTCGCGATCCAAGTCGGTGGCGAGGTAGATCGATTCGGCCTGTTTGGCGGCTTTGGCGATGGCATCGACGTGCTTCTGATTGCGATCGATCACCTCATACGCCATTTCAAAATCGCGTTCGGTATCGACCGACCCATCCTTGCTGGGCAGATCGCGCACATGACCATAGGAGGCCATCACGGCGAAGTCTTTGCCGAGCACCTTGTTGATGGTTTTAACCTTCGCTGGCGACTCGACGATCAGTAGATTCTTGCTCATGAACGATCCGCTGGCCGTGTGGACGGGCCAAAATGGGCGCGGATGTTAACCGCAATCGTGCGAAAAAGTCGCTCGGCTGTTGTTGCGGTTGTTGGTTGTTGGTTGTTGGTTCTCGGAAGAACAACCGCAAGATGGATTCAGCAACCAACGATTTTGTCGTCTGACGCACTGCAACCAAGAACCAAGAACCAACAACCAAGAACCGGCTACAAAGGTACGGCTCGCTTCCCGCCCTTGCCCACATAGGGCGCGTACAAGCGATACAGCGCCTGCAAATCCGCCTCGCAGTCGTTGCTGGTCTCAAACGGCGGCAGGATGCGCGCACAGCGCTCCTCCCAATCGAAGGCGAAGGGAATGATCGGCACGCCCGCGCCGCGAGCGATGTGCCAAAACCCAGTGCGCCATTTGCCGACCGACCGGCGCGTGCCCTCGGGCGCGAGAAACAGCCACAGGCGCTCGCGCTCCTGCAGCATTTCGATCATCTGCCCGACGGCGCCGTTGGAGTGCTTACGGTCGGTCGGAATCCCGCCGATCGCGCGCATGACGGCGCCGAACGGCCCGCGAAACAATCCGTCTTTACCCATCCAGGTGGCGCGCACGCCCATCGCGTATGCGGCGCTTAGCCCCCACACGCCATCCCAGATCGAGCTATGCGGTGCCGCAATGCACACCGCTTTGGAGATATTCGGGAACTCGCCGACCACGCGCCAATGAGAGGCGGCCACGACCGATCGGCCCAACCAACGGATCGGTGCCTGGCCCTGGATTGCCGGCATCAGTGGCTGCAGTGGCACCAGCTTGTCGCTCATTCCTCGATGTTCGCTCTGCCGCGAAGTTTTTTCACGCCCGCCCGCGCCTTTTTGGTATCGACCCGGCGCCGCTGCGACGCGCGGGAGGGCGCCGTTGCGATGCGTTTTTTCTGCTCGATCGTTTGCGCTCGGATCAACGCCAGCAGGCGCTCGCGCGCGTCGTTGCGATTGCGCTCCAGCGTACGGAAACGTTGCGCCTCGATGATGATTTCGCCGTTCTGCGTCAGGCGCCGGTCGCGCATCGCAAACAGCTTGGTCTTGAGCCATTCGGGCAACCCGGACGGCGCAATCGCGAAGCGCAGCTCGACCGCCGTGGAGACTTTATTGACGTTCTGACCGCCGGGGCCAGACGAGCGCACAAAGCGCTCGACGAGTTCGTCGTCGTCGATCAATACACCGGGGATGACCTCAAACGCTGCCACGCGTCAGGACCTGGCCCGCTGGGTTCGCGATGTCGCAAAGAAATGGCTTGATGTCTGCGACAAACACCTCTCCTCCAGGGACTTCGGCGCAAAAGTCCGGCTTGGCGGAGCAGCGCTCGATGGCCCAGTCCGACGCGCAGCTGTCGCTGCGCAAGCTGGCCAGCATTCACCCCTCGCGATCATCCACTTTCCCCAATGAGACATGCTGGTTAATCACGGAAGTTATTGAACTGCAGCGGCACATCGACCTCGGCAGCTTTCAGCAGCGCAATCGCCATCTGCAAATCGTCACGTTTTTTGCCGGTCACGCGCAGCTTCTCGCCGTTGATTTGCGCCTCGACTTTGAGCTTGGCGTCTTTGATGCGCTTGATCAGGTCCTTGGCGATTTTCTGATCGATGCCCTGCTTGAGCGTCACACGCTGTTTGGCGCTGGCCAGATTGACCTCAGGATCGGCCACCTCCAGGCAGCGCGCATCGATGCCGCGGGCGATCAGACGCGGCTTCAGGATGTCCAACATCTGCTTCAACTGAAATTCGCTCGGCGCTTTCATGATCACCACCCACTCGTCGCGCTCGTAGACGGCGCCCGAGCCACGGAAATCGAATCGATTCTGCAGCTCGCGATTCGCCTGATCGATCGCGTTCTGCACTTCGTGGTTGTCGAGTTCGGAAACGGTGTCGAAGCTGGGCATAAGCGGGCGTTGGGTTCGTCTCTTCAGCTGGCGGTGGGTTGGCCTGGTTCTCGGTTGTTGGTTCCTGGTTCTTGGAAACGGCGCCGCCGGAGTCACTGCAGCTTTTCCATCAACCAACAACCAAGAACCGTTTCTCAAAACTGGGTGTGATCGAAATACGGATCCGGCGTATCCCCCGAACCGCTGCCTTCGGACAGCCTGATCTTGAGCGCCAGACCATCGCGCGAATCGGCTTTTCGCAGCGCCTCTTCCATTTCGATCTTGCCTTCCTTGTACAAACGGAACAACGACTGATCGAAGGTTTGCATGCCTTCGGCCAACGAGCGGTCCATGGCTTCTTTGAGCTCATGAATCTGACCGCGGCGGATCATGTCGCGGATGAGGGGCGTGTTGAGCAAAATCTCGACCGCCGGCAGGCGTCGGCCATCCTTACCGACGACCAGGCGCTGACTGACGATCGCGCGCAGATTCAGCGACAGATTCATCAGCACGTTTTTGTGCGCGCTCTCGGGGAAGAAGTTGAGGATGCGCTCCATGGTCTGGTCGGCGTTGTTGGAATGCAGCGTCGACAAGCACAAATGGCCGGTCTCCGAAAACGCTATCGCCGCTTCCATGGTCTCGGTGTCCAGAATTTCGCCGATCATGATCACATCCGGCGCCTCACGCATCGCGTTCTTCAGTGCGTCGTGATAGCTGCGCGTATCCAGACCCACCTCGCGCTGATTGACGATCGACTTTTTGTGTCGGTGCAAGAACTCGATCGGGTCCTCGATGGTCAGAATGTGACCCGCTGTGGTCATGTTGCGGTAATCGATCATCGCCGCCAACGTCGAGCTTTTGCCTGAGCCCGTGGCGCCGACCATCAAGATCAAGCCGCGCGGCTCGACGATCAGGTCCTTCAATATCGGCGGCAGCTTCAGTGCATCGAAGCTCGGGATTTCGCTCTTGATCGCGCGGATCACCATGCCGACTTCGCCGCGCTGCTTGAAGACATTGATGCGGAACCGGCCCGCATCCTTGACGGCGATTGCCAGATTCAGCTCCAGATCGCGCTCGAAGGCCGGCACCTGGCCCTCGTCCATCAGCGAATAGGCGATCTTCTTGACCATCCCGGTGGGTAACCCGGTGTTGCCCAGCGGATAGAGTTTGCCTTCGACCTTGATATTCACCGGCGCGCCGGTGGTCAAGAACATGTCCGAGGCGTTCTTCTCGGTCATCAGTTTCAAGAAGTAGCCGATATCCATGTCTTGACTCCTTTTGCTGTACTTTTTGCGACGGCCGGTTCGCGCGGCTTGCGATGGTCACCCGCGCTGCCCACAATACAAGCAAGTTTGATGAAAGGTATGTCCCCGATGGTTGAAGTTACGCAACGGCGCATGCTGCTGGCATGCGTTCTGAGTTTGACAGCGTGCGCCAGCGCACCCGTGCCGCAGCTGGAGCTGGATCGCGCCAAGAGCGCGATCGCCGCTGCCGAGCGCTCCGGAGCCGCTGAAATGGCGCCAGTGGACTATCGAATGGCCGGGGAAGATCTGAATCGCGGCAGGATATTGATTGCCGAACGCGAACATACGCAGGCCAAACGGCGCCTGGAGTTGGCGGCCGCGCGAGCGGAGTTGGCGGCCAGCAAAGCACAAGGTGCGCGGCTGCGCGGCGAAGTGCAGGCCAAGGAGGCCGACAACACCCGATTGCGCCGCGAGCTGCTCGGCGAGGGGGCGCAATGATTCGCACACTTTTTTGCTTCGCCACCGCGTTGGCCCTCGCGGCCTGCACCGCGGCACCCAAGCGCGATCTCGACTTCGAACGTTTGCAGGCCGACTGGCGCAGCAGCAACACCGAGAGCACGCGCGAGCTGGCGCGCCTGGAGGCCTCGCGCGTCGAAGACGCGCTAGCTGCTATTCGCGCGACGCCGGCGAACGATCGCGAGCTGCGCTCGCATCTCGCCGATATCGCAGAGCTGCGCATGGCGCAGTTCAATGCCGCTGTTGCCGCGGCGAAGGATGAACAACGCCTGCGGGCGCTGGAGGACGAACGCAAAGCGATCATGCTCGAAGCGACGCGGCGTGACGCCGAGCTGACGCGGCTGGAGGCCGAGAAGCTGCGACTGCAATCGCTGGCGCGCGCCGAAGAGGCCGAACGCATGCGCGCCGAAGCTGACGCCGAACGTCTGCGCAGCGAAGAAATGGGCCAGCAAGTCGAATTCGCGCGCGAAGAGGCGGACAGCGCACGACGCTTGGCGCAAGCGCGTCAGCGCGAGGCGGAGCTTGCGCGGATGGAGGCCGAGCTCGTCGGCGAACAAGCCCGCAGCCTGCAGTTGCAAATGGCCCAAGTGCGCTCGCAGAGCACCGAACGCGGTCAGGTGCTGACCTTGGGCGATGTGTTCTTCGCGTCCGGCCAATCGGTGTTGAAAGCCGAAGTGCGCGACAAACTGAAGCCCGTGCTGGACTTCATCAACCGCTATCCCGGTCAGCCGGTGCAAATCGAAGGCCACACCGACGACCGCGGTTCAGACGTTGCCAATCAGCGCTTGTCCGAGGCCCGCGCCGCTTCGGTGCGCGATGCGCTGGTCGCCCTGGGCGCTGACGCGGCGCGCTTGAACGTCCGGGGTTTGGGCGAAGCTAAGCCGGTTGCGAGCAACGACAGCGCCACCGGACGAGCCAGCAATCGACGTGTCGACGTGGTGATCGAAGGCGCCAGGTAGCCGCGCGGGTCGCGCCATGGCGCGACGCTTTTTCGTCGGCTACGGATAGCCGCTTCAGCGCTTCTTACCGATAAACGATGCGACCGGAAGCTGATCGACGTCCCGGGGTTGAGCCGAACGATTTCATTTGCTTTAAGTTCGTAGGAAATTTAAAGCAGCCTTACTCCAAAGGCTGTTTCTCCCACAAGAACATAAACTTGCTCCATAGCTACCTACCCGCAAACACCGCATACACCACCGCCGAAACCGCAGCCACGCCAACGATGTCCATCAGCCAACCTTCGCGCAGCATGCGTTGGTTGCTGACCTGGCCGGTGGCGTAGGCGATTGCATTGGGCGCGGTGGCGACGGGCAGCATGAAGCCCAGACTCGCAGCGAGTGCGGCGGGCAGCATGAATACCAGTGGGTCGACGTTCGCCGCCACCGCGGCCGACGCGAGCAGCGGCATCAAGAGCGCTGCGGTGGCCGTGTTGCTGGCGATCTCGCTGAGCAGGGTCACGCCCAGGCATAGGCCAAACAGCATCAATGGCAACGGCAGCTCCTGGAGCAGCGTCAACCGCTCGGCAATGAAGTTCGATAAGCCGCTGGTCGCAAAAGCGCTGGCAAGCGCGATGCCGCCGCCGAAGAGCAACAGCGTGCCCCAGGGAATGCGTTCGGCTGCGTCCCAACCGAGGAGCTTGCCGCCTTTGCCGTCGGACACCAAGCCCATCGCCAGCGCGCCGAGCAAAGCCACGCTGGCGTCGGAAGCTTTGGGCAAGCCAATCCAGGTCTTCCAGCCGCCCCAGGGATCGGTGCGAAAGACCCACAGGCAGGCAACGACGCCGAACACGATCAATACGCGACGCTCGGCGACGCTGATCGGGCCCAGCGTAGGAAGCTGGGCGGGCGGCGTGTTCTTCAACGAGCGACCGAGCCACAAGGCCAGCAGTGGCAGAGTGATCGCCACGATCGGCAAGCCCCAGACGAACCAATCGACGAAGCCGATTTCGATGCCGGTGGCCTGTTCGTACTGCTGACGGAAAATGAGATTGGGCGGCGTGCCGATTGGCGTGCCCAAGCCGCCGAAGCTGGCCGCATAGGCGATGCCGAGCACTAACGGCGCAGCCAGTCGCGGATCGGGGTAGCGCTCCACCACGGCGAGCGCGACGGGAATCAGTAGCAAGGTCGTCGCGGCGTTTGAAATCCACATGCTCAACAAACCGGCCGCAAACACGAACCCCCACAGCACACGACGACCGCTGGCCGCGCCGGTGACCTGCAACATCCAGAATGCCAAGCGCCGATGCGCGCCAGTGTTCTCAACGGCGGCCGACAACATAAAGCCGCCAGCGAGCAACAAGATCACTTCATTGCCATAGGCCTCAGCCACGCCCTTTGCGTCCAGGATGCCGAACATCGGCAGCAGCGCCAGTGGTAGCAAAGCTGTGTACGGCGCCGGGATCGGCTCTAACACCCACCAGAACGCGATCCAGGCGGTCAGCGCTGCTGTGAGCGCGAACGGCAGCGGCATGCCGTTGGCGTTGGCGAGCAGGCCAACCGCCAGTGCGGCAATCGGACCGGCGTAGAGTGCCCAGCGGGGGCCAGAGGCGGTCATGGATCGGCCCCTTGGAATCGGGGCAAAAGGTATGGGGCCCGGCATACGAGCAGAGCGACGGCACAGAGCGCTGGCCGCCAATCGCGTCCTCCCCGATCCCGTGCCCGGTGCCCCGCGCTCCGTGCCTCTTGCCGAAAACGCGCCCCAGCGCACGATTTAACTATTCGCATCCCTCGCCCCCGATCGAGCTGTGCGGCCCATCGCAACTAAGCATCGTCGAAGACGCGCACGATGGCGACCGCCGAGGCGGCCTAATCGAAAATTCTTTTGCCGTTTGAACGCTCGGTACGACCATTTGGCCGAAAGCGGGTTGTGATTTGTGGGTCATTCTGCGACGCTGTGCGGCCCTTGCTGACGAAAATCGGCATGGTCTTGGTATTCGATGATCGTTGGGGATCGAATGTTCGAAACGTTGCTCATCGTTTGCTGTCTGGCCCTCGCGGCATACGCGGGCTATGCGCACTGGCAGCTCGGCAAGCAGCGCGTGCGCGCGAACGAAGCGGCCGCCGAACTTGAAAAAGTCCAGGCGACCCAATCGCAGGTGATCCACACCACCAAGCTGGCCTCGCTCGGGCAGATGATCGCCGGTGTTGCGCACGAGATGAACACCCCGATCGGTTTCGTCAAAAGCAATGTCGAGGTCGTGCGCGACTTGCTGGGCGAGTACCGGACGCTGGTGCAGAAGTGTCTGCAAGGATTCGACGTGATGCTTGCGGCCGATCTCAGTAAGCCGCAAACCATCGAACCTTTACGCCGCGCGATGACCAAAGTGCGCGACGCACTGGCGAACGACACGCGACTCGCGGATGGCGACGACTTGCTCAAGGACTCGGTCGACGGCCTGACGCAGATCGCCAATCTCGTGCGCAATCTCAAGGGCTTCGCACGCGTCGATCGCGATGGCATGGACACGTTCGATTTGAACGAGAGCGTCGAGAGCGCTCTGATGATCGCGGGGCACCAATTGCGCGATCGCATCGAAGTGAAGAAAGAACTCGGAACAATCCCGAAGATTCGCGGTGTCGCATCGCAGATCAATCAGGTGCTGCTGAACCTGATCACCAATGCCGCCCAGGCGATGGAAGATCGCGGCACCTTGTCGGTGGCCTCGCGTCGCTCCGGCGATATGGTTGAGGTGGAGATCACAGATACTGGAGCCGGCATCCCCGACGATGTCCTGCCGAAAATCTTCGATCCGTTCTTCACCACCAAGCCGGTAGGTGAAGGCACCGGCCTTGGGCTGTCGATCGTGCACAAGATCGTGCAAAGTCACGGCGGCAGCATCAAGGTGCGAACTGCGCCCAAGAAAGGCAGCACATTTACTGTTAGTTTTCCCCTGGACCACGCGCTGCTAAGGCAGCCAGCGTAGGGATTTATGTCACAAACGCGAATTCGAGTGCTGTGTATCGACGACGAGGCGCGCATCCTGCGGGCCTTGAAGGCGCTGTTTCGCGACATGGACGTGCTCACCACCACCGAGCCTTCCGAAGCGATCGCGTGGGCAGCGCAGCATGATGTCGACGTCATCGTTTGCGACCAGCGCATGCCGAAGATGCAGGGCATCGAGGTGCTGCGTGAGGTCAAGCTGGCGCACCCGCGTGCGATGCGCATTCTCCTGACCGGCTACGCCGATCTGAATGCGGTGCTGGGCTCGGTCAACGACGGCGAAGTGTTCCGCTATGTCGCCAAGCCGTGGGATAACACTGAGCTTCGGGAAACGGTGCAGCTCGCGGCGCGTATCGCGCGCGATGCGCCGGTGGTGCAGGACAAACCGGTCGACGAGTTCGATCGCGAGACCGCGCGCAAGCAGGTCGGCATCCTCGTGATCGAGGACGACCCGGAAACGCAGCAGCGCATGCGCGAGATCTTGCAGCCGCACTATCAGGTGCGTTTCGTGACCTCGCCTGAGCGCGCACTCACGGTCCTCGAGCAACACGAAACCGGCGTGGTGATTTCCGAAACCGCGGGGCAACACGGGGACTTCACGGCGCTGATCAAGTCGCTCAAGCAATATCACCCGCACATTGCCACGGTGGTGGTCACCGACCGCGCCAACGCGCAGGTCGCCATCGATCTGATCAACGAAGGCCAGGTGTTCCGGCTGCTCCTGAAGCCGCTGCGCATGGGCTCGTGCCGGCTGAGCGTGGACGCCGCCGTTGGCCGCTATTGGCAACTCAAACAGAATCCCGCCGCCGCCAAACGTTACTTCGTGGCGCCCCGCCCGGATGCGCAAATCCCGTCCTGGCTGTCCGGCAGTTTGCTGCAACGCATCCGGCTGCTGCCGCAGCGCCTGCTTGGGATGGCGCGGGCGGTTTAGTCGGTCTAGCCCTGATGTCGGCTCCAGCGCACGCTGTGTTGCGCCGGCCGTTGTTGGCTGGCGCCTTGTGAGGCGTCAGGCAGCGGTAGCGTTCGCTCTGATCAGGTTGAAGGTGGTGATCAACTGATAGGACATCGCGCGGCGACTGCGCGCATCACCGCAACACTTCGTCGCACTATAGCCGCCTGTAGCGACCGTTGAACGCCTTGAGGTGATCGAGGTCGAAAATGACCGCGCCCAAATCGATCGTCTGTCGCTCCGGTTTGCGTAGGGCGTAACGTCGAATGCCAAACGGCACCTCAACGCGGGCCAACGCAGCGTTCAATACCAGCGTTGGTTTGCCACGCATCTCTGAAATTAGATCGGCAGCAACCATTTCAAAAATCTCCCGGCGGTTCGTTCCGCCGGGAGATTTGTGTTGGAGAAGCTCTTTCGCGGCACATTAAAACACGCTCTAACGCTTCAGAACCGCCACTTCCAGTTTATCGTCAGCGATCCTTAAACCAGGTTCGCCAAAGCCCTTGCCGCAGATCGTACGATATCCTACTTGCAATATACTGTCAGTTGATGAATGATACCATTTGCAGAGCGTGTTCGAAGCCCAATAATGTATTGGTGCTCGGGGCAGAACCGGTTGACCGGTGTACCTCCGACGCCCCCGAATTGCGGGAACTGTGCGCTGTCGCCAGATTCATTGGAGTTTCTCCCGACTCGGTCGCACAGCGTGCCGATGGAGGTGATGCCGTTTCCCGCTTGGTTAGTTGCAACCCTAAAACCCGCAGCGAGGAAGTCATTGTTGCAGACTTGGGTCGCCTCTACGCCACCAGACTGCGTACCAAAAGTGGGATCGGTACCAGTCGCGCAGTCGAGCCTTATGCCGCGAATGAACGCGTTGGTCGTGTTCCGTCGTAAGTGGATGGCATGAGCCCGGCTGGCGCCAGGACAGTATTTCGTTTCAGTCGTTCCCGTTGCCAGCCCGATGGGAGCGGATTCGTAATTTGCGGGGTTGTCTCTGTGCGTACAGTTTATTACCATTGGAACGCATGCCCCACCGACAGCTCCGAACGCTGCCGGAGCCGCTGCCAAGGCGGCAGCACAGTCGACATCGCTGGCGGCGTTTGCTCCCATTTGCATGTAGGCCGCACCGCAAGCCCGTACGACCGGGAACGCCGCACCGGCAGCCGAAAGCGCACACGCAGCTGTCGATGTCTTGCATGTCGCGGACCAACCCCACTTATTTGTCGAAGCGTCTAAGTTCAACATCCCGGCCGTTCTGACCATTGACGGATCTTGAAAGGCGCCGTAGCTGTCGACGATACCCAGCGCAAGTGCCATCTCAAAAGTGCGCATCATCACCTCTCTCGTGAGGTTCGGCTCAACCGGTCCAGTGCCCATCTGGAAATGCTTATCGCGGAGCATCTGGTGATAGACCTCGACCATGACCGCTTCGCTGGGATAAACAATGTTTTCCGGTTGGCCGTTCAGTCCGCTCTCAAGCAAATAATCGTAGGTCGATTGCAGTAGGGTCTCGGTAGCGTCCTTGACGTACAGTTTCGCGTCTAAACGACCGCTGCGAAAAGCCATTTCGTAGATTGTCCGAAGAACACCGACGTCGGGGTAAGAATGGGAAACGATATTGAGCTTTTCACCAACCTGAGAAACTTCGGCTCGCAACGTATCGCTGCCGGTAGCGTCCGATGCATTAGCATCAAACGCAAGGATCGCGGAAATTGAAAGCGCCAGAGTCTTGACTAATGCGTTCATGTGCCTCTCCTTGCATAGTGAGTAAAATTAAGAAATCCATCGCAGGCGACCACCACTCAGATTGCCAGAATCAGTTCGGCGAATACCCGACGTTTCCTTGACCTGAGTAAATATCTCCAATCTGGACCGATACAGCGACAACGACTTTGGATGCGCCCATTCCAATTTTCGGGCCGGTGCAGGTTGCGCGAGCGAAGGAGCAAAGACAAGGCGTTACAAGCCCAATCGGATGGTTTTATAGTGAATTACAGAGAATTGCAGAACATTGAACATTTTGCTCGCGTCACGAACATATAATCTCAGGAAAAGATTCGGCTATTCGGCGCTGGGAGATGATCATTACCATCTCGTACCTCGTTGGAGGTATCGGTTTCAGGTATCGCCGGAGGTTTACTGAACGATGTGAGAAGCCATGTACCGGGTTTCGTCCATGAAGGCAGCGACGCCGCTTTCGTCACGAATACCGGTGCTGTGAGGGCGTACAATCTCGACGGTCAGACATGGCGCAAGCCGGCCAGCAAAATTTCGAGCACGTTGACGGTCAAAAGGATGCACTTCGGCGCAGGCATCAACAGTTGGTCATAATTCCGGCCGCGGAGCTGCGTAACCAGGAGTCTGTCGCCGTGGAGTTTGCAACGTATCTCAACCAGCCATTCGCCATCGCCGAACGGCAGATCGATCCGGTTACGGGTACCGTGCGCTGGCTGGGCCAGGAGCGGCATCTGCGGCGCAAAGAGTTGGAGGTGCTCGCCATGTTGGCCAGTGCCGACGGTGGGCAAGTAACCCGCCAAGTCTTCATCGAGAAGCTCTGGCGCGGAAATTCTGCCGTCGGCGAGCAAGGGCTGACCAGCACCGTCGCTGCGCTGCGCCGCTCGCTTCAAGATACCGAAGCCGGTCGACCCATTATCCGCACGATTCCGCGCCAAGGGTATCAGTTGCACGGTCAGGCGATCCTGCTCGGCGATTCGCCCGCTGCGTTTGCTGTTGGCGCGGGTATTCGCGGGCGACCTGGCTGGCGTCTGGTCGAGCGATTGTCCGTCGGTGAGGGTCTGGAGGATTGGCTGGCCGACGATGGTCGGGGCCGGCGCAGGGTTTTTCGTTTCTGCTGCAATGAAGCGCAATTGCGGCTCTTGCGACGCGAAATTAAGTTGATGCGCTATCTCCGTGAGGCGCTGGGTGGGCGGCCGGACCTGTCAGTAATCGGTGATTGGCGTTTGCACGAACCTCCCTACTTCCTCGAGTTCGAGTTCACCCCGCTCGATCTGATTCAATGGTCGTTGGCACAGGGCGGCTTATCGAAACTCTCGCTGTCGACTCGATTGACCTTGCTGGAACAAGTCGCGGCGGCCGTCGCCGCGGTGCACGCGGTTGCCGTGGTTCAGGTCGATCTGAAGCCGTCGGCGATCGGCATCGAATCCTCCGATGGCCGATGGCAGGTGAAATTGCGCGAATTCGGTCAGGCGCGGCTGACCGAGCCTGAGCGCCTGCAGCGCTGGAAGTTGTCCAACACCGGGATTGCAGAGCGGGCGCCGATCACGGCGGGCGATGGCCGCGCCGACGCCGCGATGGTCCCCGATCCCGCCGCCGACGTGCAGGCCCTGGGCATACTGGGCGTGCAGTTGGCCCTTGGGGAGTGGTCGATGGCGGCGCCCCTCGAAGCGTTGGAGCAAGTGCAACCGTCGCACTTGCGCGAACTGCTGCGACGCTGTTTTTCGCAGCGGGCAGACGATCGGCCGACGGCGCAAGCCTTGCGCGACGCGCTGGCTGCGGGTTGGTCTGAGGCGCCCGAATCGACGCCGATCGAACTTCGCCGCGTCACGCCCGAAGCATCGGCCGTGCATAGCGCTTCGCCACTGCCGGGAAAGATTGCTCATTACCGCATCTTGGATTTGTTGGGCGACGGTGGGATGGGTACCGTCTACCTGGCCGAGCAGCGCAGTCCGATGTTGCGCAAGGTCGCGTTGAAGGTGATCAAGGCGGGGATGGACACCGCCCAGGTGTTGGCGCGCTTCGAGGCTGAGCGACAAGCCTTGGCGATGATGGACCACGCTAATGTAGCAGCAGTTTTCGATGCCGGGTCCACCGACCTCGGTCAGCCTTACTTCGCGATGGAATACGTTCCGGGAGTGGACATCAGGGCACACTGCGACGCGCTCGCACTTAGTTTCCAGCAGCGCATCGAATTGTTCCTGCAGGTTTGCGACGGGGTCATGCACGCGCATCAAAAGGGCTTGATCCATCGCGACTTGAAGCCGGGCAACATCCTCGTCAAGCGTGCCCAAGGGCAGCCGAGCATGGTTAAAATTATCGATTTCGGCGTTGCCAAATCGTTGATTGGCAAGCTTGGGCAGCACACCGCACACACCCGCATGGGCAGCTTTGTGGGTACGCCGGTGTACAGTAGCCCAGAACAGGTGCTGGGTCACCGCATGGATGTCGATACGCGCGCCGACATCTATTCGCTCGGCGTGGTGTTGTACGAGCTGCTGGCCGGCGTCACTCCATACCGCGACGAAGAGCTGTCTGAGCAATCGCAAGCGGGGCTGGTCAAGTTGCTCACCCAGAGCGAACCGCCAGACCTGGCCACCCGTTTTTCGAGCCTGGACCCGGAGGACGAAACGGAAATCGCACGACAGCGCTCGACCACGGTAGAGCGCATGCTCGCATCGCTGACTGCCGATCTGTCCTGGATCGTGGGCAAATGTATGGAGCGCGATCCCGACGACCGCTACGCTTCGGTGCTGGAACTGAAGAAGGATCTGGAGCGCTGGTTGGAGCATCGGCCGCTTGAAGCCAGGCCGATCACCGGTACCTATCGGTTGCGCAAGATGCTGCGCAGGCACCGGGCGGCAGTGGCTGTCGCAGCCACGATAGCAGCGATGCTCATCGCTACGGCCGCCACGGCAATTGTTGGCTATCGGCGCGCCGAGTCGGCGCTCGAAAAGGCGGAGTTGGCCGTAGAATTTCAGGTAGACCAGATGAAGTCGATCGATCCTGCGGCGCTCGGCCTTGGATTCAGGAGAGGCTTGTTCGCCGCCGCCGAGGCGCGCTGGAAAGATGACAGCCAGGCGAAGTCGAGAATAGAGCACTTGAACGAACTACTCGACGGCGTAGATTTCACCCGCTTGGCAATTGCGCAGGTCGACCAAGCATTCTTCGAGCCCGGCCTTGAGGTGATTGCCACGAAGTACCCGGAGCTTCCCGACCTGCAGGCAACGCTCTGGCAATCTAGCGCCGACACCTTGTATGCCCTTGGCTTGTACGAGCAGGCGCTCGATCCTCAAGCGCTTGCCGTGAAAGCTCGAACTGAGCATTTCGGCGCTTACTCGAAAGCCACACTCGAATCCAAGGCGCACCAAGGCCGCCTGCTGGCGGCCTTGGATCGGACGCAAGAGGCTGCGGCATTGTTGGACGAGACCATCGAGGCGATGCACGAGCACACCGGAATCGACTACCCGGCCGCGCTGGATGCCCTGGCCGTGCGCGCGGACATATTGCAGATGGAGGGCAGGTATCAACCGCGAAAAAAAGTACTGGAAGAAGTGGTGCATCGTTCCAATCGACTGTTCGGCGAGAACCACCCGCGCAGCCTGAAAGCACAAGTGCTACTGGCGAAAGCTCAGCCGACTCATCGCGTTGTTCCTCTGCTGGAACAATTGATATCCAAACTTGCTGCCGTCCAGGGTCCGAGTCATCCGGATACGCTCGATGCCATGGACGATCTGGCGTGGCGCTATTACGGTCAACGCCGCATGGGCGACGCAATCGCGCTCGCGCGCGACGCCCTCGATCGGCGCCTGGCTGCGCTAGGCGAAGGACATCCGTACGTCATATCGGCGCAAGCCAGGCTTGCGTCGCTGCTTGGGCAAGGGAATCAGTTCAAGGAAGCGTTCCCACTGTTTCGCCGCGCAATCGCCGGTTCCGAAGCATTGTTCGGCAAGCGCCGGCAGAGGACCGCCATTATTCGCGGAAACTATGGCTACGCGCTTTGGCGCAGCGGCAATCTGGTAGACGCCGATCGCGAGTTGCGATTCGCTACCGACACCTTGCTTGCCATTTATGGTCGCGATACGCCCGGCGAGTCGACATATGGGATTAACCTCGCCTTGGTCTTGCGCGATATGGGCCAATACAGCGGGGCAAAAACGCTCTTCGATGCGCGCATTTCGATGTTGAAGAAAATCAACGGCGATCCGGCCTTGCTGGCCGACGCGCACAAGGATCTGGGCCAGATGTATCTCACCCAGGGCGATGTCGAATCCGCGTGCGCGGAGAATCAGGCTGGCATCGACGCATTGCGGAACATCGAAGATGCAGATGATCTACGACTCGAACTCGATAGTGTGCTTGCCTATTGCAACTATAGGAGAAGCGGCAACTCTCGGGCGATCGCCGACCTGGAGGCGGTTGCGGACGGGCAGCGCAAGAGCGCCACAGCTGACCCGTTGGACTTGGCCAGCTCTTTGATTCGCCTTGCGCGGATGCAGAACGAGGAGCGGCTTTGGCAGGCTGCATTCGAAAGCGCGCAAAAAGCCGACAAGGTCGTCGCCGGAGTGCATGACCAGCACTTCTTGAGAGTGCCCGCCTTAGTCGAGCAGATACGGGCGCTCCACGCGCTCGGTCGAGCCGACGATGCATCTAAAGCCGTGGAATCCGCTACCGACATCATCGAGAAGACGCCGGGACTCGATCCGGCTTACGCCCAAGCTCTGAGTCGAGTGCGACAGGGCGACTGAAGCGCGGCTGCGTGGAGTCTAAGTCACGCTATGGCGACGGCAAACGTACCAGCGTGTCCAGACATCGACTCCGGCGGCGACGGCCCCGCTGCCTGACCACGGCCCGCCAACTCAATCGCAGGGTTATGCGCTCAAAGACGCAGTCGTCGGTTCTGCGCATGGCGTGTCCGGACCGGCTTCCTGGATCGCCAACGCCGATCCATGCCCGATCCATCTTTGATTCGCGCCATCAGTCGGCTGGTTAACAGCCCACACAACGACCGCTCGCCGACGGAGAGCTATGTTGCCCAATCGGCCACTGGCATTCACGCCCGGCAACGGCGAGACTCGGAAAGAAACATCAACTGCGGAGCCGTTATGCGCTTAATCCCTCTTGTGGCCGCGACGCTACTGGCCGGATGCGCTGGCGCGCCGCGCGAGGCGACGATGGACAGCACAACCAAAGCGGTGCGAAGAGCGGACTTGCTGACGGCTGGCCTGGGCCTTGAGGGCTTGCGGCAACCGCTGCCCCCTGCCGCGCTCGACGCCGAAGCCAGACGCACGCAGGCCTACTGGAGCAATTGGCGCGCTATCGCGGATGTCTCGCCGGGCGGCGGACTGAACGCCGTCTACGGTCGCATCGCAGCGGTGCCCGGGGTCGAGATCAAGACCTGGTTGGGTGAGGTAGGCCTTTACCATCCGCACGGTGTGATGTTGCACATCCCGGACGATTTCGATGTCACGCGGCCGTGCTTGATCGTTGCGCCGGTCTCCGGCTCGCGCGGCGTCTATGGCGCGATGGCGACGGCGGGCGCTTGGGGTCTGACGCGCCGGTGTGCGGTGGTTTACACCGACAAAGGCGCCGGTACCGGCTTCTTCGATGTCGACGCCAGATTAGGTATCGACATCGACGGCACCCCGGTGCCGCCGGGCGCCGTGGGCGGCTTCGTGCCCGAACTGCCCGGGCCCGGTATCGCCATCAAACACGCGCATTCGAAGGATCACCCTGAAGCGCACTGGGGGCGCATGACCCTGTCGGCCGCGCGCTTTGCGCTGACCATGCTCGAAGAGCGCTTTCCCGGCCAGCGCTTTGCGCCACAGAACACCCGAATCATCGCGGCCAGCATCTCTAACGGCGCTGGCGCCGTGTTGCGTGCGTTGGAGCAAGACGACGAAGGCATGATCGATGGTGTCGTCGCCGCAGCGCCTCAGGTCTCGCTGAAGGGCGCGCCGAGCCTGCTCGAATACAGCGTACGCGCGGCCTTGCTGGCGCCGTGCGCGCAGCTCGATCCGCGCGCGGCAGGGCCCATCGCGCCATTTCTGCTGCCGCGCACCGCTGAGTTTCAGGCGCGCTGCGGAGCGCTCGCCGAGCGGCGCCTGGTGGTTGGCGGCAGCGTGGCCGAACAGGCCGCCGATGCCTATCGGCAACTGCTGGCGATGGGCTTTACCGCCGGTGCGCTCGACAACAATCCCACCAACCTCGCTGCCGATATCTGGCGCGCCTTGGCTGTGACTTACATTCAGAGCTACGCGCGTGCGGGCATTGAGGAGCAGCTCTGCGGCTTCTCTTTTGCCGTTCTCGAGAACGGCGCGCCGCGGCCGTCGACGGCCGACGAGCGCGGCAACTGGTTCGGCACTTCCAGTGGCATCGCCCCGACTGCGGGCGTGCAGATCAAAGCGCCGCCGGGCAGCGGGGTCGATCCGGCGCTAGACGGATTGCTGTGTCTGCACCAAGCGCTGATCGGCGATACGCCTATCGCAACGCGCGTGCGACGCGGCATCGGCGAGGTGCGCGCCAGCGCTCGCCTGCCGGATGTGCCGGTCGTGATCCTGCACGGTCGCGACGATGGTTTGCTCCCGGTTGCGATCGCGCGCGACTACGCGCGGCGCGCCTGGCAGAACGGCGCGCGGCGCTTGTCGTACTGGGAGATCGAGAACGTCCTGCACTTCGATACCTTTTTGGGCCAGCCGGCGTACGGCACCCGCTTCTTACCGCTGCTGCCGTACTTCTACAGCGCGCTCGATCAGCTGAGTGCGCATCTCGATGGCGGCCCGGCGCCGGCGCCAAGCCAGGTCATTCGCACCCGTCGACGGGCGGCAACCGACGATGGCGTCGAGGCGCTGACAAGCGAGCACTTGGGCGGCGCGCTTACGGCGCCCGGCGCGAATGCCATTCCCCGGTCCGGCGAGGTTCCGGATTAGTCGGGTACCATTGCGGGACTTGTAAGTGTTGCGAGTTCGCGGCGTCGCCGCGGCAAGCTACGCTGAAAACAAACATCCAAGAACCAACAACCAACGACCAAGAACCAAGATGCGCTTCCCTTCCCTCCCCTGGCTGTCGCTCTCCGCTGTCATGGTCGTGCTCGATCAATGGACAAAGGCGATCGCCGTCGCGCATCTGGAATACAACCAGCCGGTGGCGGTCTTTCCCGGACTCAACTGGACGCTGATCCACAACTACGGCGGCGCCTTCAGCTTTTTGAGCAGCCAGCCGGGCTGGCAAAAGTGGTTTTTTCTGGTCGTCGCCAGCGCTGTGACGCTGGGGCTTTTGGAGTGGCTGCGACGTACGCCGCGCTCGAACTGGGTGTTGTGCTTGCCGCTGGCCCTGCTCGTGGGCGGCGCGATCGGCAATCTGATCGATCGCGCTACGCTGGGGTACGTGATCGATTTCGTCGACGTGTATTACCAGACGCACCATTGGCCGGTCTTCAACCTCGCCGACTCGTGCGTGACGGTTGGCATCGTGTGGCTGATTTGCTACGAGTTGTTCAGCAAAGAAGCGAAAGCCGAGCGGCAGAATGTTCGGGCGCGTAGCTAGTCAACCAAGATCCATCAACCAAGAACCCACTTTGAAAGTTCTCCTCGCCAATCCCCGCGGTTTCTGCGCTGGCGTCGATCGCGCCATCGATATTGTCGACCGTGCGCTCGATCTGTTCGGTGCGCCGATTTATGTTCGCCATGAAGTCGTCCATAACCGCTTCGTGGTTGAGACCTTGCGCGCGCGGGGCGCCGTATTCATCGAAGACTTGAACGACGTGCCCGAAGGCGCGACCTTGGTTTTCAGTGCACACGGCGTATCTCAGGCGGTTCGCACCGAGGCCCGCGAGCGTGGCTTTCGAGTGTTCGACGCCACCTGCCCGCTGGTCACCAAGGTGCACATGGAAGTCTCGCGGCACTGCCGCGCCGGGCGCGACATGGTGCTGATTGGTCACGCCGGACATCCGGAAGTCGAAGGCACCTTGGGACAATGGCAACGCGAGGCGAACGGGCAGATTTACCTGGTTGAGACCCTCGCCGATGTCGACCACCTCGACGTGGCGCAACCCGAGGCGCTGGCGTTCACGACGCAAACCACGCTTTCGGTCGACGAAACGCGCGACATTATCGACGCACTGCAGCGCCGCTATCCGGCCATCGAAGGCCCGCGCCACGACGATATCTGTTACGCCACCCAAAACCGCCAGGACGCGGTGCGCGTTCTCGCGAAGCGCTGCGATCGCGTGCTTGTGGTCGGCTCGCCAGAAAGCTCCAACAGCAACCGCCTGCGCGAATTGGCGGAACGCTCCGGGGTGCCAGCACGTCTGATCGATGGCGCCGCCGATATCGACGCCGACTGGCTGGCCGGCGCCCAATGCGTCGGCGTCACCGCGGGCGCATCGGCACCCGAGCAGTTGGTGAAGGATGTGATTTCGCGGCTACGCGAACTTGGCGCAGATCAGGTGCGCGAAATCGACGGCGTGGAAGAGAACATGGTGTTTGCGCTGCCCAAAGAACTGCGCGTCGTGGTCGAGGGCTGAGCGCGCCCGATCAACTAAACCCAATCCACACCGCGATCACCACGAACGCACTCGACAACACCAGCAGCAGGCCGATCCACACCGCGAAAAATCGTGCCCAGGTGATCCAGTCGATGCGCGCCGCGCCGAGCACGCCCATCAGCACGGCGCTGGTTGGCACAATCAGATTCGTCAGCCCGTCGCCCAACTGAAAGGCGAGCACGCTGACCTGCCGCGTCACACCCAACAGGTCTCCGAGCGGCGCCATGATCGGCATCGTCAGCGCCGCTTGCCCGGAGCCCGAGGGCACCAGGAAATTGATGCCCGCCTGCAGCAGCAGCATCAGCCACGCCGCGAGCGCCGCGGGCACCCCTTCGATACTGTGCGCGAGGTTGTACAGCAGCGTGTTGAGCACGCTTGGTTGCGTCGGATCGGTGCCGCCGAGCAGCAACAACAGGGCTTTGGCAAGCGCCACCACCAGCACCACCGGCAGCATCTGCGCCGCGCCGTCCTTGAAGGCATCGGCGAGCTGATTGGCGCTCAAGCGACCGCGCTGCGAAAGCCAGGCAATTGCACCGGCGGCGATGCCCATGGCGAAGAACTGCGCCGCCAACTCCGGCAAGTAATAGCCGCGCTGCGTAACGCCGAAGATCACCCAGGCCATGGTTGCCAGCAGCACCAGCATCACGCCATGGTCTCCCCAGTGCGGGCGTTCCATCGGCGCAACATCGCTGGTGTCGATGACCGCCTGGCGCCGCTGCAGCAGCGCGTAGTACAAGGTCAGCGCCGCACCGATCGCGGTGAAAACTGCCCACATCGCGACGCGAAACGAGGCGCCCGACACCGGCGGCAGCCCGGCCACACCCTGCGCCACGATCACGCTGAAGGGATTCATCCAACTGGTGGCAAAACCGATCTGCGTGGCCACGTAAGTCACCAGCACCACGGTGATCGCATTCAAGCCCAGCCGCGCGAACACTGGCACCAGCAAAAGCACAAAGGGAATGGTCTCCTCGCCCATGCCGAAGATCGCCCCGCCGAGCGAAAACAGCACAAACAATCCGGGGATCAGAATCACCACCTGGCGCTGATAACGCGCGACAAATCCGACCAGCGTGCGATCGATTGCGCCGGTCCGCATCAACACACCGAAGCTGCCGCCGAGCACCAGCAAGAACGCCACGATGCCCACCGAGGTGCCGAACTTATCGCCCGCGACCAGGCCCTCGAACGGCAAGTTCAGCAGCCCCACGTTGCCGCCCTCGGCAAACACCGGCACACCGCGCGCGGGGCCCACGACCTTGTAACTGTGCAGCTCCACGCTGACCTGCTTGCTGCCTTCCACCTTGGTGACATTCGCGAACCGACCCGGCGGCACCAGCGCCACCGCGAACGCGACCAGGAGCGCGATGATCGTCAGCAGCAACAGCGTATCGGGAGCTTGCAAACCTTTGTCGGAAACCTGGGTCATGGGCTTAGATCAGCGCGGCAATGGCAACGTTATCGACGCGCGCGGGCCAGCGCGCAACCGTTGCGCGCATTTGCTGGCATTTGGTGTCGCCTTCGGGAAACGGCTCAGGCCCCGGGTTTCGTCAGCGCCCGAAACTGCTATTTCGATACGCATGCAGCTCTGGGCGCTCGCTCCCGATCCGATCTTGGGCCTTTGCATTGGCCCACATGATCTCGGCGAGGGCTCGGCGAAATTGTTTGCGGGACCCGACGTCGGCAATTGCATCGCGACCCTGGTTGCGGCGTTGACGTTTTCGGAAATAGCGAACAGCAGTGGCGAGCACTTCACCGCAACGCCCCAGGATTCATCCGCCCGTCCGGATCGAGCTGGCGTTTGATGGCGTCGATGAGCGCCAGCGCCTGCGGGTCGCGGCCGTGTCGATAGCTATAGAACTTGCCGAGCTGGAAGTGGGTTGCCCCTGCGGCTCGCAGCGCGTCGGCGACTTCGCGTTTGAGGCGATGCACGCAGGCGCTGGCCTCGGGGTTGGCGGGGAAATTCTGTACGCGCTTTAGGTACGCCGGTTCGACCATGCGCTGGTGGTAGCTGGTTTGCGCCTCTGGCCAATAGAACACCGGTTCCAGCAAGAACCCTTGCTCGGCGATGGTGGTGGCCAGATAGCCCACATCGATCTCCAGGCGCGTGAGGTTTGCAGCTTCGCGCTCGAAAATCGCCTGGACCGCCTGATACGCCGGCTGTGCCAACGAATGCGGCACGATGCCGTGCACCGGCACCCAGCGCTCGCCTTTGGGTCCCAACATATTGTTTGGCGGCGTGAAGGGTTGGCTGTTGAGCACTTTCGGTATCGAGTTTTCGACCTCCCGCCCCGGCGCCATCAACGCGCGCGCGGCGTCGACTTTGGCTTTCAGCTCGCCGGGCGAATCGGCTTCGATGGTCAGGTGCGCGCTCCAGCCGCCGCCGATGAAGTTGCGTCCGGCCACGGCCAGCTTTAAGCCTTCGAGCACGCCTTGTTTCTTGACCACCTCGCCGAGCGTCTTCGCATCGCTCATCAGACTGGCGCGCTGCAGCCGTTTTTGCGTCAGCACCGGATCGAAGCCGCAGCATTCCGAGGGCAGCCCGGCGCGCGTGACCGCGCTCATCGCTGCGGCCATCGCTGCGAAGTCGCGGTACTCGTACGATAAAAAGTCCTGGTGCGGATGCGCGGGCAGCAAGCGCAAACTGGCGCGCGTCTTGATGCCCAGCGCCCCGGCATCGCCCACAAGCAGCCCGGTCAGATCCGGCCCGAAGTAGCGAAAGAACGGCGGCGAGTTACCGGCGGCCCAGGCGCCAGTACGCAGCAGCTCACCGCTGGCGAGGGCGATCTCGATGCCCAACACCGCGTCGCCGACCGAACCGTAGCGCGCCGAGCCCAGAAAAATGCTGCCCTGACTCAACGCCCCGCCCACCGTCGAGCGCAGCCCCGAGAGCGGCCCGAAATACGGCGTGCGCAAGCCTTTCTCGGCCAGCGCCGCCCGAAGCTTCGCCCAGGTGCAGCCGGTCTCAACAACGACATAGCGATCGGTCTCGTTGATCTCATGGATGCGATCGAGTGCAACAAGATCGACCACCACCGTATCGGGCGTGGCGGGCAAATAGGCATCGGTGTAACTCAGGCCGCCGCCGCGCGCCACAACGGGCGTCTTCGTGGCGGCGAGTGCGCGCAGCGCGCGCTGCAGCTCATCGATAGACTGCGGCCGCACCACCGCCGCGCAGGGCTCGGCCTGTGCATACACATCGGACGAGTAGAACGCGCGCTCAGCCGCATCCGTGATGACGCGGTCCGCGCCGAGCGTTTGTGCGAGTTGGTGCAGGGGCATTTTGGGTTCTTGGTTGTTGGTTGTTGGTTCCTGGACGGCAACCTCGGGCAATGGTCGATAGTTAATGGTCAATGGTCAATGGTCAATGGTCAATTGGAAAGCATCGTTCTCGATGCATTGGCGCTGCTTTCCCATTGACTATTGACCATTGACCATTTACTAACCTCCAACCAACAACCAAGAACCGACAACCAAGAACCCAAAATGCCCAACACCGACGCCACCGAGCATGTCGATCTCTTGCACGGCGGACCAGCGCCGCCGGCGCCGACGACGCTGGGGCCGTGGACCTTGGTGCGCGAGATCGGTCGCGGCGGGATGGGTGCGGTGTATCTGGCCGAGCGTCATGGCGCGGACTTCGAGCAGCGCGCGGCGCTGAAGCTGATTCGGCTGGGGCTCGACAGCAAAGAAATCGTGCAGCGCTTCGCCGCGGAGCGGCGCATCCTGGCGCGGCTCGAACACCCCAACATTGCGCGGCTGATCGATGGCGGCGTCGATGCGGGACGGCCGTTCATTGCGATGGAGTGGATCGACGGCCTGCCGCTGCTCGAATACGCCGCACGCGAGGCGCTCGATGTGCGTCAGCGCGTCGCGCTGTTTTTACGCCTGTGCGACGCCGTGGCTTACGCGCATCGCATGCTTGTGGTGCACCGCGATATCAAGCCGGGCAATGTGCTGATCGATCGCCGCGGCGAGCCCAAGCTGTTGGACTTCGGCATCGCCAAACTGCTCGCTCAAGACAGCGACGACGACACCTCGGCCACCGGCGCGCGCTTTTTCACGCGCGCCTATGCGGCGCCCGAGCAAGTGCGCGGTGAGCCGGTGACCACCGCGACCGATGTGTATGCGCTTGGCGCGGTGCTGTTCGAGCTGCTGTCGGGCCAGTCGCTGCATGCTTCGCGGACCACGCGCCAAGACACGCGCGCGCTGCTGTCGCACGCACGCAACGAGGCCGGCGCGCATGGGCCGGCGAATGTATCGGCGCGCGCACTGGCTGGCGATTTGTCGCTGATTGTGGCCAAGGCCGTGCGCCATGAGGCGCAGCGGCGCTATGCGACCGTGGAGGCCTTCGCCGACGATTTGCGCGCGTGCCTGGACGACCGTCCGGTGCGCGCGCGACCGGATGGCTTCGCCTATCGTGCCGGACGTTACCTGCGCCGCCACTGGTTGGGACTCAGCGCCAGCGTGGCGGTGCTACTGGCCATCGTCATCGGTGCGCTGCTGGCCTTGCATCAGGCGGCGATTGCGCGCGAGCAGGCGCTGCGCGCGGAGATGGTGAGCGAGTTCCTGGCGAGCATTTTCGAAGGCGCCACCCCAGAGGCACCGGGTGCCGAGGACATCAGCGCCAAAGCCCTGCTCGAAGAGAGCGCCGAGCGCATCGGCAAGGAGCTGCGCGATGCGCCGCAGGTGCAAGCGGATTTGTACGCGACGCTCGGGCGCGCTTACTTTTATCTCGGCGATGCCGCGCGCGCGATCGAAATGTACGAGGCCGGGCGCGCGCTGGCGCAACCCCGCGACGATCGTGGCACGCACGTGCGCCTGCTGTGGGGATTGGCGCAGGCGGAGCTGTCGGCGGGACAACTCTCGCTGGCGCGCACGCACATCGACCAGGCGCGCGCGCAGGCGGAAAACCATCCTGCGTGGCTGCTGGACATCGATCTGGTCGACAAGTCGATTCTCGGCGCAGAAGGGCGCGTGAGCGCGGCGCGGCAGTTGGCGCAGAGCATCTTCGAGCGCCGGCGCGCGCAAAGTGTCGATGCCGAAGACACGTTGCTGGCGCAGAACGATCTGGGCGTTTGGGTGCTGGCCAGTGGCGATGTGCCGGCGGCGCGCGCGATATTCGAGGAAGTGCTGGCAGCGCGGCGACGCGTGTCGGGCGAGATGCATCCGGAGGTGGCTACGACTCTGTACAACCTGCATCTGGCGCAATTGCGCGGCGGCGAGGTGGACGCCGCTGCGCAAACCGCGCGCGAGACGCTGCGGTTGCGGCGCCGAATTCTTCCGGTCGGACATCGCGATATCGCGCGCACCCTGGGCGCACTGGCGGTGATCGAGAATCGCCGCGGTCGATTTGCTGAAGCGCGCGAATTGCGTATCGAGGCGGTAAACAGCTTGCGCGCGGCGCGGCGACCGGACGTTTTGCTGCTCGGCCAGGAGCTGACCAATCTCGCCATCGATGAGATCCAGCTCGCGGAACTGGACTCGGCGCGCGCGCACTTGGGCGAGGCGCTGGAGCGCCTGCGGGGCCTGGGTCCCGGCGATGTGCGCGTGCTCGATGCCGAGCGCTATCGTGCGCTGATCGATATCTACCAGGGCCAGGCGGCGATCGCGGAGACGACGCTGCGCGATATCGCCGCGCGCGAGGCCCATGCTGAGCCGAGTCCGCAGCGGATGGCGACGCTGCGCTACCTGGCGCGCGCATTGCGCATGCAGGGCCGCGGCCGTGAAGCGCTGGAAGCGATTGCACCCGCTGCGCAGTGGTTAGCGAGCGCTGCACCGTTTTCCGCCAACGACCGCGCCAGAACCGAAGCCGAGCGCGCGCTGGCATGGCTGGCGCAAGGTGAAGTCGAGCCGGCCAAAGCCCGACTCGCGGCAGCGCGTGCGGCCTATGGCGACGACACGCCGGGTGCGGCCGATGCCGCGCAGTTGACGCTCATCGAAGCGCGCATCGAGCGCGCGGTGGGCAATGCCGAACGCGCCAATGCGTTGGCGGCGGACGGCTTGGCAGCATTGATCGCAGCACGGGGCGAGCGTCACCCGGAGGTTGCACTGGCGCAAGCGCAGCAGTAGTTGGGCCCAGGATTGGGGCGGAAGGGTCGCGCTTTGGACATACTGCGTAGCGCATTAACGCCTGCGCCAGCGATCAATTTCGGGGCTCAGTTGGAACGCCGAGTTGCGGATCGACGTGCATCAAGCACCGGTAGCCCAGCGATGAGCTCAGGCGGCCGCGCGTTCCAGGCCGGCCAGCAGCGCCGCAAACTCGCGCTCGATCACATCCATCGCTTCGCCCAGTCGATGATCGGCGTCGACCAAATGCAGGGCCGCACGCGTATTGGCCGCGAGATCGAAGACGTCACCGGCGGCGATCAATTCATCGCGCCAGCCATGCACGATGACGATGCGTGGCGCGTGTAAGCTAAGTGCGGCGTGCGGCGGCGGCAGGCGCACCGGCGGGGCGAGCAGGAACAGTGCGTCGACCTCGCGCAGCAGCGATGCGCGCCCGGAAACGTAAGCGCCCAGGCTCGATCCCATCAATACCCGCGGCCGCGGCGCAGCGTCGATCAGCGGCAGCAATCGCTGCAGGCGAATCTGTGGATCGACGATGCCGACATCGTCGACGCGGTGCGCAGAGAACCCAAGGCTTTCCGCCAGGGCTGCGAGCCGCGCGACCTTGGTCGCATTCGGCCCGCTCTCCATACCGTGCGACAGGATCACGTGGCCATTCGCGGCGTGACGAGGCACCGCAGTTTGTGTCATGTTGCCACCTCCGCCAGCGGTCGCTTAGCCGTGCAGATTAGCATCGAGCACTTGCCGTACGTCGATCGTCTGGACGCGCGCCAGCGCGATCCAGACATCGTCGTGATCCATTGCACGGAATTGCCGGATCTTGCGGCGGCCCGCCGCGAGGGCGAGATCGAGCGCTATGCCAGCGGCACCGGGAACAGCGGCCACCTGTACATCGATCGCGACGGCAGCGTGACCGAGTACGTACCGATCGAGCGCGTTGCGCATCACACCCGCGGCTGGAATGCGCGCAGTGTCGGCATCGAGCTGGTCAATATCGGGCGCTATCCCGATTGGCTCGACTCGCGACGCCAGACCATGACCGAACCCTACAGCGATGCCCAGATCGAGGCGCTGATCGCGCTCTTGCGCTGGCTGACCGCGCGCTGGCCCACCCTGACCGACATCGCAGGTCACGAGGATCTCGATCTCACCGAGGTGCCCGCCAGCGACGATGCCACGGTGCTGGTACGCCGCAAGCGCGACCCTGGCCCACTGTTTCCCTGGGCCAGGGTGCTGGCACACAGTGGCCTCAAACGACGGTTGTCGGCGGCGCTGCCCTGAGCCAGATTCGTTTAATCCGTCTGCTTGGCGCTTGGCGTCGACGACACGTGTTCCATCGCCGCTTTCCAGGCGCCTTGCTCGCGCTTGAGCACCAGCAAGAAATACTCGCGGCCGGACTTGTCGCCTTCCTGCCAATCGATCGTCCCGCGGGCCGCCGCCAGGTCGCCATGGACTTCCACCTGCTCGACCGTGGATTTGACGTTAGCGGCGACGCTCTCGTTCTTCAGATCGGTCAGCGCCGTGTCGCGATTGATCGACTTGCCATCGACGATAACGTGATAGCTGCTCGATAACTTGGCCGCAACCGCATCGACGTCGCGCCGCGAATAAGCGCTGTCGTAGTCGGCAATAAAGGCGCGAACTTCATCGGCGGGGGTGTCGGCAGATACCGAGTTGCCGCACAACAGCAAAGCCATTGCAATGACGAAAAGGTTTCTCATAGCGTTCTCCAGAGCCGCCCAGAATTGGGCGTCAATGTTTGGGTACGCAAAAGGCCGGAAAACGGGGCACATATCGGCTCGCCTTGACGCGCACTTGCACGAAACCGCTATTGCGAACGCGCAAAAAAGCGCACCAGTTGCTCGGCAACCTCGGCTCGGCTGAGCAGTTCCATGTGGTTCATCGCATAACCGATCCACTGCCGATCAGCCGGGATCGCAAGTTCGTGCAGACCGTGGCCGCGGCCCAGTGCGCTTGCCACGGACACCAGGCCATCGCCCGCAGCGCGCGGCGCGCCGGGCCTGGATCTGCTGGCGGCGAGCGCACAACACAAAACGTCTGCCGGCAAGGGCAGCGCCGTCCGAGCTCCGCGCTGACGCGCGAAGCGATCCTGATCGCGCCAGTGCTCATCGAGCACGTTGCCATGGCGCAGGTCGGTAATGCCGGCGCTGCGAATCTTTCCCAGCCGCGCGAACGGCGCCGAAAAGCGACTGGCGCCCAGGGCCAGATCGATCCAGTTGCCACCGCGCTCGAGCGCTGCGCCGTGATGCGGCGTGCCCAGGAACGCGATGCGCCGCAACTTGCCGACCCAGGCGTGCCCCGCTTGCGTTCCGTAATGCACCGCGCTGCGCGCCACCAAGCCGCCCATGCTGTGCGTCAGCAAGGCAATCTCCTGCGGCGGTTGCGGCGATCGAACGAATGCGCGTTCGAGCAACTGCGCCAACTCGCGACCGTTCTCTGAGATATGCCGGCCGCTGTTGTAGCGCAGCGCCAGCGGCGCGTAACCGTGCGCGCTCGCCACCGCGGCCGAGTGATCGAAAGCGGCGCCGCGCCATTGTCGATCGCTCATGCACAAGCCATGGATCGACAGCAGCCACTTGGGACCGATCGCGTCGGACTCGCTGATGAACTCGCGGTCATTGCGGCGCAGACTCATCGACGTGGCCAGCGGACTGGCGCTCGCCGCAAGGTAGTCGCCGAGTACCCCGTTCAGCGCCGCAACGATGGCATCGCGTTGGAGCGAGGATTCGCGCGCATCGAGCGCGGCCGGCAGCCGGCTCAACGCCAGGTCCAGCCCATCGCCCACCAGACGCGTGACGCCGCGCACACTGCGGTAGACCAAACCGCTGATGCCCCGCGTGCGGGCTGGTGCAGTGCCAATAGGCTTAACGATAGTGCCGTGCAGGGCTTCCACCAGATCGGTGATGCCGAGCGTTGCTTGCGTGGCCAGCCGCGCCAGTTCGCGAATGTCGGTGGGACGTACGTGGGTGGTGGTCATGACCGGTTGCTCCTCGCTCGGTGCGGCGCCGCAGAGCCTTGTAGCCGACGGGCCTGCGACGTGGGGCTCTAACCGATTTGCTCACAGCGTGCTGTCGTGTGGGCGGAGCCTCGCCAACAACGTCAGCGCGGCGCCACCCGTCCCTGTTTGCGATAGAACGCATCGCGGCACTCGGCGAGCGCGCCGCTGTCGATGGCGGCGCGCAGATCCCGCATCAGCTCTTGGTAATAGTAGAGGTTGTGCACCGTCATCAGGTGCGCGCCGAGCATTTCGTGGCAGCGATCGAGGTGGTGCAGGTATGCGCGCGAATAGCGCTGGCAGGTGCTACAGGCGCACTCGGGATCGATGGGCCCCAAATCGGTTTTGTGCGGCGCGTTGCGTATGCGCACCACGCCAAAGCGCGTGAACAGATGGCCATTGCGCGCGTTGCGCGTGGGCATCACACAATCGAACATATCCACGCCACGCCATACCGCCTCGACGATGTCCTCTGGGCGACCGACGCCCATCAGATAGCGCGGCTTGTCCACCGGCAGCATCGGCAGCGTTTCATCGAGGGTGCGATTGCGCTCGTCCTCCGGCTCGCCAACCGCCAGGCCGCCGACCGCGTAGCCGTGAAAGCCGATATCGATAAGCGCGCGAGCGCTGCGCTCGCGAAGCTCGGGATAAACGCTGCCCTGCACGATGCCGAACAGCGCATTCGGATTGCCTTCGAATGCGCGTTTGCTGCGTTCGGCCCAACGCAAGCTCAGTTCCATCGAATCGCGCGCCACGTCGAGCGTGGCCGGATAGGGCGTGCACTCGTCGAAGATCATCACCACGTCCGAATTCAGCGCGCGCTGGATGCGCATCGACTCCTCGGGGCTCAAGAACACCTTGGCGCCATCGATCGGCGAGCGAAACGCAACGCCTTGCTCTGAGAGCTTGCGCATCGCCGCGAGACTGAACACCTGGAAGCCGCCCGAGTCGGTGAGAATCGGCCCACTCCAGCCCATGAAACCATGCAAGCCGCCGTGCGCTTCGATGACCTCGGTGCCGGGTCGCAGCCACAAATGAAAAGTGTTGCCGAGCACCATCTGCGCCCCGATGGCGCGCAAATCCTTCGGATCCATCGCCTTGACCGTGCCGTAAGTGCCCACCGGCATGAACGCTGGCGTTTCCACGACGCCGTGCGGCAAATGCAGGCGCCCACGGCGCGCGCGGCCATCGGTGGCGAGATGCTCGAAGGCGATGTCGGTCGCGGGTTCTTCCGATGTTATGGCAGCCACAAACTCGCGTCCCCGTATGAGAAAAATCGATAGCGCTGAGCCACGGCATGCGCGTAGGCGCTGAGCACAAACTCGCGACCGGCAAAGGCGCTCACCAACATCAGCAGACTCGATTGCGGCAGATGGAAATTCGTCAGCAGGCCATCGATGACGCGAAAGCGAAAGCCCGGGCGAATGAATAGTTGCGTGTCGCCGCTGTAGGTTGCGAGCGCGCCGCTTTGCGCTGCGGTTTCGAGCGCGCGCGTGGCGGTGGTGCCGACCGCAATCACGCGTCCGCCGCGCGCTTTGCAGACCGCCACAGCGTCGACCGTGCCCTGCGGCACATGCAACCACTCGCGGTGCAGCACGATCTTGTCTAACTCATCGTCGCGCAAGTTCTGGAAGGTGCCGGCGCCGACATGCAACGTTATGGCGGTGCGCTCGACGCCGCGCGCCGCCAACGCGTCCAAAAGCGGCGCGTCGAAGTGCAGCCCGGCGGTTGGCGCCGCGGCGGACCCGGCCTGCTGCGCAAACACCGTCTGATAGCGCTCGCGATCGCTGGCGTCGTCGGCTCGCGTTACGTACGGCGGCAACGGCACATGACCGTGGCGCTCCAGCAGGCTTGGCAAGTCGCCCTCTTCCAGGCGCAATACGAACAGCGCCTCGCGGCGCTCGCGCACGGTCAACACCGCGTCGTCGACGCGCAGCGTATCGCCAGCTTTAGGCTTCTTGCTGACGCGCAAGTGAAACAGGCCTGTGCTCGAATCGATCAGGCGTTCCAGCAGCAACTCCACCTGACCGCCGCTCGCCTTGCGGCCATGCAAGCGCGCCGGCCAGACGCGCGTGTCGTTGACGACCAGCAAATCGCCGGGCGCCAGCAGCTCCGGCAAATCGCGGATCGAGCGATCGCGAATCGACTGCGCAGCGATGCCAGCGACAAGCAAGCGCGACGCGCTACGCTCAGGCAGCGGCACCTGGGCAATCAAGCTTTCCGGCAACGCGAAGTCGAAGTCCTGCTTGCGCATGAAAAATGAATAAAAGCGACGATGGGGGTTACGGCAAAAAGCCGCGCGTGATACCATTACTCGGTTAGTAAATTCAAGTACTTAGCGCCGTTCTCGGCAGGAACAAAGGCATCTCACGCGAAGCGATCAGATGCCCAGGTTTTCTTGCTTCGCGACTTCGTTGTACTGAAACGATCGGCACGGCCGCCCTGCTCGGAAGCTGGCATGGATGGCCGCAGGAAACAAACAACAGCGTCGCGGTAGCGCGACTTACGGTGAAACAGGAGACTCGATCATGACCCCATTCAATCAACTTGCCGCGCTCCGCAGCCATGGGCCGCGACGCACGCTGGGCTTGCCGGATGCGGTCATCGAACGTTTCTTGAAATCCGACTTGAGTCTGGCGCAGGCCATTGGCGAAGCCTACACGGCTTACGAGCAGGCGCGCGTCGAATTCCCGGAGCTTTTGAATCTGCCGGAGAACGAGCAGCTCAAGATCACACAGGGCGGCTTCGTCAATTTTTACTCGGACGATACGGTCAATCCTTATGTGGCGATCGCTGCGCGCGGGCCTTGGGTGATCTCGCTCAAGGGCGCGGTGATCCACGACAACGGCGGCTACGGCATGCTCGGCGCTGGGCACGGCCCGCAGGCGGTGATCGACGCCATGGCGCGGCCGCAAGTGATGGCCAACATCATGACCGCTTCGCTCAGCCAGTTGCGCTTGGAACGCGCGCTGCGTCGCGAGATCGGGCACACGCGCGGCGGGTGTCCGTACGCCAAGTTCCTATGCCTCAATTCGGGGTCCGAGACAGTCACCCTGGCGGGTCGATTGGCGGATGTGAACACTAAACTGATGACTGCACCGGGCGCGCCGCATGCCGGGCGCAAAGTGCGCCGCATTGCAGTGCGCGGCGCGTTCCACGGGCGCACCGAGCTGCCGGCGCTGTATTCGGATTCGTCGAAAAAGGCCTACAACGAACATCTGGCCAGCTTCGCTCACCACCAGCACACGCTGATCGTCGAGCCCTACGATGTCGCGCATTTGCGGCAAACCTTCGCCGAGGCCGAGAGCGCGGGTTTCCACATCGAAGCGATGTTCATTGAGCCGGTGATGGGCGAGGGGAATCCTGGCCGCGCGTTGACGCCTGAGTTTTACGCCGTTGCGCGCGAGATGACGAAAAAGCATCACAGCCTGCTGCTCGCCGATTCCATCCAATCGGGCTTGCGGGCGCATGGCGTGTTATCGATCGTCGACTATCCGGACTTCGAGACGCTGGAGGCGCCGGACTTGGAAACCTACTCCAAGGCGCTCAATGCCGGCCAATATCCATTGAGCGTGCTCGCCGCCAACGAACGCGCCGCAGCCTTGTATCGCAAAGGCATTTACGGCAACACGATGACCACCAATCCGCGCGCCATGGATGTGGCATGCACCGTGCTCGATGGCCTGACGCCAGCGTTGCGGCAAAACATCCGCGAGCGCGGCGCCGAGTTCTTGCGCAAGCTCGAAGCGCTGGCGCGCGAGCTGCCGGGAATGATCACCAACGTGCAGGGCACAGGGCTGTTGTTCTCGTGCGAGCTGTCGGCTGAGTTCAAGTGCTACGGGACCAACAGCACCGAGGAGTTCATGCGCGAGCATGGCCTCGGCGTCATCCACGGCGGCGCCAATTCGCTGCGCTTCACCCCGCATTTTGCGATCACGAGCGATGAGGTGGATCTGGTCATCGACAACGTGCGCCGCGCTCTGGTCAGCGGCCCGCGCTTGTCGATGCCGGCAGCGCAGGCGGCCTAGCGTACTGCTTCACAATTATCGGAACATATTTCCGCGTCTTTCGCCCCGATCCTGCGTTGCTCGTCGTCGCCTTAGAAGAGCTATGTCTCCTCGCGCCTTGACTCGGACCGAAATCCATCGGAAATTCAGTCCCGCTAATTGCGAAGCACTACACTAGCGCCCTTCAGGGGCGTTCTTAGTTGATGGTTCTTGGTTGTTGGATGGTGCAGCGGAACCATTCATCGCCTCCCTGGAGTCGTGGCGACCAACCCAGAACCAAGAACCAAGAACCAACAACCAACAACCCAAAATGACCCTCCGCCGCCGCCTCGCGCATTTCGGTTTCGAATCGAACGACGACTACGAGTTCGCGCTCAAGGTGGTGTTCGAAAGCAAGCCCGTCGGCGTGCGTTGCCTCAATATCGTCGGCGACAGCGGGCGGCGCAAAAGCGCGTTGGCGCATGCGTTGGGCCATGCGCTCGACTATCCGCATGTGCTTTATCACGACTTTTCGCGCGCGGCGGAGCCGGAAACAGAGACGCTGATCATTGACCCGGAATCCGGCGCCACGGAGAAAATCGAGGCGCCGGTATCGGCCTTTGATCGCACGCTCACAGAGGCCTGCGCGTACAGCGAGGCCGAGCGCGTGATTGTGATCCTCGACCAGATCCAGGCCAGCGATTTTCAGGATCAGGTGCGCCTGTATCAGTTCGCGCAATCCCGGCAGTGGCCGTCGAAGACCGGCGTTGTGATGGCCAATGCCGCAACTTTCTTGCTGGTGCTGATTTCCGAGGAGCCGCTGTATCACTCGCTGCAGAAGCTGTGCTTCAAAGTCTGGGCCGAACGCGGCGTCTCGATGCTCGAATTCGAACCGAAGGACTATGGCTTTGGCGACGACGCGCGCGACGTGTTTGCCGCTCTGAGCGAGCTGTTCAAGGCGCTCGGGCAGAGCCCTACCCCGAGTGAATTTCAACGCGTAATCGACGATGTCGCGCAGCGCGTGCGCAGCGTCGAGCAGTTACGCGTATGCCTTTACGGCTGGATGGAAAACGTCGATCGCGGCGCGTTGCATGCCCCCGCGCTGATGGCCTCGCTGGAGAGCGTGCTGGCGGCCCTGGATCGCTGGCTGGGGGTTGAGGCGATTGAGATGTAGCGACGAACCGCCAGGCGCGAAGTCGATAGTGAGTTGGTGAATAGTCAATAGTGAATAGTCAACAGAAAAGCGGCGCTGCATGCGTACCGCACCTGCTGCTTTCCCATTGACCATTGACTATTCACTATTGACCATGGGCGATTGACTATTGACCGTTGGCCTTTGCAATTGCCGCCCCGCCCCCCGCCCCTCAATACGCAAACTCCGCAAACACCGGATCGATGTTCCCGCCCCACGCACCGTGGAAGAGTTCAAGCTTACGGCTCGCGGGCGACTGACCGGCGGTCACAAATTCGATCAGCGGATCGAGATACATGCGCTCATCGACGCCGTTGCGGTTCATCCGCGCACGGCGACGCAGCCCTTCGGCGGCGATCGCCAGAACCTCGCGGGCGACATCGAGCACCTTACCGCCGCGGAAAGGCAGCGCAAAGCCATGCCGCGGCACGCCGTCGCGCAATTGATGGCGCTCGGCGAGCGTCCAGTTTTTGCACACGTCCCACGCGGCATCGAGCGCAGTGGCGTCGTACAGCAATCCCACCCACAGCGCCGGCAGCGCGCAAATGCGATTCCACGGACCGCTGTCGGCGCCGCGCATTTCCAGGTAGCGCTTCAGGCGCACTTCCGGGAATGCGGTGGTCAGGTGGTCGGCAAAGTCATTGCGATTCGGCAGCTCGCCCGGCAACGCCGGTAACTTGCCGGCAAGGAAATCGCGAAAGCTCTGCCCAGTGGCGTCCAGGTATCGGCCTTCGCGATAGACGAAATACATCGGCACATCGAGGATGTAGTCCACATAACGCTCGTACCCGAAGCCTTCCTCAAAAACGAAGTCCAGGAGCCCGGTGCGATCCGGATCGGTGTCGGTCCAGACGTGCGAGCGAAAACTCTGAAAACCATTCGGCCTGCCTTCGGTGAACGGCGAATCGGCGAACAGCGCGGTCGCGATGGCCTGCAGCGCCAGCGAAACGCGGAACTTCTTGACCATATCGGCTTCGGAGCCGACATCGAGATTGACCTGCACGGTACACGTGCGCGTCATCATGTCCAAACCCAGCCCGCCACGCGTGGGCATATACGCGCGCATCAGCTTGTAACGACCCTTGGGCATCCACGGCATATCCTCGCGCCGCCATTTGGGCTGAAAGCCCATGCCCAGAAAGCCGAGTTGTAGATCCTTTGCCACCGCCTGCACTTCGCGCAAATGGCCTTCCACTTCGCAGCAGGTTTGATGCAACGTGCTGAGCTGCGCGCCCGAGAGCTCTAACTGGCCCGCCGGCTCCAGCGTGATCGACGAGCCATCGGGGCGCTTGAGCGCAATCAGATGCTCGCCGTCATAGCCGCGCTCCCAGCCGAAACGCTGCGCCATCTGTTCCAGCAAGACACCGATGCCACGTTCGCCCTCGTAGGTCGGTGGGCGCAAATCGTCGAGGCGAAAGCCGAACTTTTCGTGTTCCGTTCCAATCTTCCAGTCTTCCGGCGCACGTGCACCGGTGGCCAGATAGTCGACTAACGCCGCGCGATCGACCATCGCCGGGCTGGTGCTGCTGGAGGTCGGAGAACTCAAGGTCGATCTCAGGTGAGGAAAGAAGGCAGAGTATGGGCGAACTGGTGTGACGCAAGTGATGGCTCGCGACCGACGTGCCGCAGCGGCGCTCCTTGGCGTGGGATGTCTAGAGGACCGGTCTGTTCGTTTAGTTCGCGAGCCGCCATTCTTTGGTTAACGCAAATGTCGTCTGGAGTCATCCGGCGACTGAGTGTTGGGTTGAGTCGGGCGCGGGCAGCGCCGAGGCACCAATGATGGCGCCCGCGCGTTGTGCCACATCGGGATCGCGCTGGATCGCAAGGAGCCGCCGTGAACGCATTTTTGTTGTTGCTCGCATTGCAAGCCGGCAGCGACGCGCCGGCGCCAATCATCGAAAACTGTCAGCCGATCTGGGTGACGATCGCCGCCGAGGCCACGCAGCTCGAACGCGACTTCAGCGGGTGCAACGGCGGTGACCTGACGTGGAGCCCGCCGCAAGCTTGGGCCTTTGAACCGAACGTCCACGCCACGGAGACCGCGCGGTTTCGGGTCGTATCGACGCGCCCGGTGGGCGATGAAGTGGAATTGCGCTTTCAACCGCGCGATAGCGACAAGGTGCTGACGGCCACCCTCGCGATGGGCGCCGAGGGTGCGGTCGATGGCTACACCGTGCGTTTGCGTAGCGGCGGGGAGACGACGCTCGCCATCCAAGCGAAGAACGCTTCGGTGCGCGAGGTTGCCGTTGCCATCGCGGCACTGCAGGACGCCACGCTGATCGGCGCTGAGCATCTGGGCGAGCAACGTGTCACCTTTAACTTCCAAAGCATCTCCGCTACCTCAGTCTGGGCCTTGATCGGCGATGTAGGCGAGGTTTACGCGCGCTATTGGCCCGAGGAGAACACGGTACGCATATGGCCGGGCGAGACGCCGGATGCGGCGGTCAAGCCCGGATTGCGGATGGCGACGCCAAGCACAGCGGCGATGCCGAATCTGCCGGCGGTCTATGCCATGCAGGCTGCTGCAGAGGAGGCCTGCGCCGCCGATCCACCGAGCTGCATCGCCGCGCATCAGCAGCTGCTGGCGTACACCGAATCCTTTGCCACGATTGTGCGCGACATGCGCTTGGAGTCGTTGTTGGCGCTGGTCGCAGCGCATGCCGCGAACGGCAATCGCGACGTCATCGCGCAAGCTGATCGCAACCTCGTGGCGCATCTGCAGAAGTACCCGCCGGCGTCGTCGACGCTGGAATACTTGCAGACAGCCATCGGTCTGCCCGCCCCAAAGAGCAGTGCTGTGTTGATGGCGATTGCCGGCGCGAAGATCGAGGCGCCGCCACCGCAGCAAGTGCGCCTGAGTGCGATTACTTTCGCGGCGCTAAAGTTGCAGATGGAAGCCGATCAGAGCGATGCCTTCGAGCGACTGCAGATGCTGCAGGAGCGCTACATGACGCTCGATCTCGCGCTGGATGACACCGATCCCGCGTTACTGCCGATTGATCTCGGCGATGAGCAGCTGACCCTGGCCCGAACCTCCGTGGGTAGCGCGGCATCGCAGGTCGCCGATGCATTGCTTAAACGCGAGCAGTGGATCGATGCAAGCTACGCCCTGTTCGTGGCCGCAAACAACAGCGACGACCCAGGACTCATCCGGTTGACCGAAGTGCGTATGGCGCGCGTGCTGATCCGCCTCGGGCAACTGGACTCCGCGCTGGCGATGGTGGAGCGTATCGACTGTGGCGACAACATTCCGGTTTGCGAGATCGAAAGCGATTTGCGCGTGACCTTGTTGCTCGCGCTCAACCGTGCGGCCGATGCGCGCAGCGCCTGGGTTGAGATCGACCAATGCCCACTGCGCAACGCCAGCGACCGTGCATTGCTCGACGCACTGGGTGGCGAAAACCCGCCACTACCGAAGTCCGGTAGCGATTGCAGGCTGCGCGGCACATTGGCGGAGCTGGTGCTCGATGCGCTACCCGATGCTGCCGAGCCTTGGCAGCATCGGCTGCTCGCAGAAAGCTACCTGTCGCGTTACGCCGCCCGCGGCGACCAGACCTTTCGCACCGTTGCTCGCCAGCACTTCGATGCGGCACTCGCAGCCGCGTCTGATGAGCAAGAGCGAACCGTACTGAAGGCACGGATCGCGCGTCTGGATCAGGCTCGATAACTCGGGCGCTTCTGCAACGCCGAGTTGACCTCGGCGGCACCCGCCATCAGGAGAACCCGCACCGCGGGTTCTCCTGTCAACCTCAAATCACCCCGCGCGTCGCCAGCAACTCCAAAACCTGACGCGCCAGATCGGCCGGTTCGCCGTTGCCGCCATCCAGGCGTAGCGCCGGGTTCTCAGGCACCTCATAGGGATCGCTGATGCCGGTGAACTGCTTGATCTCGCCGCTGCGCGCTTTGGCATACAAGCCCTTGCGATCGCGCGCCTCGCAATCTTCGAGCGAGGTGCTGACGTGGATTTCCACATACTCGCCGCCGGCCTCCAGCGCGAGCTTCTTGACCTCGCTGCGTGCTGCGGCAAACGGTGCGATCGGGGCGCAGACGGCGATGCCGCCGTGGCGCGCGACTTCGCTGGCGACGAAGCCGATGCGCGTGACATTGGCATCGCGATCCTCGCGCGAAAAACCAAGCCCCTTGGACAAATGCTTGCGCACCACGTCGCCATCGAGCAGCGTCACCGGGCGTGCCGAGCGCTCCAGGATCAAGCTGATCAGCGCATTCGCAAGCGTCGATTTGCCCGAGCCCGAGAGACCGGTGAATAACACGACCGCACCTTTTGGCGCCGCGCCCGGATGACGTTCGCGCAGCACATCGACGACCGCCGGAAAGCTGAACCACGCCGGGATCTCGGCGCCAGTCGACAATCGTTGGCGCAGTTCGGTACCCGAGATATCGGTGATCTCATCGTCGGGCTTTGCCTCGGGTGCCGGCAAATAGCCTTGGCGTTTGGCCGAATACACGTAGGCCGGAAACGCGACGATTTCAATGCCCAGTTCGCCGGCGTGTTGCTGCACCAGTTCCTGCGCAGCGAGCGGGGCGTAGAACGGCTTACCTGATTTGTCGTTGCCGGGGCCGGCGTGATCGCGGCCGATGATGAAGTGCGTGGCGCCGTAGTTTTTGCGAATGATCGCGTGCCACAGCGCCTCGCGCGGGCCGGCCATGCGCATCGCCAGCGGCAACAGCGACAGCTTAGCGGCGCCCGGCGCGTAATACGGCAATACCGCCTGGTAGCAGCGCACCCGCGTGAAGTGATCGATATCGCCGGGTTTGGTTTGCCCGACAACCGGGTGCAACAGAAGTTTGGCGCCGACGCTTTCCGCCGCACGTTGCGTGAGTTCGAAGTGCGCGCGGTGCAGCGGATTGCGGGTCTGGAAGGCGACAATCCGCGTCCAACCGTTCGCCGCAAACCAGGCGCGCAACGCTGCCGGCGAGTGCCGATCGCTACGGAAATCGAAATGCCGCGGCAGTTCGATGCCGCGCACCCGGCCGCCCAGATACACCGGCTGCGTATGGCCGAGCAACGCCGCAACGCCAGGATGCGTGACGTCGGTGGTGCCATACACGGCCTGCGCCTCGGCGTGCCGATCCGGCGCATGAATCGATTCGACATCGAGTATCGCCAGCGGTGCGCCTTCGACGTCTTTGAGCGCGATCGACTGGCCAACGGCAACGCGCGACGCGAACTCCGCCGACACATCGAGCACGATCGGGATCGGCCACAGCGTGCCGTCCGCGAGCCTGAGCTCAGTCACGACACGCTGGTAATCGCGCTCGGTCAAGAAGCCAGTGAGCGGCGAGAACGCGCCAGTGAGCAGCAGCTCAAGATCGTTCAGTTGCCGCGGCGTGAGATCGTGCGCGATGAGCGAGGCCGCCTCGCGTTTGGCGTTCGCAATTTCATGCTCGGCAAGCAAGAGGTTCTTCAGTTCGCCGCCATGCGCGGCGAACGTTGGGGTGGTGGACAAGAGGGCAGTGTGGGGCATGTTGAGGGTTTCCTGAGGTTATCGTTTTTTTGGTAAGACGACTTGTACTTGCAGTCACCAACTTTGGGCTTTTGGGGCGACCCGATTGCAGACTGCGATCAGCAGATCCCTGCCCCGCCCGCGGGGAGGGACCTGGCTCGAACCTGATGGTGCGTTGTTATCGGGAGATGGCAGCCGCTTATCGATACCACTTGAATCGCTTCTCCAAGAACCGAAAACCAACAACCAAGCACCCGCTCACCCGTGAAGTCCGCATTCGCGTTTGAGTCCGAAGAAGCGCGTCGCTTCCTCGCTGATCTCAGCGCTCAGCGGACGGGTGGTGTGGGTATCGCCGATCGACACGTAGCCTTCGTCCCACAGCGGGTGATAGGGCAAGTCAAAGCGTTGCAAGTACTGGTGTAGATCGCGATTGCTTTGATCGAACAGTGGATGCACTTTGATGCGCCCGCGTTTGTGTTCCACCGGTTCGATGGCCGCGCGCGAGGCGGACTGGCTACGACGCAGGCCGGAGAACCAGGTGCCGACGCGCAACTCCTCGAGTGCGCGCTGGAATGGCTCGACCTTGTGGAACTGGTTGTAGCGCTCGATACCATCGAGGCCGTGCTCCCACAGCTTGCCATGTCGCGCCTCAAAATGTGCGGCACTGATCGCAGGACGATAGATGCGCAAATCGGCATTGAAGCGCGCCTGCAAGTCGTCGATGAAACGATAGGTTTCCGGGAACAGGTAACCCGTGTCGACCAGCACCACCGGCGTGCGCGGCGCCTGGCTCAGCACCAGATGCAGCATCACCGCCGACTGCGCGCCGAAACTAGAAGACAGGACGTGCGCGCCTGGCAGCTCGCGCAGCGCTTTGGCCACACGCTCGGCGGGCGACAGCGCGTACCACTGCGCCAAGTCGTTTTCGGCATCGGGTGCGGTCAACCCCTCACCGATCCACGGTTCGACATCCAGTGTCATAGCCATTCCTTGTTGACGCGGCGGGTGAAGTCGCCGAAAGGTTCAGATGGACCGCGCTCGGCGGTGTAACGCGCGAACCAACCGTCGAGCACGTTCAGGATTTGCGTCTCGTCGATGTTCTCGTGCGCTAATACATTCAGGCGTTCGCCGATCAAATCGCCGCCGAGGTGCAGGTTGTAGCGCCCAGGCGCTTTGCCCACGAGACCAATTTCCGCCAAATACGGCCGCGCACAGCCGTTCGGGCAGCCGGTGATGCGCAGGCTGATCGGTTCGGCGCTCAATGCGTGTTTGCCGAGCAGCGCTTCGATCTTGCTCAGCAGCTCCGGCAGGTAGCGCTCGGCCTCGGCCATCGCCAGCGGACATGTGGGTAAGGCCACGCAGGCGAGTGCCCGCTGGCGCAATGGCGTGGCGCCGCTGCCATCGTGCACGCCATGCGCGGCGAGGATCGCGTCGATCTGCGCACGTGCAGCGTGCGGCACATTAGCGACGATCAGGTTCTGATTCGGCGTGATGCGGAAATCGCCCTGATGCACCTGTGCGATCGCACGCAGCGCACTGGCCCAGCGTTTGTCGCCCGTATCGGCAATGCGCCCGGCCTCGATGCGCAAATTGAGATGCCAGCGGCCATCATGGCCAACGATCCAGCCGAAACGATCGCCGCTTTGGGTGAACACCACCGGGCGTTCGAGCCCCAGCACTACACCGCTGCGCGATTCGACCTCACGCTTGAAGACCCCGAGTCCGACGCGATCGATGGTGTACTTCAGGCGCGATTGTTTGCGGTTTTCGCGATTGCCCCAGTCGCGTTGTGTGGTCACCACGGCTTCGGCAACGCGCAGCAACTGCTCCGGTACGATCGAGCCGATCACCGAGCCGCGTCGAGGATAGGTTGCCGGATCGCCATGCGTGGCGCCAAGCCCGCCGCCCACGCTGACATTGAATCCGACCAATTCGCCGTTTTCGATCAGCGCAATGAAGCCCAAGTCATGCGCGTAGACATCGACATCGTTGATCGGCGGCACCGCGATGGCGGCCTTGAATTTGCGCGGCAGGTAGGTGGCGCCGTAGATCGGTTCGGCCTCCTCGCCGCCAGCAACCAGCTCGCCATCCAACCAGATCTCCGCATACGCGCGGGTCTTCGGCAGCAGGTGTTCGGAGAGGCGCACCGCCCAGTCATACGCGACTTGATGCGCGCGGCTTTCGACCGGATTGGCGCTGGCCATCACGTTGCGATTGACATCGCCGCAGGCGGCGATGGTGTCCATCAACGTGCGATTGATAGCCGCAATCGTGGCCTTCAATTCGCGCTTGATGACGCCATGAAACTGGAACGCCTGGCGCGTGGTCAGGCGCAGCGAGCCGTTGCCATAGGTTTGCGCGATGGCGTCCAGCGCCAACCACTGCGCGGGCGTGCACACGCCGCCGGGCGTTCGCGTGCGAATCATGAAGCTGTAGGCCGGCTCGAGCTTCGCAAGGCGGCGCTCGTCGCGCTGATCGCGATCGTCCTGCTGATAGCTGCCATGAAACTTGATCAGCTGCGTATCGTCGTCAGCTAATGCGCCGGTGACGCGATTGGCGAGGCTGTCGACGATCGTGCCGCGCAAGTGGCGGCTGCGCTGTTTGATGTGTTCGACGGGGGAGAGAGCGGTCATTGGGCTTCTCCGCATGCGCCAAGCGGAGGGGCCGGTTCATAACCTTCTCGTGCCCTCGCTTCTCCAATCGCTTGACATGGCACTGAAAGTACCACCGACTCTTCTGAAAGCGTCTTGCCCATCTCAGTACACATCCCTTCGATAGCGCCCATCCTCAACCAGCGCCGCGACATAGTCGTCGGCGTCCCCGCGCCCGCGCGCCAGTTCTATGGCTGCGCGCAACGCGCGGTCGACGTCCGGAGCCATACGCGTGGCGTCGCCGCAGACGTAGATCGACGCACCGCCTTCCAGCCATGCGTAGACGTCATGAGCGCGCTCGCTCAGTCGGTGCTGCACGTAGACGCGCTCAGCTTGGTCGCGCGAAAACGCCACGTCCAGGCGCGCCAGATGTCCGCGTTTGAGGGCATCCAGCCATTCGGCCTGGTACAGAAACTGCGAGGCGAAGTGCTGCTCGCCGAAGAACAACCAGTTGCGCCCGCGTGCGCCGCGCTCGGCGCGCTCTTGCACGAACGCGCGGAATGGCGCCACGCCAGTGCCGGGCCCGATCATGATCAGATCGCTGTCGTCGCCCGGCAGGTGGAAGCGCGGATTGGCCTCCACATAGGCGCGCACTGGCGACCCGGCGACACTGTCGGCGAGATAGCGCGATGCAGCGCCGCGCGGATCCACCGCAACGGTCAGGTGCACCTCCGAGCCGACCGCCAACGCGCTCGACGAAATCGAGTACAGGCGCGGAGCGAGCGGCAGCAGATGCTCGACCAGCCACGCAGCGTCGATGCGCACATCGAACTGCGCCAGCAACTCGGCAAGCTGTGTGCCGCGCAGCCGCTCCGGCAAATTCGGCGCTGCCAGCCATTCGGCGACGTGCGCAGAACGCTCGGCGAGCGCTGCGACCACGGGTTTCGCCAGTCGGGTGATCTCGCGCTCGCGCGTCAGCCAGTCGCGCAGCGAATGCGCAGCGCCGCCATGCTCGACGACAGCGGCGCCGTCTGCTCTGCTGGCAGCGAGGAGCGCGTCGACATGCGCAACAGGGTTGATCGGCCACACCCCGAGACTGTCGCCCGGCTGGTAGTGAATACCGCTGCCGTCCAGATCGAAGACGAGATGGCGAACGTCCTTGAGCGCGCTGCGCGTGGTGATGCGCTGGTTCTCGATCAGCTCGATCGCGCGCGGCGCATCGCGGGTAACCGCCGCGACACGCGGCTTTAGAGTGGTGACATTGCTGACAGGCGCTGGCGTCAGATAGGTCTTCGCGAGCAGCAAGGCGGCATCGCGCCAAGGCGCTGCAACGCGCTCGATATCGACATCGGCCTCACCCAGATCGAGCACGCGCTCGGCGCCGAGTTCGGCCAGGCGAGCATCCACCGCGCGGCCGATGGCGCAAAACCGGGGGTAGGAGGAATCGCCGAGCGCCAGCACCGCAAAGCGCAGCTCTGGCAATCTGGGCGCGCGTGCGCCGAGCAACCCATCGATAAAGCCACGCGCTTCTTCCGGCGGATCGCCATCGCCTTGCGTGCTGATCACGAAATAAGCGAGCCGCTCTTTCGCCAGGTCTTTGAGCTTCAGATCGCCGGCGTGCACATGGCGCACGGCGTACCCTTGGCGCTCGGCGTCAGCGGCCAGCGCCACGGCAACGCGTCGCGCGTTGCCAGTTTGCGAGCCACTGACGATCAGCAGCGTCGGCGCAACCGTTGGCGCCGCGAGCGCCGCCGGTGCGCCGATATCGGCGCGCGCGGCGAAGTAACCGGCGAGCCACGCCAGTCCACGGGCATCCAGTCCATCGATCAGCCGCGCCAATGCTTCGCTGCGCGCGGCGCCTAAGACAAATTCGGTTTCGGCGGAAACGACAACGGCGGACATGGAAGCTCGGCACGATCAGCGAGCATGCAGTTTCGCGACCTTGCGCCTGAGACGGAAAGGACCCGACGCCATGCCGATATTCCGGATGCTTCTGACAGCAGGGAGAAGCGGGGCGGGTATCCGGCCACTTGGGTCCCCGATCGTCCGAGCCTCGGCAAATGGCGCTCCACCTTGAATCCCTGAACCATCGCCCCCAAGTCGAGGCCGGCACCAATAGGGCGCTCCAGCGAGGCTCCTGTAGACTCGCCACCTTTTCTTTTCACCTGGTTCTCACCCACATGATCAATGCCATCCTGACTCGCCTGTTCGGCAGTCGAAACGACCGCCTCGTCAAGGGCATGCGCAAGACGGTAGCGGAGATCAATGCGCTGGAGCCGAGTTTTCAGGCGCTGAGCGACGAGGCGCTGCGCGCCAAAACCGAGGAATTCAAGGACCGATTGGCCAAGGGTGCCAAGCTCGATTCCTTACTGCCCGAAGCCTTTGCTGCGGTGCGCGAAGCTGCCCGGCGCACGCTGGGCTTGCGCCATTACGACGTGCAGCTGATCGGCGGCATGGTTTTGCATCAAGGCAAGATCGCGGAAATGCGCACCGGCGAGGGCAAAACCTTGGTCGCCACGCTGCCGGTGTATTTGAACGCGCTCGAAGGCAAGGGCGTACATGTGGTGACGGTGAACGACTACCTCGCCAAACGCGATGCCGCATGGATGGGGCCGGTGTACGCGGCACTTGGCATGAGCGTTGGCGTGATCGTTCCCGGCCAGAGTTCGGATAGCAAGCGCCAGGCGTATGCCTGCGACATTTCCTATGGCACCAACAACGAGTACGGCTTCGATTATTTGCGCACCAATATGGCGTTCTCGCCGGCCGATCGATTGCAGCGCCTGCCGCATTACGCGATCGTCGACGAGGTCGATTCGATCTTGATCGACGAGGCGCGCACGCCGCTGATCATCTCCGGTCCGGCAGACGAGTCGCCGGAGTTGTACGTCAAGATCAACCGCGTCACGCCCAAACTGGTGCGACAGAAAGCCGAGGATAGCGAAGGCGATTTCTGGGTCGACGAAAAAGCCAAGCAAGTACATCTGTCCGAAGCCGGCATGGCGCATGTCGAACAGGTATTGCGCGACGCAGGAATCCTGGATTCGGAAAGCGGCCTGTACGACGTGCAGAATCTGGCTGTCGTTCACCATCTGAACGCGGCGCTGCGCGCGCACAACATTTATCAGCGCGATGTCGATTACATCGTGCGCGATGGCGAAGTGATCATCGTCGATGAGTTCACCGGCCGCACCTTGCCTGGCCGCCGCTGGAGCGATGGTCTGCATCAGGCGGTCGAAGCCAAGGAAAACGTGCCGATCCAGCGCGAGAATCAGACGCTCGCATCGATTACCTTCCAGAACTACTTCCGCCTCTACAAGAAGCTTGCCGGCATGACCGGCACAGCGGACACCGAGGCCTTCGAGTTCCAGTCGATTTACGGGCTCGAAGTGGTCGTCATCCCGACGCATCGACCGATGATCCGTAAGGACGCCACGGATTTGGTGTTCCTGACGCGCAAAGACAAGTACGCAGCGATCATCGAAGACATCCGCGAGCGGCGCAAGATTCAACAACCGGTGCTGGTCGGCACGACCTCGATCGAGATCTCGGAAGTGATCTCGCAGCAGCTCAAGAAAGAGGGCATTCCGCACGAGGTGTTGAATGCCAAACAGCATGAACGCGAAGCGCACATCGTAGCTCAGGCCGGCCGGCCTGGCGCGGTGACCATCGCCACCAATATGGCCGGTCGCGGCACCGACATCGTGCTCGGTGGCAGCCTCGAAGCGGAGCTGCATGGCCTCGGGCCGGAAGCGACCGACGCACAGAAGGAAGCCGTGCGCGCCGAATGGAAGTTACGCCACGAAGCGGTGCTGAAGAGCGGCGGACTGCATATCGTCGGCACCGAGCGCCACGAATCGCGGCGTATCGACAACCAGCTGCGCGGCCGCTCCGGCCGGCAGGGCGATCCGGGCTCCTCGCGCTTTTACCTGGCTTTCGAAGACAGCCTGATGCGCATCTTCGCTTCCGAACGCCTCGCCAGCCTGATGCAAAAACTGGGCATGAAAGAGGGCGAGGCGATCGAGCATCCGCTGGTCAATCGTGCCATCGAGAACGCACAGCGCAAGGTCGAAGCGCATAACTTCGATATCCGCAAACACCTGCTCGATTTCGACGACGTCGCCAACGATCAGCGCAAGGTGATCTACGAGCAGCGCAACGAGTTGATGGACGCGCAGGACGTGCAGGAAATGCTGGTGCAGGTGCGCCACGACGTGGTGCGCGCGCTGACCCACGAGCATGTGCCGGCCGACTCGATCGACGAGAGCTGGGATCTCGACAGTCTCAAAAAGGCGCTACAGGACGACCTGGGTGTCGAGATTGAGCCGCGCAGCTGGGTCAAAGAGAACGCCGACATCAACGCGGAAGGTATTGCCGAAAAGGTCATCGAAGCGGTTGACCGCCATTTCCGCGAACGCGAGGCGGTGATGGGCTCGGAGGTGACGCGCATGGCCGAGAAGGCGATCTTGCTGAACGTGCTCGACACCCAATGGAAGGATCATCTGGCGCGCATGGATTATTTGCGCCAGGGCATCCACTTGCGCGGCTACGCGCAAAAACAGCCCAAGCAGGAATTCAAGCGCGAGGCCTTCGAGCTGTTCCAGCAGTTGCTGGATCGTATCAAGACCGAGACCGTGAAGCTGCTGGCACGCGTCAGGGTGCGCTCGGAAAACGACATCAACGAGGTCGAAGCGCAGCGCCGGCAGGCGCCGCCGATGCAGTTCCAGCATGCCGACGCGGGCGGCTACAGCGCCGACGAGGAAGCTGCCGAACAAGTGGCCATCGGTAATGTACCCAAGGTCGGTCGTAACGATCCCTGTCCATGCGGCTCGGGCAAGAAATACAAGCAGTGTCACGGGCGGCTTGAGGCCTGACAGCGGGTTCTTGGTTGTTGGTTCCTGGCTCTCGGAGAATGCACACCAGCGCGAAAATCCGCGCCCGGAGCGCGCGCCGATGCCGAGGTTAGCTATGCAGTTGATCGCGGAGTTCATCCGTGATTGAGGTCGTCGCTGGCGTGTTGCATCGCGATGGCCGCGTGTTGATCGCAAAGCGGCCTGCGCACAAACGGCACGGCGGGTTATGGGAGTTTCCTGGCGGCAAGATCGAGTCGGGAGAAGATGCGCATATGGCGCTGGTGCGCGAGTTGCGCGAAGAGCTCGGAATCGAAATCGCCGCCAGCGCACCGCTGGTGTCGGTTCGCGATGGGCATATCGCGCTGCACGCGCGCCGCGTTGAGGTATTCGCAGGCGAGCCGCAGGCGTTGGAGCACGATCAAGTCGTCTGGGCTCAGCCGCGCGAGCTGCTGCGCTTCGCAATGCCGCCGGTCGACCGCCCGGTCCGCGCCCGCCTGGCGTGCGGTCCGCGTTGGCTGATCACGCCAGAACCCGAAGCGTCAAACTGCGAAGCCTGGCTGAGTCGCTGGCTGCCAGCTTTGAGGTTGCCGGAGCCGCCGGATCTCATCAGCGTGCGCACCAAGTCCTTGGGCGAAACAGAGCGCGCACACTTCGCAGCGCAGGCGCTGGCGGCGGCGCGGCGCGTATCGAGCACGGTAATCTTGCTGCGCCACACGGACCATCCGATCAGCGAGCTGCACGGCTTCGACGGCGCGCACTTCAGCCAGTCGGCAGCGCGCGCTTGCACACAGCGACGGCCCGCAGCGCAACTGCTTGCCATCTCCACACACGATAGCGACGAACTCGACCACGCCGAACGCATCGGCGCAGATTTGGTGTGCCTGGGACCCGTGCATTCGACGGCCTCACACCCGGAGGCCACGCCAATGGGCTGGCCCGCTTTCGCAGCGCTGACGCGCAATCGCGCCTTGCCTGTCTACGCCCTCGGCGGTGTCGCCATCGACCAGCTGCCCCTGGCACAGCAACAGGGCGCGCATGGAATAGCTGCGATCCGCAGCTGGTTGCGCTGATCGCGGACACTCATAGCGCCAGCGCCGCTTCCAACACTACGTCGGCGCCGACGCGCATAGCGACCCATGATGGGCGCGCTGCAAGGTCCGGATCGAGCGCCGCCATTCGACCTCGCGCGTCGTTCGGCGCCAGCGTGAAGCGCCGACTGCTGTAGGTCATGCGCCGGCCGCTGGGTAAGGTCAGTTGCCGCACCTCGCCAAAGTGATTGAGTGCGGCGCAAAGGGCGGGCCGTTGACCGCTCGGCGATTCCTTTGCCAAACTAAGCCCATCTTGGTCCGTCGACCACCCCAAGCTTTGCGATTTCTGGATTCACATCGGCGCTGGATTCGAACGAGCGGCACACCGCCGCAGCGCTGTTGTTGTTCACTGCAAGAGCGAGGGAAACATGCCGGAAACCATTCTCACAGAAGCCACTGAAACCGCCCTGTGGCATGCGCTGGTGCGCGATGCCGAGACACGCGCTTCGCGCAATTTGGGCGAAACGCTCGAAAGCTACTTGGTGTTCACGCTGATGCGGCATCAGCAGGATACCGGCCTGGGGCACAAGGTGATGGCGCTGGAGTGGCTGCAGGCGCAGGTACAGCAGGGTCGCGCCCGCGACGGCAATCTGCGCGATGTTGGCGATGGCTGTTTGTTGATTGCCGGCCTGTATCCCGAGCGCGCCGAGCAGCGCGTGTCGGTGGGCTATTTTCAGGATCTGGGGCGCGTCGCTTATCAGCATCTGGCGGAACGCAGTCATGCCGGGCTGATGCAGCTCTTTCAGACGCTGGCCAGCGCCTTTGCCGAACTGGTGCGCGTGCTCTTCGAAGTCAGGCGCTTGGCGTCGCCGCCGGCGCCGCTTGAGCCTGGGCTGGCATACGCATGGTGCGAATCGGGGGCCGGCATCGATCAGCGCCGTGCCGCAGAGGTCTTTCCGGGCGCCATTCTGATGGCACCGGTCGCCACCCGGCAGTGAACGCAAATTGAAGCCGCAAGTTCAGGCGCGCGCTGCTGAGCTCTTTCGCAGCGCCGATCGCGTCTGGCGTTGTTGGGCGGCGCGCGTCGCGAAGCTCCGACCCACGAGCGCGCAGCAGCTCGCGCAGCGGCATTGGCCGTAGCGGAGCGCAGGCCGCGGCCGTCGTCGCCGCGATGCCAGATGGATGTTCGTCGTTCTCGATGACTTTCTTGCTAGACGCTGGGCCGCAAGGAACTCGGTGTTCGGTGAGAATTTGCGAGAAATGGTTGCCACACAAGTGGTGCATTTGCTGGGAGGATCGCGACCCAAGCAATCGGCGGCGGGCTTTGCGTCGCCGAACGGGTGCCAACTCCAACGCTCTGAGAGGGGCTTATGCAGACCAAGACATCGGGTACGGATGGCGACGACACCCATCCGAAGATCGAGCAGGCGCAAGAGACGATTGCCGAGCGCAAAGCGCGACCGAATATCTTGATGATCATGGTCGATCAGTTGTACTACCCGCAGCTGCGCGTCGGCGATGCGGGGATGGCGAAGGGCATCCAGCAAGTGCTGAACTTCCTGGGCGATATCGACCCGGCGACCAACCCCTGGGCGCAGTACTTTCCGGGATTCTGCAAACTGCGCGAGTACGCTGTGGTGTTCGACGATCACACGATCGCCGAGTCCGCTTGCATTCCGAGTCGCGCCAGCATCATGACCGGTCAGTACGGCCCACGCACCGGCGTGACGCAAACCGATGGCTTGTTCAAAAGCGGCGATGCGCAGAACTTCCCGTGGCTCAAGGCCGATGGCGCGCCCACCGCAGGCGACTATTTCCGCCAGATCGGCTACAGCACGCACTATTTCGGCAAGTGGCACGTGAGCGACCCGCCGGAACACACGCTGGAGGGATTCGGATTCGGCGACTGGGAATTGTCGTGGCCGGAACCGCACGGTGCTTTGACCAATAACATGGGCGCCTATCGCGACTACCAGTTCGCCGATCTGGCCTGCAGCTTTCTGCGCAATCGAGCGCTTGGCGTGCCTTATTCGCGCAGCAGTGGGGGCGTGTCGGCGAATCAGCCGCTAAGCCCGATCACGCCTGCACCTGCGCCGTTCTTTGCGGTGTGCTCTTTCACCAATCCTCACGATATCGCCACCTACCCAACACTGCCCCGTGCGCTCAATCCGCAGTTTCCGGACGATCAGAAACTTCAGCAACCGCAGGTGGGTCCTGGCGGCTCCGTTCCGGTGCCGCTGCCCGGAACCCTGAGCGCCGAGCCGAACAACGGCACCTTCCGGATCCCGATGAATCCGCTCGGACTGCCGCAACAATGCGCCAGCCCTGCGGCGACCCAGAATGAGGATCTGCTGAGCAACAACAAACCGAGCGCGCAGTACGACTATTCCTACAAGGTGGCCCTGGGTCTGGCGGCAAAGACGGGCCTCAGCATTGCCGACGCGATCGGTGGCGATGCGCAGACGGTGCTGGAGAATGCGGTCAAGGCGACCCTCGGCATTCCCATTCCGTTTCAGTTGCAGGAGGACGCGAGCGGCGCCGCCACCGGCTTTCTCCAGTACTACGCGTACATGATTTCGATGGTCGATCGGCACATTCTGCGCGTGCTGCAGACCCTTGAGGACGTGGGGCTACGCAAAAGCACCGTGGTGGTGTTCTGCTCCGATCACGGCGAATACGGCGCGGCGCACGGGATGATGATCGAGAAGTGGCACGGCGCTTATCAGGAGACGGTGCATGTACCGTTCCTCATCAGCGCCGAGGCGTACAACGACGAACACAATCGACCGCTGCGGGTGCAGGCGCAGACCAGCCATATCGATATCCTGCCGACGCTGCTGGCGCTCGCGGGAACCGATCGCAACGGCATCGAGCTGGCGCGGCGCAATCTTTCGAAGACGCATACCGCAGCGCCTCTGCCCGGCGCCGATCTGGTGCCGCTGATCGCCAGCGGCGGCGGGCCGATCATCGGTCCAGATGGTCGCGAGCGCAAAGGGGTGCTGTTCGCCACCGACGACATGATCACCGAGCCCCTGCCGATCGACGACGACCCGCACAATGTGCAATCGCAGCGGCAGTACGCGGTCTTCCTCGCCACGGTCGATGCTTTGCGGACGCCGCCGGCGGCTGGCGAACCACCTCACCGCTACCGTCCGAACCTCGCGCCGGGGCCGGTGCGGCAACCCGCACACGTTCGCGCGCTGCGCTCCGGCGATTGGAAATTGGTGCGCTTTTGCGACCCCTGGAGCGAGCGCCCGGCGCCGGACGAATGGGAGCTCTACAATCTCGCGCTCGATCCCATCGAGAACATCAACCTGCTGGTTTACAACGGCGTTTTTCCCACGCCCATCGCACCAGAAAAGCTGCCAGGTCAGTTGACCCGCGACGATGTTGCTGCCGTCGCGATGGACCTGCGCGCAGAGCTGCGGCGCCAGGAGGCGGCATGCCTGTCGCCTTATCCCAGCGCGCACCCATCGGGACGGTTTTAATCCGGCCTGCTCAAAGCTCGACGTTGGACATGGGGATGCGCATCGCTCGCGCAGCGCAAGCTTGCCAGCCACCCGACGCCCTGGTCTCCGCAGAAAACTCGCGGACTAGGGCCTTGGCATACCGCGTGGCGCTTGCAGCTTGCATGCTTCCCCGAATAGCACTCCGTTCAAGGCCTGGGCCATCATCTCGCCAGTCGGCGGATCGAGTTTCGACAGCACGATCAGCCAGGAATTGCGCTCGGGATAAACCCAGAAAACGGCGTTGCTACCGATCGACCCGCCAGCCTGCCCAATCCGCCAGGGCTGCGAGCGGCGAGGAAATTCAGCGGCCTTGGTCTTCGCGTCGAGCAATTGGTTGCCGATCAACGCCGACGCGAAGACCTGAAGATGGGTTGCGGTGCTCAAGGCATCGCCGGCACTCGACGCCTTGAACTCCGGGAACTCCATGGGGACCGCAGAGGACCGCGATCCCCCATGAAACAGCCTCGCTAGCGTCGGATCAAGCTGAGCGCGGAGGCCGGATCGCTGATGGGTTCTGTCGGTATCGGCAGCTCGCAGTACCAGCAGAACGTGAGCACCTTAACATTGGCATTCGATCCGGAGCCATTCACTGCGTAACCGCGAATGCCCACGAGCCGGCCGCCCACCGTGCCTTCGGGCGCCTGCGATGTAAACGCGCCGGTCGTGCCGTTGGTGCCGTTACGGCTGCCCGCCAGAAAGTTCTGACCCAGGCTCGAAGTGAATCCAAGCTCGTTGATCAATCCACTGGCATAGCCATTGGCGCGAACAATCGTTTCGCCTGCGGCCAGATTCATCACAAAACGATCGCCTCCGCTACCTCCATAGGTCCCTGTGGAGGCGCCATCGATCATCACCTCGATGCTATCGACCAGCGAACCGGCCTTGACCACAACACCAGTGATTGCAGTTTGCGCGTCGGTCATCGCCGAGAATGCCGTACTGCTTTGGTAGTCGCCGTATGGGCCGTCCTGATAGACGAGCCAGGGCGCGCGCATGGGCTCGGTAATATCGGGGTTGGTCCAAGTCCACAATTGCGTCGGGGCCAGATTCAAATCCAGGCTATAGGCCAACGCGTTGGTGACCTCTTCGATACGTTCGTTGGCAGCATACTGAGCTCGGTCCCTGGAACCACCGCCGACTTCCTCAGTGCCTCTCCAGCCGCTGTACGAATCGATCGGTATCCAACGGTCCTGGGTGATCGAACCGGTATCCAGCAGCGTCACCATGGCAGCGCGCTGACTCAGCAGCGCCGATCGAGCATCTGCCACGGCTTTCTGGTACTGCTCAATTTTCGATTGCAGGTTGGCCACGAGTTCTGCCCGCTTCTCGGGCGTTGGCGGCGTGCCATAAATGTCCTCGTAGAACAGCACCTCCTCGCGCAGCGTCAACAGCATCAAGGAGCCGAATGGCAGAAAGAAACTCAAGCTGGTCTGCGGCATCGAAAGGCTGATGAAAAACGGCTCCTGCACGGCCAGATCGGCGCGCAGCGAAGTGAAGGCGCCTTCCCGCTGCTCGGGATCGGCGTTGATATAGATCTCTGTCAGGTTGTACAAACCGGTCAGTTTGGCGCTCAGTCCCGAAGCGATGATCTGCTTGAACACGGTGCCGACCACCTGACTGATGTAGTTCTGGAAGCACGCCCAGGCCTGGTCTTTATTGCTGCGTGGGTCGGGCCACAGTCCGTAGACGATCGTCTTCAGCGCGCCGCCTACTTTAGGGATCAGCATCAACGAGGCGCCGAGCGCGGTGCGGAAGATGTTGTTGATGGTCAACGACGACACGGGTCCGCCGTCGATCTCGTTTGCCCAGTTGGTGGTCGACGGCGGCGGGAATGACGCCGGTTGCGCATCGTAAAGCTTGAAGGAATCGATTTTCCCGCCTACCCCGTAGTCGCTCAACTTGCTTATCGTCTGATTGGGATAAAAGTACGCGGTCGTGCCCTGGTAGTCGTCGTCGTTGAACACCTGAATCCAGGTGCGCGAGCCGGTGACCAGCGAGTCCGGTTCATCGCCGGCCTTTTCGCCGGTCGAGAAAATGTAGTTGTTCATATCCGCGACATTCATCGGTCCATCAAATCGGATCGTTCCGCCGCTCTCGTTATTTCCATCGTAAAACTGTACCCAGCATCCGTCAGTCGACATTGCAGACCCCTGATTGAGTAAAGGAAGACGTTGCACATCGGTGCAATCGCCGCCTCTAGTCTGACAATCGTCGCCGGCCTGCTGGTGCCTTCGGGGACCCTTGAAATCTCGCAGATTCTGACCGAGAAGCTCCTAAGCATCTTTGGGTCCGCCTTTTCTCGAACGTTCGATCAACTCCCCGAGGCTAAGCGCGTTGGAGTGCGCTCAAGCTCGCAGCTACGCCGCCGGGTCGGACCTTTGCAGCGGAATCGAGGCCAGAGGGCGGAAGCTGGCGAGCTTTGCGCCACAAACCGCGCCCGGCTGAAGCGGGTGGCGACTAGGCCGCCACCGAATAGTGCAGCGCTCGGCCTCGCGGAATATCCGGTAGAAGTCGGCCTTTCTGTGTGGCTAAGACTCCCCGGCGGCCACCAGGCTGACGCGTTTGCGGTTATCGCTCGACACCCGATCGATGAATTTGTTGTACGGATCGAACCCGGCCTCGTAGGGCAATTCATCGACAATGACCTTGATTTCAAATTCGTTCTGGGTGATCAGACGGCGCTCCAGCAGCAGCACCTTTTCATCTTTTTCATCGCCACCCTGCGGACGCGAAAAAACGCCTACTTCCACCGTGTCGTAAATCGGCAGCGGCGTCTCTTTGCCTTCGCCGTCGGCGCGGCGTTTGTCGGCTTTGAGTTTCATCGTCACCTCATAACGGCCATCGTCCAACTTGCGCGCGTTGGCTTCGAGCACGCGGTTGTCGTGGAAGGTGATGGTCTCGAACAGATCGGTCAGCAAGCCCTGTTTGTCGGCCGGTGTGACTTCGCGCAGGATGTCGATGAGATCAGTCGACACGGTGTACGGCGGCTGCTGGAAGCCCTTTTCCTGCAGATAGCGCTTCAACGCGCCGTTGAGCACCTCTTCGCCGATTTCCTCGCGCAGCCGGTAGAACACCAGTGAGCCTTTGCGGTAGTGGATGTAGGGTTGGTTCTCGACGCGCATCAGCGGCAGCTCCTCGACCAGCTCGCCGCCGCGGTCGCGCAGGTAGCTGTCGAGTTCGTACTTCAGGAACTGGCGCATCTTCTCGCGGCCGTACGCTTTTTCCATGACCATCAGCGCCGAATACTGCGCAAGCGACTCGCTGAGCATGGTCGAGCCTTGGGAATTGGCGCCGATCACCTGATGCGCCCACCACTGGTGCGCGACTTCGTGCGCGGTCACGTAGTAGACGTAATCGACATCGGACGCGTCGCGCAGATCGGCAATGAAGCCGATCGATTCGGAGAACGGCACAGTGCCTGCGAAGGCCTGCGCGAAGCGCTGGTAGCGGGGAAATTCGAGAATGCGCAGGTAGTCGAACTGGTATGGCGTGAACTCGCGGTTGTAGTACGCGAAGCTGTCCTTGGCCGCCTGCATCATGCGATCGACATTGAACGCATGTTTGTGGCTGTGATAGATCTCGATCGGAATACCCTCATGGCTATCGCGCTTGACCGCCCATTGCGCGCTCAACCACGCAGCGAACGGCAGGATCTTGTTTTTCGCCCGATAATGGAAATAGCGGCGGTCGCCCTCGGTCCATTCCTTGATCAAACTGCCCGGCGCCAGCGCGACCTGGTCCTTGCTGGTGCTGACTACGGTGTCGAAATCGATCCAATCGGCAAAGCTCGAGATGTAGGAATTGCCGCGGGCGCTCAAGTCCTCGAGCTTGGGCATCCGCTCGGGCTCACCTAATCCGCGCTTGCGGCGCTCGTTGCGATCGCTGATCTGATTGCCGCGCGAATAGCCAAAACCCGGCATCACCGCGTTGTTGAAAAAGGTGCCATTGCTGAGGATGCTGGTCTGCGCGCGTCCGGCCGGAAATGCCTGGTTGGTGTTCTCCAACACGAAGCGCATTTCTCGCGTCTCGCCTGGCGCCATCGGCGTCTTCAGCTTGAGCATGGTCAGGTTGTGCGTTTTGTCCTCGAACACCACCGAGGTCTCGCCGAGGTCGTAGCTCTTGAGCACATCGTCATTGTTGATACCCATCAAGACTTCATGGATCGGCGCGTCGCTCGCGTTGATCAGCTGATAGGTGCCTTCGATGCGCGCGCGCTGCTCGTCGGGGTAAATATCGACCTTGGTCTTGATCGCAGTGATGCGCGGGCTGACCATATCCAGGTATTTGCGGTACTTCTTCTCGTAGTCCGCTTGACGATCGAACCGCGCGTCTTGCGCGAGGTACTCGTTCTGCACATTGGTGTTGTAGAAGACCCATCCGCCGGTGGCGACGAAGGCTGCCACCACGCCGGCCGTGGCCAGGCCCAGGGAGCCACGCATGCGTAAGCGTGCCGTGCGCAGGCGCTCGCCCCACGAGCCGGGAATGCCGCGCACCCAGAACGCGGCGGCGATCAGCACCAGCAGCGAAGTGAACAGCCCCCAATAGGTGCGAAGCCACAAATGGCCTTCGAGCAGATGGCCATAGCCGTTCAAGTCCGAGTACGTTGCTTCCGGCGCGCGCGAGAAATTGATCATCGGGTGCGACCAATCCATCGCGTTGAGCAATATGCGCGACAGCAGGTAAACGATGATCAGCAGATAGCCTATGAACTTGTTGTTGCTGATCACCTGGAAGAACAGCGCCAGGATGCCGAGCATCACGAACGGCATGGCGGTGAGCAGCACGCCTTTGGCGTAAGTGAGCGGCTCGATGCCGAAGAAGCCTTGACTCAGCTGATAGCCGATCGCGGTGAGCACGGCCGCGAGCAGGAACACGAATACCACGGCAATCAGCGCCAATAGCTTCGCGATCAGAATCGCGCCATTGCTCACCGGCGTGGCGTCGACGACATCGCCGATGCCGGCGCTGCGTTCGCGGAAAATCAGCTCCCCCGAATAGAAAGTGACGATCAGCAGCAGAAAGAAGGTATAGCTCTGCTCCATGCGCTCGACCATCAAATAGGTCAGCGGGTAGGAAGGTGTGCCGTACATGCTCTCGGCGAACATCAGCGCCGAAATCAGGTTGATCAATCCGAATACCAGCATCACGATAAACGGCAAGCTCTTGAACACCATCGTCGCGTCGAGCTTGAGCTGGCGCCAGATCACTGCGCGCGTCCAGGCGCTATCGAATTGCCGAGTGACGGTGGGGATGGTCACCGACTTCGCAGGCGTCGCACTGGCCTCAAGCTTTGCGTGCTTGTCTGCGCGGCGCCAATAAAACCAACGGTAAATCCACGCTGCGGGCACAACTTCTGGCGCCGCCGCAAGGGCCTGCATCTCGCCCGGCGTAAACGGCGCCGATGGGGCTCGCCGGGCCGATCCTGTATCGAGCGTCTGCAGCCGGAACCAGCGGTACGCCAGCATCAGAAGCACCACCGCCAGCGACAACCAGACGATGCGGTTGATCAGCAGATTGCCCACCAGCGGCGGCAGCAGCGTGTTGCGCTCGGCGACCGACCAATAGCGCGTGGCTTCGGCGAGCGCCGAGGCGCCGAAGGGATCGACGATCGCGCTGATGGTGCGGTTGTCCAGATCTGCGGTCATCGTGCTGGCGATCGCCCACAGCACAAAGAACCCGATCGTGCCCATGTACACACCGAACAGGCTGCGCGTCTTGGCCGCCAGCGCCAGCAGCAGCGCACCGATGAACAACATGTTCGGCACAATGAAGACGCCAAATCCAAACGTATATGGCGCAAACGAAAAGGGGCCCAAACGCTTGGGGTCGAGCCACGGCATCGCATGACCCAGGATCATGCCGAGCGCCACCAGTACAAACACCAGCATCGATACCGTCAGGCCCGCGGCGAAGCGCCCAAACAAGTAATCGCCCTTCTTCATCGGCGTGGTGTAAAACAAATCCGCGATGCGGAACTCATGATCGCGAAGCACCGCGCCGCCGATAAAGGCGGCCGCGAGGAACATGCCGAAAATCGTGAACGTGTTCAGCATGCTGACGATCACGTACGGCGCATTGCGGTGCACATTGCCGATCGCACCGCCCACCTGGATGTTGTCCGAACTCATCGCGCCGAACGCGAGCAGCGCAAACACGATGCCGCCGATCCACAACAGCGGCGAGCGCAATTGGAAACGAAGGTCGAAGCGGAAGAATTCGAGGAACATTTTTTGGGTTCTTGGTTGTTGGTTCTTGGTTCTAGTTCGCTCTTGCAGCGTCTATGCAGTTTCCTGCCACGACGACTCGCAAAGCCGTTGCATCGGAGCGTGCCCGGTTCCCTCCCTCGCGGGCGCGGGAGGCCTAGGAAGAGGGTGGCTGTGGATCCATGCGATCACTTTTCAGAGCCGCCGCCCCCACCCGCGGGGAAGGGAATCGACTATCTCCGCAGCGTTCTGAGGCTTCGCTGCAAGGGTCGGGGTCGTCGGCAGATCACGCTGCTTTCGCCACAGCGTGCTGTCGCAATTTCAAGAAATAGACGTCCTCCAGGTCCGGTTCGATCGGCACAAAGCGCGGCTCGGGCGAGGACTCGGCATAGATGTGGATCACCGGCTCGCCGGCGACGAGGCGCGTCGAAAGCACCGTGTGGCGCGCTTGCAGATCGCTCAACTCGCTCTTCTTGACCTTCGCTGTCCACACGCGCGACTTGAGCGCGTCGATGGCCTCGCCAGGCTTGCCGGCAATCAACACCTGGCCTTGTTGGATCATCGCCATGCGTGGGCACAGATCGGTCACGTCGTCGACGATGTGCGTCGACAGAATGACCACCACCTGCTCGCCTATCTCCGCAAGCAAATTCAAGAAACGATTGCGTTCTTCCGGATCGAGGCCCGCCGTGGGTTCGTCGACAATCACCAGCTTCGGGTTGCCGATCAACGCCTGAGCAATACCGAAGCGCTGACGCATGCCGCCCGAGTAGGTGCCGAGCTTGCGCTTGCGCGCGTTCCACAAATTCGTTTGGTTGAGCAGCGCTTCAACCAGTTGCTTGCGTTCCTTGCTGTTGACGATGCCCTTGAGCACCGCGAAGTGATCGAGCAAATCCTCGGCGCTGACTTTGGGATAGACGCCGAAATCCTGCGGCAGATAACCGAGCACGCGGCGCACGGTTTCAGGGTTCTTCGCGACATCGATGCCATCGAACTCGATCTTGCCGCTATCGGCCTGCTGCAGCGTCGCGATGGTGCGCATCAAACTCGATTTACCGGCACCATTGGGGCCAAGCAATCCGAACAAGCCGCGCGGAATCGCCAAGCTGACATTGCGCAGCGCGCGCACGCCATTGGCGTAGGTTTTCGAAACGTCAGTGATGTTGAGCATGCGTGTACTCGCGAGTGGCGACGTGGACGGAACCTTAGAGCGCCCAACGCTGCGCCGCCCCGTGGGAAAAGTCACGGTGCGTCTTAGGTCATGGTGTTCGCGGCGGGTCCGTAACGGAGCTGCTGTCGGCGCTTGCCGTCAAACGATGGCGCTCACCGCGCGCGGTCTTGGACCAGATCTATCCGTAGCCCCGGCCAGCGCTGCGCGAGGGCGTCGGCGTCCGCGACGCCGACGGCCGACAGCAACGTCGCATTGTCGACCAACAGCGGTGTGCGCGCGCGTTGCCAGGGTGGAATGGCGCGCTCTTGAAACACGTCCCGCAATTCGCGGTGCGGTCCGCCCGGATAGAGCTGAATGCGCTCACCGCCGCGACGGGCGCGGACCGTGAGTGGACAAGGGACGGGAGTCTCGACGCCGTGCTCATCCACCGCGCGCAGCTTGAGCGGGCCAAAGTCGATGCGCGAGGCGCCGGCGGGCCAGGTCGTTTCGCCCACGAGTGGCTCAAGTGCCGAGCGCGGCAGCAAGTACAGCATGCGCCGATAGCGGCGGAAAACGTTATCGGCAAAATGGAGCTGCGGGTCGGCATCGACGCGTGCGCCAATCACTTCGCGTTCGATGCGATCGAGCTCGTGCACGCCCGGCATCGCGCCGCAGCGCTCGTGAGCGAACTGGCGCAAAGCGGTGCGACGGATGACGGGCGAAAGCTTGGCGAGCGCATCGAGATCAAGACACCACGGGTCGGGCCGGCGGCAGGCGGCCAGCGCGCGTGCGGCCCACGCGTCGATCTCGACCTGCTGTTCGCGCGCATGCGCGGCGAAGCGCGTCAGGCGCTCACGCGCGGCGGGAAAGCGCGCGTCGATCTGCGGCAAGAGCGTGTGGCGGATGAAACTGCGGTCGAACTTCGCATCGCTATTGGCCGGGTCGTCGAGCCAGGACAACGCTGGCGCGGTAACTGCGAGCCACGCCAGAATGTCTGCGCGTCGCAGCGTCAGCCACGGACGCAACAGCACGCCACTACCCAGCGGTCGAGATGCGCGCATTGCGGCGACGCCATCGATCGAAGCGCCCCGCAGCAGACGCAACAGCACGGTTTCGGCCTGGTCGTCGGCGTGGTGCGCGAGCAGCAGCGCTCCGCCGTCGATATGCCGCGCGAAGGCGGCGTAGCGCGCGTCGCGTGCCGCAGCTTCGATGCCTCGGCCGCGCGGATCGACCGATACGCGCTCGGTCATCAGCGGCACCTTGAGCTGCGCGCACACCCGCTCGCAATGTGCCTCCCAGGCGTCCGCCTGCGCGTGCAAGCCATGGTGTACGTGCAACGCGCGTAAGCCCAGAGACCGCGCCGCGTCCGATTGCGCGGCGGCAAGAAGCAAAGCGGTGCTGTCGGCGCCGCCGCTGAAGGCGACCGTGACCGGCCCCGTGGAGCTCAGGCAGGCATCGAGTAGCGCGCGCGGATCACTCGACGCGCTGCGATCCATAGCCACGCAGGCGCTGGTAGCGTGCCTCGATCAAGCTCTTGGCTTCAATACGCTCCAGGCCATCCAGTTGCCGCAGCAGCGTGTCCTTGATCGACTTGGCAATCGCCGGAAGATCGCGATGCGCGCCGCCGGGCGGTTCGTCGATGACCTGGTCGATCAAACCCAACTGCAACAGCCGCGCCGAAGTTATGCCCATCGCATCGGCCGCATCGCGTGCGCGCTCGGCGCTCTTCCACAAAATCGATGCGCAGCCTTCGGGCGAAATCACCGAGTAAATCGCGTACTCGAGCATCAGCGTGCGATCGCCCACGCCAATCGCCAGCGCGCCGCCCGAACCGCCCTCGCCGATCACCGTGCACAAGATCGGCACGCGCAGCTCGCTCATCACTTCGAGATTCTTGGCGATCGCTTCGGACTGACCGCGCTCTTCGGCACCGACGCCGGGATAGGCGCCGGGCGTGTCGATGAAGGTCAGGACCGGCAAGGAAAAGCGCTCAGCCATCTGCATCACGCGCAGTGCCTTGCGATAGCCTTCCGGGCGCGGCATACCGAAATTGCGGCGTACTTTGTCTTTGGTGTCGCGGCCCTTTTCGTGGCCAATGGCGATCACGCTGCGACCGCCGATGCGCGCCAGCCCCGTGATGATCGCCGGATCGTCGGCGAAGTGCCGATCGCCTTTGATCTCATGGAACTCGTCGAACACGAGCGGCGTGTAATCGACGAAATGCGGCCGCTGCGGGTGGCGCGCAAGCTGCGCGATCTGCCACGGCGAGAGATTGGCAAAGATCGCTTCAGTCTTCGCGCGCAGCTTATCTTTGAGTTTGCCGATCTCCTCCTCGATGTTCAGCGCGTTGCCCTGACCTGCATAGCGCAGCTCGGCAATCTTCGCTTCCAGCTCAGCGATCGGTTGTTCGAAGTCGAGAAAAGACGGATTCATCGGCGGCGCAATCGTAATCAGCGCCGGAGCATAGCGCGACGATCCGCGCTTCGCCGGAATAGCCACGAGGAGCCAGGGCCGGCACTCGCCTCAGGCACGCGGACCCTCGGTCCGCAGCTCTTGCTTCAGGTACGCGGACCCACGGTCCGCAGCTGTTGCTTTGGGTACGCGGACCCACGGTCCGCAGCCGTTGCTTCAGGTACGCGGACCCACGGTCCGCAGCCGTTGCTTCAGGTACGCGGACCCACGGTCCGCAGCTGTTGCTTTGGGTACGCGGACC